>Ga0209404_10000119_pt1 | contig 68754 bp, 98 predicted proteins | sample TroAtlMetagenome_2_FD_187447 | JGI IMG/M metagenome (GOLD analysis project Ga0209404, IMG submission 187447) | Marine eukaryotic phytoplankton communities from Atlantic Ocean - Tropical Atlantic ANT8 Metagenome (SPAdes) (version 2) | ecosystem: Environmental > Aquatic > Marine > Oceanic...
AATCTGATACTAACTCTTGAACTAACTCGTATTTGTTAACATCTTCGTTAACAAGTTCACGTGCTTCGTTCTCATCTTCTGCTTCAACTTCCACGATGAAAGTTCTAATTTCTTCGCAAGATACTAGGAAGGTTTGTGTCATTTTAGGTTACCAATTTGGTTGAGTTTACGTTTGATAGTGTTCCAAAATTCATTCTCATTATCATCAATGAGATCAACTTGTTCGAGATTGATTAATACATTGAGTGCATCAATCTCTTCAGTTGTAAATTCTCTTAGTGGCATAATTAACCCTCAGTTAATGATAATGAACCTGCATAATTTAATTTGTTATGTATACAGGATTTTTGAATGTTCAGAAGTACACTAACATCTACCTCTGACCAATCGTCCCACTCGGTAACATAATCAGAACAGTCAAAATCACCTGTTCCATCTATATTTTGTGGGCACGATTGCAAATCTAGGTTATCATCAACCCAGAATATTCTTCCAAAAGACTTTGATCTAAGCATTGCTAATTCTCCTTAATAGTGTTTACTGATCTGCTATTATATCCCAGACTGAGATATAATTTAATAACCAAGTTCTTTGGTCATTTGTAACATTTTGAGTGTACAGTATGTCATCCGCAGATTGTAACTCAAGAGAGTTTAATTTGCAGAAGTCATATAATACATCAGAGAGGAAATTTAGCATAATAAAAGTTATATAAAATGGGGTGCAAAAGCACCCCATAAGTGTAATCAAACCTCGGTTTGTAGATACTCAAGATAACGATCAATTACTTCGAGTAATTCGTTACCAGAGGAAGCATCTTCGAGTTGTGCAAAAATTGAAGGATTTGCCATTTTAAATAAGCGAGGTTAACAGTTGAAAAATAGGACTTACACAAGAGGTTCGAATTAAATGCGAATAGTGAACGCAACCCTTGCCTTGATGCCTTTATTGTTGGGACTTACACGAATTGGCGTTTAGCAACTAAATGCTTGCGAGATCAATGCCCAACGAGATCAGAGAGGATAGTGTTTGATGTACTCTAGGATCTCATCATAGTCAAATTCAAGTTGCATCATCTGGAATAGTATAGGGTGAACTCGGTGAGGATCTTGGGTGAAGGTCGGAAGATGACTGGTTGGAGTCGTTGAGCGATCCGATCAAAGAAGATATAGGAACGATCTTCCCATTTCTTGTAAGATCCCCATTTCTTGTCTTTGAAGGTCATTTGGGTTGTTCCCTTGTTGACTTCTTAATAATAGGCGATCAGGTGGGTAAATGGTAGAAATGTGTGTAGGTTAGTCAACCGTCACACTCTGGACAATCTCCAGATTCTTCTACTGTACCATCATTGCATCCTATGCAACGATTTTTATGTAGAATCCTCTGCTGCTCTAGTATCACTGACTCGTGATAATCGAACAGTCTTTCTATCTTATCCTGTATGCTCCTGAATAGGTCAGTATCCTCTTTATTGTCTGATACTGCTATGGCATCATCTAACAGTTGATCTATGGTCACATAGTCCTCATCTGTAAATTCTACAAGGTCTTTATAGGTTTTCATAGCACTTGAACTCCGTACTGTCTGATTAGTTTGTTGGGGATAGTGTACCCTAGGCGAGGATCTTTTCTGTTGCTGGTGCTCTCAAATTGCCTCTTGAGATTTGGCACGAGGATATCAAGCACTTGTTGTGCGGTCATCCTGTACACTTCAACAACCTTGCCGAGGTGATAGCGTGCGAAGAAATGGTGATGATATTTACCAATTTTCTCCTCACGTAGGTATTTAACCTGCTTTTCCCAGGTCTCCTGTACACTGATACCATTGTAGGTCGCTGTAAGTTTCTTGCCTATGGTTGACTTGTACTCTACAGGTCTATCATTCTCATCATAGGCATCTGCACCAGAATAATCATCTGCTACGCTATGACCTAGCAGACCAGCAAGGTGTATTTCTCTACTGCGTGCATAACTGAAGGGATCACCCCAGTTCTGAGCATCACAGAGTTCATACATCTGTTCAAAGAGTTCTTGGTACTGTTGCTCAGGTGTGGTCACTGGAATTGTGAAAGAAGGGGACATAATAAAATGCTAGTAAAAAAGACCTGTGCCTACTGGCAGAGATCTTCGAAACGTTGACGAGCGATCTGCTCATTCTCGTCTTGGGTGTTGTTTGGGAACTCCTCAAGCACCTCTTCGAAGAGGTTCTCTAGGATCATTTCATTCTGAAGGACTGACATTTAAGCAACCTCCTTAGCGTCAAGAACTGCGTCCCATAGTTTGTCGAACTGGTCGCAGTGCTCGCTGGTCTCCTGAAGGTCAAGGTCAGCGATAGTTGAAAAGAGATCAGTGAGTAGTTCGTGCTGATCTTGAGAGAGTTGTAGTGTAACGTTGTTCATATTGTTAATATAGTCGATTTTAGGGTCAAATGGTAAAAGTGTGTGTAGGTTAGTCAACTGGCACCTACTGACCATTGGTGTATGATCCCATCACACAAGCACCATATCTTACCTCAGCATATCCATACTCTTCGGATAGGTCTAGGCAAAGACCCCAACAATCGTCTAGTTCAACAAAAGAGGTGTTCTCAAATGGTGCGGATGGGCAGTGGACTGAATATCTCATAGTTTTAATTTCGTTTGTATAATACCATTATTGCATAAAAAAATGCCCTTGTGGGCATTTAGTGGTCGATTTCTTTATTGGCACAGTTACCAGTGGGTTCCTAGGTGTGTCATTGTATTTTTGAATGAGTCCTTAGTGCTGGTATTGGTTAGGTCAATAGTTGGTGTTACACTGGTGTCTTTTGCTATCTTGCCATCCTTATCAATGTATCCCCAAGTTTTGCTATACCCTCCACGATCACTAGGTGCTACTGCTGTAATGAGTAGACCGTCATTAACGTCAGTTGTATTAAATGCCCAGACAGTACTAGCGTTATCTCCAGAGATCTTCGCTTTCTTTGCTTCCAGTAGGTAGTTCGCACCATTTGTGCCACCTGCTGTCGTCTTTGCTGCTGCAATACGTGCGTTGATAGCGTTCAAGCGGTAAGTCTTCGCTTTTACAACTAACGCATCACATATCTCTGTGCCTAGAGATGTTACTGTGCTACTGACTGCCATTATTCTTAAAGTAACTTGTCCTTATCTATTTATACTATCTACGAACTACTCTAGGTGGGATACCATCAACAAAGATATTATCCACGACCTTTTGTAATCTATTTATAGTTCTTGTACCATATTCTTTATGAATTGGTACAGTAACATACCCAGTGGGTTTCGCATAGAATTTCATTTCACCTGCTTTTATCCTTCCCTCATTGATACTTTGCCTATCTCTTTTATCCATACGGATAACACGACCTACAGTCTGTGCCATTTCAACTAGATTTAAGGTGCGTAATAATATGCAGTGAGTAAGACCTGGGACAGAGATACCTTCACTAAGTATACTATAATGAAAGACAATAAACTTGCGGTTAATGTCACTACCATAGTCTCTAAGTGTGTTGAAAAATATATCTCTCTTAACTTTCTTATCATTGACATAAGCACCGAACTTACTGGTAATATGTAGTACATCATACCCTCTACTTCTTAACTCATTGAGTATAGTAGTATGACCGAGGATATTACTTAGCACCTTAGAAGATGGTACACTAACTAACACCTTACCAGACTTATCTTTAGGTAGGTTGTTAAGTATATCTTGAATAGTAATGCTATGATGTATATGCTGTCTTTCTTTCACAAAATGTAAATCAGTCTCAAAAGGTACAATAGTTGGTGATACTATGCTACCATTGTTAATTAACTCTTTTGCCTGTACATTCTCTAACACATTACCATAAACTAAACTGTTATTCATCCCCCTATTATTACCAGAAGAAAGAACAGGAGTAGCAGTAAAGTAATAGGATTGAACAGCAACATCAGACATAGAAGCAACACTAGGAAAGAAATTGCGTTTCGTAGAGTTATGTGCCTCGTCAAAATAGCAGCAATCAATATTAATATTAGCAGATAGAATACGTCCAAGTGAGTGATATGTAGCGAAGATCAATTTAGGTCTCTTCCAGTTATTAACAGCAAAGTCATATATCTCAGTTGAGTTAGTAGTTTGCTGGTGTTTTGTATCTCCTGAGTGTACGTGAAGCACACCAGAATATGTCTTAATAACTGATAAGAATTCCTCACATAGTTGTTGTGCTAATAATATTCTAGGTGCAACAACTACAATAGTTCTAGTATTATCGTGCTCTAGTAATTGCTTGGCGTGCTGTATCATAATCATAGTCTTTCCACCACCAGTGGGAACTATGACCTGACCCTTGTCAGCGTCAAACATACTATTTAAAGCACGTTGTTGATGTGGACGTAAGACGATCAATTTCAAATCTCATTAATATAAGTACAATAGTCTATTTTGAGACTATTTCACGATTTGATGTGACAGTTAGTCGATTGTCTTCCTTCTCAGGTGGTACCGCATCAACAGTCCATATAAAAAGGTCATAGTTTTGCTGTTACTCCAATAACTTGAGCATTTGGGTTGCGTGCTAGTGCTACCTCACGTGCCTCTTGATAGTTGCGTGCTATGACATTCTCACAGAATACCTTACCAGCAACATAGAGTTTTACTTCAATATTCAATGGTCATCCTCCGTATAGGTTGGGTTCATTATAGTCTACCATAATCTTCTCAATGTCCTTCTGTGATAAATTGTTAAACATTGCCCACCTAGGGTCGTCATCATCCCAACTCATAGCAAAAGATCCATCCTCATTCTGCTTAATGGTTAGACCATCATCAGGATCAGATTCAGGATCAACAGGTTTAATAGTGCGTTCGTTCATAGTTCTAGTATTCTCCAGTGTTGGTCATCTGGTGGATCAACCCAAAACCAAAAATCGGGTTGTGATTGAGAAGATAAGAAAATTCTTCCATCCTCTCTCTTATTCTCTATTCTAGCATACGGGTTGTTATTCATATACCAAGCGAGTTTTTGCTTTGCTGCCTCACTCTGCGGTACTACCTTAACAAAATCTTTCAATGACATAAAAAAAGAGGGTCGTGTGACCCTCTATTTATTTAATTAGCAGCAAATGCTCGATTGTAAGATTCTTTGACGTATTCGTAAGCAACCGTTGAGTGCTTGACTACGAACTGATAAGCGACCTTGAGATCTTTACCTAGTTCTTGTATCTCGTACTCGTGGATGCTCCAGCGAATTTTTGCGTCTTCACGATAGTCTTTAAGACTGAGGTGAGTAGATTCTGGTCGAGTCTTTGCCTTAATTTCTTCAGTCATAGTCATTGCAACAGGTTTTGTGTATTTAGCAGTGGTGACCTTAGAAGTTGTCTTGCGTGCTCTCCTCTTGCGTGGTGCCTTTGGAGTAGTAGCAGCAGTTGGCATAATGTCGTGAATCTTTTGGACTCCTCCATAATAATGGTGAGGTACTCAATTCCCAGGTGAAATGTAACAAATGTTAACTAAAAAGGACAGTTTATCCACTGGCATAACTGAGCACTCCAAGTCTCTTTTGAATCAGGTTACCATAATTCTCGTGCAACTCACAACCCAGATAATGCCTATTCAACTCCTTAGCAACCAGTGCAGTGGTGCCTGATCCTATAAATGGATCTAGTACCACGTCATCTTCACGTGATCCTGCCAGTATGCAAGGTTTAACCAAATCAGGTGGGAACGTAGCAAAGTGTGCACCCTTGTAAGGTCTATTTGTTATCTTCCATACACTACGTTTGTTCCTCTTATCATACACCATTTTACGTGGTCTAGTTAACCCTGAGAAGGTGTTATTAGTGTCTTTAGTGTTATCCATATTGATGGGGTTATTGCCTCCCCAACGCTCTCCTACTGCCTTCTCCTTGATACTCTCGTGGTCATAATAATAGTTCTTATTCTTACTTAAGAGGAACAAATACTCGTGAGATTTAGTGCACCTATCTTTGACACTTTCAGGCATAGGGTTAGGTTTGTGCCATATTATATCCTGACGTAAATACCAACCATCTGCACGTAGTGCAAATGCTAACATCCAAGGGATGCCAATTAGATCCTTTTCTTTATATCCTTCTAACTTATTACCTCTCTTATTTGTATACTCTGGTAAGTCTTGGTTATTACTAGCAATAGTTTGTTGAGGATATGTTCTACTGCCTTTCCCAGGTCTATAGTTATAGTAACTATCACCAATATTCAACCATAATGTACCATCATCAGTAAGACAATCTCTCACTAATCTAAATGTTTTTACCATCTCTTGAATATACTCTTCTGGAGTAGATTCCTGTCCTATTTGTGATGCTTCGCCACCATAATCTCTTAGACCATAATAAGGTGGAGAAGTCACACACATTTGACATTTAGTGGTGATATTCTTCAATGATTCTCTACAATCACCATAGAGAATTGTGTCTTTCATAATAATTAGCGTTCATCAATAGGTGGTAACATATCATTACCAGGATGTTCAACTATCTTGCCGTGATAGTTTCTGACGTTGCGAGGATAAAGAGATTCATCTATCTCAATATCTAACCAGTCACTTGCATATATTAGCACATTACAGAACGTTTTGCCGTGTAATGCTTCAGGTGCATCAGTTTCGTGGGTGCAAATAGTAATATAATCATCACCAACAAATGATATGTATCCAGTGTGATCTTGGAATTTAATGTATGTACCAAGTTCGAGAGATTTAAGGATGTTTCTCATTTCTATTTGGATAGCGTTGGCAAGGAAAAGATTAATCGTCACAACACATAGAATTGTAGCATATAACCATCCTGCTCACAATTATTATTACTTAATGAACAATTAATTGTTGATGGATAGATCATAAATGTTCCTTCTTCTGGTTGATAACTAAACTTATTGGAATTAAGAGGATTATCTGCTAAAAACTTCCATTTAGGTGACACTGAGTGCCAACTTGTCCAAGGTGATTCAAATGTTATTGTACAATCAGGTTTGTGCATAAAATATAAACCAGTCAACAGAGTATGAGATATATTCTGTTGAAAATCTATCTCCATCCCAGGTTTAACTTTACGACAATAATTATGTCCTAATTTGTACTCAAACGCATCAATATCACAAGCAAGAAAATTAGATAAAAAATATTCTAGTTGTTGATGTATTAATACGTGCCAAGCACGATATATTTCAGCAACATCACGTTGAATAGTCTTACCAGTTTCACTATCATAAACTAATGTCCTACAGTGTTGTTTAAAACCATTTGAAACTTCGCTGTTAGTTATATACAACGGAGTGGCAAATGCTGGTACTATATCAATAGCATTAAATTGGATTCGGTTTGTCATAATGATGTTGTCTTAGGTGAAGTTCATCTACTATCTCATCAATAATGTGTAGTTTCTCGTGTAATTCATTATCATCTATTCTGTTATCGCTATTTTGTTGATACAAACTACCGATATACATTGTAACTGCTTTACGCAAGATTGCGATCTGTTCGTTGTTAAGAATACGAGACCTAATACCGTGCATTTGGGGTGCTACTGCGGGATGAATTGATAAGGGAGACATTGCAAATTACCTGACCTGATAATGTATTTAGTACTCAAATTATACCCTAAAGTAGAGGAATAAGCGAGAATTGGTCATCTGGGAGTGTAGGTTCTGTTAGAATATCAAAACCCAATGTTATCCTAGGTGAATCATCATAGTCTTCATTAACAACAACTCTGTGCATCCTTTCCCATCCTGGTCCAAAATATATGTTACCAATTTCATTCTTTATATTATATTTAATAGGGTCTTGTTTGAACTCAGTAGTACTATTTTTAGGGTCAATACTTATATATCCGTGATAAGGAAAATGATGATCGTGCCATTTTAATACTTCATTTTGCTTATGAAAGTTCATCCAACATTGCATCCACAATGGTTGACTGTTACCTAAAGTATTACGAACTACTTGTTTTACGTTGTTAAATAAGAACCAATATAATGGTGATGGAGATGTTAAACTGAATACATTATAAAATCTATAACCAGACAGATCTCCCAGGTGACTCATTTTATCTATTTGATTCTTATCTTCTGCTGATGTATCACTAAACAGCGTAGGTAATGCTGATAATGTGAAATTATCATTCTTTAAACTACTATCACATCCTGTAAATGTGTTTTTAAATAGTCTATAACTACGACCTAATTGTGTAACCATTTCTCTTTGTTCACGTTGAACAACTTCAGAGCGGTACAATACCCAGTCTTCACCCTTTTCAATTAAATGTAAATCAGACATTACTATATGCTCCGTTGGTTGGTGGTGTATCTTTTGAAAGATTTATGTTAACAACTGGTCGCCATCTTGTTGATGGAGTTGTTGATGAATGGAATAAATCACCTTGAAATATGACAGCACGTCCTTTCTTTGGTGGTATTCTAGTCATTTCAGTGAACTCACCCTTGCTAAGAATAGATTGATATTCTTGATCGCTTAAGGTACGCTCGTTGTAAATAACTGTATCGCCATCACTGTCATCAATATAATATACCACATTCCAAGAATCCTTAACATAACTATCAATATGGGGTAATTGTGTATGATTAGCGAACATATTGGGGACACAATTTATTCGCATACGCATCAAATTGTAGCATTTAACTTGCTCCATTGCCATAAGAGATAAGGGAGTGAAAGCATTACATAAGGGTGACAGATTCCCTCCTTTATCCATTTCAAATAGATAATGAAAATTACAGAAACCATTGCGAGGATCTCCCTCCAATTCCTCCATAATGGCACTGTCCTTCCTATGCCACGTTAGATTCTCATCTTTAATCAATGCTATCAACCATTCTTGATAGATTGGTGGTATGAGATCATCCACCACATAATAGTCATTCATAAGAGTTCAACCTCAGCAAGATCATCTTCAAAATTTTCTTCAATTTGTCCAGGTCCCTCAGCAGGTCCATAGTACACGTCATTGTTTTGTCTACGTTGACAAGTAATGACCTCCTCACTTGCTGACTCCCAAGGTGCAGCAAGCATTGGTCTACCATCATATTTTAACCTACTGTACTCTCCATTTTGCTCTACGTATGAAACAAAGCATTGTATTTGTGACCCTTCACCCTCATATAACTCTCTCCAATGTAAATCCTCGTGTCCTCTGAATATACAAGAATCACCCTCATTGAGAAATATCTCATATTTTTTATTCTCTGCTATTATCTGCATTGCCCAAGGATAGTCTGGATCTTCACTAACACATATATTACCAACCCATTCACCTGACATTCTATCTCTATGTTTAACGCAAGAGGTACCTTTAACATATAATCTACCATAACAAAATGTCTGCCATAATGGTATGTTACCTATAATCTTCTCAACTATTGGTTGTTGATATTGTCCTAGTGCTTCAAAACATACAGGGCAATACATACTCCAAGCACCAGGCATTGTGGGATCTCCCAGGTCAGCATTGGGATATTGCCATTTAATTACATCCTTCATCATATGATATTCCATTGCTACGTGTTTACATAGTTCTTTTGGTATCATATTACGAACGATCCACATTCGTCCTTCAATAATAGTTTCTATATTCATATTGCCTTTGCAAAGAATACTAAGGTTAGTCTACCAGTAGTTATATTATCACCAAAGAAGTCACCAGCAGAGTGATACTTTTGACCATCAAATAACAGGCATCTATTATATCTTGCCTCACATATAGTATTTGAAGTAAATGGTCTATTCTTCTCTCTTATCATCTTATTACCTTCAGCACGTACATCTTCATCATCAGTTAATACATTAGATTTGAAGTCATCAGTATACCCTACTCGGTCATCATTCTCTGGTACATCATATAATATAGTACCACACCCATTTGTATAAGTTTCGTTCAAATATACCATTCCACCTATACCAAACTGTGCAGAGTCTCGGTGTACCCAACCACAGTCGTAATTACCAGTACAAAGATGAAACGTAGACTCTAATCTTTCGAATTGAGTATATCCAGGCAGATAATCTATGAGTTTAGAACATAATCTTTGATGGAAATGATAGTCTAATTCGTGTAACAAATGACTTGATCTTTTCCCTGGCCAATTACCTTTAGCAGGGTGATCTTTGCACACTAAGTAATCTAAACTAAGTGCCCAGTTCCTAATCACAGAAGGCGTTTCAAAGAAATTGTCTATTATTACTGTAGGAATTTGATTGGGCATTGTGGTCGGTCACCAAACATTAGGGTCTTAGATAGATGAGGGATGAGATTCTTGAGGTTAACTCGCTTCTCACCCATATCTATTCGTTCTTGTGTAGGTTTAGATTTCACTAAACGGTACTCTTGCATCATATTATTCTCTTGATAAAATGCAACACGATAGATAGGATCACCTCTCTTAATTATAAGAGGTTTAGTTCTATCTATTACATCAACTGCAAATGACAGTGGTCTCTCCCATTGAGATAAGTTCCACCTCCCAGAGATCAGATTGAAATTATTATTGAGTGCTGTGAGTCCTGTATCCTTCTGCTCTACCCATATATTCTTTGCCTTTGTCCACATCATAATCTTAGGGATGAACATTTGTATTGAAGGATGTATATGCCAATCCTTAATTGGTAATACAAATCTATCAAATAGTCCTACAAGATTAGGTGAGTGGATACTCTGATTCTCATAATCAAACTCTAATGTTAAATCTCTAGGTGCATAGACAGTGAACTCTCTCTTTGTTAAATGTGACCAAGCAGGGCATTTATAGTACTTTAATACATTAGTCTTCTCATCAATATGTCTTGTTGGTTCAATCCCAACACCATCTATCTCTATTGATGACTTGAGAGCATCATTAGCAGCACCTTCGAATTGATAATAATATATGTCAACCATTGCCATTCTTTTTCCTTTGACTGGAATTACCTAATGGTGATGTCCATCTTAAATTATCAATATGATTATTTGACGTGTCTGCGTCAATATGGTCAACATAAGCAGATTCTCTTACAAATTGCTTCATTGATTCAGGTGACTTATCCCAATCTGCTTTAGGAACAGGTGGATGCTCATCAATAGGTTCCCAGGTCTCCTTTACCGCTCTATGATATCTAATATTAACTTTACTATGTTTTGAACTAACTTGTCCTGCACCATTGGTGGATGCAACATAATCATATTCCTTAAAGAATCCTATAGGAACACTTAAATTAACAGCAAGAGGTCTAGCATATGTTCCTTTTACCCCACGCTCTTCAACTAACTGTTTTCTTGTATGATCTAACATTTTGGGAGTACCTCTTCCCTTTGTTCGTTTGTTGCTAAGAATTTTACCACACTTACTCACATAATAATCTGGTATTTCCATTCCCTTATGAATGAGTGGTTTGAACTCGATGTTGTTAAAAAGCATTTTCAAATTGCAAACTATAGTAAGTGTACCATAAAATCAACCATTGAACAACCACCCGAAGGGACATTTCTCTTCCTTGTCTTTAAAGATGAGATCATCAGCAAGATGAGATTGAAAATGTTTCACCTTCATTCTCTTATACACATCTAATAGTAATTCAGTATGTGGTTGTGCCTTCTCCATTTTAAATGTCTGGTCAAGATTGTCCTCTTGATAAAATGCTAATTTATAAATCGGATCTCCACGTTTAATAACAACAGGTTCATTTGGATCACATATATTAAATCCAAATGATATTGGTCTACACCAAGATGATAAATTAAACCAACCATTTGTTAGTGTGAAATTATTATTACGTGATGTCATTGGGTGATCTTTAACTTCAACCCATACTCTCTTTGATTCAGTCCAACATAGTACCATTGGACACATTATTTGAATTGTTGTTATTGGTTTAGTTTTATTTTCTACCTTAACATAATTATTAACCTCTTCATTGGTCATACTAGGTGAACCAACTGCACCTCTTTCATTATCAATATGCAATATTATTTCACGAGGTGCATAAACTATAAACTCTCTTGAGTTCTTATGCCTCCAAGCAGGACATTCCCAATTGGGTGTATTCCCAGGTGAGTAAGTTTCGAGAACTTTTTTTGGTTCAAGACCAACTCCATCCACATCTATACAAGAATCCCAAGCATCAAGAGTATTATGTACTCCTTCATATTGATAGTAATTAATCTTGACAGACATAGTTGAAATTAATGACGATTCTATTTGTAGCGAGGGTAGGACAGGACGATGCGTGCATTTTTAAACCATCAAAAATAACGAGTTTCCCCTTCTCTGGTTTAATGGTTTGCTCAATCTCACCATTCTTTGCAAAAAAGTGAGTATCACCGTCAGAATCATTCACATAATACAGTGCTGTAGTATGTGGAATCTCTGCATCCGTATGTGGCATATTATAACCTATCCTTGTAGGTAATAGCAACCCACCCTTAACTCTCAGTAGTTCGTGTTTAGGAGTTGGGACAAACGAGAGAAAAAGTGGAAATAAAAAATCCCAATATTGATCCTCTATCTTATTATCTCTATCGTAGAACATATGTGCAAATCCTGGAGTGCTCTGAGCATTAGGATACCTGCTCCTCATCTCACTGGTGTAAGCATATGTTACCTCACTCAATAGATGCCAATCAAATCTAACATTGGACATCATTGAATGAATCTTGTCCTGATATAGTTCAGGTATAATATCTCTTCTTACTTCAATCATTGCCACCGTACATAATTGCAAGACAGACTCTATCATCATCTGACTGTGATGGTTCTGTTCTATGTTTCAACCAACCAGGAAATACCAGGACATCACCCTCTTCAACTGGTACAGTTTTCCACAGATCTAACTGTGGTTCTCCAGGTGATCCCCAACGGTGATATTCATAAGGATCTCTAAATTGAAAGTACCCTGAATTAGTGGAGTGCTTAAGATATGCAGAGATAACTAAAGGACAACCATTGTGGTGGTGCTCCATAGTCATTCCACTTCTCTTGTGTGTATTGACCCAAGATCTAATAGGTACAGGTTGACCACTACCATAATCCCAGTGATTCCACAATGCGTGAAGATATGGTTGCATATGATTTATAAATGGTTGCATTATCTCCCAGTAATGTGGTTGATGCTCAACATTATATGCAGTTGAGAAAGCATTACCAGTTTCTAATGCTGCACCAGTACCAGTATTTTGAATAGTATGGTCAATTAGTTTTCCACAATGCTCTTGCAGTGATCCACCATCATATTCAAAATCATACTTAAATCTCCACAACCAGTGTGGAGATACAGGAATAGTTTCTTGATCTTTTAATATGTCAAGCAGATGTCCCACCAATAACCTCCATTTCTTCGGTACCTCCACCAGTCTGGTCAAGATCAGTTAATGATGGCATTGCAGTTTCAGAGTCATCACCTAATACATCTCTCTTACATATTAACAGTGCATCAATAGCACCCTCAAGTTGTGACTTACGTTTAAATGCGTCACTACGCTTTTCAAATTCAATAGTGGTAACACCATAAGGATTTAGTTTCTTATCACTAAACTCCTTATCATACCTTTCAATATCTACATCACACTGTTGCTTCTGTAGATAGAAGTTTTGTATAAGTTCATCAATAGTCATAGTTTTTCTCCGTCAGAGTGATACTTAATGGTTTTCATTGCACGTGCTATTCTACCTTGTACATTGTCGTGAATCATATATTCAGACTTGATAGAATAATTAAATGCTGCTTCTAACTCCCAGTCTTTAGCATTAGCAGGTTCTTGAACTACATCATACCATTCTCTTTCGAGGTAAGTTCTGGGTATTGGTATATATTGTGCTATAGGTGTACCTGCTTTAACAAGTGTACCTTCTGGACCTGTGTCCATTTCGTGCCACATTAACTGCACATTCATTTGTAGTGCAAAGCGAGGATCGAATACACCACTAACTGCTTCGAAACGTGGTTCATTATTCCAATGAACTGGTGATTGTAGCATCACAATATCATCAGATGCTCTAACCCTCCAAGGTAATTCCATCTTAATAATATGTGCAAGAGTATCTCTTGGACTATCAATCAATGGCATTACTTGTTCAGGTGCGTGATCTGAAATGTAGTTGCTGTGTCTCTGGAATGTATTTGGTACTTCATATTGAAATGATATACCATCACCATTAGTAATTATAATGAAATCCATTGGTGCAACGACTGTCCAACCAAGTCGGGCAATCTGTTTAATACCAGGACAATTTGAAGAGTTCTGTGATCCTTGTAAGGGGCACCTTCTCTTCTTGACAGCAGGATCTAACCACTGTCTCTTAACTTTGCTGGTTGGTATCAGTGGATAGCACTCAGCAAGACCAGGTTCTAATGAATAGAATCTAACCCAAGGTTTCTTCTTTTTAAAGAAGTTAAAATTCATCTTTCTAACTTCTCCTCTACTATATCCATAAGATGCTCAAACTCTTTAAGATGCTCTAAATCATATAGTAACTTAGATATTTGAGTTACAACCAATGGTTTTTCATTAGTAGCAGCAGACTTAATTGCTGATCTGATACTCCCTTCTGCTTCAAGTAAGTAGTCTAATGTTTGTTTAGATAGTGCCATAATTAATCAATAAGTTCAGGTCTGATGTCATCTCCCTTGTAGATGTTATCACGTAGGTATTCATAATGAGATGGACATTCATCACTGGTAACGAAATCCTCCACCTCTTTAGTATACTCTAGATGCTTCTGTTCGAGATATTCTAACTCTTTAGGATCACGTGGATTATAATAATCCTTGCCTAATATCATACCATTTCCTGCTGCAACATAATTCATCCCACCCATTCCTGTGTCCAAACCGTGATCCAGATCTAGTGCACTTCCCAGGCGTTCATAATTGTCATTGATACGTATAAGTCCATCCATCTCTTTCCATAGGTACTCATTAATTTGAGTACACCATCTCCAATATGGATTATCATCACGTCCACTAAGTGCATAGTGCATAGCAACGAACTTATTGAATCCTATTACCTCACGTTGAGCAGAATAGTTAAACCATTGCCGTTCAAGTCTGGTAATATATCCTCTTCTTCTGTTGAGTACATCAACAAGTCTAAGGATATTCTCGTGTGTGGTTAATAGTCCTGTTGACTCTAATGGTTCAACAAAACCGTATGATAACCCAATACCAACAACATTCAAGTTCCACGCTTTCTCGTGATATCCATTCTTAACATCAACCTCCTTCACTTCATACTCGTCAGGAGTGACACCAAACTTGTTCTGTATCCAAGTTTCAAACTCAGGTATTACCTCAGTGCTCATTGCAAATCGTGATGACCAACAATAACCAACTCCTACTCTATCCCATAGAGGTATAGTCCACGCCCAACCATTTGTCATTGCCTGGCAATCAGTCACGCAGTGCATTATCTCTTCACGTTCTTCCTGTGTCTTATAAGGAATACGTGCATATAATGCTCTATCATTAGCAAGGTCATCAAACTTATTATATCTTGTTCCTAACTGTTGTTCTAATAGTACACTAGAGAATCCAGTGCAATCAACAAACAGATCACCAACAACACCAACTGTTCTCTTATCTTCAATCAAACGAACAGCAAGTTGTTTAATAGTTCTATTAGACTCAGCAGGTGATCCACCTTTTATAATATCTTTAACGGTACCACGTACTTCACCTACAATATGTGTGAATCTACCTTCATATTGATAGCATACATTCTCACGTAAATACTGACCAAACTTCTCAGCATCTAAATGATATGCTACCTCAGTTCTCCAATCAAAACTTCTAAATCTATTGTCTCTATTATCCCATTGTTTGTTATGTTTAACTAATGCACTCTGCTCTGTATTATAGAACTCAGCGAATGTCCCAGGTGTCCATTTTTCAGGGTCATTACGTGCTAAATCAAACCAGTCATTAAGTCCTTTGATCTTGTCTATAAAATCAAACTCTCCAAATGGATACTGGAATGTTTCCCCTATTTGACTAAAATCAGTGAACTGAATACTATTCTTATATGTTGCATTACAATATGGCATCCAGTCCTCATCTTTGAGTCCTAATGCAATCAAATACTTATTAAAATGTCCTAGTGTACTCTCACCTACACCTATTGGTGGTTTATCACTTTCGATTAATACTACATTAATCCACGGACATAACTTTAACAATGCAGCAGCAGTCATCCATCCAGATGATCCACCACCAACTATAACAACATTTTCAACCTTCATAAGAATTAATCCTCTTCATTATATAGGGCATTATATAGATCCATATTATACCAGAAAATCCCCCCAATTGGGGAGATTTTGGTGATTAGATCAGATTGATATTTTTATGTGCCTAGTTCATCATAGGTACGACCCCATCCTGAGAAACGTTCCCAGATTGGTGCGTCTATTGTAGCACGTTTTGCTGGTCTTGTCGTTGCTGGTTCAGCAGCATCACCCATAAAATCAGCAATTTCATCATCAGTCATTGTTGGATCCATTGGTTCCGCAACGGATGATGGTTGTGTTGTGTTCTCTTTAATTGCTTTGATGTGATTAAACCACAGAGCATCTCCAGCATCTAATGCTTTACCTGCTGCTAGGTCTTTGTATAACATATCCAATTGTTCCCCGACCTCACCATAAGCAACTTTGCGAATGGTACCAGGATCTGAATATGCGTCAGTACGCTTAACCCATACTGCATCAGCAGCAGAAGGAGACCATTCTAGTGTCCAATCTTTTGTGATGTCATCAGGTGCATTAACCCACATCTGTGAACAACCACGTCCTAAGAATAGTACGTACTCTTCACCAGGGTCTACGATGTCGGCAACTGCGCCGTTGAAGTCCATTAATGCTTTCTTCATTGTTCCCCTATTTGTAGTTGATAACGCAGACTACACCATACTTACCGTTAGATCCACGGAAACTATGGAAGTGTCCACCTGATCCACCAGCACCATATGCAGCGTGGTCTTGGTGGTTATGACTGAAGTTACCACCATTTGGCCAACCCCCTCCAACTGATCCACCGAAGTGAGATGTGCCTCCAATTCCTCCACCACCACCGTGGTGAGATTGTCCACCTCCACCCCAGACGTTCAAGTCTCCACCAGAACCATTACGTCCTAGTCCACCTGAGTGTCCAGCATTTCTGTTAGCACCGTGTCCACCACCAGCAGATAGGTAAGGACCGAAAGATGATGAACCACCATCTCCACCGTGACCGAAGTACCAGGTACCTCCACCTCCACCACCGATTGATATACCAACGGAACCAATACTATTAACGTCTAAAACTCTTTCAGAGTATCCACCAGCAGCACCTGATTCTCCGTGCCCTGACGCTCCTCCTCCACCTCCTTGTACTCGTACGTGTATGTACTTGACACCAGATGGTTTGTTCCAGGTACCGTTACCTGTCCATACTTGTAGTGATTGAATGTTCTCTCCACCTCCAGCAGCCCATTGCATCGATGAACCGTCGTTAGAAAGAAATTTACCACTCTGACCTGACACCGAAGGTACAATCTGACTAGAAGATCCAGACATCGTACCATTAATGGTGATGTTACTGACTGTCAGTGCTCCGTTCGCTGTTATGTTACCTGAAGCAAGGGAGAATCCGCCAATGCCTGAGAGGTCTCTAATAGATGCAACTTTAAGTGTACTCATTTTGCTTTAGTTTTTCCTCAGTTTTATTTATACAATTAGGTTGGGCGAGTATAACCTTCTGGTAGGAAGGGTTGATCTCTATCCCATTGATCATCATCTGGTTTGTAACTATCGTGATAAGTTACTTGTTGTGTTTTTGGTGCTACAAATGCATCAGGAGTGTCATCATCAATACCAATAGTTATATTTAGGGTATCATTAATGACTTCATTCTCCTCATTACACCAAAATAACATATCGTAGTTTTCACCTGATTCCAGATTTTTGATGTTGAAGTCTGTTAAAAATGCTTCATTAGACTTCTCTGGACCCACCCACTCGTTAGAGTAAACTACTTCTTTCACTTCTTTAGATTTATCAACGTTCTCAATGACTCGTTGAATTGTAATACCATACCTAAGATTAACAAAGGTACAATCCATACTATGATTTTTTCTAAAACCTATTCTACACTGTACATCTGGATGAGTAACCTGAAATCCACTGATCTCACATACATTACGTGCGAGATGAAAACATACAGTTATTAAATTAGGTCTGTCGTCATACTTAATCGGTTGACCTTCAATATAAACGTAATCGTCGTGATCTGTTGCGGGATTTTGTGTTGCCATAATATCTTAAGGTAATTTGTAACCGAATACAATGACACCAGTTTCACCGTTACAGTCACCAGCACCATTGCGTCTACCATTAGGATCACTACCTGGTGAACAGTTACTACCTGCCCAAGTACCTCCTCCTAATCCTTGTCCTGTGAGATCTCCCTCATCAGCACCTGCCCAATTGGATCCACCCCCGCCACCAGCAGCACCATTGCAGTCACAACCTGGATTACCACCGCAACTTCCTGCACGATATCCACCGCCACCGCCACCTCCTCCAGAGGCATCGTTACCTGGTCTTCCACACTCATCACCATTTGAGTCACCATTATTTCCAGTCGCTCCACCTTGAGATCCACACTGTCCGTTGGATCCTCTTTGACCACCTGAACCACCGTGACCAGCACCACTACATCCTTCTCTACCTCCTCCACCGCCGCCACCAGCACCGACGAGTTTCACATTACCCATACCCCAACCATTTAGGAAGACCATAGAAGCAGCACCGCCTCCACCTCCTCCAGCAGAGCATCCACTACAAGAAGCGTGAGTACCATTACCACCTGTACCATATCCTGAACTATTAGAACCGCCGCCACCGCCGCCCCAACATCCATAACATCCATTACCTCCACCACCGCCTCTACCGACAGCAGTGTACAATATATTTCCTGCCTCTACAGTAATGGTAGTACGAGCACTACCTCCACCGCCTCCATTATTTCCTCCTTGACCACCTCTTCCACCAGCAGCACCCCACGCCCAAATGGTAATAGCACCACCTGCACTAATATTTAACTGTGAGGTTCCACCTGATTGAAATCTATGAAATCTATAAGTTCCGTCTGCAAATCCTTCGTTCCACTCAGAACCACCAGATGCTTGTACATAACTGAATGATGCTCCTCCACCCCCACCTTGACCACCTGTTGCACTAGGTCCAGAGGCAGTAGGAATGAATTTTGCACTCATACCAAAACGTCCCATATTTTACTCCTTAAGGTACATCGTAATTACCACCCGATCCCAATACTGTGAAAGGTTGGGTGTCATACTGTTGGTTAACAATAGCAAAGGAACATACAGCAACTTTCTTGTCCTGACCAGGTTGTGAACCACCTGCCCAGAGTATAGTATGTCCGTTACCGTTGATATTTAGTCCACTAGGTAGTCCTGCACCACCCATATCATAAACAATTACGGTGATACCGTAACCACAAGATTCATAAGGAACATTATTTAATGATAACGTAAAGTTACCACCACCTGTCTTATTGATCCAGATTACGTTATTATCGTTAAAGTCGTGTGTTACGTTACCACTAGAGTTATAATATGTTATCGATTCTTTTGTCTCACTGAAATGTAGTATTCCAGTTGATGTAATATGTCCTGACGTAATATCTACAAATTGTGCGTATGATAGGTCATCGTCTCCAAGTAATGTCCAAGATGCGTCTGTCTCAATGGTTACTGTAAATCCGTTCGCAATTTCTATTGGACCAGCAGTAAAACCATTTGTAAATTCTGCTCCACCGTTAAAGACAGGACCAATTGTTATATTTTCTTGTATCGTTGTACCGTTGGTTCTAATGATTGAACCTTCACCTAATGAAGGACCACCTCCACCAACGTCATCCCATCCTGGGTTACCAGCATTGGCATCTGCCTTATAGATCTGTGCCATATCCTCGGTACTGTTGTACACGAGAGTACCATAGGCAGGAGTTCCCAGAGCATTTATCTGAGACTGATTTAATGGTGGTAAGTTTAATTGTTCTGAGATTGACCAGGCAGTAACTAGACCTCTAGTCGCTGCTTGTATCTGACCTTCTCTTATTTTAGTTGTCATTCGTCAGATGCCTTTGTTAGCTATTTAGATTACCAGTTCCCTAATCTGGATCACGTCGGTAGCAGCAGGTGCTGTACCAATACTAAAGTCAACGGCATTACCTGTAACTGTATAGTCCAGACCTGGAATCTGTGCTACACCATTAAGGAATACGAGTACTGAATATGCTGTGTGACCAGGAGATATGGCAAAGGATGCTGTTGATCCATTACCTTGATATGTCACACCGTTATTGCTGTTGGCAACACCTGTTGCAAGAGTGTATTTGTCAGCAGCACCATAATTACCTGTAACGTCTATGTTACCAGTGATGGCAACGTTACCTGTAATTCTCATTCTATTAGAAGCATCTGGTGCTTCACCAATACCGTAGTTGGTGACACCACCAAATCTACGTGAAGTAATAGGTGCAGTATCGGTCATACCGAACTTGTACCATATACCTGTCTCATAGATCCAACCTAATGAATCACCTGCTTCCCAGTCTATATTATAAACTAGGTCACCATCATTAAATGCTAGTGCAGAGTCAACGTCAGGATTACCAGAACCATCATCTGATGCTAAGAATGTCTGTCTTAATACAGTACCATCATTATTAGAGTATGTTAGTAATAGTGTCTGGATGTTCTCTTGTGCATTGATTCTCTTCTGGAAGGTAACAGGACCTGAGAATACTGATTCTAACTGGTTAGATGCACCACCAATTACAGTTAATTTGTCAGTCAGAACAACCTCAGAAAATGTCTGAATGGTTGTGTTCTCTTCACCCAACACGTTAAGTTGAGCAATATCCTCGTTAGTGATCTGACCTGTAACTGGGTTAATAACCTGGTTACCAACGAATAGTTCACCATCACTGTTAACACCAGAGTAGTATGCAACTCCTGCTGATTCTTTCAGTGACTGTGACAGTCTAACCTGTTGTGGTGTTAGCACCTCCACCTGTGTAGATGGGAATGCAGTACTATAGTTACCTGGTCCGAAACCTAGGTACTCAAACGTATGTCCAGATGCTCTAAGGATAGAGTATCTTCGCAGTTCACATAATATAGGTGCAACTGAGTTGTCAGCATTTAGTTTGAGTGCAATCTTTCTCTCTTCCTCATCACCTAGTCTTGCTGTTACTACTATATTATTAAGAGTATTAGCAGTAGTATTGTATCCTAGGTTGTTTTCTGTCTCTAGTAGGAAGAATTGAGTACTTTCTTTTGTAATTGATAGTTGCTTATCCTCGTTAGGATTAGGTGAAGCACCATCAGTAGTTGTAACTCTACCTAAAATTTCATTATCAGCAATAGAGATAGAAGGAGCAGGGTCTGCTAGTGGGTTATCTCTGTCAAATGTAGGATAAACATCTACTTGGTTCTGTGAGAATGCAAAATCATCAAAGTTTGATGTAGCAGGAGATACGGATGCGTTCAAGAATGTTAGATAATATATACCATCCTTAACACCACGTTCAAACTCCTGATATGTTTCTACCTCATAGATGTAGTATGTTTTATCATAGGCAGGTGAGTTTGTTTCACTAGATCTTGGTTGTACCACGAAACCTGTAATAGGTACTCTAGGTACTGGGAATGAATCCTTGTCTAGTACATATCTGAAACGATAAATTCTATCCTTAAGGTCTCTTGCGTCTGGAACTCTTCGAACAAATGTCGTAGGAGTAAATCCAAGGTTATTATATTGTGAGTTAGCAATCAGTGTAGTATAGATATCGTTATTTGCACTATCTACCTGAACATACCAGTTAGACTGGTTCTGATCAAACTTGATTGGTGAAGCATCATCTCCAGGAGATGTACCTGTAACTTCTTTTCCAGAAGGATCAAACTTTGCACTATGTGTTGTAGGTTCTTGTGCACCAGCAGCAATCAATAATACGTTAAGATGATCTGGTACCGTTGGTGAATCTCTTCTAGCACCTACAGTATAACCCTGTACCTTACTTGGTGGTTTAGCATTAAGGTTAGTGTACCCATACAAGAATAGTTTTGTTGGGTCTGCTGCTGCCTTGATCTTCTGTATATCTAATGTTACCCAGTTAATTGATATCTCTGGGACATCACTTAATGACTTAGGTGGTATAACGTGAGTGAGTTGACCCGCTTTATCCTTAGTAAACGATGCTGACTTAAATCCTTTTGATCTAAGAGAAGTGTTTCCAAAGTTTGAGTTTGAGTTCGTGATTGAGAGGTCTCCTCCACTATCAGAGAAGAAGTGGTCACCGAATCCAACGGCGAACACCGAGACGACCTGGATAAATGCGTCGTTACTTGCGTATATGTGTCTATTTCTCCAACCCTTACGATACTTGGACAGTCCATCGATGTGTGCACCTGAACCTGCTGCTTGTGCTTCATAGTTTCCAGTAGATGCGTTGTATTTAACAAATGCTCTATCGTCTTTCTGTAGTGAGATACCAGTAAACTGGGCAACAACCATTGATTTGAAACCAGTTGCCTGAGCACCATCAGCGTGCATACCATTTATACCCCAAACTGATCTTAGTGAACAGTTGAATACATATGGAGATGCTGAGTCAACAGTGTCAATCTCAACTTTAACCAGTACGTTACTACCAATAGCATTACCTGTTGGTTCCGAGGACATCTGATAGGTAAACTGGTTACCCTGTGCAGATGTTACAAGGAATGATCCATTATAAAGATTAGAGTCTGCCTCAGTTGGACCAGTAACACCAGCAATATTAACTGCAACACCAACAGAGAAACCGTGGTTGATCGGGTTATCTTGAATGTCAACAGTAAATGCTGTAGCAGTTTGTCCATTTCTAATAATCTGAGATACTCTAAATTCATCAGAAATTGGACCAACGATTCTGTTCTCTTCAACTCTTGCTTGTAATTGGTCTTGAGCGATAGTACCTGAAGTATCAGGAATTGTAGCGTATGCCTTCGAAATCTTTTGATAGTACAGATCTAGGTCTGTAATATTAGCGTACTCAAAACAAGTTAACTTATGATGAGAAAAGTTTGGAGCAATAGTGTCAACAATATCAGGACGATAGTAAACTCCATTATTGTCACCGTCAAAGAAAGACTGTTGCCAGAAATAACATCCACCAGTTAGTTTGAATATACCAGAGGCAGATGGTTCGTTAGCAGTTGTAATACCAAGTGATGCTTGTGTTGTAGGATATGGTACATATTTCGGTACTATCTTAGTACGACGTAAGTCAGATCCAACAACAGAACAACCTCTGGGAACAATGATTCCACCGTTAACTGAGTTAAACTTATGGAGAATATTGTTAGAAGAGGTTAGATCGAAATTTGTATTTTCATCAAATGGTGTAATTTCAGTGTACTGTGCAGTACCAGGTCTATTATCAATTACATACTCTGAGGGATAGAGGTATATACTAAATGCGTCAAATTCGTCATTACTAAGTCCAACTCTATATGAAAATCTAGATACTTCAAGAAAGGCACGTTGTAACGTCTTAAATGGACGCAAAGCAGAGTTACCTCGGTTGTCGTATGCATCCGATGCATCAAAATCGTCGGGGTTGACGTATATAATACGACCAGTCCTCGACGTGATGATATTCTTAAGACGGGTTAATGCCATTTACTTAATGAACCTTATGTTTATATTTATCCCTCCTTAAGGAGTACTACCTTGAGGGGGTTGATATTGAGTTTGACTATAGTCACCAACTTGATTCTCAAATCCATTAAGTTGGAAAGTAGCATTAGTATCAGATGCGTACACAACTATGTGTGAACCAGGTCCGATAATAATACCTTTGTGCTCATTGGTGTCATTTGCAGCACAAGTCTTATCATAAAATAGGTAATCTTCATTTACTAAGGCATCAGCATCAGTAACAGAACTAACTGTTGCTACTTGTCTTGAACCTATACCTTGAATAGGTGGAGTATCAACAAAGGTGTCACTACCAGCAAAAGGTGTAGTGTTACCACCCCAAGTAATCGTCAGTTCAGCAGAAACACCTTTGTTCCATTTCTGAACATAACCCCAAGCACCAGGTGTTGGTGATCCTAAGGTTTGAGTTGCAGTACCAACAACAAATGTGTTACCAGTTACAGGTGTACCACCTTCAACGTCATAAACGTATATTGAGTCAAAGACTGGATCCTGTACTACATCAATGTTTCCTGCATATCCTGCAGTACCATCAGCATAGTAGTATAGAGGGTCAGGAGTATTAGCAGTAATAGCAATTTCAATATATGCTGTACCTCCAGATCCTGCGGTACCGACCTTCGTTACACCTGTAGTAAATTCTGTACCAGCAGTAGGTGTAGCGTTTGTACCTTCGTTAACATCAGAGAATCTAAATGCTAAGGAAGAGTTACTAGCGTCTGATATGTCCCATCGATAAGTTCTATCCTTATCAACAGTAAACTGAGTATCAGGTAATATTTCTTCTCCTGCTGTTTCAGACCAAATAAATCTACTCTGGAATCCAATGTTAGAAGTAACAGTTAACGTGAGAGGTGTCTTTATAGTTGCACCACCAGCACCAGTTAGTGTTTCATCAGCAGTAAACCATTTTGCAGCACCAGTAGCACCAGCAGTAGCAACCAATGGTGTAACAGTAGCACCATCGTTATGGTTCGCTGCTGTGGTTCCCCACTGTGCACGCTCAACTGTAAGGTCATTACCAGCAACAGCAGTACAAAGTAGAACTTCGTTACCTATAAGTATATGCTGTCCTGATACTACAGTAGTACCATTAGTAACAGTCACTGTTAAGTCAGTAGACTGATATACCTGACCCTCGTTAATAGTAGTTGTTGTTCCAGATGGAGTATATGACTGAAGGTATTGACCAGGTGTATGTGCTACAGCAGTAGTACCAAATGTACCACGAGTAACAGTTACGGTAGCACCTCCTGTATTAGTTGGTGAGTTATAGAATGCGATACCAGTAATGGTTGCGACTTCAGCAGCAGCATTATCAGCATCAAACACAATATAATCATTCACTGCCATATTATCAGCAGTTGTAAATTTAATAGCAGTATCTCCTGAAGCAATATCATCAAGTTCTAGTGATATTGTTGAAGTACCAATACCACGGAAAACTCCAGCTAGACCAGACGTACCAGCAGTAATAGCCTCGCCACCAACGAATGTTCCAGAACCAGTTGTGGAGTCAATAAATAAGTCTCCAGTTCTCTTTACCTTTGTAGAATATGTGGTAGTTGTGGTAGTACGTACAACATCCCCTATACGTGCACTCCAGTTACCTTGATCCGATACAACTCCCAAACCTGGTGTCGCAGTAGATTGCGTCAATCCTGGATTGAGTGCTAATTTATACTTTGTGATAGGGTTACCTTTCTTAAAATCATAGGTGTTAGCATCAAGTGTTAAAACTTGACTGTAATCCTTATGTCCCACTCTATAGGTAATACCAGAACCAGATCTGTTGGCTACGTGTAACACACCACTGGTGGTTATTCCAATGTGAGAACTGTATAGTACCGTATTTGTTGTTGCTGCGGGGGAAGCGGCAGCGAGTCTTCCTGCTGTCATTTGTTAATTACCAACCTGCTATAAAGTGTTGTTGTATTCTGAGTCTACCACCCAGATCTGGTGCCGAAATTGGACCTCCGAATGCAACACCAACACTACCAACGTTTTCTGTTGATAGGAGTGTAGCATCTGCATTAGGGAACTTAATAGTTCTTGTACCTTCAAGATTACCTAGATCCAGGAATACCTGTTTCGTTTCATCAACACCATCAATTAACTTAAGTTCCTTAATACTCTTGTTTTCGAGTACCTGTGTCGCTTTAGTTGTTACAAGTGTGTTATTTGAAAGTATATTTGTATTTAGTGATGCAGTAGGGAAGTCATATCTAAGTGTCTGTGCACCTTGAACTTCCGTCAGGTCAAAATAAACACGAGCGGTAGCATCTGCTTCCTTACTAAAGTAAGGTCCAGAGTACGTCTTGTTCTTTAAAATTTGTGTAGATTCCGTACCAGCAATAGTAAGAGACTGGTCTGGGAATTTTACAATTCTGTTAGTGGTGAGATCACCAGCATCTAATAATACTTCAGGTGTCGGGTTATTTGGATCACCAGAAGCGATATCTGATACAGTAGGGTTAATTAAATTCTTATTACTTATGTCCTGTTCTGTAATAGTATCAAGTATTGTACTCTGAGATGCAGAAGTACCATAATCAGGGAGTCTGTAGATGTGAGTTACAGGTGCTTCCCAAGAGTCAGTTTCAAATAGTGCTATCTTACCAGCATTTGATGAACCCACAATCTGTAGGTTACCATCCTGAATGATGATAGTCTTATTACTAATAGTCTGTGCGGTATCATTACCGATCAAAGTAGTAGAAGTAAAACTTCCTGTACTTGGTAAAGCAAACGTACGAATACCAGCACCAGTAGATACAGCAGATACCTCAAACTTTGCTTTCTTATCAGGGTTCTGATCGTCAGCAATGTAAAAGTTCGTATCAATTAACTCTGTTGGACCATTAACAAGGAATTTACCAGAACCCTGCGGTCGTAAATCAATGTTAACGTTAGCAGAGGTTGTATCACTTGCAATCAATCTAATAGTGGCAGATCCATCTGCGTTTCCCTGCTTCCTATAGTACATTGATGATGTACCAAAAGCGAGACCTATCTCATCATATGCGGATTGATAGAGACCTGTGTCCCTGTCCAAATCAAAACAAAGTCCAGGAGCCGTCTGGGATCCCGCACTCACTCCTTTAAATAACTGATTAATCTTTGCTTTCCTATTTGGAATCAAAGGATCAGAGATAACGACTGGCATAATTGCTTCGCCAGTAAGTACCTCATCAGCCAGAGTATCTAATTGTGAAATTCTTTTTGTTCCCACTTAGCTCAGGCAGTAGTTCGTACAACTTTATTTATACACGGTATCATTTGCCTAAACTGGCAGCAGGGTGTGTTTTATTAGATACAAAATTAGTTCCACGAATTAAGCAGAGCAAAGCAATACATTTTTGCCTAACTTCTGGTTTGCGTGATCCGATATCTTCGATTCTAGAAATCAGATCATTGTAAATTTCTGTAGGTGATTTATCACCCTCTACCGCCACTGTGATGTGCTCGGTTTCATCAATAATAACTGGACTAGGCATAAATTTTTGTTAGCAAGTGAGGATAATCTAGCCTATATAGTGTAGCATAAGGAGAACAAGATGATTTGAAATTACTTTGTAATTTTTCAATTCAAACATTCAACGGAGGCTAAATTCAATGCATAACCTGTTATCACATAACCAATTAGCAAATTGGAACGCTGTAGATGAAGATGGTTACGATAATGACGATCAAATAAACGACTACTTCGACTGCCTAATTGAGTGTGACGACAATCAGAGTTATTGCAGACGACTATGTAAGGAAGTGTTAGTTTGACTTCCTAATTAATTCACTCAGAGAAAGTCCTAGTCTATCAACTGAGTCTGCCATCTGTCTGTATCCCGTACCTACATAGACCTGACCACTTGTAACAGCAACGGCACAGATACCCCAGAACCAGTAATACCACTTGGACTTTACCTGATGTTTTTTTAACCATTTTAAGGTGGGAGATTCGCTCCCATCTTTTTTTGTCTGTTGAAAAATAGCCATTTGGAAAGGTAATAAATAATTTTAGTAGATTCTATTTGTTATGGTAAAAGGAACAGGTTCCTCACGTGGAGGAGAAGATATTGTAGCAAAGGCAAGAGCCAATAAGCTAACAATTGGAGGGATCAATGAGACCGTAATGGATCTGTTCCCCTCTACTGTAGTACGCTATGAGCATAATTTTCCACTGATTGATGATGAAGTAGAGGATGTAATAAACTTCATTCGGGAAGAAGAACAACAAGAAATAAACGTTAACGTTGATCCAGTATACGATACTGGAGAAAGACGTAATTTCCTTGGTGGTTATGCTGATAAGGTACCGAACTTAACGAACTTTATTAAGGAATGCTGTACGCATTACATAGGGCACGATAACTTCGAAATACCTCAGTCTTGGTTGAACCTGTATCCTAAAGGTACCTGTCAAGAGAAACATTTACATCCAGGATGGGAATTGGCTGGTGTCTATTATCATAGGACCAGACAACATAACGGTATTATAAACTTTCATTCCCCATTAAGTCAAGCATATTTAGAGTGTTTCGCAACACAGAGGGATATAGCAGTTGAGACTTTCCCAAATTCATTATTATTATTTCCAGGTTGGTTAGAACATTCTACTACACCAAACGGATCACACGAACAAAAGACATCAATAGGATTAAATATTAAAGTACACAAAACAGGTGAATACGCATTAGAAGGACAATGGGTAGGAAAGCATTCTCTTCTATGGGCACCCCCAAAATTTTTAAATCAAGACTGGCCAAAACCTAATGAAGGACAAGAAAGCAGCTAAAAAAATTATTAAACAAGCAAAAAAACACCCTGAATGGTATACCAAACAGGATGTAGCATATGCAAAAATGGTTAAAAGGAGAGAAAAGGCTAAGAAATCCGCTTCTCGTCAACAATCCGACTAGATTGCTCTAATACTTTTAGAGCATCCAACAATTCTGGAGTTTCCTCCCACGACCATTCCTGGTTATGTTGGGGGTTTTTCTTTTCTATAGTGTAAGTTCTTTTCATAGAGGGATCTCTCCAGTACATAGATCATCCATTGAAAATACAATAGGATGAAGTTCTTCCATTATAAGGTATTGACTAATCTTGTACATATCATCCATAGTATATTGTAACTTATTTTCACATTGCTCTATTAGTTCTACACTTGGGTTATCAATCTCTTCAAAGGTAAATGCTTTACCATTGATAAACCACATCTTAACTAATCCAACATTATGGATGATATGGAAGTCGGAATGGATTTGGTACATTTCTCGAATTCGAATGGTCCTTTTTCAGCACCCCAAACCAGTTTTCCATTTTCGTCCCATCCCTTATCGTGGGTAGTAAACTCACTAGCAGTCAGCGTGATTTTCGCTTGTACCTTGGCACCATCGTGCCTCTCTGCATCTCCACGAGTCCTACCGAAATATCCAGGATACGTTTCGGACTCAGTGAATACTAGATCAGGTACTCTAAGGAATTTGTCGTAGGTCTCTATTACTATTTGATGCGGTTCAATACGCAAGTTATGCTTTCGACCTCTGTATAGCTCCCCATTCCAATCATACCATTGCTTTGAATACAACTGCCCATCCTCCATATACCACCAATAGTGGGTATAAGCGAAGGCAGAAGGGTACATTTGGGCTTGCTTTAAATTATGCCAGTGATGTACCAAAAAGGATAGAAAATGGTCTTGATTCATCGGTTCGCATTATATAGGTCAGAGTTGTTGTTTCAATTCACCCAGTGTTTCGTGAACGTAGGATTGTACCTCTGCTGCACTTGGTAAATTAACGCCAGGTGTAGGAGTTGGTGCTCCTGCTGCTTGTGCTGCTGCTTCCATTGCAGCAATTTCTTTATCTATTTCTATTTCCTTTGTGCGAGGGTTGGCAACAGGTGTGATAAGCACGTTACCTTCTGGTAATTCTACCACACAAGGGTTACCTCGTGCTGCTAAATTTAATGTAAATTCTGTATTCTTACAGATTTCTTCTAATGTTACTCTAATCATAGTTTAAAATGGCAATGTTCAGGATCTACATCCCTTTGGATCATCTCAACGACTGACTGAAAACCGTCAGCACCGTCTTCATCCCATTTGTACCGTACCTTCTCCTGTCTCCCTTCATTGTCCATAATAGTGATAGTACGTCTTGGGAAATCAACCCAAACATACTCAAGATAAGTTGTTTCTTCCATAATCAGTTGAGCATTAAGGGTAGACCGTAAATTTGAGTAGGACCCACACCACATCCAAAGGATGCAATACCAGCACCTACACTATATGCTATTGTACCAGATGTTACGGCATTTACAATAGCCCCACCTGCTGCTGTTACAAATTCACCGATTCCACCAGCAGCTGTGGTTACAACCGTTGCTTTACCACCTGTAGTACCAGTGATGACATCAACGACACCACAAGGTTGTGCTGCACTCACAGCCATACGGACGTGAGCAGCAGGTAAAATACTTGTACCAGGTATACCCTCACCAACGAGAGTAATGTCTGGACCTTTTAGAATTGATAAGCGACCTGTAACCCCAGGGATAGGATTAAGCATCGCAACCATATTAAATACGACATTATTGACTAGATTCGTTTCCCAAGCACATTCGTTAACAATCTCACCAGATATACTGTTCATCAATGAAGTTGCTTTAGTAGAAATAGATCCAGCATTTAGATCTAAGTTACTAATGGCATTCATTGTAATATTAGATGCCTGTATACCCCAGTTACCTTGATAGTTGATCTCGTGGTCAGCAGCAATAGTCTGTGCAGACTTAGACTGCTTATCATTATCCTCACCTACACCATTTGATTGGTGCTGGTTGAAGGATCCACCGACCTCTAGGTCTAGATCACCCATCACGTGTATCTTAAGATCACCTTCTATAGTAAGGACTCCATCGCCTTTAGCTGTAGTACAATAATCTCCACCTATAATCTGTGTAAGATTATTTGGTTGGTTACGGTGTGTATTACCTTGATTATCATCAATGGTAGTTTGTCCACCAGTACCAGATGTTATAGTCTTTTCTTTTCCAGGATTGTTATCCTGAATAACAGAAGCACCATTCATAAATGACTGGACTTCCATCTTGAAAGGACTTAAGTTATTATACATCGATGAAATAACATCAGTCCCAGTGACACTATTACCAGTACCACTAGTTACACCATCGATAGTTATTTCTCGTTCAAAGAATTCAGGTACCGTATCGCAAGTTGACGTACCCCACAAGGGTAGCCAGAACTTCTGTTTAGGAGGTTTTATTTTCCTTCCGCAATCCTTCTTAGGAATTAACATCTTAAGAAGTGCGAGTATTAAACTTACAATGTTGCTCCAAGAAATCTTAGAGAAATCAAACTGGAAGATAGACTGGATCTTATTAGCCATATCCTTCAGTTTACCTGCAAGGTTCTTGATAGTAGAGATAGCACTTACAAGTACATTTGCTACTTCCATCACCTTGTTAAGTGCACCCTTAACCTTACCTACAATACTGTTAACAGTATCTAAAACTCCAGTAGGAATAGCATCGTACACTTTGGATACTATTATCCCTGCCATATTCTCGGCAAAGGCAGCAGTATCATTAAACGCCTGTTTTACTAAACTAAAGATCCACTTCCCTTCGAAGCCACAGAAGAGACTAAAGATGAACTCAGCTAGTGCAAGCACAGCATTTATAACACCCATCGGTATAACATTGGATAACCATTGAGTGATCTGGCTGATGATTGCTTCAATCTGCTTTGCCAGTACCTCTTTCATCCAAGACATAATACCTGATATGCCATTAGCAATGAAGTTGTTTATACCCTTCATCGCCTTATCTAATATTTTATTATCGACCTTCTTACCAGTAATGATAGAGATCAAATTACCTGCAGGATCTTTTGCCAGAGCAGAAGAAAAATTCCCTACCTCTGTTAGCATCCGATTCAAATCTCTTTCAAAACCCTCACCCGCTGGTCCAGCAGAACCATTAGCAATACCCTGTGCCTCTGTAGGTACTACCTTCGGGTTTGTAGCATAGTTACCAGGTAGTTCTCTTTCTGCTTTAGATATAATTCCTCTGTCACTCGCTGATCCACCAGCATTATCTGCAGGTGCTTCACCAGTTGTATTAAATGGTGCACCACCGTGTACATCTGCACCTGCACCATCCTTAGATTGTGCTGGTAATTCTGGAGCTTCGGTACCGTCAGCAACTACTGTAGCTGGTTGATCGGTATCAGCACCAGTCTCTCCAGTTTGTGCGTCAGCAGTGTTCTTAAAGGATCGCATAGATCCCATAATCACGGGCATCTGTGCTTCTTCCCCGTCTAGGAAGAATCCTAATACCTGAGCACCGACCTGCAGCTCAGTCTTTGTTCCTGTATTCTTAATACCTGGTTGATCTGTTGGACCAAGACAAAGTGCCCACGGGAGATCCGCTGTGGGCATCGTGGAAACATATGCTTCCTTGCTCTTTCCACCAGTGTACCATCCGATAACACGGACTTTAACTCTACCGAGTTGTTGAGGGTCGTCGATCTTTTCAACTTCACCTATCCACCAGGTAAAGCCATCACGACCCATCACATCCGATTTACCTATCGTGTTAATCGTTGCTTCAGGCATTAATAATATAGTATACTACAGAAATTATTTATACAGGTACTCAATCATCGTACACGAGACACTCAGGCTCGTCTGGATGTTGGTCACAAAATAGTTCTAAACAGTTAGGATCGTGGTGGTCTCCTGCTACGATCTCTTCGTGATGGTGCTCCTCATATTCTATAAGGTCGTGGAGCTCTTCTTTAGTATGCCTACGCATCTGTGGATTAGTTGTTGGATCCGCAAGGATCTCTTTGTCGTGGGCAATATGTTGTTCTATGGTTGTCATTTAAAATAAAAGCGACGTTTGTATTATAAGTTAGAAATGCTATCTTTGGCAAGCTGTAAAATGGTTGTCACACCCTCTACAGTATATTCGTGCATAACACCCACAATGAGGTACTTGCCAGAATATGTTTTATCCAACTCAATCCTGTCAGATTGCTCTTCTGTGGTAGTAGATTCAGGAATCCTTACTTCTACTATATCACCAGCAGTTAATGCAACGTTGCCAGGTACAGTAATATCTAGGTTAAAAGCATTCATCAACTGCCATCTTGATGCTGCATATGCTGAAGCCAAAACACTATCTGTCTTCATATTAGGTGCATTACCCTCAGGGTTTTGTGCGTTCTCAGAGTACAACATACTTGGCAGTGCACGTATCTTTATTCTTGAGGGTCTCTCCTCTGAGAAATATTCGTTATTAACTTTAGGGAATGGGAAATCTGGATTCAATTTATTTGCTTCACCAAACACAGACTGTGCTGTGAAGTTAATAGGTTCTTGAATAGATCCACTGGGTGTCTCATCATCAGAACCAGTTGATCCTTCCTCTGTAGTAGCACCTGCAGAAGGTAAGTTACCACTAGTCAGAGCAGGTGCAACAATTCCTATGGTTGAAGTACTATACATTCCTGTACGTAATTTCTCAAGATGATTTGCTCTATCAGGATAGTTTATAGTTTCTATCTTGAAAGCATTGACATCATCGTTACCTACGTTTGCCTGTGAGTAAGTATAGATCTCAGGAGCACCAAATGTTTCATTACTTGCTGAACATAGGAAATCTATTGTACATAGGTTCTTACCTTTATAAGTTTCCCAGAAAATATATCCAGACTTTCCAGATACAGATCCTGTTATCTTATCAGTTATATACTCAATGGCATCGTATGGTCTCCAGTTAGGTGAAAGGAAATTAAAATTACCTCTACTGGGTTCCCAACGATCCACCTTCTTATCAAACTTAAGGTTATCAGTCAGTATAGTTTTTATAGAATCTGTACCAGGCTGATCTTTGAACGTTTTAAATACTCTATTAACTTCATTAGAAGTAACTTCTGGTGATGCACTGTACACTATGTAAGTTTGTGCTCTCTCAGACTTAGTAACTTCACCAATCTTAAATGTCTTCTGTATAATTTCTAACTCCTCATCAGGTGATGAGTCTGTAGTAATACGTAATTTAATATACTCATTACCATTCAATTTTGCTGCAAGATCAATAGTATCATAGAAAACAAACTCCATCCTTACTGAAGGTGAAGTTAATGACTCATAATAGTTCCAGGCAGAGCATATACCACGAAGATCGAAAGCATTCTCACCAGTAAAACTAAGACTAGACAAATCCTCAGTAGGTACTACGTCATCAGAGACGAGTAGAGAGAATTCATTCAGGGTATAACCTTTGGGTTGATATTCTGCCATTAGAAGAAGTTACTGCTGATTGTGGATCCTTCACCTAGGTATCCAAAGCGACTCTGTAAGTACCTATTTGCTGGATTCTGTTTACGTGGCATAACAATAGGTGTACCACCACCGTCTCCACCACCTCCAGGAGGACCAGGCATTTCTATCATATCAAGTACAACTGCTTGTGCAGCACCCTCTATGTTTGCTGCCTGTCTCTCTGCTGTGATCTGTTCAAGTGTCTTAACCATTGCAATGATCTTAGCACCCAATCCTGCAGCAGCACCAGCACCAGGTAATATAGCGTTAGCAACTGGTGTTATAGCATTGATGATAGGTTGAGCACCACCAACAGCTTTAGCAACCTGAGCTCCAACAGCAGAGAATAGACCACCTAATCCAAACTCAGGCAATTTACTCTGTGGTGCCTTGACTCTTACTACACCACCCTTAGATCTACCAGGTAACTGTCCACCAAATCCTGCGAGCATAGCACTCTTCAGGGACCTGGCAGTTAATCCTGGATCTTTACGGGTATGTGGTGTATCTACGGGTACAACATAACCACCACCAGATCTTTGTGCTACATACTCGGTACCGTGACCTATGAAGTCAACACCTCTACCCGTCAGTGATACGGGGTAACCTGATTGTGGTCCAGAAATCCATCCACCCTTACTTCTGGTTGGGATAGGTTTCATAGGTATATTAAATATCGGTGCAGTACGTACGTAACCACCTTTAGAGAATCCCGCCTGATTCGCAACATTATCAAACCTGTCTTTATCATCTTGACTCATATCTTCATAATGTCTTGGAGTGACAGAAGATACATTAGTTTCTGAAACATTATCATTATCAGATCCTACAAACATATCCAACAACCACTTCAATCCTTTTAATAACCCTATTAATGGTGCGAATACAACCTTACCAATGAAATTGGCTATCTGCATTATCTTAGGCAGATGAGGCTTAATCATATCCACTACCTTATCGATAGCAGGACCCAGTGATTCAAATATACCTCTTATAGCATCTGTCACTGGTTTCATAAATGCAGTAACAGCTTCCTTTACCTTATCAAAGAACTTTTTAAACTTCTCTATCCAGTCCATTAATGCTGGACCGAAGAACTTACCAAGATGCTTACCTAACCAACCACCTAAAGCATTACCTATCATACCTCCAATAGGTCCAGCAATACTGTTACCTATAGCACCCAGTGCCATACCACCAGCAGTAGCACCAACTCCAGCACCTACAGCAGCAGCTTTTCTATCCTCTTCAGGTATAGACTCATCCTGCATTACATCCTGATATGCCATCACACCTTGTGTAGCAGCCTGGATTCCTCTACCTATAGCATTACCACCTAGGAATCTACCTAGGTTCATAACACCACCACTGACTGTCTTCAGAACACCAGCAAAATTCTTAACCGTTGCTATAGGATTCTTAAGGAACGATAAGCCTAATAAGGCTGCACCTCCCACACCTATCAATTTTAGTGCACCAGTTATTCTCTCTATCCAATCTTTACCATCACCAAACGTACTATTCCACGCATCACCTATAAACTTGGTAACGTTTCCAATAAACCCCACCATACCCTTGACAAACTTACCAAGTCTGTCCATCATTACTTTTAGTTTCTCTGTATTCTCCTTCTTACTTAACCAATCTAATACACCAAATGTTAGTAGAGATTTTAATAATCTACCCAGGTACTCTAAGAATGTTGGTGCAGCTTTAGATAACAGTCCACCTACTCTCTTCCCTACACCTTGAGCACCTTGTTTAAGATTCTTACCAAGGGCTTGGTCTCTCATTAACTGCTGATTTCTTAGCAGTTCTTGCTGTGCTGCCTTCTCTGATGCAAGACTAGTCTGCAGCATTACACCGATACTGTTAACAGTAGCACCCAGTGAGTTAATAGCATTGATAGCAGATCCAAAATCAGATCCTGCTACTGTCTTGTTCCCAATGGATATTGTAAGTCCTTTACTCTTCGGTGCTGTAACGAACTTATAAAATCTAATTTTAGGTGATGTGCTTGCCATTAGCCTCTAATGCTTGTCTCCGCTGATGCTCCAACGACTGTTGAACCGCTGTCCCCGCCACTACTTGTAGTACGTCTAGCTATTGGTTGTACAATAACAGTGCTACCTTCTGTCTGAATAACTCCATTAGAAGGATTAGTACTATTAACGTCCGAGGTAGTTGCAGCTACGGTATCTGCACTATTTATTTCAGGAGGAATAATAGTATTCTCTGAAGCCATAGGAGTACCAAATAATTTAGGTAATTCCTTATGTGGATTCTCTGGCCAAGACCAATTTGGTTTCCATACAGAGAAGTTTAATCTAGTATCTGCTCCTTGATCAACTAACCTACCGATCATCTGACCAGCTTTTACTTTATCCCCCTTCTTAACCAAAGGCTCCATATGGAGATACCTATGATGTCTCGCTGGATCTCCCTCAGCCTCTATCTTGAGTTGAGAATCCTTATCCTTACCACCCTTAAAATTCCATCCAGATACAATACCACCAACAGCAGCAACAACTGCTTGAGTTAAACTCGTATCAGGTTTAGGTTTGAGTACAACACCCATACCATCACCCTTACCATCTGCTTCAGGTGCACTCTTAAACCAAGAGGATGGTTCACCATCAAACTGACCATTCTTTAAAGGGAATATCTTACTACCAGTACTATGACCAGTAGGTGCTGCTTCCATCATTCTTGCAGACTCAGCTTGATGTGCTTCGAGAGCATTCAATTCTTCCTGTTCATTCTGTACTCTAGTGACAGCATCAGCTCTAGCATCAGTTAATCTCTGAATATATGCTTGCTCTTCAGCTATCCTTTCATCAAGAGTGTACCTATGACTGAAATGTTCCTTAGCATCTCCTCCTCTCTCTGCTGCTAATGCTTGTAACCAAGCTAACTTCTCTCTGGCAGCTTCAATAGCACGCTCTTTCTGTCTTACAGTTCTCTGTTCATCTCCCAATTCTCTCTGAGCAGTATCTAACTCAGATTCTAAACCAAATACATTCGCTACTTTACCTGCAGTAGATTGTACACCACCTACCAGATCCCCTGCAGCCCCGACAAAACGTTTCAATCTTGCTACAGCATTCTTGATAGCAGGATTTTGCAACCAAAGCTGGATCTTATCGATTGCAGCATCAGCAAATGGTTTTAAGAAGTCCCATACCTTTTCGAGTGCTGGTATCAGACTCTGCCAGAATTCTGAGAATGCCTTCATAGGACCTTCATAATATGACTTAAGTACTGGCATCAATATCTCACCAAATACTCTCTTAATAGGTTCAAACAGAGGTTTGATTGCATCACCAATGAATGCACCTATATGTTCACCTAAGAAACTACCTATAAACTGTCCTACAATAGGACCAAATGGACCTAGTATAGGTGTTAACAGTGCAGACATAGCAAGTCCACCCATCACTGCACCTGCTCCAGCACCTATTGCTACTGATGCACCTTCATCTTTACGACGGAATGCTGCACCAACACCCATTGCTACAGATAAACCACCACCTGCTAATACTTTTCCACCACCACGTAAAAGTCCACCACCTCTCCGTGCCATATTTCCACCGAAGGATCTCAACCTTCGCATTCTGCGTATATTTCTCCACTTACCTAATCTCTGTCGTGCAGCAAGTTTCTTAGGATCCAGACCTCTCCTCATCTGTCCTTGTATAAACTTACGCAACCTATTAGCATCACCAAATAGTTTCCAAGGCTTTAAGATACGATCTGCTAAGAATAATCCAGCAATACCACCAACTAATTTTAGTGCACCTATAACAGGGTTCTTCTCACCAAATGCAGACAGTATAAAGTCTACGCTCTTCAGTACTACCTTAGATAATATCTTGAACCAACCACCAATTACTGTAAAACCTACAGATATAATCTTCTTATTCTTAGGATTTGATAGAAAGTCTAGGACAAACCAAGTAGCAGCAAACTTTAATAACTTTGTAAATGGTGATAGTAACTTCTGTAACCAAGACCACTTACCTTTATCTACTTTTGGTTTATCTTTCTCTACACCATCTTTAACATCCTTAGGATCAGCAAGTAACTTCTGTTCGTAGTCATTCTCTTGTTTTTTGACTAATTGTAACCTACTTGCTTCTGCTGCATCTCTTGCAGCCTGTGCCTTTGCTTCTAAACTATCAGTTATTATCCTACCAATATCCTCTACCGTATTACCCATCCTATTAAATGCCAATGTCATTGACTTAATAGGATCATTTCCAGCACCAGCGGTACCACCCTTATCTTTTACAGCAAGGAAGGATCTTACTTTAACTTTTTTTACTTGTGGTGCCATTAAATCGAGGTACGATTAGATGCCGCTTGTTTGGCTTCTTCTTCCTTCAGATAACGAATTAGCAGATTCACGTATACATCCCTTTCCCACGGAATCATATTCTCTAACTCTGTCAAACTATATTTGTGATATTGCATCATTGCAAAATTCACTTCAAACAGATTCATTAGAGAATCGTGGGCTAGGGCTATTCGAAAAAAGCCGCCATACCCTCCAATTTAATCTCACTTTTAACTTCAGTCTTAGGGTTAAAGACTTCTAAGGTATGTTCTAACTTAGGCATAGTTTCAAAGAAACTCTGTACCATAGCGAACTGTTGGGAGTTCATACCTTCAAAGAACGAGACTAGTTCTGTCTTCTTATAGTTCTTTGCATCTTCTACATCCTCACCTGTTGCAATCTGATCTACACAATCAGCAGCAAGGTCAAATACATCATCAATATTAGGATTTTCCGATAAGTTATTCTTTACGAAAGTATCAATAGAAGGATACTTCATAACAAGAGTGACTTCATCTGTGATCTTGATCTTCTTAGAATGTTCTGGAGGTATAACAACTTCCACTTCTTCTAAGTTAATTTCAACATCAACTTGAGTCTTACCATCATCAGGACAAGTAAGTTTAAACTCACTAATCTCACCAACTGACTTAGCACGAATACGAAGGAAAAGTAATTCGATGTCAAATGTAGATAGTGTACCTACATTCTTTACGCTAGTACAATTTTTGATGATCTCTTTAACTGCTTTAACCATTTCCTTTTGGTCTTGTGATTCCATTGCTACGTAAAGTAGCTTTTCCTCACGAACCAAGAAGGGTCTATAGGTCACTTTCTTCCCAGAAGGTAGGTTGCACTCATATTCTGGTACAACCAGGGTAGGTAATGGCATAGTAATTCAATTCAGTACAAGTATTTATGCGGTCATTTCCGTGTTACGAGAATGTCACCGTCATCATCTTCATCATCATCCCAAGGATCGTTTAATTCATCGATCCTATCCTTTAATGACTCTGATAAAAAGCTGTCAGATTCTTTAACTTTATTGGTAAATTCCTGATCAGGTGTAAAATTTACAACTAACAGTTCATCACCCTCCTGAACTTCTGACATTTCAGGGTGTTCTTGAAATTTCTTCTTAGGGGGTTTTGGGGGTTCCATATTCCATCCTTGTGACATAAGTCTTATAGCACTAACGAGTAGGATTAGCCACGTGGCAGTAAATATTATGTCAAATACAGGATTCATTTGGGTAGGTCAAATAGAATATTGTGTATGTAATCTATAGCCCACTCCTTGTCAAACCAACTAGACAGTGCTGCTATTGTTTTCTTGTTCTTCCTTTGCTGAGTAGAGTACCATACCTGATCATCCATTCTCAGCATCGCATCAACATAGTTATCTTCTTTCTTAACAGATTTGACCCAATCACATAGTGTGTTTAAGTAACCCTCCAGTATCCTTATATACTCACCTACCTCTTCTTCATCTCGTATCCTAACAAATTTAAAATGAGGTGAGAAAATATCATCACCCCACAAAGGTAAAACTCGTTTTTCTTTGAAAAGATATGCGTTACTAATAGGTGCTATCTGCTCATAGATCTTTTCACTCCCTCTAACAGGAGAAATATCTACAATAGCAGCAGTTATCACAGTCTTAGTAGCAACAATATCACACCCGAAGATAGGTATATTGTAGTTATAGTCAGGAAAGAAGACACAATGCAGTACATCGAGTCCCTTGACTTCTGAAGTTTCTAAATGGATCTTCCTGAAACCTGGTGCTTTCCACATTTCATTTTTAATCCATCCTGCTTCAAAATCAATCCACTTACAGTCACATTCTAAAGGTTCAACTCCATCAAATGATAAAGCTGCATTCCTGATTAAATCAGCAATCTTTTCACGGACCATAATAAAATCATATTACATATACTATCTAGGCACTAAAGCAACCTGCTCCAATCGGAAGTATACTTCTTGATTGATCTATTACCAATGATATTACCAATATCAGTAGCTGCATCGATGACTCTATCTAAAGTATCCACGTTCTCGTTCGCATTACGACGATTAACAACACTACGTGCACTTCTGATAGTCACCTCATCAGTAGTCCAATCAGCAACTGATTTGATAGTAGTACCAAGACGGAATCTCTCTAGGTAGAACTGTACATCTAATTTCATTAAAGATGTATGTTCGTTAGACATCTGTATAGTACTAACATTGTAAGGGAAGCAACCAACTGCTCTCCACTGTGCTGTTATCTTATTATCTCTTATCTGTCCTACTCTCTTATTACCATCGACAAATCTTGTTACAAGGTTAGATCCAGGTTCATACTTATTGATAAGAATATCTGAAGTGTACTTATCATAGAACATACTTCTATTTTCAGTATCTCTACTAATACCATTCATCCATCTTTCAAAGAAGTTTCTATGCCATTGGTTCTTTGTTATTATAAACTGTACATTTAAATCTGTAGGTGTCTGTTGTGTAGCATATCTCCTCATCGATCCAAAGTTTGTTACTTCACCAGACATCATATTCCTTGATGGTACCGTAACCTGATCAGCAAAGAAGTCTATAGCCTCATAATAATCACTTGCTCCTCCAAATTCATTCAGATCATAGACTAGAAACGGTGGTATAGATATCATCACCGTGTACATATTTGAGCGTGCTGGCTCAAACGCTCCTGTCGCAACGGTATCTTTAAATCTTGTAAACGAAATTCCCATTAGTAAACGTGTTTCGATGGAATTGGTATATTCCTACCATTAATAGTAGTAACAAACTGTTCACAGGGGATCAACCCCACGTCAGGCCACTCAGTACTAGGTACGTCATAAGTAGCAGATAAAACATTCTTTCTCAAGTATTTATGCAAGGTTTCATTGGGTACTATCTTATTACCAGAAGCTAAGTCTGCACCAACGATTGTTCGGTACTCTGGTTCAACATAATGTAAGTTACCACCCCAGAAGTGAGTAGAGTCTTCTCCTAAGATATAAACCAAGGGATATACATCCCAAAACCTATACTTCTCACCATATTCTGCTCTATATGTGAAGAAAAGCATCCTTCCAATAGAACCAGGTTCTGCAGATGGTGTCATTCCCTCCAATCCGTACTGAAATTGGCTCCTCCACCAAGATGGATTCTGAGATTTACCTCCTGCTAAGTCTTTTATGTCTTCAAATAGGCTCATAGCCCTAAATCGTGCTCGGTTAATACCACAAATTCCATCTTACGGTCTTTAGCATACGTTGTAGCAGCCTTCCACTTAGCCTGGTTAATACTATAAGTTCTTATCTCGTTAAGGTACTGTTTAGTTACCTTTACCTTAGGTTTTGGTCTTCTAGTCTCTCTATCAGGTTTAACTTCTATAATATATTCCTTGAGACCCTTGCCTCTCAAACGACCTTTAACATAGAAATCTGGGAAATATCTATGTGGTCTCCTGTCTACAGGTGAGATATAAGGTACAATTATCTCTTCTGAAGACCACTTTACAACGTTAGAATTCACATCACACCAAAGCATTACTTTCTTCTCCCAAGAAGATCTATAAATAATGTTTGTAGGATCACCTTTATACTTGCCTGGGTTACTAGGTCTGAATCTTCCTGAGTAAGTTTTTCTCTTCGGCATATGGCAGCTCCATTAGTATATCCAAGATCAATTCCAACACAAGTACCTGGTGGGGACTCAATCAGTGCAGCCATTACTGATGCAGACTCCTATGAAACTAAGGTAGTGGATTACTTGGTGATAAAAGTATATAGTTCAGATAAGGGTAACCCTTACAAGCACATTGGTGGCAACAGTAGCGGTGAAGGTGCTCTATATAAAACTATTTATTTGTATTTACCCCAAGGGTTAAAAGAAGAATACGGTGCTGAGTATGCAAGAACTACTCTAGGTGCTGCTGGTCTTGGTGCTATGAAGATGGTCAATTCTGCTATGGCTGGTAATGCAGGTGGTAGAGCAGATATGCAAGGCAATATGGTTCAAGCACTACAACAGACTGCTGGTGCTGCTAAACCAGAATTTATTATGAATGCTGTGGGATCTGCTATAGGTACTGTGAACAGTGCATTAGGATTACAGGCAGATGGTTTAGATGCCAACGCAATATCTGCACTAACAACTAAAAAGATTTTTAACCCATATCAAGAAACAACATTTAGAGGTACAACTTACAGATCACACAACTTTAACTTTAAGTGTGTGCCAAAGAATATGCAGGAAGCTAAAGAACTTTATAGGATAATACACGTCCTTCGTAAAGCAATGTTACCTGGAACAAATGATGGTACACCTGAAGATCTGCAGGGATTCGCTGATGATGAAGAAATGTCTGATATGACTGCAACGATTCTAGGTAGTGAATCAGGTGGTGGTAGTAACCGTTTCCTTACGATACCTGACTATATGAGGCTAGGTATCGTAAGGGTAGAAGGTGCTCCTAATGAAGATGGTGATCTAGATCTAATGGCAGGACAACCTGCAAGACTCTCTAGAATTATGCAATTCCCTGTGAAATGTGTATTAACAAACCTTAGTATGGATCTTACTCCTGATGGTCCTTACAACTCATTGAAAGATGAATATGATAGTGGTGTGGATTATGGTCCTGCTGCATTTAACTTGAGTTTAAACTTCGATGAAACTGCATTCCTCACCAAAAACGAAATAAGATAGTATGGCTTACTTTAAGTACCTACCTAAGGTATATGTCCGTAATAAGACTAGGGTTGATGGCTTTCAACCTTACCAACTTGCGGTTAATATCTTCAGAAGGATCAAAATCCGTGATTCACTTCAAGGTGCTCTGTTAGGTTTCCTCCAATATGAAATTGGTGAGAATGAGAGACCTGATCAAGTAGCATATAAGTTCTATAAGGATTCTGGTCTAGATTGGGTCATATTGCTTGTAAACAATGTGATCAACGTGAATCAAGACTGGCCAATGAACCGTGAGGATCTCTTCAAGTACGTTGAAGACAAGTATGGTTCAGTAGAAGGTGTTAGACACTATGAAACTTTAGAATACTTACATACTGATGGTAGTGTACTATTGAAATCAGGATATCAAGTACCTGAGGATTTCCAATACACCAAACCTGATGGCAGTATTGTACCTTCAGCATCAAGTCGCATACCTGTATCATACTATGCATACGAGAACGAAATTAATGAAACTAAGAGAAATATATACCTGCTTCGCCCGCAATATTTGACTGATTTCGTCGCTGAGTTCAAGAAACTAGCAATGTACCTTCCCAACGCAGAAGTTGATGAGAATGGATACAAAAAGACTCAGGGATCTCTTGCAGAAGAATTTATCGGGTTACCCAAATACAACAAACCCAGCCAAAGCACTGCTTCAACTGGGTCTGCGTCTGGTAGTGGTTCTAGTACCTCACTTGTAAGTAAGGGTTCAACCTAGAAACACCAATTTTCGTCTTTATAGATGTAACAAGGTACTCCGTGATGATTGTACTTGTTAGGTCTGAATACTGGTGTCGATTGATACCAAGGTAAATAATGCGTTTCACCCCAATGATCGTGGTGACGGTGCCTCCTTCGATGGCGTTCTACTCGTTTATACCAGCAATTCCATCCAAATTGAGGATCTTTAACACAATGTGTTGGAGCTACCTCTGCTCCGTCTAAAGTTGGTTTTACCCAATTTGTAGTTTTGTGATGAGCTTGAACTGGAGCTGCTAGGAAGGGAATTGCCAAAAGTGGAAGAAATTTCATAGTGTGACCTCATTACCGTGTCTTGTACCTATTGTACCACGAACAAACACATCAAAGGCTATGCAATAGCGACAGTTTGTGGATTGGTTGGATTCTGCCTTGTGCATCAACTGAGATGGGAACACAAAGAGGTCACCTGACTTAGGTTGGAACCTCTGGTGCTTTGCAGTAGCATTAGTGTAACCTAATGTATCAGGTTCTAAAACTTGTAGAAAACAGTTTGGATATAATCCCGTTTTATCGAATAAAAGGTCTCCACTGTTATATTCTGTCTGTATATAGTATATTCCACTCCATATTGCATTAGAGTGAGTATGAAAATCGCAGTAATCGTTAGGATAGTGCAAAACCACCCAAGATCGCACAATTTCGATAATTACGTTAGGTGCGACTAAAAGGTGGTTTCTAAGGTACCGTGATAAACCCTCAAATATGTGATTTTCGAGTTCTGGGAATTCCTTTAATATTTGCTTATTACACGATATGCTCTTGGTGTTACCGTGAGCACCCATACGTTCATACTTGATTTTTTCATCGACAAACGAAAGGGTGCCGTCAGGCACCCCAATATTCTCTTCCCATACAGGAACTGGAAAAAGTTCGTGTAGCATTAGTCCTCTGCAGCTAATTGCTGAAAGTAACTCAATGCATCATCTTCCGATTGTGCAGATACTGCAGCTTTTGTCTCTGAGAAGTTTTCAACCCCCTTTGTCCAACTTTCTGCTGCTGGAGCAGGATTGGATCCAAGGGCATTAATCTCTCCTTCGGACTCCTCGGTTTCTGCGTCGTAGCTTTTTGGTTTGACAGCTCGACCCAGAACCGCTTTAAGACGACCATCAAGCTCGTCATAAGTTTTGAAGTTCGAATCATCTGTGAACTCCGCTAGTGAGTGAGCCTTGTTAAAGATCTCCTCTAGACGTTCATCATCGAACCCACCTAGGGTACCTGGAGCAGCGAAGCAAGAATCATCATAGTTCCAGTAACCTGCTACCTGCTTGATTTTAAGTTTAAAATCAGCACCTCCCCATAGATCAAATGGGTTTATCGCTGGTTGTGGATCGTAATCATTCTCATCAGGCTGCATACGTGCAGACAACTTGTCAAATATACGTTTTCCGAACTTGTATAAAAATACTTGTCCCTCATTATCAGGATTTAATGGATCCTTAACGACATAAACGTTTGCATAGTAAGAAAGCTTACGCTTCTGCTTACGTGCTACGTCCTTGTCCTGTTCTCTACCACTGTTCCACAGTGTACTGTTGTGAGCACATACAGGGCATTTTTCACCCTTAGTAGTTGGACAATTCTCAATCAACCAACCACCAGGTCCTTGGAATGCGTGACTCCAAACTTGTGCCCAAGGTAGTTCTTCTGATTGCTCTTGAGGAATGAACCTTAAAATGGCAAATCCGTTACCAGATTTGTCAACGCCTGGTTTCCATAGTCTCTCATCGGTTTGCTTACCAGAGCTATTGAGTTTCTCTATCTCTTTAGTGAGATTTTGAAACTTTCCAGACTTTTTCTTTAGTGTTGCGAATGACATAATTAGTCCTTTGTAGTGTTTTAGATGTTTTTACTACCCATTAAGGGTAACGTACTATTTATACAATGTCAAGCCTCTATTAAGACTTGTCAAGCTCGTTTTTCCACTGTTTTAACTTGATTTCCATATCAGTCAGGACAGTGTTAATATCCTTTCCCTGACTGTATATTTTGGTCATCTCATCCAGTCTGAGCTTGATCTCTCGTGCTTCTTCATCCTCCAATGCTAACAGTGATATTCTAGCATAGAATACCTTCTGTTTGGCTATGAGTTCCATCGTTTTTTCGATATGTTCTTTCTTGTCCTCCTTAGCCATTGTTGGGAACTTTAGAGAGATAGTGTACAGGTCTTCATAGAGCTGTTGCATCTCTCCCATCTCATTACGGACCACTTCAGATTCGTAAAATCTTTCGCTCATAATGGTAATACTCCTCGTGATGTTTTCTTCACGAAATTAAGTTGCTGTGCATTATATTTAATCTTGTCCTTCAATGGTCTAGAGATCAATTTGTTTACGGTTTCCACCTCAATCTCATACTCATCACAGACTACGACAACTGCATCAATGTAGTTAACTAGTCCGTCACTGTTTTTCACAACCTCCTCTACTAATCCAGAGAATTTTGCTTGTGTCATAAATTTGTCTTGAAGGTCTTTCATTTAGATAAGTTCATAAATTCGGTGATGTACTCTTGTAGTAAAGTATGATAATAATCTAAGTCATACTTCTGTATAACTTGAGTAGCACCATCTTCAATAGCGATTAGAGTTACTATCTTGTCAACCTTAACACCGCAACGTTCATAGTACATTACAGCATAAGCAGTCTCTTGTACAAAATAGTTCTCAATCCATTCTTCTTTCTTCTCTCTAGTAGCAGTCTTGAAATCGATAACAGCTAGTTCACCATCGAACTCTGCTATGCAGTCAACACGACCAGCAACCCGAAGATAATCGCTGTATAAAGGACTTTCCAGAAGATGTATATTGTCGATCCGATCCAAGATTTTCTTAGTAGATTTAAAAAGAAAAGTGCTAAGAGGATGCGTATCATCAAAAGGTACTGGATCGTTCTTCAGATAACACTCTACCATAGAATGATATCTATTGCCACGATTTGTTGCGAGAGAGCTAATACGATTAGCTTCTTTCTCTCCTACTCGCTTTCTCCATTTAAGTATACCATCCTTCTTTCGATGTCCTGTCACTGTAGTGACGGATGGATACCATTTACCTTCACTAACATTATATAAACGAAGACCGTCACGTTGGACGGCATTCATCTCAGTTAGTGGAACTGGTGGTCCCACAGTCTTAAACATAATTACATTCCCAGTTGGATTTTGGCAAGTAGGTACTCTTTTACAAAACCAGATCTAACGATATCTTGTATATCGAATTCGATACAGTCGAATGATGGCATTGTTTTAAGAATCTGCATAAATTCTAGCACACCATTGCGCTCGTTGGTTTTTTGTAAATCAGTTTGTGCGTGATCACCTGAGAAGATGATCTTACAGTTCTGACCGACTCTGGTTATTATACTATCCAACTCGTGAAAATTCAAGTTACTGAATTCATCAACAATTATTACACAATTATCAAACGTGGTACCACGTATAAAACTTGTAGACCAGAAGGATATGGTTGATTGATTACGCAGATTATCATAGAGCATCTCAAATGATGCATCATCTGGCATCTCAAACATATACTTCACCATATTCTTATATGGTATCTGATATAGATTTGACTTGTCCTCGTGATCACCTGGTAGGAACCCAATCTCTCTGGTTGGTACCAATGAACGAACCATATACACCTTCTCATAAGATGAGGTTGGTTCTAGGACATCTCTCAGTGCAAGAAATAAACTAATAAAAGTCTTACCTGTACCAGCAGCACCGTGTAGTACGATGTTCTTACCTTCAGCATAAGACTTAAAAACCCTTTCCTGATTGTCGGTTAAGGGTTCTATAGTCTTAAGATATTCTAGATTGATTGGTTTCTTTCTCTTCATTACTCTAGCGGATCCGTTTCCGTTAGCAGGCTTACGCTTTCTTGCTGGCATAATTAAGTGAATCGGGATAGGTTAGCTCTGGGATGAGCAGACTGAATCTTAGACATTACGTCCTTAAATCCATCGGACTGTTTGGGTTTACCATACATTGTCTTAGGTACCTGGTTACCGAAGTACCTTTCCATTTCAGGATGATCCTCTTTATATTTATCTAGGTCGTGGATAGACATAAAAACTTCGGTGATCTCTCCAGTCTCTGTGTTTTTAAAGTCGTAGTTTGGCATTTTTCTAAGTATTTAGTAGTAAAGAGGGCATTAATCTATCCTTAGGCACGGTTGGATATCTCCCCAACCATCTGGATACTCCTCCTTATATTGGCAATCGCAATCCGTTTCGGCATCGGGACACCACCCTAGTGCCTTGGCAATGATTGGGAAGTTACAAATGAAATGGTCACGACATAGGGTAGCGACATCGATGTGCTCCTTCTGGGTACCATTAGAAGTACGTAATTGAATGTAATGCATCCAGCTACGAGCACTACCAGTCATATAGAGACGAGTAGGTGTTGCTAATGGGAGAACAAATCTCGCACATTCCTTCGCAATTCCCTCACGTATAAGTTCATCGTATAAATCCACCCCTTCAGCAAAGTACCTTGAGATCTTGCTCTTAAGGAATTTCGTCTGCGTTTCATCGAGATCATCTATAGAGTTCTGTCTGTTCTTTTTATCCTGTCTTCTCAGTTCAGGTGGATCAATAGCGGTACCAAGTAGTTCAGTGTTAGCATATCTCTGACTGAACTCTTGGAATGTAAAACTTCTATGCCTTAAGATCTGTGCTGCTAGTCCTCTAGTAGTGTTGATCTCTAGGGTCATATGGGCTTGCTCAAACACAGAGTAGTGACCGTGTTCGATACAATAACTCAAGAGTTTAGCCACGTTAGGGTTCTCTTGGTTCTTAGGGTTGGATACTCTTGCGATGTATCCTATAGTTTTTTCAGCGTCAGGAGTGACGGAAACGAGGCATACTTTTGTCATAATTTAGTCGTTCTTAAAGCACCTACCAATAACAATCAGGCAGAATGCCTGTAAATAATTTAGTGTTTGCAACCCAAAGATTGCAGGTACACTCCAGTTCCATACAAACATAAGAACTAAAGGAGTTAGAAACAATGAAGCAGCAGCTTTACCTGCTTCTTCAGAAGTCATAACAGGTTCCTTTTTAGGTTCTTCAACCTTAGGTTCCTCAGCAGGAGGCTCAGGAGGCTTGACACCCTTAGTATAGGTGTACATTACTCCTCTTCTTCCACTGGCTTGCGCTTGCGTCTCTTTTTCTTGGGGGGTTCTGTCTGGGTTCGCCATAGATTTGGATTCACTCTACCATCAGTTTGTTTAAAGTTTTTAAAACCTTTTTTATATCTATCATAATAATAATCAAACATCTCTACCTGCGTGTGAGGTATGCATAGATCATAGCATATCCCCTCACCCTCTGCTTCATACTCTACGAGGTAGGCAGTGTAAGGTAGCGTTGTATCCTGAGCATCCTCAGGCTTACAATTAGTTTTGAGTATCTTCATTTAGATCTTCCACCCCAGTTAATAGTGGGGAACGCAGAATCTACGACTGCTTTAGTAATACGGTACTTAGACTGTAGTTTCTTATCCTTTACAAGGCAAACTACTTCTGCCTCTTCTGGATGAAGACCTTCCAACAGTTGAATAAACATATTCTCTTTCTTTATCATTGAGAGGTTATCAGCACCTCCTTCAATAAAGTAATAGAATTTACGTCCTTCGGTTTCCAAACGAGTATGTTCTGTACCCATTGGTGCTGGATTAGGTCGGTATGGCACTTCACCTTCAGGTAGTACTGACTTAACAGAGTCATCATAGTTCCAAATGAATAGAGAACGCAGTGTTTGACTGTTGTTCGCCTTAAGAACTTTGATCTTCTCTGCCTTAGTCTTAGCACTATGTGCTTTCTGAAGGACCTCTGAGATTAATAATTTCATAATTAAATTGACGGTTTAATCTTCATCCTGTTCTATTGTATCATCTTGCTCGTTGAATGACAAGTATAATAACTCTGTCTGATCAACGTTGCCTTGTTCGTCTAGCATTTCAGGGTGCGTAATCGCTTTAGCGTACGCTGCATTGTCTAAGTATGCATCAACATAGTCCTTAGTTAACCAAGAGACTAGTCCTCCTAAAATAAATGCTCCGAACAGAGCGAAAGTGTACAATGACTGGATCATTTCTTCGAACATCGGTCTCTCCATATAGTACAGTTGACAACAAAAAGGAACCTCAATTCTGTTTCTATTTAGAGAAGTTGCTGTGACTTGAAGTAACTTATTGTCTCATTACAACCACCTCTGTTCGTCCCATCCACTATTAACTGTGGGAAGGTAGAACCGTGTCCAAATTCATTATAGAATTGCTCTCTTGTAAAATTCTTGTCAAGGATGTACTCTTTGTACGGCCATCCTTTTAACTTATATAACTCTGTAATCCTACTACAGAAAGGACAACCAGGTTTCGCATAGATGGTTGTGTTTCTAGGTGCTGCCATAGATCTTTAAGGTAAGTGTACATTAAACGCAATGGAATAACGAGGATCATCTGTCCCGTTAGGTTCTGTCTGGTGCTCTAACCAAGACGGAAATAGTATAACAGATTCTGGTACAGGATCAAAGTATATTCCCTCTTCCTCACTTCCCCAGAGACACATCTTTGCAAATGGATTGGGGTTATAAAAAAGAATTCCTCCCTGTTCAGGTCGAGTCTTGTGGTAATACACACCAGATATTATTTGACCTGCGTGCGTATGACGTTCAAATTTCTTCCCTTTAGGACAAATATTTATCCAAGACTGACTGATCTCCCAGCCACCCTTCAACGGTTCTATGTATGCACTCTCAGAGTTTGGTATTGGCTGTTTGATTGACTCAAGATATTCTTCTATCGCTTCCCCAAGAAAACTCGTTAGCTTGGGCATTAAATGCTTCTTAAACAGCTGCAAAAGATGCTGCTTACTATGCGTACCGTGAATGGTTTCCTGCATAGCATTGGGTGACATATATGATACGCTTGACCAGTCTTGGGTCTCATTCAATAAAGAAATGAGATCATCAATCTCTTGAACGATCTCACTGTCTTTGTGCTCCTTAGGATGTACTTTTATTGGAAACAATTCCATTCAACGATTCCATTTTAATAAATTGTTCATTCAAATTATAGAATAGTTTATAATTGGTTGTGTTAACCCAGTACCCTATGATGTCACTTCCATCACAGTTATATCCATAACCTGTTAAGGGTTCATTAACACCATCTATTCTGAAGGTTTTGCCACCATTCTCCAAGTAGTTATGAAACTTCTCATCTAAGTTAATCATCTTGGACCTCCTTTAAACGAGTTTGGCAGAATAATACGACCTCATCACGGTACTGTAAGAGTTCATCATAACATTCTTGGTTGCGAGCACAGTTCCTGAGTCTATTGTCAGGTTTCTGCAGACTCTCCATCAGGATCGTCCAACCCGCTTGCTTCTGTTCCTTGGTTGACATTTACCTCGTGTGTCTGTTCACTAACATTATATAGTGTTCCGTCGATGCGGTCAAGCTCACCGAGTACACTTCTGAAATACTTTTTGTTTTTCTTAATCTTTTTCTTGACCATAGCGGGATCATCCTCGTGTTTTTTGAGGATGTTTGCAATCTTTTTGAGTTCTCTTTGGGATTTTGCCAAGCGACGATCCCAAAATGCTTCACGTTGTCCTGTCATTGTGCGTCATCAATAATAATGTTGTAAGTTTTAAACTGATCAGTCTTGCCCTTACTCATATTACTATACCATATAGTAGAGTTTTTGTTGTGCGACTGCTCGTAGATACCCCACTTAGCAGTACGTGTGACGTAACCAGTCTCTGCGTTCTTAATTCTGATCTTAGAGGGGAGTAAATGGTTGTTAGGGAAGTACGGAGTTTCAATCATAGTACCGTCAGAGTCACCTGCTTGTGGGTCTGGGAACACGAAGGCATATTCCTGTCCATCCTCATACCCTATACCATAATCAATAATACTATCCAAGTACCAACTGAATGTGTACCCTACTCTACTCTCTGGAACGCCAGGTGTGTTAGTTAATTCAGGTTTGTAAACCAACTGTGCTCTAAATCTAGCAACAAAGTTCATAGAATACAACCCCTTAGGCAATCTAACATCGTGATAGAAGTTAACTGGTTCACCAGCAGCAGTCTTCCTCTGCCAATATTGTACCAACGTACAAGGTTCACCACGTAATGACTCAACAGAATCAGCAGTGTCCTTTAGATCAATAGTAAATAAATGTTCTGCTAGTGTACTGAGATGTGAATCATAGTAAGTGGATGATTGTATACCTTGAGCAACCATCAATGTTTTAGCAGGTGGTAACCCATACTGATTGAGTTCATTGTCTTCTAGTATACTCTGGAAGGATAGTGACTGTACAATACCTGTAGTAGGACAATTGGTACCATCAATAGTATCAATACGAAGACCTTGCCAGAACTTCTCACCAGTATCTTTATTTGTACCAACATAGTACCTTAAGAGTTGTCCCGTACGATATCCTCCTTCCCCGTGGTCAACGACACCAAGGACTTTATACTGTACCAGTCCTGGATTAACTTCATACTGTATAGAAACTGATAAACCATTCTTTATCTCACGTACCATTACACCTGAAGTATCATCATCAACATCATTATCATCACCAAATGCACCTGGTATACTATTAACAGTCAGTATATTATTAGTCAGACCGCCACCTGTACTCCACGCAGAGGTGGTGTTAGACGCATCAGTTAAATCATATAGACTAAAGGAACCAACGATACCACAGGGTCCTGTAGACCCTACAGGCTGTCCTTGTTGTGCAGCAGAATAATTCTGAGCAATAGTTGTAAGTTGTACACCCCATTGACAGAAGATAGCACCACTACCTTCATCTCTTAGAGAGAAAGCTGGTGTTACTGATCCATTGTAATGTCCTTGATCTATACTAACAATTCTAAATGTAATATCATCACCCTTAGCAATAGTAAACTCGTGTAGTTTCTCACCTATACTCTTCCACTCTTGAACAGCAGGAGAATCTATATGTATCTGTGTACCATTCTTTAATAGTTCATAGGTGAATACAGTACAGTCACCAAACCCTCCAGTCATACCACCGTGTGATCTAAGAGATACAGTACCTGATCTAACAGCAGTAACAGTTTGAGTAGCATTTCTCTTGAAAGAATAATCACCAGTACATTTAGAACAACCAAACTCTCCTTCTTCTAAACGTCCACACTCGTGACGAGTAAGAGCTGCATCAGTAAATCCTCTTGGAGTGAACCAACTATCTTCACAATCATTTGTACCTCGGAGTTCCATATACTCTGGCTCAACGAGTTCTTTAAAGACGTGACACTGTATACCTTCATAGTACCAGTTACTACCAGCATAGTTCAAACGATATGATATTTTAACATCATCATAGTCATCATCACCATCTACTAGATCTTCCCACCACTGCCACCAACGTGATGTCCAGCGAGTAGTTCTCTTGTGTCTACCATTTACTATGGGGTTTAATCTCGACTCTGAAAACAGGGAATAATTTGACTGGGAACTGCCAAGTCCTATGGTAGTCCACCCTGTGTTGAGTGTAGTGAATGCTAAATCAGTACCGATTGCAACAGCAGATGAACCATTGACTTGGTATCCATTAGGGATCAACACAAACCCTAAGCGACAAGGTGCATACTGGTTGAGAGTAGCAGCAGGTATAGTAAATGATCTATAACCTGTAGCATCAGTAGCATTAGACAATAATATCTCACCAAAAGTAGGATCCATATCAGCCCCACTGGTCAGATAGTATCCAAATGTATTCTTATATCCTGCAGAACCTCTAGCACAGTTGAATTCTATCAATAGATCAGCATCAACTTGCTCTGTTAAATCATAGTATCCTTTATCAAGGTTAGGATTGATAGGTGCACCACCAATAGGAGTAACAGTATACCTGTGATCTAAAGTGATAGGGTTATAGTATCTGTACAATGGAGTACCCTGCTCACCTTCACCTAATGCACCAATGATCTCGGTAGGATCACGATAAGCATAGAACATTACTGTATCTCTGGCACCCATACCAGCAGCATCCATTGTACTCTTCTCACCTGCTGGATCGGTGGTCAACATTGTATCAATGTTTGTCGATGAGTATGAAACATACACAGGTATAGCTTTATCTGTCTCTCCTTGGTGACCATACCAAGCTACCTTAGTATTACTGTACCCCGAAGGAGTATCAGATGTCATTGTGTATGTGTGGTTTGAATTATCGTTCTTCTCGTGCTGATATATGGGAACTCTAGGGTGTACACAGTTCCTAACACATACCTTATTAGTAATACCAAACTGACCTTCAGCTACGAACGTATCACAGTCTGCTTGGGGTGGCTTCCACGCACCACCAGCATAAGGTTTGAATATACAATTAAGATGTTCTTTTATACACGCTTCGTACTCATAGTTTCCATCACAATTTACTTCTGAATTAGGATCATCAGGATCATTAAGACATACCTTACCTGACGTTTCATCCTTACCATCAGGGAATGTTACCTTAACCTTAGATGGTAAACCTGTTATAGGTATACCCAAATCAATTAGTGAATCGTATAAAAATCCTAAGTCCCACTCAAGTGGATCTGTATCTGTTCTCTTGTCATCATCAGGTATAAAATTTCTTATGGTCTGAGGTGCTTGCGAAGGGTAGCACTGACCAACTAGGTTTTCTATTACTTGTGTAGCAGTTCTAGGTGCAGGATTTCCTGCAGCATCAGTGTTAACTGGACCCCCTCCAGACGGTACCGTTGTTACGGTAGTCGTGGTATCTGGAGAAGGGTCACAGTTCTGCTGGAACCAACCGTTATCGTGTCCGCCTGACATATAAAGATCTTTCTTTTATTTAGACGAGGGCAGTAACATCTCTAACTACCAATCCATCAACTGCTCCCTTCTTCCTCCAGTTGGGAGCAACCTCTTTGAAGTTCTTAGGAGTGTTCTCTCCTGTTTCATCTTTCATCCACTTCTCTAACCAATACAAAGCAAATGATACGGTGTTATTCATACCACCTTCCTTGAACCAGTTGGTTGTCTTATCAGGGAACTTACCACCATTGATCCACTCATCGTTGATCTTAGTAATACCATCCCAGATCTTAGCCTTCTTCTTACCCTTATATGTCAGTGCGGTATTCATATAACCGTCATTGATTAAGGTAAGACCTTGTAGTAGTCTTTCGTTCTCACCCCACCTTCTAAGTGCCATCAATGCAGCACAAACAAGTGCTTGATCCCAAGCTTTTGCATCAGTTAGAACCTCATCAAGGACTCTAATCTCATCAATGAATGCACCAACCTGTCCAGGTAACTCATTAGGTTTTGGTGAAAGTTGGTTCCACTGATCAGGGAACATAAAGCAACAAGCTTTATTCAAAGCAGAAAGAATCTGTCCCTTGATGATCTTAGGAGAAGTTGGTGCGAATTTGAATGGACCCTGTAGTATACCGTAGAGTTTTTCTTGGTTCCTCTCTACGGAATCCATTGAGTCGAAGGTATTATATGAGAACTGTATCCGATCTATCTCTGCGAACGATAGTTCGATCACGAATAGATCCTTTGGTATTACATCTGATCCTGCAGTAGACCAGTTTAAAGCACGAGTGTTAGAGTCTATCCTCCAACGGTACCCTGCTCTAAACCGTTGCCCTTGTAGCTCATCATCTTGTGTTAGCTTTGCTACGAAGACGATGCAATGCTCAGGCAGAAGCACTGCTAAATGTTTTCTTGCTTTACTCAACCTGGCTTCTGTATTTCTCTGGCAGAATACCTCAGGTAGTTCAGCGAAGTCTTGGTAAGACATCCAGTAGGAGTCTATGACTCCCCAAGCCTTAACATCACGAAAATCGACGGGTGTCCCGTCTGGTCTTTGTACAGTGTTCATAGTTCTCGGTGCGATAGTGCGTAAAGCCCCGTCCGTAGGTGGTTGGGGTGAGAGTTAAGCGAACTGACGCAATTGCATCAGTATCTTTTTGTATGCTTCGACTATGTTTCCTTCATCCTTACGGAAAAGATCCTTGTCGAAACGTTCTTTCGTATCTTTTTTCCAGAGACGCATATTATCTGGTGATAATTCGTCTGCGAGATAGAGATTGCCGTGTGCATCATAACCAAATTCTAGTTTAAAGTCAACTAGATCAATCCCACATAATGTAAAGAGTGCTTGTAGTTGATGATTAATATCCAGTGCACTATGTATAAGTGGGTATGGATCGTATCCCATCAACCTCACACGGTCAGGTGTAAGTAAAGGATCATTCTTACTATCATCCTTTAAGAAGAACTCAGCAATAGGAGGTTGTATAAGAGTACCCTCTGTTAAAGTAGTATTCTTAACAATAGATCCTGCTGCAACGTTCCTTACTATAACCTCAAGTGGAATAATTGTCAACTTGCGGCACAGCATAGTATCTAGTGATGGAAGATCGATGAAGTGAGTACGGAGACCCGCCTTCTCTAGCTTCTCAAAAAGCAATGCAGAAATTAATGCACAGGTAGCACCCTTCTCTTCAGGGAACTCTACCATTCTACCATTGCCAGCAGTAACTTTGTCGTGGAATTTGATGAGCACTCTTTCAGGATCACCATCGACATCGTAAACTGATTTTACTTTGCCTTCATTAACTAGGTTCATACTTGTAAGGACATAATAAAGATTCGACGAGAGATTTTGCAGATGAATTGTGGTCACATAATTTGTTCATCCAAATTCTCTCAGTTAATGTGACTGGTACACCTCCTGTAGTCATCATCCTACAGCAAATGTCTGTCAATTTTAATCGGTAACTACTAGAAAGCATTGATCACAAGGGGTAAAAGATAATGTTCTGCCTGTTGAATTGCTCGTTGAACTGAATCAACATTATCATCAGGAAGAATGGGGACCACCTGCTGTTTGATAACAGCACCACTATCTAGCTCTTCAGTGACAAAGTGTACTGTACATCCTGTCTCTGATTCACCTGCTTGAATTGCTTGCTCTATAGCGTGCAATCCTTTGTACTTTGGTAGGAGGGAGGGGTGTAAATTAATTAACCGCCCTGAGAATTCGTCAACAAACTTCTTGCTGACTACTCTCATCCACCCTGCCATTACAATGAGGTCAATGTTGTAAGCATTAAAGAGAGCGATGATCTCATCTTCATCCTTACTATAACAGGATGGGATGTCTAATCTATCCGCTCTCTTCTTAGCCTTAGCCTTCTTCTTGTTGTATACCATTAATACAACCTCGTGGTCTGGACAAGAGTGTACTATGTTCTCGAAGTTGCTTCCGTTTCCAGAGCACATTACTCCTAAGCGTAGTGACATTGTTCGTCATCAATGAGGGTTATACTTTTGTATTACTGAGTAAACTATCACTGTGCATATTAAAGCGATGCAGATGATAGGTAAGATAAGATGCATTGGTGTGCTGGATTAACTGTACCAGTATAGCACCTGAGTCAACCCACTAGGTCAGATTGATAACCTTTGTAAGGTGGCTCCTCCTCTTCTACACTGTGCTTGAAGGGTTCAGTGTCAAAGTAGGTCTGATAATCCATCTTACCTTCACGTTCATCCAGTACCTCATTGATTAGAATCTTCATCTCCTTAGCATAGGATGGGGTGAAGAGTCTTCGAGGTTTGATGATAGCAGGTTTGTATTCCTGTTTTCCTTTGGGTTTATAGTTTGGATCTGCTGGTGCACCCATTCCCTGAGTGTCAATATAGGATCCTGGTATTGGTTTGTCACTTGCCATCTTGTCTTTGTGTAAAGTTGATGCCTTCCATATGATCATACTCGTGTTGGAATACTCTCGCTATGAAGCCACTCATTTTAGTCTTATGTATATTCTTTTCAGCGTCCTCATATTTTATTATTACACTGTATGGTCTACGTATAGGTAACCTAAGTTCTGGGTAGGATAAACATCCTTCCTCCATCAACTCCTGTCTCACTGAATACTTAACAACTTTAGGATTAAAAACAACAAGAGTCTGTAAATTTTCTATGTCTTCTGATCTAATCATAACAAAGCATCTTTCTTTAATGCCAAGTTGATTTGCAGACAATCCAACACCATTATGGTACAACATATTCTCATTCAAAGTGAATGAAATATCTTTGCGATCCAGATTGTAACTACACTTCTTTATTTTTTCGTGTAGCAATGGATCATTGGATGGTATGAGATCGTAAATCATTTTTGTAGTACCCACGCTTCAGCGTAGTTCTCTGCCTCATCTAAGGTATCGAACTGTTCTGTATGTATCTTATTAGCACGAGTAAAGAAATCTTTCGTGGTCTTACAAGCACCATCAAACGTACAGCAGATAACTTTAAACTCTTTGCCTAAGAAGTTATTTTGGAGGACGGAAGCTTCACGCTTGTCGTCATCACTATAGTATGTAGAATGTTTCATCTGTAATCCATTTCCATTAGTGTTCCTTGGTTAACTATACCTTTGGGCATAGTATTAAAACTTAGTGTACATCTTTCACCACCAGGTACCGTGTAATGATCCAAATAAGATGGAAATAATATAAGATCACCTGCTATACCTTGTGACTCATACATCATAGGATGATTGTTAAACACAACAACACCTGTACGAGCAGCACTAGCGGGTGATGAGAAGTACGTGGGAGTACAACTCTTAAGGTAGAGTATACCTGAGATAAGTGAGTTGGGGTGGTTGTGTTCGTGATGTTCTTCTTTTGCTGTACTAACATTTATCCACGATAATACTGGTTCAATTCTGTAGCAATCATATTGGTACAGATCTTTATAATCATCTAAACACTCTTGTATATGAGAGAACAATCTCTTAAAGAGTGGTTGTATGTGAAGACGATTGTGTATCGTCTGCTTTAGACTCCCTATATTATACTCGGTACCATCAGCAAAGTCTAGTATTGGTTGCAAATCACATCCAATAGAATAGCGTACTATATCTGTAGTGAAGGCACTATCAATGGTTCTATTCATATCCCTTACGTTTCTTCCAGTCAGAATACATTCTACCATAAACCATACCTTCGTGTGATCTTATGGGAGATCCTTTAAGAAGTTCTTCTTCTCTCTTAGTTCTCTCGACATCCATAGCAGCGTACTCTCGCTCCCAGTCTTGAAGGTCTTTGAAAAATTGTTCTTTATCCATAGCAAACATAGTGGTGGATACGGGACCGACGGGATTCGAACCCGCAACTTCCGCCGTGACAGGGCGGTGCTCTAACCAGTTGAACTACGGTCCCAGCAATAATACTATAACATATCAACCATAAAAAAGGAACCCCCTGAGGGGTTCCAGTATTCAGGTTCTCTAGGATCTATTCGTGGATCCCAGTAGAAGAATTGTAGTTGGTGCAGTCTTACGTGCATCAATGGTTTACTTAACTTCATCCTATTGCAGGAGCAAGAAGTGCTACCTGTGTCTCACTAGCGGCTGCTAGGTCAAGAGGGAAGTTGTGTGCGTTACGCTCGTGCATAACTTCCATACCAAGGTTGGCACGGTTCAGCACATCTGCCCACGTAGGAACAACCTTACCTTGTGCCGATACAATCGACTGGTTAAAGTTAAACCCATTCAGGTTGAATGCCATTGTACATATACCCATTGAGGTAAGCCATATGCAAACCACAGGGAAAGTAGCGAGAAAGAAATGAAGAGAGCGACTATTGTTGAAGGACGCATACTGGAAGATGAGTCTTCCGAAGTATCCGTGGGCAGCAACAATGTTATAAGTCTCTTCTTCTTGTCCGAATTTGTAACCATAGTTCTGTGATTCATTCTCAGTTGTCTCTCGAATCAATGAAGATGTAACAAGAGAACCGTGCATAGCGGAGAACAATGCTCCCCCAAACATACCTGCTACCCCTGCCATATGGAATGGGTGCATTAGTATGTTGTGCTCTGCTTGGAACACGAACATAAAGTTAAACGTACCTGATATACCTAAAGGCATACCATCTGAGAAAGATCCCTGACCAAAAGGGTACACTAAGAAGACTGCGAATGCAGCAGATACTGGAGCAGAATATGCAACACAGATCCAAGGTCTCATACCTAAACGATATGATAACTCCCACTGTCTACCCATATAGGCAGAGATTCCAATAAGGAAGTGGAAGATTACTAACTGATATGGACCTCCGTTATACAACCACTCATCAAGAGTAGCAGCTTCCCAGATGGGATAGAAGTGTAATCCAATAGCGTTAGAAGATGGTACTACAGCACCAGAGATGATGTTGTTACCATATAAGAATGAACCTGCAACAGGCTCACGGATGCCGTCGATATCGACTGGCGGTGCAGCAATAAATGCTATTATGAAACAAGTAGCAGCAGCTAGAAGACAAGGAATCATCAAGACTCCGAACCATCCAACGTAAATGCGATTGTCAGTTGAGGTTACCCAACTACAAAACTCGTCCCAATTTTGCAAAGGGCTGCTCTGTCTTTTAGAAAGAGTAGTCATTTAAAAATGAGTGCGTTGTTTTACTTGTTATGATAAGACATTATGACCCCGTGGTCTTGGTTAGGGGGTATGTATGAGGGTGGGATACATATGCTGCTTGTACTCAGCCCCATTGTATCATCGGGGGGACTTATTTGTGTTCGGAACGCCCAGCCATCCTGCAATAGGAATTCATCGGTTCGGTCTTGCCCTTGCACCCGTCCTATTTATTGTATCACAATGTTAAGTCAATGTCCACCATAAGGGTCATTGATATCATCATAGATCTCTTCCTCTGGTCTTGGTGGCAACTGAATCTCCTCAGATCCACCACCTAACTGCTCAGATCCACCTATAGAAAAAGGATTGTAGTTAGCCCTAGCAATCCTGTACATTTTTTCGTGCATCGTTATCTCTTCTTCCTCTTGATCCACACCTGGAGGTTGTATCTCCGAGGGTGATGTGTCAATTGGTTCTTTATCTGTTGCAATAGGCATAGAGTCTAATGGATTATCAAACCAATCATCGTGAGGTATAATCGGTAATCCCATCAGCCCTGTTCAGTAACGTCTCCTGTAACTCCAGCTGGAGTCTTAGGTGGTGATTCTATATTAATTGTACCGTGTAATGGTTGATGCATATGCTCTAGCAAATGATCTACCTTCTGTGTGAGAATATGTAGATGCTCTAAAGCGTGGTCTAGTTTTTCTACTAACTCTGGATGAGGTGCGTGTGATGCTGGTGGAAGATCTCCAACTGGTACAGTAAATGTACTACCATCTCCAGCAGTAGTAACTGTCTGTCCTGTTATAGGATCAACAGTAAAATTTGAGTCGGTCATAAGAAAATAGCTCCGATAATAATTCCTTTAGCGAATGAAAGACAAAGCATCTGGTAGTCTGTAAGACTAAACTTATCTTGGAACTTTTTCGCTAGGTTTCTGTCCCAAGTAACTACTTTATCAAAAACTTTTTTTGGATAGTTCATATGTCGCAAGGAGCGTCTGTGATTTTTGGCAGATAATATGCTTCGAAGTATCCAACCAAGCCATTTGTTGTGACTTGTTTCTTGCACCACTCGTCGGCACATTCATAGACCTTCTTGTTATATTTAGGAAACTTCTTCATTAAAATCTTAAGAGTTTCCTGCCTCAATTTCATAGAGTCATTGCCCCAATCGGCTTTCCAACTAGAAGTCATTTTCAACTGCTCTTATAGGTACGGGATTAGATACAAGATCCTTAGAGAGTCTAGATAACTCTACATAAAATTCAGCTTTAACAGGAGAAAGATTACGGTACCTGTTGAGGGTTCTCCATCCTTCTCCTGTCTCGAGCTGAAGTTTAAAGGTTCTCTTCTTCACCCAATTGTATTGTAACATCTGATGTAGGATATGCTACACAAGTTAACACAAATCCACTTTCCATCTGATCATCGTCAAGGAAAGACTGTTCCTCTTGGTCTACTGTACCTGATACAATCTTACCTGCACAAGTGGAACACGCACCAGCACGACAGGAGTAAGGAGCATCAACCCCAACCTCTTCTGCCTTGTCTAGTATGAATTCATCCTTAGCACAGTCAAAGGTGGTAGATTCACCTGCTGTATCAATCAACGTAACTGAATAAGTCATAAGAAATAAGCAACCATAATATTTATTGAGAAAAAGTACCTAGTTAATGAGAATGACTCTCATTATCCTAAGCTGATGTGGTCATCCCCAGTAGGCATCGTGAAGTCTACCATTCCTGCAGCCGCTGGAGTGTCAGTGTTAAATGATATTATATCATCACCTAACCCACCCCTCACGTGAGTGTTACCAAATGCTACATCACTACAGTCTATATGTAGACCACCTTTAAGGGGATCAATCTCTTTCTCTGCGCTGGCAGTTATTGATTTCAATCCTAGATAGTGTCTCCATAATTCGGAAGTAATATTATCATCAACGTCTTCATCTAATGCTGTCTTGAATGCTTGTCGAACTGCGTTCACTGAATCTTTCAACTGATCCACATACACTTGTGATACTGACATAATAACCTTTGAGTTCTGTATTATATAGTACCTTACAACGGAGGATATTCTGACTGGATTTCCTCTAAAGTTTTCTCTACTTCAAACTCTTTCATCAATCGTGCTACTTGTTTCCTATCAAGTCCTGCAAGTGCTTGACAATTATCAAGACACTTGTAAATACATTCACGATCTGATATGCCTGGTTTCTTTGGCCACCCTTGAGCATCTACTTCACCACCAGCATTTGCCTCCAAGTGTCCTAGGTCTTGTACCTTACTTGGATTCTTGTAGTTGTGTTGGGAAGTAGTCTTTGCGATAGTACCGTCCTAAAATATTGGAGTTATAGTATCTGGGTCTGCCATCCTGTGACTCGGTGAGGACGTTGTTGATGAAGAGTTGTCTTGTCTCTTCATAATTAGTCTTTCCCACGGTTGGATGTAACGAAAGGATGGTTCTACTGAAACCACTGCGTCCAATCGATCTAATATCTTCTTTAAGCTCAGGGCAAGATCCGTAGTATGCTTTCCAGTTACTCTCAGACGTAACCCTCCGACCTCCAGTTCGAGGCTTTCGTTTCTGGTAGAAATATTTTCTACCGATGTACTGTTTACCCGATTCGATATTAGTAATGCAGTAGACGAAACCGAACTGGTCGCCAATATCGTTAGAAGTAAAAGCTGTACCTTTGTAGTACCAGGGATTGTCATAATCAATACTCTCCGTCGTTGTCATCACCAATCTTTATGTTAGGACCTTTCAAATATTTAGAAGGGTCTGAATACACCTCAGATTTAATTTCGTATACTATGTCATCAAGCTTACGGAGTAGTACCTTAAGCCTGGGTTCACTGTTATTCTGCATAGAGTTGATCCTGTAAGTCTGCCCAATCTCTGTTGAACATTTCCAATCCTTTGTCAGTTAAGATGTGACTGTAGAGTTTGAAGAATATATCAATAGGTACAGTACATACGTCAGCACCTGCTGTAAAAGCACGAGGGACATCAATGGGACATCGAATGGAAGCAGCGAGAATTTGAGTTTCAACATTGTGCATAGAATAAATTTGTTTAATTTCTTTAATCAGTCCTATACCATCTGTGTACTGATCATACAATCTTCCTATGAAAGGAGAGATGAATGTAGCACCAGCTTTGGCAGCAAGAATTGCTTGTGCTGGACTAAAGACTAGTGTAACATTAGTTTTGATATCCATCCTGGATAATTCTTGACAAGCAAGGAGTCCTTGGATGGTACAAGGTATTTTAATTGTAACATTAGGTGCTAGATTGTAGTACTCTACAGCAGCATCCAACATTTCCTCAGATGTTTCACCTACTACCTCAGCAGATACTGATGATGTCCAAGAAAAGATTTCAGAGATTTTATATATTACGTCTACGGGATTCTGTCCTGTCTTTAACATCAATGTGGGGTTAGTTGTAACACCATCTACTAGACCAGTATCGTAAGCAGATTTAATCAGATCAGGATCAGAACAATCTAAGAAAAGTTTCATTTGATTACTCCGAGATACGTGAGGCTATTTAGATAATAAAATACCCCCTTTCGGGGGTATTGTCAATCGTTCATTCGATTTTAAGCACATACAGGTACTTTCTTTTCGTGTTCCATCCCTCGATAGACGAGAGAGGTTGCGTTTTCTTGACAAGACTTCTTGGACTTGTCATTGGTGTTATATTTAACACCACGGTATGTTACTTGTGCCATTGGCTTTCTCCTGTAGGATTAGGTTGATTAGACCGTTCCTTCAGTCGGCATTTGCGTCCTCTAATGAGGATGAACGAATTCCGTTCCGTGTCGGCTTACTTGCGTCCTGAATGTATCAGGATGAACGTTATGTAATGATTGTTACATAATTATTTAGTCTTGTCAGGGTTTCTAAACTTATTAGTTTTCCTGATCTTTCTTGGTCGTCTCCGTAGATCATTCTTAACATCCCGAAGGAACCTAAGATGTGCTTTGATAGACCAAGGATCATAGCTTGAACCCCGAAAAGGTTTTCGCTGTGACATCTTGTTTAATAGCTCCCACTACGTAGGATTCAATTTCGGTTTCTTGTGGAGCATTCTGTTGACCTTTTGAGTTCAACCAATGCTCAGTCCAAGGTAGGGGATTGTTTCTCAACGGTATGTCGTAGATAGGATCGATGCCCACCGCTTTCATACGGCGGTTACCAATCCATTCAACATACTGTCCGAGTAACTTTGCATTCAACCCTATCATACTACCATCTTTAAACAGATATTCAGCCCAGTCCTTCTCTTCTTCGACACAATTCTTAAACATTTCAACGACGTTATCGTGTTCTTCCTCAATGATCTCTAGCATCGTAGGGTCATCACCCTCTTGCCACTTCTTAATTATCTGTTGAGTGAGTACCAGGTGCTGGCTTTCATCTCTTGAAATAAGGGAGATGATCTTTGCTGACCCCTCCATAAGTTTGAGTTCACCGAAAGCAAAACTGCAAGCAAAGCTAACATAAAAACGAATTCCTTCCAGTATGTTAACATTCATTATTGCTCGATAGAGTGAACGCTTTAGATCCTTCTCACACCATTGAGATGTAGGTGATCCTCTGCTACTTGAAGTCCACATACAACCAGTGTCCCAAGAATGTGCTTGGTTAATGAACTCATCGTATGCTTTAGTAACTGACTCTGCACGTGCAATAATCTTTTCGTCGTCTAGTATTGTATCAAAAACATCAGACGGATCTGAATATACATTCTTGATAATGTATGTGTAAGATTTACTATGGATCATCTCCATAAATTCCCACGCTATCATTGCTGACTCTAGTTCAGGTAAACTACAGTATGGAATGAAAGCAAGTCCAGGTCCCCTACCTTGTACACTATCAAGTAAGATCTGGTACTTTAAATTACTAGTGAAAATATGCTTCTGGGTCTCATTTAATTGCGTAAAATCTGCACGATCTTTCTGGAGTGAGACCTCTTCTGGTCTCCAGAAATAACCTAACTGCTGTGTTGTAAGTTTGTCAAAGACAGGATACTTAGCACCATCATACCTCTGGACTCCCAGAGGTTTACCAAAAAACATTGGTTGCTTAAGAGTATCAGTTTTATTTTGATTAAAAACTGTTACACCATTGATCTTCTTAGACTTTACATCCATCACAGTCCTCCTCAATAGATTCAATTTCGTGAAGTAGTTCTTTGAGACGCTCTTCAGTAGCGACTCTCTGATCTGCAACGTTATCATACCATCCTATTGGATGAGATGGTTCATCGACATCTTTCTTAGCATCATAGGTATTATGATAGTAAGATGTCTTCCACCCTAACTTATAGGTGGTGAGGAGATCTTGTGCCAACACACTAACAGGTACCTCATTGTCTGGGTAGTTCTCTGGATTGTAAGACCAGTTACCACTGATCGCTTGGTCAAAGAACTTCTGCATTACACTAACGATATTAATATACCCTTCGTTACCAGGCATATCCCACAGCAATGTGTAACTGTTCTTTAAAGTCCCGAAGGATGGTACAACCTGCTTAAGAGGTCCCTTCTTCGATTTTTTAATGGACAAGTAGTCTCTAGGTGGCTCGATTCCATTGGTTGCGTTTGACACAACGGAGCTGCTCTCCGAAGGCATTTGTGCGGACAATGTTGAGTTCCGTAGACCGTAGGTGGCGATAGCATTCCGTAAATTATCCCAGTCATAATGTAACTCATTAGGTACTATGTCATCGACATCCTTCTTATAGGTATCTATAGGTAGGATGCCCTCTGAATATTTAGTACGGTCATAGTATCCACAAGCACCATACTCTTTAGCAAGATTAACAGATGCTTGTATAAGATTATACTGGAACGCTTCGGTAAGATCGTGTACTAATTTCCAAGCATCAGGATCACCATACTTCACATTATTTCTTGCAAGATAATGTGCTAATCCAATGTACCCTATGCCTAATGATCTACGATTCTTAGTGCTTACCTCTGCTGCTTCAACAGGATACTTCTGATAATCAATAAGACTATCCAGTCCACGTACAGCAAGGTCACATAATTCTTCTAGTTCTTCTAGGTTACGTAGTTTACCTACATTAATAGCAGATAGAATACACAATGCTATCTCACCACCACCATCTATATGTTGGAGAGGTGTGGTAGGTAGTGTAATCTCTTGACATAAGTTACTCATAGTAACCTTGTCTTTGAATGATGAGTGCTCATTACAGTGGTCGATATTCATAATGTATATCCGACCAGTCTCTGCTCTCTCCTTAAGGAGATCTAAAATGAGCTCTTGCGCTGCAATAGTGCCTCTCGGAATAGACTCCTGCCGTTCGTATTCCTCGTAGAGTTCGTCGAACTTGTCAGTACCAAAAGCGTCATAGAGCCCAGGAACATCGTTAGGAGAGAATAAACTAATATCTTTGTTAGCAATGAATCGTTCATAAAATAGTTTAGATATTTGAATAGAGTAATCTAACTTTCTGACTCTGTTGTCTTCTGTTCCCTTGTTGTTTTTGAGGACGAGGATGTCTTGGATTTCCTGATGCCAGATAGGAAAGTGGACAGTGGCTGACCCTCCTCTGATACCGTTTTGAGTACAGCATCTAACAGTGCTCTCGAATTTTTTAAGGAAGGGGACAACACCTGTGTGTTGAACTTCTCCACCCCTGATTTTACTGTTGATGCCTCTGATTCTGCCAGCGTTAATACCGATACCAGCCCTCTGTGCGACATATTTGCCAATAGCCATATCGCTGCTAAAGATACTATCGAGGGTGTCATCAGCATCAACCAGAACACAAGATGCAAATTGACGAATGGGTGTTCTGACACCTGCGAGGACGGGTGTTGGGACGTTGATTTTTCCTTTACTGATTGCTGTGTAGTAGCGTCTGACATAATCTAATCTCGTTTCTGTAGGGTAGTCTTGGAACAGCGTTGCTGCCACCATTATGTACATATATTGTGGTGTCTCGTATAGTTTACCAGTACTTCTGTCCTGCACCAAGTATTTGTCAACAACTTGTCGCAATCCAGCATAGGTAAATCCCATACATCTTTCTTGGTCAATGAAACCATTGAGTAGGTTCCATTCTCCTGTTGAATATTTAGATAGAATACCAGGGTCATAAACACCAGCATCACAGCACTCTTCTACGTGATCTAATAGATGAGGGTACCCTTCCTCCCAACCTGGTATCACCTGCTTACGTATACTAAAGAGTAACAGACGTGATGCCACAAATTGATAGTTAGGATTGTCTAACGTGATCAAATCATTAGCAGATCTAATTAGGATCTCCTGTATGTCAGAGGTTTTTATACCATCAAACAATTGCAAATTGGAATTCATTTCTACCTGAGAGGCAGAGACTCCTGCGAGTCCCTCACAGGCAAACTCAACCATCTTATGAATCTTATCGAGGTTGAGAGGAGTGGTTTCACCATCCCTTTTGATTACGTTCATACCTTCTTCCATTTAGTTAGTTTTAGTTTTGCTTCTAAGCCTGAGTACGTATTAGATTGTACCAAGGAGTTTACATTATGTCCAGCCAGTACCATATCATTGATGTCCTTCTCAACAATATGATCAGGGAAGATTACTACTTTGTCTCCTCTGTCAATGGCGGCTGAGATTCTATCGATGATTTGTCTGTTACGAGGTTCGTTATCATAAACCCAAATATAATCGCTCCAACCAAGCGACCGAATATTAACGTCACTCCCAGCCATCGCAATGGAATTATCCAAGAAGAGGGAATCAAACGGTCCTTCCACAATGAAAATTGGTTTGTCATAATTTACACTATCAAGTCCATAAAGTTTGGGTTTAGTCTCGTCAAGGATGATAGTAATATACCTCATCGTTGACTTAGGTAACAAGGATCTGCCTTGAAACCCAAACCATTTTCCATCGTCATCTATTAACGGAAGGATTATTCTAGGTCGATCATTAGTGAGGCTCTCGAACGTTTGCTTTTGAGTATTAACATATCTCTTGAACTTATCGGCGTAGTAAATTTTGTTAAGTTTTCCGCTTGGAATCTTCCGATCTTCAAGGTATGATCTCGCTGGATGTTCTTTATTTAGACTTGCAATACTTGGAAGATTATTACCAGTTTTAAAGATTGGTTTGGTTGTGGTAACATTACTAAATGATGGCTCAGCAACACGTGTTCCTTTACCTGTCATTCCATCACGGTACCTCTCCATAACGTACTGATCATAGATATCTCTAGCGTGATCCTTAAGGAAGTTACCTAGGGTTCTACCCACACCACAATTATGACATTTATATATTAAATCA
>Ga0209404_10000123_pt1 | contig 68248 bp, 101 predicted proteins | sample TroAtlMetagenome_2_FD_187447 | JGI IMG/M metagenome (GOLD analysis project Ga0209404, IMG submission 187447) | Marine eukaryotic phytoplankton communities from Atlantic Ocean - Tropical Atlantic ANT8 Metagenome (SPAdes) (version 2) | ecosystem: Environmental > Aquatic > Marine > Oceanic...
AATTCAAATGTCTCGCTCTTCAAAAGAAGAACGAAGAAAAGCTTATGAAGAATGTAACCGTTGGTATGAATTGCATTAATTAAGATTTCAACCAATGATATTGGTTGCACCCCCCCGCCAGGGGGGGCAACCCCCTTCCTGGGGGTAACATAGCTCAATCACCAAAGGGCCTCTAGCTCAATGGCAGAGCATCGGACTTTTAATCCGCAGGTTCAGGGTTCGAATCCCTGGGGGCCCACTAATGAATGAATTTCCACCAATCAGACCAACTCTAATCAAAACATATTATGGCAAAATGTATGGTCAAACAGTTTTGATTAGAAGATTTTCTTCAATTTATGACTCTGATAAAGTAACTCCTCGTTCTTTAACCTATAATAAGTGTGTGATTCTCAATGTTACCTCAACAAGGCCAACTTTCCACAATAAGCTAAAGACATTTGGTCTGGGCTCAAATACTAATTCTGAAGCCAAACACCCTTTAACAAAAAAAGAAGCTCATCAAGCCAAAGCTCCAGATGTCAAATTTTCCCCTTGGAAAAGAAGAGAAAAAGATTAAATTATGTTTCCTTCACAAGGAATTAAAGCGCCGACTTGGCTTCCTAATCCAGCTTTTATGACTAACCAAGCCAAAAATTTCCCTCTAGATAATTTTGGCTTCATCAATGTTACCCCATCTTTATGGCTTACTACTTTCGCTTTTAAAGGAACTGACCAAGAGAAAATTTCTTCTTATTACAAAAATCAAGTTTATGAAACTATCACTCTTTCCGCAGGAAAGTATAAAGAAGAAGTACTTACTCATCGCATCGCACATGTCGTTCCATTAGAATATGTTTTTCCAGGGACTAGCACTGCTTGGGAGTATACTATTCATATCAAAGTAGAACATGAAAGTTGTTGTACTTGCAATTGCGTTGTTCCTTTGGTTAAAGGAATTGCTCGCAATTCAGATGAAGCAATGAAACATGTAGATTACCATCTTGGTTTCTTCCAATTCACTGATTTAAATACTGCGCTTTAATGATGAATTTTTCAATTAAGTCAAGAACTGGCTTTCTTTTTGGCAATAAAACCCACATAGTTCATGACCAATTTTACAGAAAACCAGTTAATGAATTAAATCTAACTTCCGGCTTTGTTCAGAATGAACTAATTAGCTGGGACTTAGTTGATGAAATTCAACTTTTAATTCAAGAGACTATAGCTTCTGTTTTTTCTAAAAAGAAATTAGTATTTTTCTTGAAATGTTTTCATGATGAACATCATGAGCCAGGAATCTTCTTTAAAAAAGATAAAGGTAATTGGTCACTTCAAATAACAGTAGTTTTTTTGAAAAATTCTATCAATCAATTTTCTCAAAAAAAATTTTATGTTGACCATAATCCCAATGCTGTTTTTGAATGGAAATTCATTTATACTGCAAAATCTTTGAAGGAAGCATTATTGCTTTTTTATCTAAATTTTCTAAATCAAATGAATAGAAATTTAGATTTTAATTCAGATAATTCTTTTAAGAAGCTATCTAAAGTTTTTTCCCATAAAACTATCTATATGTATCATGCGTAGATATTACTTACATACTCCTGGATGCCCTTTTTGCCCTTGTACTACTAGGTCCTATTATATAGGTGCATATTCGTTCAATTTAGAAAAACCAACAACATTTTGGATAACCTATTACCCTAGTACATGTTTTTGTGATAATTGTTTTTCAATTTATCAACTTCTCAAAAGCTTTTCTTTACCTAAAATTACTTTAACAAATATTAATGACTGGCTTTTCTTTTTAAGAAAAGCCACTAATGCAAAATATTCTATTAAAGATCAAGATGGCAATGAATTTAGCTTTGAATTTCTTAGAAATTTAATTCTCTTTAATCACAAGAGACTTTCTTCTTTGCCACCAAGAGGTCGACCTTCATCCTTTGATAATCTCAAACTTAATTTTGAATCATCAAATCTTTCTCATCTTTTTGTTAGAAATGCAGAAAACCCTCATCCATTGTCAAAATCCAAAACACAAACCTTTAATTTTTCTCAATTAGAAAAAATAAAGCAATGGGAAAATTATCTCAAAACATCACCTTGGGATTATTTTTACCATCCTGACAACAATTGTGGCAATGGGATTGATCTGGGGTTTTACAGAAAAAACTCATACTCTTTATTCTGTTGGATTTAAAAATGTCAAAACATTCTATGCCAGATGGTATGGCATCTCTGTTCTATTTCTATTATGACCTTTTGCTTAAGGCAGAATTGCCTTTAATTGGAAATGGATACTTGGCAACATACTCACATCTATCTAAAGGAACTCAGAAAAGAAATAATGGCAAAGTAAAAAGACAAGTTATCTATATCGGCCATACATGGTTCGATCATATGCAAGATTGCTATCCTTTATCAAAGCTTGAAGTCTATCTTTCTCCTGATTCTACAAAAGTCTATTTTAGACTGAGAGGCTCTAATGGCCTATGGCCTGAAGCTCTTGGCCTAAGGCTAGCTGCATCTCCAGATAACGATTGTGGAGAATTGTTTTTAGTTGGACATAACCGAACTGAAGCTTATTATCCTAGATGGCAAGGAGGCATTGTTCCTGCAAGACAATGGTTGAATTTTAAGAAAGAAATTTCAATTAATCTTGCAGATTATCAACAAGTGATTCATGAAATTATAAAAATTATTGTAAACGAACCAAATTCATTAAAAATTTGGAAAGAAGCTAATAAAAAAGCTTTTGATATACATTCAAGTCCAAAATATAAAGAATTTTATGAATAATCCTTACTGCTAGAAGCAAAATGTATTTAACAGATAAAGAAATTGATATTATCCGCTCTTTTTTAAATCAAGAGCTTGTAGCTATAAGACAACATGAAAAATATTTCTCATATTGTCTTCTTGGTGCATTTAATTTTACTATCAATTTTCCACTAGGTGGTTTTTGCAGCTTTTCGGATTGGACATTAAAACAAACTGACGAATTTCTTGAAGAATTAAAACTTCTTCCTTCAAGAAGAAAAGTTTTAAACTTTACTATTAATTTTAAAAGTTTGAACCCCTCCCAGCTTAAATGCAATTCAATAAAAGTGAAAACTTTATTAAAAGAGAATTTTTAAGAATGCCTTCAAAAACCTTATTTGACATGCTTAATCAATATCAAATAACCTGCCATGGTTGGGAAAATTTTTACCCTGCTGAATTTCGTGATAAAAAAGGCAATTCTTTTATTCCGAGAAAAGGTATCTCTGTTGAGATAGCTCAAGAATTCATTCGCAAAATAGAATTAGGCCAAACCTTTTTGGAAATTATACAAGAATATAAAACAATAAAAGGGTTTTTAAAAACATCAAAGCCAATACATCTAATTATGGATGCAGATTTATGTCAAGAATTGCTCAATTCTCCAAAATGGGGACTTAAAGCTTATGAGAGATAAATTGAGTAAATATCGATCTCTTTCTTAAAGGAAAGCTCCAATATGAACCACACGCTTCTTAACAAGAACTTTTTCTTAAATTTTTCTAAGCTTTTTTTTGAATTTTTACTAACTCTTCAAAATGAAAAAATTGTTCCTAATTTTGAATGGGTTTATCATGATGTCAAAACACCAAATCTTTTTTCTTTTCGAAGAAAAATCTTTTTTGGCCCTGTCTATTACGACCACATGAAGAGTGTTGGGCCAATAGCTAAAGCTTCGTATGAGATGACAAAGCTTTCACATGCAGCTCGGCTTCTTCCCTTTTGTATCCCTTCTTATTCTGAAGATGCAGATGTCTTTTCTTTCCATGTCCCCGGAACTGGATCATGGGGCAGAAGCTCTGCTTTTACTTTTATCCACGAAAATAACAAATTTTCATATGTAGATATAGGCTACAAACTGATTCCACCATCAAGTTCTTTATCCGGCAGATGCTATCCAGCATATGAATGTTTGGATTGGACACAAACAGAAGAACTAGATGAAGGAACTTTTATTAATACTTTGTTCAAAGCTTTAAGGAGAAATCCTACAGAGACAAAATTGAGTGGATTTGCTCGCTGTTTCAATGAAGTTGTGAAAAATACTCTTGCACTTAAAGTCTGGAACAATTTGGTTGAAGAAAAATGCTCATCTCTAATTGAGCAAAATCTTAAAGTATTTGACTTTCAACATAGTGAAAGTGTACAGCCAAACAGCAACCTGTCTCCTAAAATATTTCTTCCTATTTTTTCTGATGCAACTTTATGAAGAACCCGATTTAGGTCAACTTAGATTTCGTAAGAAATTTCTCTTCTTGCCTAAATCGGTAACAATAAAAGGAAAAAGATCCATTCTTTGGCTTGAATGGATTACAATCTCAGAAATTCGAGCTGAAGATCCCCTTTCATCCAACTATTTATATTCCCCTTCATACTGGAAAGAACTAAAAACCATCAGAGGGCGACACAACCTTACATCTTCAAAAAGAGGCAATCTTTCAATTTGTGATGAAGCAGGAGAGTGACAATAATCACCACAAAGCTTCTTAAACTAAGCCCCGGTAGCTCAGTTGGATAGAGCAACGGCCTTCTAAGCCGTGGGTCATGGGTTCGAATCCTATCCGGGGTGCTTTATCAAGATCAATAAGGGCCTGTAGCTCAATTAGCAGAGCTGGGGATGTAATCCCTGTGTGTGGGTGCAAATCCCATCAGGCCGAGGAACCCCCACCCAGACGCGAAAACACACCGGTCACTGGAAGTAGCGCGAGGGTGGGTTAGTACGTTTAAAACAGTCAACAATTCGTTACTACTAACAAATTAATTAAAATGAAAAATCTCAAACCTGGCTGTAGAGTCGAATTATTAGATAATGCACTTGAATTACACTCTGAAAGAATTGACTCTTCAGACTATTCAGCAACTTGCAATGAATGGAGAAAACAAGTAAAGCTTCTTCTTGGTAAGGCTTTACTTGTTGCTGAAAGACAACCATTTACAAAAAAGGATATATTATATCTTTTAGCTCCTTCTGATACCCTTTCTTCTTCTTCTCCAGATAAACCAAAAGATGGATCAAAGACTTATACCATTCCTGTTTATTATTGGATGATAAAAGTTCTTGAAAATTAAAAATTTAATTTAACATTAAGCTTGCTATTAATTTTGACAACAAGAATTAATTACACTATTAAATTAAGTGCATCAAAACAAAATTTAATAATCCATCTCTCAAAGAATGAATTTAAAAAATTATTTAGACTGGAATTGCCTTCCAAAGGCTTGTCCTTTTGGATAGAAAATCAAGAAATAAATAGATGTGAGACAGTTTCAGATTATCTTACTTTTATGCTTTTCAAAGGCATTTTTCTTTTTGAAGGCAAACAAATTTCTAGCGCTTTAATTTATTTAGATTAATTCTATCATTAACAATAAAAAACATTTTTATAAATTAGATTGGTTCATTATGCGTTTTCCAACAGAAAAAGAAGCATATTTAATGCTAAAGTCTTGGTTTATATTTACATATAATACCAATATTGATCATTCGGTAATTAATTTAACTATTAGAAATGATAAAAAAAGATTTCCTCACTTTTTTTTTCGAATTAAACCTATTTTTCTTGAAAAGAATATCCGCGTATTAATAGAAACAGATTCGAATGGAATCCTTAAGAATCCAATAGAAATATCAAATCAACAAAGAAAAGCACATACAAATTCCCTTAAAAAGAGAGGGCGATTATACCAACCCTTTCTACAAAAAGAACAAAGACATCATGCTTAAATTTTTTATTTGTCTTTTCATTTCTTGGTTCCTGTCAATAATGATTGTTGAATGCATCGATTCAATTCTCAAAAAATAGCTGCCAGTACTGGCAGCTGCTAAAGCATCACCGCCAGTAGTTCAGGGGTTAGAACGCCCGTCTTATAAGCGGGAAGTCGGTGGTTCAAATCCACCTTGGCGGACAAATGGACGATTATGTGTAAAGAAAAATGCCCGAATTGTTTCCAATCTCTTAATGGACCATTAATACCTGAAGAAAAGCGTCACCTTTATGGTGGTAAAAAACACTCTCGAAAAGAAATTGCTTTTTATTCACGAGAATTGGGCCGAACACTATTTTGGATATGCACAAAATGCGAAAAGGGCTGGAATAGATTCTCTCCAGAAGATGGAAAAATATATCAAATTGCTCAGAACACTATGTATAAATTAGGGTATTTGGCCCCTAAGGAAACAAAATGAATCATAGTAACCCTTCAGGTTTCCTTGTTTTGCCTGGACAACAATTTAATTGGGACGGTATAAATTCTTTCAAAGAGCTTGGTCTGAAAAGAATATCATGGCATACCCACAAAGCAAAAGTTCCTCAACTACTATCAAATCAAACTGTAATAATGGAAATTCATTTCTTAGGAACAGTCTATTATCGTTTGGTCAACAAGCAAGAGGAAATAGATTACATCTATCAACATTATAATTCTGGCAATATTGTTCAAATTCTTCTTTGGGCTCCAAAAGATACTGTCAAAATAAAGTTTCAACACCATTAATGATGTTCTTGAACTTCAAAAAATGTTTTAACTGAAAGCTAATCATGGAACAGTTTTATCAAGCAATTTTGCATCTTATTGCTTTTTGTTTTAAAATTACATATCAAGAAGCACTTTCTGCCTTGCAGACCCTTGATTTCAATTCTAAGAATATAATAAATTTTTATGAAGATTTAGACGCTGATGATTTAAAATCAGTTTTACCAAAAGCAAAAAAATCTAGCTTTAGGTTATTCTATTCTGCTTTAAGACTAATCGATTTTAAAACACCAATTTGTTCAATAACAGACCTAAATTCTGAACATAAGTTTTGCTTTCCTCTTGAACTTTCATCAAAAATTGATTCTGAAACAGGCGGAAACTTAAAGAGCATTTCTCTTAGAAATACTGGAGAACTTTGCTTAATTACACATCAATTAGTTCCAGAAGCACCGTCAGCTGAATATCAATATATTTGGACTACGAATTCTTTTGAAGAATTCGTTACTCTTCCAACAAACACAAAGATAGGGTTTAAAACATATGATACAGTTTCTGACAAAACTCAAAGAATTCCTCTCTTAGAAAAAGATCTTTTAAATCCTCAAAATGATTTAATCTTTGCGTTTTCTAAAGCAAGTAATAAGTCGATTCTGGATTTTCAACCAAACGCAACTCTTTTAGAAAAACTAAAGAATATACAAATAATTTCAAATGTTTCTTCTGTGTTGCTGTTTCTTTCTTACCTAAAGCATTCTGAAAGAATGAATTTCTCAACAGCTATGTTGAGTTTGTATCAACCTCCTACTGAATGGTTTTTAGGCAAAGCATTAGATAGCTTACTTAGCAAAGTAAAAGCTTTTCACTCCAAATCTTTTGGGAAGAAGCAGAATGTTGCTAACACAAACTCTTCTTCGAAAGAAGAGTCAACAGGGCCTTCTTTGGCACGCACTTACCAGGTTGCCCTTCCAAAAGCTTTTAAAGATAAGCTTTTTAATTCAATGCTATCCAAACTGGGAGATTCCAACAAAAGGTTGCTTATACTTGGAAGTGTATCCAACAAAAGGATTGTAGCAACATTACCTATCAAAAATAATCTTTATGACCAATATCTTTCAGATATAATGACTCTTGAAGGAATAGGCAGACTTGATGATGGAACATTACCTATCAGAGAATATATTTTGTCTGCTTGTGATCTTTGCTCTTGGTCTAGACAATTTTTGAATTTGCGAGCAGAATTCCTCAATTTGACAATTGAAGAGCCTTCTTATTTCACTCATTTGAGAAAATCAATATTAAGACATTATAACTCTTCAGAAGATTTGCGAGTTTTTGCCCTTGATTCTGGAATTCCAATTGTTTCTATAAATTTTAATACCAGTCCAGAAAATATCGCTTCTTCAATTGTACAACAAGCCAGACGACAATATTTAATTCCTAATTTAAAATTGACTGCTAAAAACGATGGCAATCTTTTCTAAATTTTAGGCTGGCTTACGCCAGCCGTTTTTTAGGGTGCTAACAGCAACACAATTTATTATAACGCATAATTATAAAATACATACAGCACCCTGTTAAATATTAGATAACTAATAAGATAAAAAGCGGATGCGAAAGCATCTCGCTTTTTATTTTTTAATTTAAAGGCTTTCTAATGTATAAAAAATATACAGATTATTTTTCTGCTCCTTCAGTTATTTCAGAAACTGTTACTGAAAATGGAGCCCCCAGCCATGACACTGCCAACAATCATTGTCTTGACTTGTTTTTTGCTCTTCCTTCGTTTAGAAGCGAGGCACATTATAATATAAATCACAAGTATAAAAACTCTGAGACACTGGTTTCACACCGTAATCCAGAAAGAAATTCTTCTCCTTCAAATTTCCAGTCTGGTGATCTTCATACTCTTTTTAAAAAAGCTTTTGATCAAAATCCAGTATTAGCAATAAGAATTTTATATTGGGCTAGAGATGCTCGGTTCGGTGCAGGCGAAAGAAGTATCTTTAGATCTATTATTACTGCATTTTCCGCCTACCCCCCCTTCTGTGATTTGTATTTAAACAATTCCCATCTCGTTGAGATGATTCCTTTTTACGGCAGATGGGATGATCTTTTCTCTCTTTTTAATACACCTCTCGAAGAGCAAGCTCTTAATTTAATTAAAAATACATTGATTGGATTTTCACCCTTAGTGAATGAATCCAATTCAAAAAATGCTTTACTTGCTAAAATGACTTATTCAACAGCACCACTTTGTGCAAAATGGATGCCTAGAGAGAAAAGCTCTAATAAAGAAAAAAGATTAATTGCTGAAAAAATACGAAAACATCTTTCTTGGAGTAAAAAAAGATACAGAAAAATTCTGTCCCATCTGACAAAACAGGCTAATGCTGTCGAACAAAAAATATGTGCAAACCAATGGGAGCAAATTGATTACTCTTCTGTTTCATCAAAAGCCATGCTTCTTTATCGAAAGGCGTTCAAGAAACATTCTCCTGAAAAATTTAGCAATTTTTGTAAAAAGCTACAACAAAGCAAAGCAACTGTTAATTCAAGAGTTCTTTATCCCCATGAGATAGTTGCACCTTTTCTTGAAGAAGCTGAAAGTAACCATGCTTATTGCCCAATCAGATTTAGCACAAGCATTGATTCAACCACTTCTCTATCAGAAGAAGAAAAAAGTCTTCTTAACGCACAGTGGGATTGTCTTCCGAATTTCTTTTCAAACACAACTAATGAAATTCTTCCAGTTGTAGATACTTCTGGATCAATGTATTCCAATAACAACTTGCCTATCAAAGCAGCAATAAGTTTAGGAATTTATATTTCAGAAAGAAATGAAGGAGCTTTCAAGAATTCGTTTATCACTTTTAGTGATTTTCCAGAAATTCAGAGAATACCTGATGGGGATCTTTCCCAAAAAGTAGCTTTTCTCTCAACAGCCAACTGGGGCCATAATACCAATCTTGAAAAAGTCTTCTTGCTCGTCTTAAAAGCAGCAAAGCGAAGAGCATTGCTGCATGAAGATATGCCTTCAATTATTCTAATATTGTCAGATATGCATTTTGATAGAGCTTGTTCTCACCCAAACAAGACTTTGTTTAAAACAATCGAAACTTTATATGAAGAAGCAGGCTACCCACTTCCAAGAATAATTTTTTGGAATTTAGCTGCAAGAAAAACTACTTTTCCTGTAACTTCTCACCAAACTGGCACAGCCTTGATAAGTGGCTTTTCGCCTTCAATATTGAAGAATTTTTTTAAAACGAATAAGCTTATGACTCCACAATCCATAATGGAAAACACTGTGCATGATTCGCGATATAGCGATCATATTCTTCCCTTGCTATGAACAAATATATCAACAAGCTTCTTCTTGCTTTTACAGTACTAATTACAACAAGCTGCGTCTCAGCTGAAACAGCTGAATCTTTTTCTAAAAGAGCTTTTCCTCTCTGTACAAATCATACTGTAGTTAATCACCATTATGGGACCTTCACAGAAAATCACAGCGGCAGCCTTACAGAAATAAAAATGCTTTGTTGCAATAATCAATCTATTGATTGTCAAAAAAATCCTAAAGTAATTTCTGTGCAATGTGTTTTTGGTTGGGGTATCTTTTCTGATACCACATGCAGAAACCGACAAAATATTTGAATTTAAAATGCTCAGATGGTGGAACTGGTATACACAGCAGACTTAAAATCTGCCGGTTTTTCAACCCTGTGGGTTCGAATCCCACTCTGAGCACTTTAAATAACATTTTTAATTCGATTTATGATATAAATGATTAAACTTTTTAAGGTCAAAATGATGTTTACTCCAGAAATCGAATTAAATTCAGAAAAGAAAATTTCAGAAAATTCTTCAAAAGAAATTTTTGGTTTTATCAAAATACCTGCTAATCAATGGTCATCTTTTAAACGCAGCATATTGCAAAAATATAATGCTCTTTTAAAACGCGACTATTATTATGCAAATATTTTGTATCAATTTCTTATAGAAAAAAAGAAAACTGAAAAAAACTTTACTTTTAGAAAAGCTTTTTCTCTGTATATACAGGAGTACAATTTTCATTGGGATACTGTCGAGAGAATAGAAAAATCTTTATTCAAAGAAGCAAACTCTAAAAAACTTTACAAACCTAAAGCCAAAAATTTTAAATTAGCTACGAATCAAACAAAACGTATAGATATTGCTAATTTTTCTTTTTCTTTTATAAACTCATCTAAAGAAATTCATCTAAATATACATTCCTTGCTTTTAGATGAATTTGAAAAACACCCAATACTAAATTTTATTTTTTTAAATTTAGACCAGAATATTTCTTGGAATAGAAATAGTGGTGGAATTATATTTGTTTCACATAGAGAAAATATTCTACACCATAAAATATACGGGCCTATTGGCAACAAGCAAAAAAACTCAAATCTTTCCCCCATAATAATAAATAGAAATGTTAGAAACAAATAGTCTCATTGCATTAGTTTGGGCTATAAACAAATGCGTTCATCTTGATGATAAAAAATTAGAAGAAATTTCTTTACTTCTAAATCTTACTTCAGAAGAATTGAAGAGCTTGATACTTTCTGCTTCAGAAGAGTATCAGGATGTACTTGATTATGAAAACAGGTACTCCTATTAAATAAATTTAACATGTCCTCATTGAACTTAGAAGTATTTGCGTACTAACATAGAATATCTCTATCTTTTTCAAAGAGAGCATATGCCATGAAGTACTTACTCTTAATATGCCTTTTAAGTGGTTGCTCTGAATCACAAAACAATTTTGGTTACAACCAACCAGACTCTAGACTTCTAGATAGCGGAAATCAACTTGATCTCTATTTAATAGATTCTGGCTTTCTTGAAGAAGCTGACTCTTCTCTACATCAAGAGGAATGCTGGCAAGAACAATATTTCTTTTGCACTCCTGATGGCAACCCCCCCCAAGGGCAAAACCCATTGGATTTCCGCCAATCAATGGTAATTGACATTTGCAATGAAGATGGAGTCCCTTGTACACCATCAGGGCCTGAAGACCCTGAATGCCAATGGGATATTGTCCACATTGAAGAATGCGACGATTGGATTCAGTGCAATCCTGAAAGGCACATTCTTTACCAAGGTGTACCTTGCCAATTAATAAATGCAGATAATTCTGTTACTAATGGTACGCAAACAATTTATTGTGAAAAGGGGGACATAATCCCTGGCCCTTGCCAACCATGTGTTCCAGAAATTTGCGATAATCAAGATAATGATTGCAATGGGCTTGTAGATGATATTCCTATACAAGAGTGTCAAAATCAATGCGGCCCTGGCCAAATGATCTGCCTAAATGGACAAAATATTTGTATTGGCCAAAGCCCCCAAGAAGAGGTTTGTGATTTTCAAGACAATGATTGTGACCAAAACATAGACGAGGGACAACTTAACGCATGCCAAACATGCGGCCCAGTGCCCCTGGATATTTGTGATGGCATAGATAACGATTGTAATGGCACTATAGATTTGACTCCTTTAGGAGAACCTTTAGTAGAGCAATGTCAAACTATTTGCGGCTTTGGCCAGAATGTATGCATTGGCGGTAATTGGAGCTGTGATGCACAGCAACCATTTCCAGAGATTTGTGACGGCCTTGATAACGATTGTGATGATTCTGTTGATGAAGGCCTCACTTGCGAATGCCCTCCTGAATTAATAGGGGCTTTGCTACCTTGTACCAATCCTCCATTATTATGTGGCCAAGGTTTTATGACTTGTGAATGTGCTAACCAGGACTGTTCAGAAACACGCTTTACAAGTTGTTTAGCAGCTTGCACCTATCTTCCACAACAAGATAATTGTGATCCTCATTTGGGCATAGTCTCTTCAGAAATTTGCAACAATTGGGACGACAATTGCAACAATCTAATTGACGATGAAATACCTTCCAGGGCCTGCTATACAGGCCCTATTGAGACTTTAGGCATTGGTATATGCCAACCTGGAGCGCAAGACTGCTTAGAAGGGCAATGGGGGGCTTATGTAGACAACCATTTATTTGTCCCCAACATTTGTGGCGGCGAACAAACACCTTTAGAAGAAGAGCTTTGCAACCAACTTGATGATGATTGTGACGGTGATATCCCGGAAGAACTTGAGCCAACTGATATCCTCTTTTTAATTGATACTAGCGGTTCAATGAATGAAGAGATAAGAGCAGTATTTAACTCATTAAATCGATTTGCCGCTTTTTATGCTGATTCAGAAATTATTAAATGGAGCCTAATTATTGGGCCAACAGCTCAAGCTGGTCAACCTTTTCAATTCTTAGAATTGAAACAGAATTTAACTTCTTTCCAAAATTTCATAGCAAATCCATTTATAATAAATCCAATTGATTATAATACTGATCTAGAAATGCTTTTGGATGCTGTCTATTTCTCTATAAAGAATTTAATACCACAAGCAAATTTGCCTAGATTAAATTTTATTTGGTCTCAAGGAATATCCTCCATACCTTCTTACCCCAACTTCAATATAAATTGGCGGCAAGATACAGAAAAAGTTATCATTATATTTACAGATGAGCCTCCTCAATCTTTTGCAGACCCAAATTTAGAACCAAATGAAATTCTCAATATGCTAAATCAAATTGATGATTTAAACATTGTTCTTTTCACACCACCTCATGGCAACATAAGGCAATTATGGGAAACATTTTTTATCCAAAGCAATTGGTTTAGATTGAATTCTGATGAAAACCTAATGTTTAGCAACTTGATGGAAATCTTAGACGAAACTGCTTGTAATTAAATACCGCTTTACAGCGGTAAACATTTGGTATCCTTGGTAAATGTATTGAATATTGAAGACCCAACTAAATTATTCTATGGAATACTATTTTTGGTAGCAGGTCAAATACTTGGATTTTTTCAACTTAACCTCCGCTACATATATGGTTTTTGGGAAAATAAAAAGTTTCTAACAGTTTTCATATTTTCCCTTCCTATTGGAATAAGCTTCTATTGTGCTTGGGGCTTTATAATGGAAGCGCTTGGTTCTTCTGCTTGGTCAGCTAAATTTTTTTCATTTGGAATATCATATTTAGTTTTTCCAATATTAACTTTCATTTTCTTAAATGAATCGATGTTCACAATAAAAACAATTCTTTGCACAATACTTTCAATTGCAATTATTTGCATACAAATAAAATTTACTTAAATGAGAATAATACCTGTAACTATCATTTGTTTTGATCAAGCGAATCAACAAAAAATTACATTCAAAACGAACACCTCTCTTCCGGCCCAATCTCTAAGCAATAATTCTTTTAGTCAATTTCAGCATCTTTATTTCGATAGAATTGCTAACTCCTGGTCTGTTGCTAATAATCCTTCAAACAATTTTTTAAAAGTCTTAAGTGTAACAAAAGGGCATAATGAAGTTATATGGTAATATGCCCAGAATCTGGCTACCGTTGTCCACATTGTGGACATGATGGAGTATTGCCAGTAATAAAATATACTGCCAATGAATTTGATCAACTAATCAATTCCCTCTTTCCTCACTTAAAATCTCAATATGTTTTTATTCATGAAGCTGATTGGCATATTGGCATAAATGCATATGAAGCAGATTTGTCAACGAATCAATTCTGTCAAAAAGATTTCATTAGTTGGGAAATTGGTTCAAATCTTGAACCCCCTACACCAACGGAAATATTCTATTTTCTTCTAAAAAGAAGACTTATCAAGAATAAATCTTCTGGACACTTCTATCAAAAAGCTATTCTTTTAATAGACGCTTCAAGCACTCTTGAGCAATCAAACTTTCAAATGTACAATAGGTGATATTGTGAAAAAATATATTTTACTTATATTCTTTTCGTTTAATTGTGCAGAACCTTTTATAGAAGAAGAAATAAAATGCTTTTCTTCTGATCATAAAAAAATTTTATGCACTGAACCCGTATATAGCTTTCATTGTTTTTCTCGCTCAGAAAACATTTGCTATGATTGTGAACTTTATAAAACAAATTACTGCAAAAAAGAAAACGAACTAGACTGCTATCTAGAAATGGAACGAATCTGTCAGCCTCCTTACCGGGCTGATAGATGTGAAAGCTGCTCATTCACAAGTGAACAAACTTGTTTCTTCTGAAAATACAATGAATTTATATAAAAAAATACAATACATATTCCTTTTGTTATTCAAACAAAAGAAATACGTTCAATTAAAATTTGAACTGTTTGAACTGTTTGACACCTTTAAAAGAACAATCCCTGAAACTATTTCTTTTCCAAAAGATTTTTTTGATCCTGCCGAGAATCCAGAAACTGGAATGCTTTACGATGAAGCTTGCTCTTTGGAGGAAAAAACTTTAATTTTAAATGAAAAAGTTCAGGATTTTTTTGCTGAAACCGACAAATTGCTCAGTAATTTTCTTTATGAAAATATAAAATGGGTTGGACTTTTTACTCAAGACCAATATAGAGACTGGCAACATAAAATAGTTTCATATGACCAAGATTTTCAAAATACTTTAAGGGAATATGTAAAATCAATTTTTTTAAAAACGACTTTAACTAAAACAGACCTTTCAAAGATTATCCCTGATAACGAAACTATTCATTAGGATCAAAAAATGATTTTTTTAATATATTATGTGCTTGCTGTATACGGCGCTTCCTGGCTATTGACGCAATCAACTTTGTTCGCTTCTTTTAGAGAATTCCTAGAGGACTACAACCCAGTCTATACGCACAGAAGAGATTACTTTCAGTTTGCAATGAATAAAGTTTCTGCATTATTGCACTGTATTGTTTGCACTAGTGTATGGGTTTCTTTCCTCTTCACGCTTTTGCTCAAATTCAATTTGACATCAATGCTTGAGACAGCTCCAGATATAATCTGGACCGACTTTATTACTCTTGCATGCATTTCAATCTCTTCCACATGGTTTTTGGCACAAACTTTCGATGACACACACTAAAGAACAAACAAACCAAAATATTGACATTGTTTGTGGCCTCGCTTGGGGTGATGAAGGAAAAGGAAAAGTTGTTTCCTACCTTAATTCCCAGAATCAGTATGAAGCTGTTTGCAGATGGGCTGGTGGTGATAATGCTGGTCACACTGTTTACGTAAATGGGGCACCATACAAGACACACCTGATTCCATCAGGTATATTTTCTGGCACACTATCAATAGTTGGACCAGGTTGTGTTGTTAACAAAACTGGCCTTTACAAAGAGCTTGTTTATCTCCAAGAAAATTCTTTTGATATATCTCAAATAAAAATTTCTCCAAAAGCTCATATTGTGACAACAGAACACTTGGAGGTGGACAAGAGAGAACTTTCAGAATCTCTTGGAACTACCAGCAGAGGCATAGCGCCCTGCTACGCCTCTAAAGCTGCCAGAACAGGCAGTCTTGCCAAAGATGTCTTGCCACAAAGCCTTCTTTGGGATGAAAAGCTACCTCAAGGGCCAATACTTTGTGAAGGTGCTCAAGGGTTTTGGCTTGATATAGACCAGGGGAATTACCCCTTTGTTACATCAAGCATTACCCTTCCTTATGGTGCCTGCGGATTAGGATTTTCACCTAAAAGAATTCGTAATATTTATGGTGTTGCAAAAATTTATGACACTCGCTCTGGAGTTGACCCTCTATTTCCCCAATCTCTTCTTGAAAATCCAACTTTGTCAAGACTAGGTATTTTGGGTAAAGAAAGAGGGGTCACCACCGGAAGAAGGCGACAAACAAATTGGCTGAATTTAACAAAGCTTATTGAAGCGATAAATAAAAGTGGTACGACACATTTAATCTTAAATAAATGTGATATTTTAGAAGAACTAAATACTTTTTTACTACTGATTAATTTTGAACCAGTAAAGTTTGATTCTTTAAAATCAATGATTTCTTTCGTCAAGAGAACACTTAAGAAAGAGTGCTCGCTTCTTGAAGAAATTGTATTCTCTTATTCGCCATCAAAAATTTAATAAAATGTCTAAACACTCTTTGCATCATTCTGCCAAATATTCTGTTGAAGAACTTCCTGTCATTAAGATAGATTATCATCATTTCAACAATTTAGTTCATGAATCTTTCCCTCATGTAACTTATGATTATTGTTTCTTGTCAGAAGAACAACCCCAAAATGGAACTACTTGTTCTTACAGAATAACAAAGCCATATTCTATAGATTCTTATTATCATGCTGCTCATAGCATTGATCCGACTGATCATCGCCATCTAGCTCATGAATGGGAAAAATTTGTTGATTGGGAAAATGGTGCGTCCAAATTAAAATTTGAAACACCATCAATCTATATCATTCTAGAAAAAATGATCCAAAAAAATGTTTTCAAAACCAAAAGCGGAACTGTTGTTTCTGAAGCTCTATTTCTGATAGAGGCTTCTTGGTAAAATTAACAAACACAGATTTTTAACAAATTATTAAAGAACACAAAAAGTAGTAGTATTCTATATCAAGAAATTGATCTGCTACTTAGACGTAGCAAACCATGCTTCCACTCTGTTCGGCTTAATATAAGCAGATGCTCTATGTTAAAATCATCTTGTCAGAAATTTTACTGACTCAAGCATACGGGTGGAGACATGGCTACATTACCGATGATCATCGAAAAAAATGGCACTAGCGAAAAGCATTACGGAGTCTATTCGAGACTATTGATGGATAGAATTGTAATGCTGGGCACGTCAATAAATGACGAGATTGCTAATGCAATAATTGCACAACTCCTTTACCTCGATAGTAGGGGCCAAGAAGAGATAAAGCTTTATATTAATTCCCCAGGCGGATCTGTAACAGCAGGTCTTGCTATTTATGATACCATGCAGTACATAAAGTCACCTGTTGTTACAGTATGCATTGGTCAGGCAGCCTCTATGGCTGCAGTGCTTTTGTCATCTGGTGAAAAGGGACATCGGTTTGCTTTGCCAAATTCAAGAGTGCTTATACATCAACCCTTGGGCGGGACACAGGGGCAAGCTTCCGATATACAAATTGCTGCAAGTGAAATTTTACGTTTAAAGAAAAAATTAAATGAAATTCTTTCACAGAATACTCAGCAATCAATTTCAAAAATTGAAATTGATACAGATCGCGACTACATACTTGAACCAGCAGACGCAATTCTGTATGGATTGATTGATCATATCAAAGTTAAAAACTAAGTTTTCCTTTTGTACGAAAATTTCTTATATTTAACTTTTCTTTTCTTTGCTTGACCTTTCTTTCGCAAAGATCTACCAACCGAAATAGCTCTTTTAATATCATTAAACCTAAAGATTTTTTTTAATTTTTTTATTAATTTATTCTTTGGAGAGCTTTTTGAATGGTGAACACCGCCATAACCCATATGGCACATACTGCACAAAGTTATACCATTATCAATCAAAAGTGCAAATTTTGGTCTACGATGCTTTGACACCATATGATGTGCATGCAAATCTTTTGAAGATGAACAAGATAAACATTTGAGCCCGTCTCTTTTCCGTATAATTTTTGACCAGACTGCTAAATCCGCTTTTTTTGGCTTTTTCCCAAAAGTCTTTCTTCTTCTTTTCTTTGTAATTAGTTTTATATAACCCATATTTTTTACCAAAAAATTTAACTAGTAAATTTTACCATTAATAAAAAAAGTTTTTCATGTCACAAAAAATAGAATCAGATTCATCTACGCCCCTTCAAATTCAACCCATCTTACTTTATCAAGAAGTTGGAGATAAAATAGGAAAAGTTGAATATGTCCAGCATATGGGCAATGACAGCACTGTAGTCAATAGCGCTAGAGTTTCTTTTGGCGCTCACAAAGAGCATCTAGATTCCAAAGATTATAAGTTAATTAAATATTTGGTCAAGAACCAACATACTTCTACTCTTGAGCACAATGTAATTACTTTTAGAATTACGGCGCCCCTTTTTGTTCGCTCCCAACACATGCGTCACAGAACTTGGTCATATAATGAAATATCAAGAAGGTACACTTCACTTGATATTCAATTTTACGAACCGCTTGCGTTCAGAACGCAACATAAAAGCAATAGGCAGGCTTCCAACCCCAATCAGTTAATTGATCCAGAAATTGCTGTCTCCCAGAACTTTTATTTTTATTCTAAACAAACAAAAACACATGGAGAGCAAACCAGTGTAAAAGTCTCAAGCGCAAGTGATGCCATAAAAAACCACCACAAAAAATCTCTCACATTGTACGAGTCATTAATTCAAGCTGGAGTTTCCAGAGAGCAAGCAAGAGGAGTCTTGCCTCAGAATTTATATTCTCAATATTATGCAACTGTGAACTTAAATAATTTGATAAAATTTATTAAATTGAGATTGCACGAAGGCGCTCAATGGGAAATACAGCAACTTGCAAAAGCTTTTATTGCTATAGCAAGTGAAATATGGCCGAATATTTTTCCTTTATCGTTGAAATAAAGGTGGCTTACGCCACCTTCCTTTCGGGCTTTTGCCCAAACATACACATGGAGTAATAAATGAATTCTTTCCAAGGAATTGGGAATTTGGGTGCAGACCCTGTTTTGAGAGATACCCCTTCTGGGCGACCTGTTACAAATTTCAATCTTGCTATTGACAGAAAGTATTATACTGGTCAAGGCGACGACAAAACCATGATCAAGGAAACCGACTGGGTTCCAGTTGTCGCATGGAGTGGACTTGCAGCCACATGTTCAAAATACTTGCAAAAGGGAAGCAAGGTTTGTGTAGAGGGCTCAATTCGCCCCAGAACCTATCAGGATTCACAGGGTGTTTCTCACAATACCTTTGAGGTGGTAGCTACACGAGTCCATTTCTTAGCGAATATTCGTTCTGCAGAAGAGCAGGCTCAAGCTCAAGCATAAAAAATTACTAAAATATAGCTAAATAGAACACAAGGTATAGTTCTTGATATAATGGGCGGGTATTTCCCGCCCATTATTTTTAGGATATGAATGAAATGGAAAAAGAAAAGTTAAATAGTAGTAAGTTATCAAAAGAATATTCAGGGTATTTAGATATGTTTTTAAGTAAAATTATCAGTAGAAAGCTTTTGGCTTGGATTGTTTCAACATTTTTTTTATATAAACAGATATTAGAACCTGACGATTGGGTTTATATCACACTCCTCTGGATAGGCGTTCAGGGAACTATAGACTGGTATGAAATCTATAAAAAATAATTTATTTTACTAAAGATTTCAAATCCAAACCAGCACAATCTATTTTTCTTCTAGTTAAATTGTAATGGTTTATTACTCCTTTAAAACTGCCTGCAGCACATTCGTCTGAAACTTTTTCAATTAATTCCCCTTCAGAATTTAAGGGGGCTTTTAATTCAATTCCAAGTTCAACCATCCCCTTTATTAAAGCTTTTAAAGCTAGCAGCTGAATCTTATAAAAGCCTAAATGATCTTCTAGCTTTACTCCATGTACTTCCACGTTCTTCATTATTGGTCTTTTTCCAAAACCATTTTTTTCATACCAATTGTTATACTTAAGATAATAGGCATTGCTAATTTCTACACCTACACTTTTCTTGTTCCATTTCTTTTTGCCAGCATGAAAAGCAATGTGGTTTGCATCAAGTAGTTGATAAATTGTCCCATCATTATCTATGCACCAATGTACCGAAAGGTTTCTTTTTTCCATTATCTTTGAACAGGATTTTGAGCTTAAGCAAGCATCCCAATGATTTACAAAAAAGGATATGTCTCTTTTTCCATTGATTTGCTCTATATAAGAACCCTTTCTACATTTTAGACCATCTTTTTCATCCCAGAGCACTACGGGCCATTTGATATCTATCAAATGGCCATTCCATACAATAGAAGTATTCTTTTTTGAATCACTTTTTTTTCTAAAAAAAGAAATATTTGATTCTCTTTCAGTGAACTTCCTCCTGAAAGTTAAAGGGCCTACTAGGCCATCTGGTTTTAGACCATATTCTTTTTGCCATTTTTTTATAGAAAAAATTAAAAGAGTATCAAAAAATTTTGCTTCAAACCAATCTGGACTCCATCCAAATTTGGAAGCACTATTTTTATTGTATATAATAATTTCTGAAAAATTCTTATTCATATTTGAAACCCCTTAAGGAGAATTATGGAACCTCTACTATAAAAAAATAATAAATCATCCTGCAAGAAAAATTTCTCCCCCAGGTGGGCACAGGCATTTTGCCTTAGCATTTGTTGGAAAAAAATGCTATATTGGCTGGAACAATGATAAAACGCGACCTCAGCTTAAAAGAAAAGCAGCAGATGGAGCGACTTACATAGCAGGCTATCATGCTGAAACACATGTATTATATAAAATACCGCAGGATAAACGGCATAAAGCAAAAATATATGTTTGCAGAATAACCAAAAAAGGCTTATTAACTATGAGTAAGCCATGCCTGAACTGTTTAGAACATTTACTCAAAGCAGGTATCCTTAAAAAGAATATTTATTATACAAATGAAAATGGTACCTGGCAAAATTTAATAAAAAAATGAGGAAAAAATGCTTAATGAAACTAGCGACCGCGTCAGAAAATATCAGCAACTTTATACTCAAGCGAAAAGCTTAGTAAAATCATTAAAAAATCAACTAAAAAATGCTAAAATAGAAATCGCAAAACTTGAAAAGAAAAACTGCGATCTCTTAAAAATGGCGAAGCCACCAGCTACTTCGTCCGAAAGCCCAAAGGACCCCCCTCCAAAGGCAAAGAGACGAGCAAGAAGAACAAAAAGTGCTACTACCAAAACTACTTGAATTATTTCTTTTAGCCGTTGGCGTAATAGCTACTGCACAAATAATTATTTTTCTTTGCAAAAACTTATTTTATTATCTAAAATTTAAATCTCTTCCTCTTTCTGTTATGGAGCAAAAATATAAGCTCCTTCAAGAGGAGAACTTAAAGTTAAATACAAAAGTTCTTTCTTTAGAAAAAGAAAACAATGAGATTACATTAACAATCCTGCAAAGATTAAATAATTAAATTTAAATATGGAGAAAAAGTATTACAAATAAAATTTCTTTTGTTCAGAAAAAATTAGGTTATAAATTCTATATTGAAGCAAAGCTTTTTCCAAAAGGAAGAAACAATCATATCAATGATCTTCATTTAGATTTAAATCTACAAAACACTTCAGTATTCCAAGAATATTTTAAAATCTTAGAAAGAGATTCAAATTGTTTATCTTTCTTTATTCTTCTGCCTGAAAAAGACCATCTCGTAGCACAGGATTATGCTGTTCGTTATATATCGCAGCAACATGACCTGTCTGCTTTAAATTGCATTATTACTCAATGCAGACATATCAATTATGAGGAATCCTCAATGACCGATCAATCTTACAGACCATATACCCAAGCGCCATCTAATGCAAATACTCCATATGTTAGATATGCAGTACAGCGTTCTACTCCAATAAGTGTAACTCCACCTGCTGGATACACCAAATATGCTCCTTTGCATATCCCACTTGATGCGTGCATCAATATTCCGAAAGCATACCAAGAGTCATATCCAAACGGATACTTTCCTTACAAAAGCTTTTTTAGAGTTCCCCTCTCTGTGTGACACCAGTTTACACCTCAAGCGCAGATTCTGCGCTTGAGAATTAGCTGCAAACTAGCTTATTCCTATAGAATGAAGCTATTCTTTAAATATCTTCCAGTTTAGGAGTCAAGATGGAATTGCTACCCATTACGATTTTATCTACGCAGCAGGGGGTACCCCTGCCCAACGATACTTTTTCATTCTTACTCTCAATGGATAAGTTTGAAAAATTTGAATACAAAGACATCTCTTTCAATGGTGCACCACTTAAAGACATATTTGTAATTGGCCTTTCAGAAGAAGAAGAGATTGCTCTCAATCTTCTCTTAACTGAAAAAGAAAAACTAAAATCAATTGCTAAAATCGGTTTGCTCTGCAAGTTGCTTGAAATAACTCAAAGCAAAAATAGTAAAAAAATAACAGTAAAAGTTCTTGCCAGAGCAAAGCTTGACAAAATTGTTCAAAAAAAGTCTAAGTTCAAAACTACTTTAAATTTGTTAAAAGAACGAGTTCTTCCTGGTGAAGAAGACCTCTTGCACGATATGCGCTTGCTTGTCGACAAACTTGTTGAAGAGCAAGCTGTCATTTCAGATGAAATAAAAAGAAAAATCAAAAAGACTCATGATCTTCTTCAGGCTTCAGCTCTTTTGCTAAAAGAAATAAATCTTTCCAATTCAGAAAGATTTGAATATTTGCAATATGAAGAAAATTTAGATCGAATTACTGTTTTAATTCGACATTTAATAGAACTACTTGATGGTGAGAGTACAAATGAGACAAACCCTCAGGTTCTTTTATTCAAAGCCTTCCTTCCTGAAGGCATGTCTTCTTACATAAAAGATGCAAAAAAAACATCCCCCTTGCCTCCTTTTCCAAGCCCTCATGATGAAGTTATCACTTCATCATTTACCTCTTACAATACAAGCGGTTTTCCAAAAGAGGTTGCGGAAAAAATAAAATTAGAAGAAAAAAGATTAAAAGCTTTGAATCCCTCTTCGATGGAATATCAGTCAATACAAGACTATCTTAATAGATTATTCTCGATACCTTGGGGCAAAACAACTCATCATAAACCTAATTTATTTACTTTTATTGAAACCTTAAATAAGAGTCATTATGGTTTAAATGAGGTCAAAGATCATCTTCTTGAATATATAACCATAGAGAATATATCAGGAGCTTCAAAAGGTACTGTGTTGTGTTTTGCTGGCCCTCCTGGAGTTGGAAAAACTAGCATAGCTAAACAAATTGCTACTGCTACTAATCGCCAAATAGTAAAAATCGCTTTAGGCGGTATGTCTGATGAAGCAGAGATAAGGGGGCACAGAAGAACCTATGTCGCTGCTAAGCCAGGGCGGATAATTCACGGCCTAGTAAACGCAAAAGCGATGGACCCCTTGTTCCTTTTGGACGAAGTTGACAAGACTTCTTCATTATACAAAGGTGATCCTGTTAGCGCTTTGCTAGAACTTCTTGACCCAGAACAAAACAACGAGTTTATTGACAGATATACAGAAATTCCTGTAGATCTCTCTAAAGCGATGTTCATTTGCACAGCAAATTATATTGAGGACATACCCGCACCACTAAAAGACAGATTAGAAATCATCTCTTTTAGAGAATATACAAATGATGAAAAGCTTGTCATAGCTGAAAATTATCTGTATCCGAAAGTAATCAAAGACTATTCGCTTGATTCTTACGACATAGGTATCAACCCAGATGTTTATCCATATTTGTGCGAAGGGAACTCAGTGAGAGAAGTTGAAAGAAGAATAAGAAAAATCCTCAGAAAAGCAACAGTTGATATTGTGATACACAATAAAGAATCTGTTGATATCGGTTTAGAGGAATCAAAAAAAATATTTTCGACAGCCTCTTCAGGAGGAAAAATAGGGTTTTAAACCAATGAGTGATAAAAAATTGGATTTATTAAAATAATATGAGCCCTCATTGTCATCAATAGATGTCAAAAAACATTTCACAAAACTTAATTTCAGAAACCTTACCAATTTCACCCTGTTACCGTCTACTAAAGGGTAAGCGCAGAGGACGGTAGACTTGTCAACTGCCTAGAAATGGTCTGGCTATTACTTTGTGGCAGAGATACACTGTGTTATTAATGGTAAAATCTTAGGATTTATCAAGGTAATATCTATAGATATGATAAACAGGTTTCTGCCTCCGCCACATGTTGGGCCCAATGTGTGGCGGAGGATTTTTTCCTTTATATAAAAAATGACAAATCAAGAATTAGATTTATTAAGAAATCACCAACTTCCACCACCTTCAATAAATATAAGCGATACTGAAACTAAATCAATACTAAAATTTGATCTATTAAATCCGAATCAATTATGTCTTGGCTATCCCCAGCCAGGTGATAAGCTTCGCCCTAATAACGGAGCTAGAACATTAGTTCTTGGTTTTGATCATGTGTATAAATATACTAACACTTCAGATAAGGAAATGCTCAATAGGCATAGACATATTAATACATATGTCCTTACAGTTCATATATATTATGATGGTCAACAATTTATAATATATCGTTATGAGCCTCTTGGTCCTAAAAAGTCTGTTGAAAAAACATATGTACTTAAACAAGAGCATCTTCCCGAAAGAAAAACTTATGCAGAAGCCTCTGACTTTAGCTTTGGATTGCTTTGCAAGCAAAAGGGTTTAAATATTCGCTATTTAAGTTATGGATTAGGGGAAAAGAGCAAGGACAGATTCAAAGAAACAGGATTTTTTGGGAAACTCATAAAATAAGTAAAAGCTCCATGTCATACATTTCTCAAATAGAAAGTTAGCAAAATGGATAATACTATTATCTCGAATCACATAGAGGATATAGTCATTTCGACAAGAACTAACGCTAAAACACCCAAACAAAGGTGTCAGAGCGTTAATGCTATCGGCTATACTCAAGAAATTCTAAATGCTTTGAGACCAGCTTCACCTTTTGTTGCAGGAGGTTATCCTACTGCACTGCTTTTAGCACCTCGATTGAATCAGATAAAACAAACTAATAATGGCGACCTTTTTGCCGCAAATATAGCTTCAGTAAATATTGAAAATTTTCAAAATCGTATACCCCACCACTACTACAGTGACTACGATTTATACTTTTCTTCTGCTTCTGATTATAACCTTGCATTTGAAATAATTACCTCCCCCTTGTTCCCTGCTGAAATTAAAGAAATATTTTCTACAGAGAATGCGGATACTATTGAATTTTTCTATCAAGATCCTTGCAGGATCATGCTGCAGAAAAATTCTGCGGGGAGAAGAGTTTTTGCCAACTCTAAAGCCAAACTGAATATTAAAATTCAATTAATAAAAAAAGTAAAGCAACCCCCATCTTCATTGCTAAAAACATTTGACTTTATCAATTGTGCAATTGGCTACTGCTTATCCACTGATATCTTTTTTTATCATAAAGACTTTTTTGATACCTTTCAAAGAGGTGAACTAGAGATTCTAAACCCATGGATGCTAAATGATATTTCACATGAATCTACCGATAATATCATCGTTCAAATATATAGATTTAAAAAATATTGTAAAAGATGGGGCTTGACACTAGGCGACAAAGCTTTTGAGAAGCTAATAGACGTATATGAAAAGAATCCCAATATTCGCACAACAAAAGATCATGTCTGTAGGCCGGAATCAGGCCAATACAAAGACTTAGACATAGAAATCAACTTGGCAAAAGGCACAAATATTTGGAAAGCTATCCGAAAATTATTTTCAACTAATAAGCATTGGTCTTCATATGAAGACCCCCATAAGATCTTAAAAGACCCATCCGTCAATAAATTTGAACACATCAAATGTCTTAAGGGCATAGAAATTTCATCACCTACTCACTCTATTTCGAAACCTTGTCTATTCTAAAAAATGTTTTAGAAAGCCTAAGCGGCTTAATTGTCTCGCCCCCTGCTTACGCAGGGGTTCTTTTGGGGCTTTGCCCCCAAACTAATTGTACCAGCAAGAGCCTTGCTCTTAAGAAGGAAGTATATTATATGAACAGATATGCATACAGCGTATTTAATGATGATACCCAATCAACAAGCTTTTGCTTTGACAGGGAAGCTGCACGGAAAGCCAAACGCACACTAGAAGAGAAAGACAAAGGAACTAAGTTTCAAATTCGGCGTGCACCACTTTCCAGCATCCCAAATGAAGCATGGACGCATGTTCGTTAGTCCATTAGTTTAGATTGGTAAAAACCCCCTGAGGGGGACTGCTAGCACTTGGTTGTGCAGCACTGTCCCCTCAGGGGTTAAGCTAATAGCAACGACAATGCCAATTAGTTCACCATCCCCATTAAAGACACCCCCTCCGCTAAAACCAGGAGCAGCGTAAGCATCTATTCCCATCAGCTCCCCATTCTCTGTCTTCCATACCCAAGCTATATGCCCTTTAGATAGCCAAGGCCCCCTCCCATAAGGAAAGCCGAAAAGCGTAACTCTTTCTCCTAAATCCAGCTCTGAGAGACCTAGTTTGGCCGCCCTGCTCTTTTTGGGCAGGTCGTTTATTTTGAAAAGAGCCCAATCTTGATCTAAGTGAATCTTCTCCAGATTCTTGTTTAGCAACTCTTCAGGCACCAGCTCTTTGCACTCCTTGCTAATTAAACCGCAGCCATACACAGGGAGTGACTTTGCTTCAACTGCAACATGTTTTGCAGTAACAATATAAAAATTTCTATTCAGTTTTATTAGAACACCTGCTCCAATTGTTTTCTTTAGCAGACCATGTCGAACTTCTACAGATATTGTTGAATCTATTATTCTAGACATCTTTTCAAGATCTTCAGATGGAATTTCTTGCATATAGCGTACACAAGAAAACACAATTACACTTCCACATAATAAGCTTAATAAAACTACAAATTTTTTCATAATCACCTCCAAAACCTATTTATATAATAGGCTTTAAAAAACTTTTTAGTCAATTCAAGCTAACTGATGCTCAAATTACACTGCACAAATATCGATAACTGCGGCTACAGTGAAAAGATCATAGATGATGATAATGACAATTCTCACGAGTTGAATTTTGAATGCCCAGAATGTTTCTCTCTAGCCATTTTGGTCGAAGGCAATAGCAAGCCACTTTTCAAAGAAACAGACCAAAATGTTTTTAAACAAAGAAGCGACGAAATTCTTTTGCAAGTTTTAGCAAGAGAGAAAAAAAATCAAAAGAAGGAAAACGATAATGGAGTCTGAAACTTCCGCTACTGACTCGGCAGAGCGCCCGGTTGGGCCTGAAGATTTTTTCAAAACACTTATAGCAAAAATAAGCCATTATGAATTTTACGACAACACGAATTACAATAATCTGCACAAACTAAACTTAGCAAGAACTTTCTTACTAAGTGAAAAAGCTTATTCAAGCTTACAGCCAGAAACCCGAAACTGGATCAGTCAATTCTTCTCAAGATTTGTAAGCACAAATTACAAGCACTGCAATCGCATGAATTACACCCTGGAAAATTTTGATTGGGGTTACAATGCAAAACGTAGTGAAAACACAAATGCTCCGATAATTCGTCCTGCTCCAGAAGAACTGTTTCGAGATTTCAAAGACACGGGACGCTTCCTTGCGCAAGAAACCCCTGGCGCCTGGAGCAGAGCAACCCTTCCCGAAGGGTTGCTCTTGGCAGTTTTAAATCCTTCAAAAGTTTATAGAAGCGAAAGCTTATACAAGACTTTGAATTCCACTCTTCGCGGGGACAAATGGTGCAGGCAATTTACTGGCTATACGCCAGTTGAAAATTTACGAGGATTAAGCCCAGAAAGCCAAGGCAGAAGAGGCCAAGAGTCAAAATCCCAAATGGCTCAAGAAATAAAATCAAATTCCATTCCAATTTATCCCGTCGAATGCAGAACCAAATTGCATCTTGATCCAAAGGAAATGTCTTCTGAAGATCTTTTGATGCAACCCCCCCATGATATCCTTTACTCTGAATATCCAGAGCATGTTATTCGATATTTTCTTAATATAGAATCTGCTTCAGAAGGAATTGGAATTCAATTTGGCAGTTCAAAAAAATGGTTTTCCAAAGTTTTTGACTTTAGAGACCTTAAGCGTGATTTGTCCCCCTTGCCCACAAGTGCACTCTTAAGAACAAAAGAAGAACAATACAACAAAAAGCTTTATCAGATTTATAGCTTGCCCGTTACTGTAGGCCCTAATGCTTCTTTTAACTGCAATAGCCTTCCAGAACTAATATCTGCCATCAACCCTTGTACTCCTACTGATGGGTACAATTCGTTTAATGCTGGAGCTTTTCAAGCTCTAGAATCTTCAAACGAAAACAAAAAGGTTAAAGCCTTAAAAATAAGTCGACTTTGGCGTGGATCAAAAGAAGTTGATATAACTCAACAAGAAATAGATATTCAAAATCTTAAATCGAATAAATCAGACATATATGTATACCCATACATACAAACTATTCACGCTTTAGACCCATCAACTTCTGAGGTTACTACTGCTTTACTCTTTTGTCTTGGCTTCAATCATTCGTTAGAAAAAATTATAACTTACAAAAAAAGTTTAAAATTCTTTCCAAACTTTTTATCTGACCTAATAGAAGATCACTCAATGCTTGAACATGTATCAAAAGGCACATACACATCTTATGCGCAAGCAGCTAAAGATGCCAATGGTGAATTCTGGGATGGAATCACCCGCATATTCCAGACAGGTCGTAACGCTAAGAAATATACCTTCCATTTTGATCCAACTGTATCTTTTGGAGATCTTGCTCATATGCAAGCAGTTCAAACAGCAGGATCTGCTATAGAGCAAGCTGCACATTATCAAAAACTGCTTGCAACATTACAAAAAATAGAGACTTCAATAAGAAGTGCTAGCAGCCAATTGCGTGTAAACGAAAGTGATGTTCAATACTATGAAGAAAAAGTCGCTATATACAGCAAAGCTTTGAAAGAATATGAAGACACCTTAGAAGTGAATTTGAAAAAGCAGAAGGCAACAAGTAAGCAGAAGAGCCAATATTTAAAAACACAGCAAGAGCTTATGAAAGAAAAAGAAATAAGCAAAACTGCTGCCATGGAACAGGTCAAGGCAAATCTTCAGAAGAAAGACTTCCTCGTAGAGACTCAGGAAAGTACCAAAGTTTTTTTGGAAACTCTTGCAAATGAAGGTATCTTGATTACAGATGTCATCTTTTGGGATGAAAAAGAAGAAGTTGAAATCAAGCTCTCTGAAAGAAACGAAATATCATTTCTCGCAAAATACGACGATGAAATGACCGGCCCCGATACTCATCGGCGCAAACGGTATACCCTTTTTGAGGTATCGTTTACAACGATTAAGCCCTTTCTCATAAAGGTAGATTATGGCGAAAAAGGTGAAGAATGCAAAAAAATTGCAGGTGGCCCCTATAATGTTTCACTCCAGAAAGACCGCTTGAAAATTTCTCTGGCATCTACCTCTGCATGCTTCGGCTACTATTCAGCAGAGGAAGGGTATGATGACATGTTCTGGATTCACCCTCATACTCAGCATGCATGCATAAACAAAATGTCTTACCAAGACTTTGTCGATTTTATTGAAGGTTGGTCAGCTAATGCTTGTCTTGGAGATATAGCTCCCACCCTCTTCACAGGTTTTGAAAATTCTTGTTTAAAGACAATAGTCTTTTCTGCCATTAGCTGGATCACTAACGCCAACTCAAGTGACACTTGGGGCAAGTATTGGAAATGGTTCCCAAGAGCGAATACTGTCAACTTCCAGCTTCTTGAAGAAAAACCCATAATCTCAGAAGAGCCAAAAACTCTAATAGATGCGATTGAGTCTGAAATCCAATCTGTCGATCAATCAGAAAATCATGAAGATCCGCTTCCCCTTGTTCCTGAAGAGGATATTCAAGAAATAACTCAAACCGAAACACACACCCACATAACTCAAGAAGGTTATCAACCTCTTTCCCCACGTCAATTTGGGCCACTTTGAACTCCATCAAAAAATAGGAAATTAAATGAAATCTGCAACAGGGGATCCTGCTGTCCTGAATTCCACTCCTGATATTTATATATCTTCCAAAGATCTGGCTGCAATTAATCATATTATCAATATTGCTCCAAAAGAAGCTCAATGGTTTTTACAGGTAGAAGAGATTGAAGATTCAAACTCTGTGAGAGTAAAAAACCTGTATATACCAGAGCAATGGTGTGCGGGCACTGAGGTTGAAAGTGACCCCGAAATGTTTATCTCATTGTATAGAGAATTATTAGCAGAACATGGTCCAGAGGAAACAAATAACATTCTACGGAGCATGACAGCTTGGTGCCACAGCCACCACAATATGCCTTGCAATCCTAGTGGTCAAGATATCACTCAGTTTGCAGAGCAGTGTAAAAAAGCTATCGAAGACCAAATCAATCTTCCCCAAATAATGTTCATCTTTAATAAAAAAGATGAGTATTATTGTAGAATGTGGGATCCAAAATTTGGTTTAATGTATGAAAATGTTCAATTCCTAATTGAGGAAGAAGATTATGATTTTTCCTGGATAGACGAACAAGCCAAGACAAAGTTTAAAGAAAAAAAATATACATACAATATAAATAACCGCCATTGGAACGGCTATCGCCAACAAGGTGTGCATAAGCGACATCACTCTAATCGAGCATATGCTTCATACCAAAACCCTCAAACAAATCTTATGTATGACAACAGTGCAGTTGATAGAATTATCGCAGCTTACTCTTCTCCTGCATATCAGCCAGTCGGCGGGCAGTTAGCCAATGGGGGCGACAGTGCTCCAGAGACTGACTGGGCTTCAATAACAGAGGCTGTACAATTACTTGAAGACAAAGAATGGTCTTTTGAAAAGGATGTTAAAAAGCATTTTAAGAAATGCAAGACAGCTGAAGGCAAGCAAAATCTAGTTCAATTTACGCAAAAGACTCTTGGCGAGGCTGAGCTTGTCTATTTCTATTCCCTTCTCACGGAAACAGATATAAACGCCTTGCTTGAATGGTGCCATAAACTCCCAGTTCCTAGTTCAAAAGAAATTGAAAGAATCGGAATAAGTTTGTATGAAGGTTTGTCGGGAGGCTCTTATGATGAAGAAACTTACATAGAAGCAATGAAGTTTGCTTGTTTACTTGAAGAAGCTTCAAATGATACAAATTCAATTTTAATTGAAAAGCTAATTTCTTATTGGCACAATAACTATGATTCAGGACAATTTGACTCAATCCCCGTTTCTTACGAAACGGAGCTTAATGGGGTGGTTGTCACTGAGGGCCCCCTTGTTGTCGGGGGGGTCTAATGAGTTCTGTTTCATATCTTAGGCATTCCGGCTGGTTTGCTCCTGAATATGCTAAAACTTTAAATATAATTGGAGTTGGCGCAACAGGTAGCTTTATAGGCCTGATTGCTGCAAAAATGGGTGTACACAAATTTGTCATTTGGGATCCCGACCTTGTCGAGTCCCATAATGTTTCAAATCAAATATATGATTCTTCCCATATTGGCATGAAGAAAGTTGATGCCTTCGAAGAGGTCTTGACAAGATTCAATCCACAAATAGAAGTAATAAAATATGATAAGTTTTTTACTACTGCAGAAGACAAAGAAAAGCTAAGCGGACATTTAGTATTAACTGTTGATACAATGTCTGCCAGAAAAGATATTTACAGCTCTTTTTCCAACAATTACAAAGTAGACTGTGTCTACGAAACTCGTATTGGCTGGGATTATGCAGAATTAAATCTGATTGATCCCCTAGATATTCTTTCTTGTGAAGAGTGGCAGAGTACTCTTGTCAATGACGATGAAATACCCGATGGGCCCTGTAACCTGCGAATTTGCACTACTCTAGTAAGCTTAGTGGCCTCTTATGCAGTCCATTGCATATGCAACAACATGTTAACATCACCTGAGGATTTAGATAAAAAATACATGTTCAACCTAAATCCTCGTCTCAAAACTTATTTTATTTAGGATAAATAAAATGTCAATTAATGTAACTTTGGTTCGAATTCCTGGCCCTGGTGCCTCTAGTGTAAACCTTGACGATGGCGCTACAGTCGCAAGTCTCGTCACTCAGTCTGACCTTCACGGAAGAAGCATTTTCGTAAATGGCCAGGCTGTATCCCCTGCTAGCTTTGGACAGACTGGACTGAATAATGGTGACGAAGTTTTCGCCACTGGCGCAGTCAAGGGCAATGCAAACTAAGTTTTAACTTAGTTGAATGTATTTGCACTAATACTGATTGGAACGGATTTATCCGTTCCAATCTTTTTTTTAAGGTTTTTCATGATACTACAATATATCGGTTTGCCTGCTAGTGGCAAAACTAAATTTTTAAAAAATTACTTGGCTTCAACCAATAGCTTTGATATTCAATATGTAGATGTAGCTAATTCAAACTTATCTGAAATTCATGACCTTATTCGCAATAACAAAAACAAGCACATAATTATTGAGAGCGCTTGTGGAATTTCACTTAAAAATAGCTTAGTAGTAAAAGTTTCTATTCCAAGAAAGACCAGAGAAAAACAATGGGTCGAAAGAGAGAGCCGAGGATTGGATTTAGATTATGAATCACTATTGCAAACAGCTATGCTCCCTGCTACATTCACTGTTACGTCTGACGAAGCGGCCAAAAATCTTTTAGACGAATTATTTAACAAATGAATCTTTCTAATGAAATCTTATTAGATGAGATCCATCTAATGCTCGAAAAAAAAAGCACAAAAGATACAGTTGAAATACTTGGAAATCTTTTTATTCGTTTAGGTGTTAAAACGTTTGAAAAAAGAACTGAAAAAATAAATTGGAACAATATTCACCATTTTTTACTTGATGATATCAAGAAGAATGGTGATACATACAGCAATGCCTTAGTACGTCAAGGCATTATAATACTAGAGTGGTTAGGACAAAAAAAAGATGAACCCAGAGAATAGAAATTTTCCAGGCACTATGCCTGTTTATAAAAAAATAGGCGCGGCACAATTTACCTTAATGCGCCCAAGATATAATGAAAGCGGTCGAGTTGAAAAGAATGGTGGAGTGCTGCTGGAAGTGGCACCCGCTAAGCCTAATCAAGACAAAGCATATGACTGGGGCAATAAGATTAGCTTTGCCTTTGGACTGAATGATATAACTCAAATTTTTTCAAGCCCAGATGCACCTCCCAGACTTATTCATAAAAGCACAAATGGATCAACCAAAAGCTTGTCATTTGTTCCTGGTGAGGAAAAATATGCAGGTACTTACATGATAAAGCTTTCAGAAAAAGCAGAAGGCCAAAACAGTCAATACAAAAACGTGTCAGTGCCTTTAACATCTGGAGAATACACAGTGCTGCTCCGTTTATTTATGTCCGCAGTTCCTCTAATGATTGGATGGTCCTGATGAAATTAACAATTAAAAGCAAAAATAAAAAAGAAGACGTAACCCTCAGTCCTGAAGAACTTTTAAATATCCTGATTCCAGAAGTTGTAGAGTCAAAAAAAGAAGATATAGCAGTATTGGGAAATGTTCTAGTATCTTTGTTGGAAGATAGGCACACCATAGGTGACCTCACACTAGTGCAGCTAGTGACAACGAGCATGTCTGCCGGTTATTTTTATAGGAAATTGCATGAAAAAAATGAAATAGTAATAGAGTTACAAAAAACTCAATTGCAATAATTGTCATTTCACTATTGAAAGATACCAATGATACCACCAGTTCTCATAAGTCTTGCCTCCTCGCTTATTTTAAAAGCGAGCAAAGACATTTATCAAAAAACTGTTACTACAGTTAGTTCAGCATTAGCCGAACAAGTTTTAACACAAGTAAACAACAACCAAAATCTATCAAAAGATTTGCCTCAACCCCCACCTCCAATCATGAAAGAGAATAATAACTCTAATGTTTAATTACACAGTAAGAGTAAACAAACTCAATCAACCAGCTGGCAAAATAGTCGGTTTTGCAACCCTCATTATAGACGATGTTCTTGAGGTCAACGGCTTTAGAATCATAGACGGCTCTAAGGGTCTATTCGCATCCCCACCTCAACATCAGGGAAAAGTAAAAAATCCAGAAACTGGAGAAATAGAACCCAGATGGTTTGACGACGTAAGATTTGTAGGCGAAACTGGCGAAAAAATGAGAGATGAAGTCAAGCAAGCAATTGTCGATGAATATCAAAGAGCAGCATCTACAACAAATAGGGCTGCTGCAGCAAATGCACATGTCCAAATGAATAATACAGCTACAAGTGCAGCAACCTCAAAAGAGCCCCTCTGGTAATGCACCTTACTTTCTTAGAAAGAATAAGGGGATACCAGGCCCAGTCGGGCTGGACTGACTCTACATCAATAATACTTCTTGCCTCTTTCCTTGAGAAATACGAAAAAGAAGTAAGATGTCGACATTGCTTTAATCAAAATAAAATTTCTATTGAATTAGAAGCTTATTTTGAAGACATAATCGCTTTTGAAGATAGCAACCAATTAGATTTATTTTAAAAGCAACCTTCAGTAAAAACACAGCCTGGCGACAAGTCGCCAGGCTGTGTTGGTCCTACCTATATGAAAAACAAAAATGTAATACTCAATTGGCTAGAAGATAAAAATGCTCATTCTTATAATGGAAATCTTTCTGCATCCAAAGGGATGCTTTGGTCCTATGATCTTCTAATAGGACACAAAGAATCACTTGCGATTTTTATTCATGATCATACTGCAAGATGTCGTAGATCCAATTTTGTTTCTAACACAACTAGCAGCCATGTCATTCTTGCTGAAACTTTTACAAAAACTTGGCTTGCCAAAAAAGAACCAAAACACAATAACCTTGAGGTAAAAACAATTCCCCCCAGAATTGTTAAAATAAAATTTTAAATGCCTGAAAATACTGAATTATTAGAAGAAATTTCTCCTCATAAAATAATTGACATCATATCTGAAGGCGCTCAAATTTACTCAAGCGTCACTGAAGACTTTATAAAAAATTTTGTTTTTTATGACAAAACTCTTTACCAATGGGCGACCACCCTAATGGTTGACATTCCAAAAGAGAAAGATTTGGATCCACAAAAATATCGCACTATGCTTATTCAAGTGGCTCAAAATACTCAAATTGCTAGCAATTATTTCTCACTTGCATGCTCTATGGCAGATGCTGTTGCTGGAGGCAACTCTATAAAAAAATCAGATGTTGTAACAGCAATAGTAAATAATTATGCAAAACAAGGAGCCACAAGACCTGCAGCTACAGTTATAGAAAAAATGGCAGAAAGCTATATGTCTTCAACAATATCTGCTAGAGTTGCCTCCAAAATAGTAAAGAATTTTTGGAAACAAAGGTTAGACACCCTTCTGGAGCTTAGAAGGATATTTGAGCAACTTGGCATGAGCCTAAATGTAGAGATCAAATGGACAAGCCAATAAGGCTTGTCACTCTACAAAAATATACTTACTTTATGAAAAAAAATAATTTCAAATACCTTTCTCTCTATGGAGCGGCCTCTGCCCTTGCAATCATTTTTTACTACATAGGCAAAATTTCACATGCCTAAACATACAACAAATCCAATTACTAAAAATATTTTAGTTGAAAACTATGCCCCCCACACGGAAAGTTTAAACATATTTTCTGCTGATGCGAGTTGGGAAATTTCCGTGTGGAAAGATGAGTTTGATAAAGTCCATATAATGATTTCAGACAATTTACCCACCCCTCCAGAAAAGAGAGAAATAATTCTTGGCTCTTCTTAAGAAATAGCTTGCTATATCTTCTCTCTTGAAGTATGAAAAAACATTCAAACTTCAAGCGAATAAAAAATGAAACAGCAAGTTGACAGTCCCAAACATTACAATTTTAGCAAATTAGAAGTTATTGATGTTGTCGAAGCTTGGAACTTAAATTTTAATGAAGGGAATGTTTTGAAATACCTCGCCAGGCATAAATACAAATCAAACCCTTTGGAAGATTTAAAAAAAGCCAGGTGGTATCTTAATAGAATAATTTCAAACCTAGAAGAAGATCAAGCATGATAGATGGGCTAATGCTTGGATTTCTTACTTGGCTTTCAATGATTTTTAGCTTCAGTCATTTACCTTCAAGGATAAAGGGCTTTATGCTGAAGCATTTTGTGCTAACTGATTTGATCTCAGTGGCACTAACACTTATATTACTAAGCGGAATATCAAAAAGCATTACTTCTGTAATAGGCTCAATTATTTGTGGGCTTCTAGTTAATATTTCCCTCTACATATCCCGCTCTACTACACAAACCGTTACATATAAATAGGAGGCTAAATGTTCTTGACCCAACAAATGGATGGCCGCAAAATTAGAGATTTTACTTTAAGCAACACCTTCATCGACCAGTATAAAGGCCTACAGCCCCCCTGGGGTCAAGTAGGCTACTTTACATATAAAAGAACTTATGCCAGAACTTTACCAGATGGCAGTACAGAAGAATACTGGCAAACTTGCAAAAGAGTCGTAGAAGGCGTTTACAATATACAAAAACAACACTGCAAAAGCCTTAGGGTGCCCTGGAACGACAGGAAAGCGCAAAATTCTGCTCAAGAAATGTTTGTCCGAATGTGGAAATTTAAATTTACACCTCCAGGCAGAGGCCTTTGGACAATGGGGACTGACCTAATATATCAAAAGGGTTCAGCCGCTCTCAACAATTGCGCTTTTGTCACAACAAAAAACATTGATGTAGATTTTGCAACTCCATTTTGCTTTTTAATGGACATGAGCATGTTTGGTGTTGGCGTTGGAGGCGACTGTAGGGGTGCTGGAAAAATAAAGCTTCAACCGCCTCTGACATCACAAGAAACTTTCATTGTTGAAGACTCAAGAGAAGGGTGGGTAGATCTGATTAGAGTTGTTTTGAACTCATATGTTGGCAAAAACCCTATGCCTGCAAATATAGATTATAGTGAAGTTCGCCCAAAAGGCACTCCAATAAAAGGCTTCGGTGGTATTGCATCGGGACCAGAGCCTTTAATGCTTTTGGTCAAAAACATAAAGACTCTTCTTGATCCAACCGCGAAGGCACAAACTTTTATTTCTTCAACACAAATAGTTGATTTGTTTAATCATATCGGAGTTTGCGTTGTCTCTGGAGGCGTTAGAAGGACTGCCGAAATTATGTTCGGCGAACCAACTGACTCCTCCTTTATGAATCTTAAAAATCCAGAAGCACTATTGGATTTGATTGAAAAGCAAGATAACTGTCTGGCAGATTCACCAGAACATAGCTTCCTTCAGAATCAGATTGACTCCCATCCACTAAGAACTCATCGCTGGGCATCAAATAACAGTATTTTTGGAAAAATCGGGATGGACTATACCGAAATAGCTGATGGCATCAAAAGCAACGGTGAACCAGGCATTATATGGCTAGACAATATTATTGCATATGGCAGAATGGCGGATGATAAAAATTATAAAGATTTTAGAGTCATAGGAACAAATCCTTGCTCTGAACAATCCCTTGAAGATCATGAACTTTGCTGTTTAGTAGAAACCTTCCCAGCACACCATTCCTCATTTGAGGATTATCAAAGAACATTGAAGTTTGCATATTTATATGCAAAAACAGTTACCCTCGTGCCTACGCACAATTTAAAGACAAACGCTGTTATGATGCGCAATCGCAGAATAGGGTGCTCTATGAGTGGAATTGTTCAAGCAATGAATAAGCTTGGGCGACAAGAGTTTATCCGCTGGTGCAACAACGGTTATGAGTATATAAACCGATTAGACACAATCTATAGCGAATGGCTGTGCGTTCCGCACAGCATAAAAATGACAAGCGTAAAACCAAGCGGGACGGTCTCCCTGCTTTGTGGTGCAACACCCGGAATTCATTATCCAGAGTCTGAATATTATATAAGAAATATTCGTGTATCTGATACTTCACCCCTTGTCAAAGCTTGCCAGGAAGCAGGCTTCAAAGTTAGTGAAGATGTTTATAGCCCAGATACCTATGTAATCTCTTTCCCTGTAAAAGAAAAATATTTTCAAAAAGGAAAAAGAGACGTTTCAATTTGGGAACAATTTTTAAATGCCGTTATGATGCAAGCGCATTGGGCAGACAATCAGGTCAGCTGCACTATCACTTTTCAACCTCATGAACAAAATGATATTAAAGAGTGCTTAGAAATATTTCAAAATAACCTAAAGTCAATCTCTCTTCTTCCACTTGAAGAGCATGGTTATATCAATGCACCTTACGAACCTATAACTGAAGCTGAGTATTTAGCTCTAACAGAAAACTTAAAAGAGCTTGACCTTTCGACCTCTCGACATGAAGTCGAAGACAAATTTTGCGATGGAGACTCTTGCTCTCTCGAAGAAGAAATCTTTAATAATTAAAGGAAAAATTAATGCATATTAATCAGTTGGTACACGAATCTCATTCAACAGCTCTTGAAAAGGGGTGGCACGAAAAGGAAAGGACAATTCCTGAACTTCTTTGCTTGATGCATTCAGAAATTTCAGAAGCTCTCGAAGACTACAGAGCAGGGCTTAGTCCAACACAGATAGTCTTTACCCCCAAATCTGATGGAACTGAAAAGCCTAGCGGAATACCAATAGAAATTGCAGATACCGTAATACGAATAGCTGATTTCTGCGGACTCCACGGCATAGATCTTGAAGAGGCGATAGCTGTTAAGCTAAAATACAACGCTACAAGATCTTACCGCCATGGCGGCAAGGCTTGCTAAATGACCAATCCGTCAAATGGGATACCCGAAGAACCTGAAGATTATAAGCGCTTGCTATTTGCAATTATAAGACAAGCAAGTGACGATTATATTAAGCTTCAACACCCTAAATTCAGGAACAAGAAATATTTGCAAGAAGCATTTTCCTCTGCAGTCGAACTTTTTTTCGACCCGTCTTACAGGCTTTTACATCTGAAAGACAACTTTGATGATGATCTCTCGCTCAAAGATCTTGTTTCCCATTTGATGGATGATGACCGAAGCGATTTGCAACTATTGCAAAAGCACCTAATACAACAAGCAGATCAATTCTGGAATCAGAAGTATATGAGAACAATCGAAATACCTGAAAATTTTATTTACGCAGGGCACGTTTACAGTGTTTATCACTTCAGAAAGAAAAAGCCAGAAGTAGATTTTCAAAAAAAAGAAATTTACATAAACAAAAAAATCCCTTCCTCAGAGAAAGATTTTCTTTCTATTGCCTTGCTAGTTGTTTCAAAACATGAAGATATGGACAAAGAATTATTGCCAATGAAGAATAAGCTTTCCGAAAGTCTTTTCAAAATGCTAAAAGTGAACTCCTGTTTTACTGGCCACTAATTATATTCATCAAAGATTTTAAATGAACTTTTTGGTAATATTTTTACCAAATCTTTTGAATTATATTCTTTATCAATAGGCTGTATAATCAGCTTTGCACCAACCAAATTAATTGCATCTTGCTCAGGCAATTCAACATCTTTATAATCGGGGCCTTTTATAACAAAGGCAGGCTTTAGCTTCTTTATTAAAGAGGAAGGCTCATTTTCAGAGAAAACAACAACTTTGTCTACGAATTGATTCGTTCGTATTACATACGATCTGTCTAGAACTCCAACAGTTTGTTGATCACCGTATTTGTTTCTCAAAAATAAATCAGAATTAATACCTACTGTAACCTTGCCATATCTTGATGCAAACTCAAACAGACGAACATGGCCTGCATGAAGCACATTGAAGGTGCCAGTAACCAAAACCTCTGTCTTTAAAGAAAAAACCATGGCTATATACATTCCCGCAATTGCAGCAATGATTTTTATCATTGCTTATTTTTTTACAAAATATTATAAACTTTTAAAGGAAAAAAATCAAAACTTAACAATAATCGATAATTACCGACTTAAACACGAGAGCCTCCAAACAAAATTGAACCAGCTGCACCAAGAGCTTGAGGCAAAGTTTCAAACCCAATTTGACTCTTGGAAAGTTCTCGAAGAGAAAAAGATAAGAAAAGATAGCTTAGACCGTTCCAGAAGCGTACTCAGGGGGCAAGCTACCGAACATCTTGCTCCAATAATGATGGAAGGAATGAATCTGAAGGATTTTAGATTCATGGGAAACCCTATTGATTACGTAGTCTTCGATGGTTGCTCAGCAATTTCAGATAAAAAATCTGACACAATTGAATCAATTGTTTTTGTTGATATAAAAACAGGAAGTAGCAACCTGACAAAAGTGCAAAGAAGAATACGAGATTGTATCAAGAATGGAAATATTAAATTTATGGTTTATAATCCAGATAAGAAGGACTCTAAAACAATCATTGGAGATTGATTATGGATGATAACGAAAATATAGATTTAAAACCAAAACCACCATCCAAATTAGCCCCACAGGGAATAAATACCTTTACTGTTTGTCGGCAGTCTGATGAGACTGGAGTTTCTGGCGAAGGCATTGTTATTGAAGGCGTAGTTCTGGGGACAGGGCAGTGCATAGTCCACTGGCTATACCCTCCCCCCAGAGGGGGGATAGCAATCTTTGACTCTATGGAAGACTTCCTCAAAGTCCACGTTCGGCCACACCCAGGGAATAACACAATTATAACTTTTGCAGATGGTGAAAAACTTACATTTGCACCTGAAAAAAAAGAGTAACTACACAAGGAAAAAATGGCTATTAAAAAAATAACAGGAATTGCAGAAATAGACAGTATTGCAAATGCTCTAGGAAAAAAATTCTCAAAAGAGAATATGATTACTATGGGGCCACGCTATTTAAGCTGCGATACATTCTCAACCGGAAGTTTAGTTCTTGACCAGCAACTAGGAATAAATGGAATACCTACCAATAGGATTGTTGAAATATTCGGGCCACCTTCTGCTGGTAAAACATCATTTGCACTTCAGCTTGTCAGAGAATACGTTGCGAAATATGGCTATGAACGCCCCCCATGCTTCATAGATCTAGAAAGAACGACTAGCTTAGAGTTAATAAGGGGTTTCGGCCTTGATCCCGACAAAATGATTTTTGCTTACCCAGATAATGCGGAAGAAGCGATGCAGCTTGCAAAAGATCTTGGGTTAAGCAACAAAGTCGGTTTAATAATTTTTGATTCTGTTGATGCAGCACAGTCAGAAGCCGAAACCAAAAGGCTAATGAATGAAACTGGAGTCGGAGAGCTGCCCAGAATTATGTCAAAATCTTTACGGAATCTCTCCAGAATAAGTGCAGATCTAAATGTTACCTACATATTTATAAACCAAATCAGAATGAAAATTGGCGTTATGTTTGGTAACCCCGAAACTACTAGCGGTGGTAATGCTTTGCCATTTTACGCTTCTATCCGCTTGCGTATCACTTCCAAAGCTTCCCCAACATACCCTGATGCATTGTTGATGAAAGTAAAGGTTGTTAAAAACAAAATGGCTCCTGCACTTTCGAGGCAGGCACAATTCTCATTCTTTTGCGGAAAAGGCACTGACAAAGTATTGGATCTTATCGATTGCGCAAAAGAAACCAATCTGCTTCGTTTCGCTGGCAGAGCCGTAATCGCAAAAATGCCTGACGGAAAAGAAGAAACAATATGTACGGGAGGAAAAATAGGTGCACGATCCTTTATCGCAGATAACAAAGAATTTCAAGAAAGTCTTAGAAGGGCTTGTCTCAGCGGCTCCAGTCTCGATGGAGATGGAGAGCCTTCAAGAACAATTGTCAGTTAAATTAAATCTACTTGACTCATCTCCAAGCACAGAAGATGTGATTGAAATAAAAGCTATAATAGATAAAATTACTGAAGCTCTTGAAGGCGTTTCTTTTTATCCAAATGAATCACCACCAATAAAACAAAAGTGCTTCAAAACGAAGAAGCTTCTTTTTATCGTTAAAAACGATAAGACAAAATATCTTGAAGAACATTTTTTCTGTGAAAATTGTCAAAAGTATTTCTCTTTAGGCTTCATGAGAGCTAAAGATAAGCCTCTGACATTGAATTTCCCGGCAAGGCATATGCATTTAAAATGTAATGGATGCTTTAAAGAAACATGAGTTCTGATCAATTTGTGCATTTGCACATGCACACAGAATACTCCCTATTGGATGGCATCAATAGAGTTGAGACAATCCCCAGCCACATAAAAAACCTTAACCAAAAAGCTTTAGCCATTACAGATCATGGCAATGTATCTGGTTCTTATAAATTTTACAAATCCTGCATCAAGGCAGGAATCCAGCCAATTATTGGTATGGAAGCATACTACACTGTACAAGACAGAACTGTTAGAGAAACTGATGATTTAGACGAAGCTTATTACCACCTAATACTTCTCGCATTAGATAATGAAGGGCTACACAACCTATACAAACTCTCCAGCCTGGCTTATACTGAGGGCATGTATAGAAAGCCAAGAATAGATGATGCACTTATTGCAGAATACTCAGGCGGGATATGCGCAACAACAACTTGTCTTGGGTCCAGAATATCTCAGCTAATCTTAAAAGGTGAAAAAACAAAAGCAGAAATGATGATAGATCATCATAGAGCTATGTTTGATAATAGGCTTCTTGTTGAGTTGCAACTCAACAAGAAGCCAGACCAGCAAATTGTCAACAATACCTTGCTTGAAATATCTGCTAGAAAAAATATGCCTCTCGTTTTAACAAATGATTGCCACTATACGCATGGCGAAGACAAGCAACTTCATGAAGCTGCCCTGTGCATGCAAACAAAAACAACCCTTTCTAATGAAAAAAGATTTTCATTTGGTGAAATAGATGTTCATGTTGCTTCCCACGACTGGATGTGGGAGGCTGCTCAAAAACAAAACATTCCATATGAAGCAATATCAAACACAGCCTCGGTGGCTGAAATGGTGGATTCAACTTCATATTTTACAGACAGAATGAATAGGTATCCAAAATTTCAAGAAGTGCCGGAAGGTTTGACTAGCGATAGCTGGCTAGAGATAACTTCAAAAAGAAACCTGTATAATAAATTTGGAGAGATGCCGCCCAAGACTTATAGAGACAGACTAGACCATGAATTAAAAACAATAAAAAAAATGGGATTTTCAGACTACATTTTAATCGTAGCTCAATTTATGCACGGTGCAAGAGATATAGGAGTTTTGCATGGCCCAGGCAGAGGTTCAGCAGCAGGCTCTCTTGTGGCTTATTCCATGGGTATAACAGAGGTAGACCCAATTAAGTATGGCCTATTCTTTGAAAGATTCTTAAATATAGGCCGCGGGGCAAAGCCAATACTTTTCAATCCTAAAATGGCTCAGCAAATAGAATCTATACTACCCCAGCAAAAAACCAATAAATGCAACCACAATCACTAAGCAGTTGCATTTCCAAAAATGGAGCATGAAAAATGCCAATTTACAACATCTACACTAGCGAAACGCTGACATACCACATAGTAATCGACGCACCTTCTGAGGAAGCAGTTTACGATTATTTAGACACTGAACATTATTGGGATTTTAAAGAATCATCAAATCCAACGGACGGATATTCTCACGGGGAAGATATTGAAGAATGGAGTGAAAAAGACCTGGTAATTGCCAAAAACAACTACCAGGTCAGTGAACTCGTTGATGTAGCAGTAGGGCCAGATGGCTCTGTACTACCTGGCCTTGAGCATGCCTAACTCTATTCTAAAACTCAACAGCTTGAGAAAGATATGAAACTCGAAAACAACAGCAACAACAGGCAGCAGCTAGCGGAAGACATAGTCGATGCATGGGATATGGACGATTTAATTAGCTTTGCAACTGAAACACTGCAAAGTGTATGGGAAAAATCATACGAAACTTTTGCTTTGGACTGCAAGTATTTGTATGGCGATGATCTTCCCAGCCACTTCAAAAACGGTTCCGATTAACTTAACGCCTAGCCAAGCATCTTTAACAGCAGCAAGACTCTTTGCAGCATACACACATTTTCTCAATGCAAGACTCTTTTGTCTTGCATTGGCATTTGCATTTATTAGCATCCATAGCATTCTCCATTAAAAACAAACAATGGGACATTTAGAAAGCTGACCTTCTCGCCCTAAAAATGGCATCCGTTTTTACACCTTCTAACGCCCCTTATCATGTATCTTTTAATCATCACGAAACCATTATCCTTAGCTGAGCATCAGCCCCCAAGCTCACATTGGACAGTCTAACACTATGTATTGGCCCAGAAATTGTTTGCAATGATGGCCCAACCCTAATAGGGTCAGTTGCTCCATGCACTTTATAGGAAATACTATCTACACTTTCAGAATTATACTTCACTCTTCTTTTTGCTTCATTTATATGAGCATCGGCAAAATAGCCTGTGCTTTTAAATAGAAAAGTAATTTTCTTCGCAGACCTCAAGAAACCATCAAGTTCTGCCAAAATTGTAGCATTAGAAGGGTCAGCTTCTACACCCAAATCAAACGTTACATATTCTTTTTGATTCTTATTCATGGAGCACCCCCCCTTTGCGGAACGAAATAAAAAAACACTATATTGAAAATAGGCTTTCTACTGTTGATTCAGACTTTCTTTCTTTCGAAGAAAATATGGTTTCATCAGAAGATTTGAATACAATTCATGACTTGCTTAGGTTACGTGAAAAAAACCCCAATTACAAGTACAGCTTACCAAATCCCCACAACAGTATTCTACTATACGTATGTGGAATCACAGATGAGTTTGATTTTCAAAAACAACGCTCTGATTTTATTGGAGGAAGCCCTCCCGACATAGATATTGATCATGATGCTTTAGATAGAGACAAAGCAATTCAATGGGCCGTAGACTATTGGGGAAGAGAAAATGTTGCGAATATAATAACTCATGGCAAATTTAAGCCGAAATCTTTAACACGATCATTTTACAGAGTAACAGAAGGTCCTGCAAATGATCTGCAATACATTCTCAAGAATATCCCCCCACCTAAATATGGAAAAGAAGCCTCTCTCGCTGAAATCATTGATAAAGTTCCAGAATTATCGACAGAGGAAAAATACTCTGACTATTACAAATTCGCTTTTAGCTTGGAAAACCTAATTGCAAATTTCGGCATTCATGCAGCAGGCATTGTTATCTCCGACTTCCCAATTAGAGATGTTGTTCCTGTTTGGAAAAACAGCAAAGCAGAAAGAATAACTCAATTCGATATGAAAGAGGTCGAATCTCTTGGTTTGATTAAATTTGATTTTCTTTCTATTGACACATTGTCAATAATAAAAGAGACCTTGAGGCTAATACTCGAAACCAAAAACATATCCATTGTTCCTTATGAAATAAAAGATGGTGACGAGAAAACGTACAAGATGCTTCATGAAGGTTTACTTACAGGTGTTTTTCAAATGGAAACATCCGGCATGGCAAAGCATTTAATTTCTCGCATTAAACCAAGAACGATAGAAGAGCTAAGTGACATTAGTGCATTGAACAGGCCTGGTCCACTTCAAGCAAAACTTGACAAACTCTATATTGACAACAAAAACAATAAGTATCCACCAGATACACTTCCTGAAGAACTTGCTAAAATATTAGAATCCAGTTATTGGACAATAATCTACCAAGAGCAAGTCATGTCAATTTGTTCAGATCTTGCAGGTTTTACGCAAAAAGAGTCAGACGACATTCGCAGAGCTATGGGCAAAAAAAATGTTTCTGCCTTATCAAATTATAAAATTCCTTTCATAAAGCAATGCAGCGAGCGCACTTCGCTCTCGCAAGACTATGCGGAAAACCTTTGGGACGAGCTTCTTGGTTTTGCAGATTATTGCTTTAACAAAGCCCATAGCGTAAGCTACAGTATGCTGACTTACATATCTGGCTACCTTAAAGCCAATTACCCTGTAGAGTTTTTTGCAGCACTTATGACTGTGCGCTCAAAAACATTGCAGCCAAAACTTTGGGCCCAAAAAGCACCTGAATATATACAGGAAGCAAAAAAGCTTGGAGTCTTTATCAACCCTCCAAGCGTAAATGGATCTTCAATTGATTTCACAATTAAAGAAGACGAAATATTTTTTGGCCTAAATGCAATAAGAGATGTTGGGAAAACTGCAGCCAGATCGATAGCAGCAGCTAGAGGCAAAACACCATTTACTAGTATTTACGATTTTTTGGATAGAGTAAACTTGAGGAAAGTCACCATAAAAACTTTTCAAAGCCTTATACATGCAGGAGCTTTCGATAAATTAGGTTATTCAAGGAAAGACCTCATAGACAACAGCAACCTTCTTTTTAACTATGTTAAAGATATTGTAGATTATGAACAAAGAAAGATAGATTCTGTTACTAGGGAAAAAGAAAACGCAAAAACATCAAAGCTAATTGAAGATAGAAACGAACTTAGAAAAGCTTTAAAAAAGCAAGAAAGATTATTGAAATCATGCGATGATCCCTCTGAACAAAAAACTTTGCAAAATATTGCCTCAGAACTTAAACTGCAGCTTTCTGCTCTTGAGGAAATGAAGCTAAGAAGACTTCCAGCCTTAAAATTAAAGGATGAACCTGTTAAAATATCTTTAAATAGAGATGAAGAAATCGAATTGACCTTGCAGCAACTAATAGAACAAGCACATTACATAGGGTGCTACGTAATAGCACACCCAGCACAATTGATATCTTCTGGGTGTGAAAAGTTGAATAGCCTGTGGAAAGGGCAAAGAGCTAAGGTTTGCGGAATAGTCAACTCAATAAAAGTCATAACCACAAGAACAAAAAAGAAAATGGCTTTTATGGAAATCGATGACTCTACTGCAATAGCAGATGTAACAATTTTTTCAAATCTTTGGAAAAAGATATCAGACAAAGAAATAGTACCTGGTACATTGCTCAGATTGAATGTAAGAGTAGAACAAGAAGAACCTGCCATAAAACTTATGGCTGAAAATATCAATGTTTATCAGGAGAATTAAATGAGTACATTATGGCAACCCGAAGAAGAGCACTTACTTAACTTGTTGATCGCCACAAGAACTCACGCTGAAATTTTTGAAGAATTCAATAGGCGATTTATTAAAAAATTACCAGGATTTCATACTTCGAGATCATATGATGCAATCAGAAAAAAATGTGCACGCGATAACATTACAGCAGAGAATTCTCTGAACTATAATGTTGCGAAATATGACAATCGCTGGGAACAAATTAAGCAAATGAACAAAGAGTACATGCTTGATGCAATCCCTTTGAGCATAGGCCTTGTAGATAACCCCACAAGAAAAATAATATCTTTGTCAGACATACATTTTCCTTTTGCGCTTTATGATGAAATTAATACGGCAATAGAAAACCATTCTGACGCTGATGTATGCGTCCTGAATGGTGATATACTTGACGGCTATGTGTTTTCAACATACGGAAAAGCGAAAAGAATTGCTGCGCTAAAAGAGTATATTGCTGCTTTTGAACTTGTCCGAAAATGCTCAGAAACATTTGACAATGTTGTAATTGTAAGCGGCAACCACGATAGAAGACCTGCAAAAACTCTAGCAAGAAACGATTTCCAAAAAGAGGCAAGCCAAATATTGCGTCCAGATTTATTAGCGAGGCTTGCGAATGGAGAGCTTCTTGATGAATTCGGAGAACTAGTCGAAAAAATTAATTTTGAAAATGTTGTTTACCAACGATATGATTCTTGGTATGTTCTTGTTGGCAAAACGATTTTTTGCCACCCTGATGCTTATCAAGGAGGAAATCCTGGTGCAACTGTGCAAAGAATTCATCGTTACTTCACCAATCGTTTCGCAGAGTATGATTCGATTGTTGTAGGCCACACCCACAGAATATATAAGGGTGTTGTAGGAAACAAACTTTTAATTGAACAAGGTGCCATGTGCACTCGTCAACCTTACCAACATAAATCAAACTTAAGATTTCCCCATGCAACTAACGGCTATGCCGTCATATATCAAGACGAAGATGGCAATACATGCTTTAATAAAAGCCATGTTGTATATTTGGGAAGTCAATTACCACCAAAAAAGGATTCACTATGCAAGAAACAACTCAAAACATTTTAAATGATGAACAGCATCTTCAGATGCTAACTGGACTCAAGATTAGAATTGATGCAGCAAATGCTCAACTAGTCCAGCTCGGTTTGCTTACAGAGTATCTTTACACTCAGCTGGAAGCCCAGGGCATATCTATCGATATGAACAGCTACCCAACCTGGGCAGAGAACCGATACAAAGAGATTCAGGAGCAAGCACAAAACGCTGTAAAAGCTTCTAGCGAAGAAATTGAGCAAATCAAAGCTTCTCTAAAAGAGAACATCCAAAAATCACCTGAGGAAGCAATCGCAGATATTGCTTCACCGGAGAGTGAAGAATAAATTAATGACAACTAAGTGGTCCTTTATTGGGCACATAAGCAACTACCTAAGTCGACCAAGGCTGGGGGATAAAAAGAAGCCCACTCAATGGCCTTCTGAAGCATCCACTACAATAGTAAACGAATGGGGAGATGAAGAAGTCGTTGGCAAATGTAAAAGAGCGGCCTTTTTCAGGCTGCTCTTAGACAACTACGCCTTTTCTCCTCATTACGAATCTTTTCAGCCCTTGGTTGACCATATCAAAAAGAATCTCTTGCCTCCAGACCCTTACCTCCAGTGGATCTGGAAAATGGGAGAAATGTACGAAGATTATTGCGTAGATTTGGCAAAATCATCTGGTGTGTATATTGATGGTCAGGTCCAACTTTACATCCCAAATATAAATCTTTCTGGAAAAACAGATTTGATCTTAGTCAATCCCGAAACGCAAAAGCTTCAAATTGATGAAATCAAGTCTGTTTACGGTTTTGGTGCCAACATCGTTCTCGGCACTCCCTCTGCCCGCAAGAAGGGCTCACTTGGAAAACCAAGAGGAAGCAACTTGATGCAGATTGGGCTTTACCAATGGTGGTATGCAAACCCAAGGGTAGAATTTGGCCCAGCATTACTCACATATGGAGCCAGGGACACTGGAAGAAATGCTGAGTATGAAATTACTGTCACAAAAAACGATGATGATGGATATCACTACATCCACTACCAAGGTATATACCCAAATATTACTGAAAAAGTAAACTCTGGATTATGTATAGAAAAAATTATTGAGACCTATAAGTATGTTGCGAACAGTGTTGATTCTGGGATAATTCCAGAAAGAGATTTCGACCTCCTTTACGACGAAACTAAAATTGCCCTTTTGTATGAAAGGAAGCTGCTCTCAAAAAAAGATTCAACGCAATATGAAAAGAGAACAGCTCAAATCCAAGAGGGTAAAACAAGATTAGTCAAGAAAGTCGAAAAAGGCGACTGGCAATGCTCTCATTGCCAATACAAAAATGTTTGTTACGAATCAGATGGTTCACCCGCCAGCTTGGCGGGGATGTAAAAAGGGAGTGGATATGAATAAAGATTTCTCCCTCATTTTGAATAAGGCAAAATGAATAACAACCAACCAAAAACTTATTTCTTTATTAACTGGAAACTTAATAAAACCCAACACAGGTTTGGCCCTTACGATTCGCTTCAGAATGCAACAAATATCATGCTGAACTTAATACCTGAAATAATTAAGCCGGTGGCCAAGCGCGTTTATTATGAAGCTTCAATTCAAGAAGAATGCCTGTGTGAAAATACTTGGCAATGGAAAACGATTGCAACCCCTATCAAGGAAAATAAATGCATAAGGCTTTAGCTGGAAAAATGTCAATTCAACCCTCTTTTTTTCAACGAAAAAAAACCAAATATAAAACTCATATGTTAGATGAAACATTCCTTACCACAGATGATGTAGCACTTGTACCTCAGCTCGGAAAGCTGCAGTCACGAGCAGAAGCACAATTATATGGCTTTATATTCACATCCCCAATGGACACTGTGACTGGAGTCAAGATGGCCGAAGCAGTAGTTTCTACTGGCCATTTCGCAACAGTTTGCAGATTCCTGGAAAGCGAATGGTTTGAGACTTTAAAACTGGTTGAAAGAAAAACCGTTGAAGGTGAAATTAATTTTTTGTCAAATGTGTTCTTCGCAATTGGCTCAAAAGAAAAAGAAACAAAACAACTAGAGATGGACTTGGCTCTTGTTCCCGATCTTCGCAGTATTAATTTGAATATCGATGTTGCACATGGAGATACAAACCATATGCACGCACTATACAGGCTTTATTCTAGCAAACCTTACGTCGCGAATCTCATGTCAGGTAGTATCTGCACCCCAGAGGCTGCGATCAGATGCTTTGATAGCGGCTGCACTCACATAAGGGTTGGGGTTGGGCCAGGCTCTGCCTGCACAACAAGGCTAAAAACAGGTTGTGGCATACCTCAACTATCTGCAGTATCTATGATACATCAAGCATTAGTAGAAAAAGGCTTGAGAAACAAGGTAAAGCTAATAGCGGACGGAGGCGTAAGATCTCCTGGTGACGCTGTAAAATACCTTGCTGCAGGAGCCGACTACATCATGATGGGGCGCAACTTCAGCAGTTGTCCAGAATCCCCTGGATGGCAGCACACCAAGACAAATTGGTGGAAAAAAGCAATACTTGCAAAAAGGTACCGTGGTCAAGCCTCTGCTTCTTTTCAAGAAGATTTGCTTGGCAAAACGTCCGATTGCCCTGAAGGGGCAACAGGGCCTCTAATCCATCCAGGAAGATCAGCAGAAAGTATTATAAAAGAATTTGAGGGTGGGGTTAGGTCTGCTTTAAGCTATCTTGGTTTAGAAACCTTGAATCAACTTTCTCCAGAAAATGTTGTGTTTGTAAAAACGACACAATCTTCACTTGCAGAAGCAATGCCACATGGCACTAAACAGTAAGTTATTATGTACTGGCGACCCGATACTTGATATTTATGTCTCCGCAGAAGGGCATGTCATAAGAAGGAGAGGAGGTGCTGAGAATATATACTCCAACATCCTTTCCCTTCTTTTAAACTATCCAGACCTTACTCCTGATTCCTTGAAGTTTGTCCATCCAGCCCCCCCTTTGGGGGGGCGATTTTCAACTACACTGATTACAGATATAGACAGAATATACACCATAGTAAGAGCTGAGCCCTACGACCAAGATATCCACCTTACTCCAAAAAAATATAAAGATATTTTTTACTGTTCAGATGAACACATCTTCAGCCAAATAGTTAAGCACAAACCGGATATTTTAGTACTTGGCGACTACAACAAGGGGGCGCTAAATGCTACAGCAATACCTGACAAGAAAATTGCAAAAGCTCCAAAAGTAGAAATAGCAATAGTAGATTCGAGATACAGAAGTCTAGATCCATTTTGGCTATCTTTTTCCAAGCTAAAAATTTGGCATGCAAGTGGAGAGGAATACGACAAAAAATGGGCTGAACAATTCGACTATGTTTTTCATACAGACGCTTCGAATCCTGTTCGGATATATAAAGGCAATAGCCTAATTGGAGAAGCAGAAGTTCCCAAAGGAACAAAGGTCGTAAATACATGCGGAGCAGGAGACACCTTCACCGCAGCATTAGCTGCCAAATTTTTTCATAGCAAAAATTTGGATAACATCAGAATGATTAAAATAGCTAAATTTGCAATAGCAGCTTGCCAAGAAGTTGTATCGATGCCATATACAGCTACCACAAAATTTAGGATAAAATAATGTTCATTACCAACTTAGATGAAGTTGTAGACATTTTAAGAATTCGCCTCAGAGATTACCTTGTAATAAAATTGGGCATCAGAGCAAACGCAAGAAAATTCAAATGCTTTGTTCATAATGACAATGACCCAAGTATGCATTTCAACCCAAAAAACAATGACCAAACAGTAAAATGTTTTTCTTGCAATTGGTCTGGAGATATATTTGCTTGCGCGGCCCAAATAGAGAATTTGCCTAACTCTGGGCCAGAATGGGCTACAACTACGATACCCGCCCTAGCAGAAACCTTGGGTATCCCCCTCAAGCTAGGCGAACCGTCTCAAAATGACAAAGAGAAAGCCAGGCTTTATAAATTAAACCAAGACATACTTCAGATTTGTCAAAACAGTAATCCCCCAAACCATATTCTGGAATATATTTCCAATCGCAATTGGCGCCAAGAAAGCCTTGAGTGCTTTTCAGTAGAAGAGGAAGCACTTATTTCCAGCCTTGTTGAAATAGGTTGGGATTCAGCAGAAATAAACAGATCTATGATCGTGAGAAAAATGTCAAGACATAGAAATGTCTCATTTTTCGGAAACGACAAGATCACCTTTCCCGTAAAAGATCAGCGAGGAAGAACCCTCGGGTTTGTTTCAAGAAATATCGCTACAAATGCTAATTCAAAATATATAAATACACCAGAAAACCTTGTCTATGAAAAAGGCAAAACACTTCTGGGCATAGATATCGCGGTAACTTCAGCAAAAAAGAAAGGCATCTATATAGTAGAAGGGCCCGGAGACTTAGCGAACATGTACAGGTTGGGCATTTATAATGCTGCTGCTGTCTGTGGAACAGCCTTTACAGAGCATCACCTGCTTTTGCTGAAATCCCTTGGAATACGAAAAATTTTCTTGAATTTCGATTGGGATAATGCTGGGTGTTTAGCAACTCAGCGAGTTCTTGAAGAGATTCTAGCAAAGCCTAAGGGGGTTTCAGTTTTTGTTGTTTCATCTCCTTCAGAATCCTTTGACGGCTATGCAGAAAATCCCAAAGACCCCGATGAATTTCTTTTCAAGCTTAAAGGCCCAGACGCCTATTTAAAGCTTTTAAAGAAAACAGCTTTTCAATGGCAACTTGATCAATCTTCTGACAACGATTCCCCTGATCTAATCTGCTCCAAAATGATTCCAACAATTGCTTCAGAAGAAGCAGCGGTCAAAAGAGAGCTATTAATTGAAACACTGTCTGAATATACAGGCATATCCCACCAATCAATTGCATCAGATGTATTTTCTCTCAGAAACGACAAGTACAACGAAAGAAAAGAGCGTTTAATAACATCTGCTCAGCAATACTTGCAGTGTGTCTCTGAAGATCCACACAATATAGTTGCTCACTTTACTAACCACGAACAAACAATCGATAAGATTGAAAAGAAGTACCAGAAAAATAGTGTAGGTGTAAACTATCAGCTCGCAAGATATGAAGCCATTCAGGACTTACGAAGCTCAGGAGAAGACAAAGATCCAAATCATTCAAAATTTATAATGGATTACTTCCCTGGATTTAGCGAAGCTATGTCCGGGGGTATGAATTGGGCTAGAGGCTGTTTAATTTATGTAGGAGGTAGAGCTAATAGTGGCAAAACCGCTACAGTTCTCTCAATCGGCTGCGACGTCGCTTTATCTGATCCAAACGCCATCGTTATTATCCACTCAACAGATGATAGCTATGAGCAAATTGAACCCAGGTTAAAAACAAATTTGTATCGCATGGCGAATCCAGAAAAAGATCCGCTTTCCATCGGAATGGTTGTCCAGCCGCATCTATATCTAGACAAGCAATATGAACAAGCCTATCTAGACGCTGATCAAATCTTTAAAGATCTAATTTCAGAAGAACGGCTAATAATAATTGACTCTGAAGATGGCCCCAGCCTTTCAATTCTCGAAAGAAATTTACGGTACTACAGACAAAGACATCCAAGCAAAAAAATGATGCTTATAGTTGACAATACGCACAACTACATGGATTTCACCAATTTAGATCAGACTAGCAGAATGACAATGATTTCAAATCAGCAAAAGCATTTGTGTACAAAATACCATTCATGTATGATAGCTACTGCTGAATACAGGAAAAACATGCCATTAGATCCAGCAAAATTTAAACTTCCAGTAGATGACGATCTCGCAGATGCTAGAGCACTAATGTATAGGCCTAATGCGATTTTTCATGTATACAACGACTTGCACGATAGAAAAGAGCATGCTGAAATTTTTTGGCAAGACCAGGATGGAATTGCGAACCCAAGGCTACTGCTTCATTTCACTAAGAACAAAATCTCGGGCTTTAAAGATAAGCTGGTATTGGACCTAGATCCATCTAGTGTCACTTTGATTCCGAAAGCAAGTCAAGCAGCAAGAAATGAAACTGCACAATTTGTTGCAGAGAAAGAGGCAGGCTCCATCAAAATCGATGGATCTAGTGTCATTCGTTTAAAAACAGAATATGCTGAAACTTCCGAGGAGTTTGCTTGATGCATCAAGAAATAAAAGAACTTAATAATAACTCAGAAATTCCCTTAATTTGCGACCCAGTGCTTCAACTAGGCCATGATACAGGCCCAATGGGAACATCTGGCCTTGTATGGCCAGCAACCGTTCCCAAAGCATGGGGTTTTGAAAGAATACATCAGAACAATGAGCTTTATTGCTTAAAAACGATTTCAATCTATGCATCGAAGTTCACTTCGACCCATTTTCATTTAAAAAAACATGAAACATTACTCAATGTAGGCGACTCAATCGCCTACATTGATATCACCAACAACAAAAAGAACGAAACGATAGAGCTTCAGCCTTACCAGAGTTACGTGATTTCACCAGGCCTTGTTCATAGCTTAAGAGCTGGTGGAGAACATGTGACTCTAGTGGAAGCTTCTACTCCTTCTTTTGACGACGATTCAATAAGAATAGGATAAAAAATGAGAGATAACAGTTTGGGCATCTATTGCATAGAAGAGAAAGAATTCTTCTTCTTGGAGTCTGGAAAGATCTATGTCAACAACACAGTTGATCGACTTAAAAAGATTTTAATAAAGAGAAATCTAATCGAATTCACTGATAAGTCTTTCTTAGATACACAGAGATACAAGGTCATGTCCTGTAAAGATGCCAAATTGGCAGATTACAAAATGACTCCTTGCTATATATCACAACATGTAAAAAATACAGTGCAGTCAGAGGAAGCAAATGAGGCGCTTCCAAAGAAAACCTGGGGCTAAAAATGGCTTATGCGAATAACACCCTCCTTGGGGAGGTAAAAACACTATTAGTTCTTTTAATTCTAGGATGCATTTTATTCTTCTCAGGGTGGGCTGTCGCAAAGCACTTTGCTCAAAAGGAATCCGCTCTTTCTAATGAAGAGAAAGAGCGGATTCAAAATTCTTTAAAAATAGTTACAAACTCTTCTTTAGAACTTGAAGAGCTGCTCGAAGCAGAAAGATTGGAAAAAGAAAAGTTGAAGATTCTGATTTCTTCATTAAAACAACAAGAAGCAGAAATTCAATACATTACAAAAATTCGATATATTTCAAAAGGCACACCTCCTCAAAACATTACAGTTCCTGCCGAGACTTGCCCTACACCCCCGCCGAACTATACCTTCCAGATGAAAAACGGTTTGCCTGTTGCAAAATTTTCATCTACCAAATCTCAAGAGACTTTGCGATATAAATACGAAGTAGCCGATATCGAATATCGAGGGCTCCTGGTCCTAGCTGATAGAAAAACTGCTTTAACCCTTACTGCAGTTTCCACCCTATCTCCTGACGAGGAGATTCCTTTAACAATTTCAAGCTTAATTACTGCGAGAATAACTAAAGAGAAATTTTTCGATCCGAACCTATCTCTTGGGATCGGTATCTCATCAAAACTAAATGAGTTTTCCCCATATGCATACGGGTATATCTCCGTACCACTCTTTCATCCAAAAGAAAACGAATTGGATTTACTCGCTCCAAAAATAGCTCTATCTGAAGAAGGTTATCTTTTTGGAGTAGACCTCGTGTCTTACAATTTGGGTGAAGGGTTGCCACTTCTTGAGGATTTTTGGATTAGCTCTGGCTTTTCAATTGATTTAGATTTAGATTCAATCAGATTTGACATTTCCTTTGGGAGTAAACTCTGAACAATTTAGATATCAAAACAGCAGGCAAAGTATTAGCAGAGAAAGATTTGAAATCTTATTCAAAATGTTCAGAATTTTATCACCGGGGAGGTGTAATTTCGAATCATTTTGGGCTTAGAGTTGTAAAACATGCTGTAGAGAAATTTATACTGATGCATCTTAAAGGCGGCAGAATTAAGCCAGATTTGCACAGCTGCCTTCTTTCCGCTATAGCTAAAGAAAATCAAAGCGAGAATCTTATTGAAGCACAAATGAAAAAGTATATGAATAAATCCGTTATTTGGCTTCAAAATTTTAATAAGATTTTTCCCTTTGACAAATACGAGCCTATAACTGCCCGTATAGAACCTCGTGCTATAATTTCAAAAACGCCAATAGACGTTGAAATATCTGGAATTTTCAGATCCTTAAAGAATAAAACACTTCATGCAATAACTTTCGCTTCATACTCTGGAAGGCATTCTGCATTGAACGACCCATCGACAGTGTTGAAGCTTAAGCTGTTGCAGCCATACGTCAAAAAGCACATACAATCAAACCGCCCTCAAGTCTTATTGCATATATTTGGCTACGGAAAGAACCACAACATAAAGTATTATTCTTTCAGTTCAAATGAAATAAAAGAATCTGCTATTGAAAGAATAAAGGACATGGTTAAGCTAATGGAGTATGGTTATCATTTTCCCGTTACACCATGCATGCACAAATGCCCCTTTAAACAAAATTGCTATCCAATGATTCAAGATGACTAAAGCATTCGGAACAAAATTTATCATCGTAAATGACGTCCAACAAATATTTCCTGCCAAAATATTTAAGGGTGGGCCTTGGCTTCATATAGCCACAGTTGTCAGAGGCCTGAAAGAATACTGCTGCTTCAAGCACACTCCAACAGACAGAGTCTACTTGGAGGAAGTGGATCCTACTTCTCCACTTTTGTTTAAGCAAATATCCGATCATTCAGAATGGAATGACCTTTACCTCTTTCTTCAAGAAAGAGGCGTACTTGCGTATATCACAGGAAAAGAAATAAAAGTTGCAAAAAAATAAAACCAAATGGAAAACTCAATTCATGAGAATTAATTCATCCTCTAATTTTCATGAAAAAGTTCGAAAGATCTTTTGTGAGGACCCCTTTTTCAAAAATCTATCCTGCTACCAAGAGGTCGCAGTTCTAAATCTTGTTGAAGATTATTACGATGGCAGACACCATGTTGACTGGTATATAGAAGAGCTAAATATGGTTCTTGAACTTCATGGCGAGCAGCATTACGGAATAGTAAATTATGGAAACAAGCCATTTTTAGAAGCTAAGCGCCAGTTTGAGCAAATCAAAAAAAGGGATCTAAACAAAAAGCAAGCACTAATCTCTAGCGGGTATGAATTTCGAGAAATTTCATACAAGAAAAAGAAAAGCCTTGATGCAAAATATTTAATGGACATTATTTTCAATGGATAAAAACTACACTGAAGAGCCCCAATGCCCCGAACAAGCGGCCAGTGCCTTCCAGGAGACTTGGACCCCGAATCACATCTTGTTCTACGGGCCAGAAAATAGGGCTCTTGCACTATTTGACTCAATAAGTAAAGAGTCATCGCTTGCGCTTATATCTCAACTACTAGAGCTTGATACACACCCATACGAATCAATAACACTCCACTTAAACACTGACGGCGGGTTACTGGCGGACGGCTTTGCTATATACGATTGTATTAAAGGCCTCACTTCTCCAGTAAGGGTTCTTTGTGCTGGCGTTTGCGCTTCAGCAGGGCTGCTTATTCTAGCAGCAGGAAGCTTGAGGTATGCTACAGACAATTGCTTGTTCTTTTATCACCAAACAATTATTCCCCCAGAAGCAGTCTCTTCTTTAGAGCAAATATCTTCCTGCCATCAGGCGTATGCAGCTTATCAAAGCAGATACGACAATATCTTAAGAGCGAACAGCTTTCTTTCTGAGAAAGAATATTCGGAGCAATTCCTTGGAAAAACTTCGAAATATTTTTTTGCAAAAGAAGCTCTTGAATGTGGTATCATCGACACAATTGTGAACTTCAATTTAACAGAAACCACCCCCCAAGGAACAGAACAGAATGGCCAGTAGAGGACGAGGAGCAAGGCTTAAGGGCGCAAACTTCGAGAGAGAGATTGCGAATTACCTTTCCGAAAAAACAAACTTAGAAGCCAGAAGAGGGCTTGCTCAGACAAGAGGGGGCGGAGCAGAAGTTGGAGATGTCGAAATAGCTCATCTCCAACTAGAGCTTAAGCGACACAAGCGCTGCAATATCAAAGCCGCTTTGCGACAAGCAGTGAATGATTCAGCTGGAAAAAATAAAATACCTGTTGCAATCACGAAAGACGACAGAGAGCCAATTCTGGTAACTATGTTGATAGATGATTGGGTCCAGATGTTTTCTGCATTTGCAACAAAGCTAGCTGATGAAAATGGAAGATCCTCTACCAACTAATTGCAGACCACTAAACCTAAACCATTCTTCAGAAGAATTTTCTCAAGAATGGCGGAACTGCATCCTTGACGCTTCTTCAGATCTAACCTGTATCATAGATATGATGGAGCCAGCCTTTCTTCATTGGGGAAAAGTCTTTCTTAAAAAAGAGCATGAGCCAGATATGCTCTATACAACTCTCTGCAAATTACTTTCTTCCGAAAAAGCCAAAGCAGAAGAAAAAATAACACTGTGGCTTGACTGGGTCGATAAAAACTCTACATTAGAGGATGAATTTAAATTTATCTTCATAGAAAGAGTTAGGAAATTCAAGTATATCCCTGAGCAAGCAACTCCAATTATGGTTGAATTTATAGTTGCCAAAGATTTTAAGTATGGTATATATCACCAGATACGCAGTGTTACACGATTGCTTAAAAGAGACGCTTTATTTTCTGCTAATTTTGAAAATGATTTTGAAATTTCAGTATTTGAAGAACCAGCGGATATTCTACTCTTAAAAACAATAGAAATAAATACAAACAATTGGCAATCATATCTATTCTCTTTGTTGAAAAGAGGATACACTTCTATAAAACGATCTGAATTTACTAAAATTCATAGAAAAACCCTATATAACGAGGAAACAAAATTATGGGAACATCTAAAGCTACTGCTATAGAGCAACTGCAAGGCCCGAACAGTGTCTCGCATCAACAAGCCTTGGTAAAAAAAATCCAAGGCACAAAAATGGCAAAACCTGTAAAGCGTTTTATCCCTGGCGGGAAAAATCTAACAAAAGAATTAAATGAAAAAAATTTGCCTACAGCAGTTTTCAACTGGCTCCGCCACACAAGACATTTTGTTGAAGGCACAATCTCCCTTTGTGCAGATCCGACTGGGAGAAAAAACAAAACAAGCATAGTGATGGAGTTTGACACAAACACCAGGAACGCTGAATGGGAAATCAGAGGTAAGAGATGGCTTGCTGAACGCATTGCTGATATACTAATGACAGATAATCTTCTAGCAATTACCATTGCGAGAGATGGTCTGCGCACAATTGTCGACACAGAAGGGACTTTTTCGCCAGAGAGCGAAGACTGGATGCCTTATGTTGAATTTACACCTTTTAAGCCACCTACATTCTAGAAAGGAATTTTAGATGACTACTTTTGACCCAAGATCTGTACGTATAAAAGAGCTTCAGTATATTAAACGAATCAAAGATCTTGAAGAGCAACTGACTGCCCTTCAAGATGCCCCTACCGCTTCATCGAAGGATGACAACACAACTAAGAAAGACTTAGTTGCTGCAAAACTAGTAATTGATGCTCAAACCGATACAATAAAAAATCTTAGAGCTGAAATCAAAGCTTTGAAAAGCAAAAGCAGCGCTCCCGCCAAACGTAAGAAACGCACTACTGTAACGCAAGAGGATACTCCGAAAAAAGAACCACTATCCTCTTTGCTGGATATGACAGCATCCGACTGAATGCCAAACCACGAATTAGAAAGATGAGAAATGGGCTGTACAAGCTGCAAAGATAAAAAGCGAAGAAGGTCTTCTGCTGCCAAAGCCAAGGCTAAAGCTTCCAACCCCAGGGCAAGGCCGGTTCCGACACCAAAGAAAGCAACCCCCTTTCGCGGAGGGAACCCCTTCCCGGAGGAGGAATGCATTTCCTGCGACAAAGCAGAGGAGGAATTTGAGAAAAGAATCTCATTGCTAAGGGACAGGAAAGTAAGCGAAAAACTGGCTGCTTTGAAACAAGAGTTGAGCAGATCAAACAATCCACAAGAAATGTCGTCCTTAAAAGACGACATAAATAGCCTTGAGCTATATTCCCTTGGCCTGATTGATTCAACTAAAAATATCGATCACCTTATTAATCCGATTGATACTGAGATACACAACTTGCTGAAAGCCTTACAAGGCAATAAAATGCAAGATGCGCCAATGAAAGGCTAGAAATGCAAGACGTTGGTTTTATTGTATTAGCAGGTGGGGCTGGTAAGCGCTTTGGTATGCCTAAGCAGTTTTATTCCTGGATGGGCCAAGAGCTTTGGATTCGCAGCTACAACGTAGCCAGAAACATCTCTGACCAAGAAGTCGTATGTGTTGGGCTTGATGTAGATGGCGGAAAGACAAGGCAAGAGTCTGTCAAGAGTGGCCTTAGGCTGATAGACTCAGAACGAGTAGTTATACTCGAAACAGCTATGCCTTTGGTTAACGAAGCTACGATACACAAATTGCTGGAGATCCAGCACCCGTCTGTTACTTACGGAAAAAATATTGAGTCTTCAATTTATTCTAGGAAGAAACAAGAATTCCTCCCAGAAGGAGGAGTCTCCGTCATTTACCCGCTTCAAGTTTTTGACACAAAACTTTTAAAACAAGCTCATGAAAAAACTACAATTCGAAAAGCACCGGATGATGCTTCCTTGATGAAGCAGGTTCATGGAATTGAGCCATATATTATAAATGGCAGCATGAAAGAGCTTTTTAAAGTTATATCTAAAGCCGATTTAGCTATCTTAAATAGTCTGCATCTAGCAGACTAATCTAGAGGCTCTTCCTCTATTGAGGTCAGCCTGGACTCAAATGAGGACAGGCTGACCTTGAAGGCCTCAATGTCCCCCTTAGAAAGTACTAGTAATTCCTGAACCTGCTCTAACGTAATAAAAGAATTACAAGCCGTTAGAGTGTCATTCGCAGTTATCTCAAGCGCAGTCAGCCTTGAGAGTATTGAATTGTATTGTGCTTCTGTAAGAATCATTTTAATTACCTAAAAGTTTGAATATTTCTATAAAGCCAGCTATAAGCCCACCACCCGCTGCGCCAAAACCCATTATTTTTGCAATACTTAATTTTATTTTATTAACTTCAGCGCTTAATTTTTCATTGTTCACTCTCACGCAAGTGAGTATGGTTTCAATCATTTCAATTTTCTGAGCCGACAAAGCAGCCTCTTTGTTCTCCACGGAAATTTTCTGCATAATCTTCCCAAACCATCCATCAAGTTTTCCGTCTAACTGATCGATTTTATCTTTTAATTCCAAGTAAGACGTTTCGATGAGATCAAGCCGCAAACCCATTTTTGCTATTTCGAGCTTTTCAGCCTCTAAAGCTTTACTCAAATCTTTTATATCTGTATCGACACTCATTTACTACCTCAGTATTTTATCCAAATATGGTATTATTAATACATTCGCACCCTTGTCATCAACATAAAGATCTGCACTGGGTTTACCAAAAATGATTTCATCATATTTAACTCCCCAACTCTCTAGCTGGCTTAATGTCAATTGCTCATATTTTTCCAATACTGCATCGATATTACCATTGCAAGAACTCATACCTCTAGCTGTGTGTATGATTATATCATGACCTTTTTCTTTTAAAGAGGAGATCATCGCAACTGTCTCTGGTATTGGGACAGAATCGACATAAGGCCTGCCTGTACAAATCGTCTCATCAAGATCAAAACAAATGCGCATCCTCAGGGCCCCCAATAGTAAATAATTCTATTATCTACTTGAACTACTTCTTTTGGAGCTATACCGCAAGTCCAGGAAGCAATTTTGTCTTTATCTATCATATAGTGACAGTTACTTTTCTCTACATCTTTCCACAAATAAGGAAAGCTCAATATAACATGATTGCTAATACGCATAAGCTCTTTAAATGCGCGCCTTTGCATGACAGGGTTGTCTTTTGCTATGTGCTCCCAAACCTGCAGGGCAATTGCTACATCAAATTCTTTGTTTGAGAATGGCAAGGGCACGACTTTCAAGTCGTGCTTTATGTCAACCTTTCCTCTGTTGCCTAGAGTTAGGGATTTTTTAATTAATTTAAAGCTAGAACTTCCCAACTCTAATGAAGACTTTATTTCGTCTGGGATCCTTTTCAAAAGATCCATTACCACCATGTGGTAAACCCATCTCTTTTCTTTCCAATAAGAAGGGTTTTGGCCCTGCACTTTCTTAAAATCTTTATAAGAAGAAAGTTTTCTAGAATCTATCATTTTTAAATCTCCGTTGCTTCTGAAATTAAGCCAATCGTTTTAACTGGAGGATATAGCCAATTTTTCTGAATCTGATTTCTATAGTTTTTCCTCACTAAGCTTTTAAAATTAGTTTTTGCTTCATTTGTTAATGAAGAAGGATTATCCCTGTAAAAGAATAAGGGTTCGGCTATTATAAAGACTGAGCCCCTTCTCTCAGCTTCATTTACAAAATGGGTATCTGCAGAACAAATCCAAGGCTGATAACCCCCATTCGCTTCCCACAGACTCCTTCTGAACAAAACCACTCCACTTGCTGGCATAACCTTCATATTCCTTTTCTCAAAATGAAAAGAGAACCTGACAAGATCATGACCTTTTATTGCCAATAAACCTTTCCGTAGCATATCATCATACATAATGTCATCAGCATCAAATCTACAAATTAAATCACCTTTCGCGTGCTCCATCATTGTGTTGAAAGTGACATAAGTCCCAACATTTTTAACCATCCAATACTTTTTTAAGACTGGATGGTTAATCGCCTCCAATGCTTTTCTGGTAGATTTGCAGCCATCTATAGCAACGATGACTTCCAGCTCCCAGCCCCGAGGGAGCTTTTGATTGCAAATAGACTCAAGTGACTCCTTAATAAAAGGTGCAGCAGCATACGCTGCAACAATTACTGTAAGAATTTTAGGGCGTGAAGCTTTCATTGCGCTCCCTCTTCATCTTTCCAGTTATCGCTGAGGGGCCAATAAGGTGGTCAACAGTATGTTCTTTAGATCTGTAAAGCCTGTACCCCTTGGCTTCCATGTAGCATCCCCATCTTATATCCCATCCTTCTGGATACTTATAAAGTTCCTGGTAGTTTACATAGAGATCCTCAAGCACCCTTCTTGCAAAGAGGACACAAATGTTTCCGTAGTAATGCACACCGTTTATCGGATAAGCTATATCTAGCGGCTTATGCTTGCTCGAAACTGGGTAGGCTTTTTGTGAAAAAAATGTCAAAAAATCAACCTCATTGCGAATCGCAGCACTCGCCTGCATTAGCAAGGAAGGGAATCTTTTGGAAAAGATTGCATCATCTTCAATAAAGATGATGTCGGCTTTAGAGAATTGCAGCGCCCATCTGGGAAAATCCTCAACCATAAATTTTTGCAAATTTTTATATTCATTATCATGATAGCGTGGTTGCTCAATTACAAAAGAAGGCTTTAGCTTTAGCAGTAACTTATGATAAGCCTTCTTACTCTTGCTTGGAGCATCTCTGACTATAAGAACCGGAGGCTCCATGCAGTGAGCTATCTCTTCGTAAGAGGAGACAAACCGCCTAAAAGTCGCTAATCTTTTTCCACAAGTCAAAATGAAGGGCTGGACCCTTCTAGGACTTGCACTTTGCTGTTTAGGCCACTCATTGCCTTCGCTTGAAGCATTTAAAGAAGAGCTGAAGGAGCGCCCTCGTTTTAGTTCTTTTAATTTTTTTAAAATTAAATTCTGATTCTTGCGCCTCAATTTGTTTCTCCAAGAAAGTGCCTGTATGCTATTTCTGAAACAGTTTTTCCGCTTAACTCTTTCATGCACTTCAAATCAAAATCGCACTTAGAGTACCAGCAGCCTATGCACTTTAAATTATCTTTTTTGACCCCGACATGGGTCTTGTAATAACCTATTCTGGCTTCTGGCGGTATTGATCCGAAGACTACCACACTTTTAACTTTTAAAGCTCCACTAATATGCATTGGTCCAGAATCCGGTCCCACAAAAAGATCACTATTCTTTATAAGAGCTGCCATTTCTCTTACGCTAGAACTATATACTGGTACCACTCTCTGAATCCTGCTCCATTTATCAAAAACCATATTCTGATCTAAAACCAGAAAATTTGCTCCTGGCACAAGCTTTTTGAAATTTTCAATGAATAATAGCATTTGGTTAAGTGGCCAACATCTTTTCAGATCATTAGATGCTGTGTGCAAGGCAATGATTGGCCCGCTCCCAAAGTGACTTTTTAGAAAAGCTTTTGCAGCACTGTCCTCCTCCTCCTCAATAATAAGGAGGGGTAATTTATCAGCGAGATGTTGCATTCCTAATGCATATGCAAACAAATCTATTCTACTCCTTGTCGGGAATCCCTTCTTTTCAAAAGGAATGCAAACAGCAGATATGTCTACACAAATAGCATAATCTGATTTATCAAAATATCGTGCATCAACCAACTCGTCGATAAAATCCAAATTTTTAAGTAGCTCGTAATAAACGTCACCTCTCGTTGAGTGCCTGTCAATTGCGAAATGCAAGGTTATATTTGGGAGGCGTTCTTTTAACTCCTTTAAGGCTGGAGTAATCATAAGTATGTCGCCTATACCCCCAACTTTTCGAACAACGCAAACAGTAGCATCACTGTCTTCAGGGAGTGAAGGAAGAAGTCGTTTCTGGGAACTTGGCGCTTGATGCACCTTCTCTCCTCTAAACTTCTCTAAAAGCGTTGACGGGGCAAGAACCCTTAAGCCTTTTTGAAATTTTCTCAAAAATTTCTCACGATCTAAACAAGTGGAACAACAGCGAGATCATTCTTCTGCAGCACTCTCCGCAACAGCTGCCCTTTCCTTTGAAAGCCTCTCTTTATGTAAAGAATCGGAAAGCGCATACCAAGTAGCGGCTAGGCCAATAAGGCCTCTTAGCTCTTTTTTTAAATCATCAAGATCTTCAGGGTCTGTTGCTATCACCCCAAGAGCTTGCATCTTCAACATGGTGGTTAGGCAGGGTTTTTGCTCACCATTTTGTATCTCTCTGCGCATTTTTTGAAGAAACCCTCTTTGCTCTTTTACAATCATGTAAGAGCCTTGCTTGGTGTTTCTGTACTTAGAGGTTTTGAATAAAACTCTAAATTGATGCTTAAAGAAAAGGGTGGGAAAAACTACCCAGAGATATAATAATTTTAAAAATTTCATGAAAAACCTGAAAAAGGGCGGCGGAATTACTCCGCCGCCCTTAGTTAAACTAATTAATTAAAATTAACTAGCAGAATATGTAGCATTAGGAAAAGTAAGTATAGCGTCAGTTACCAGTGTTGGCTTAACGCCCTTTACTGTCAGTACAGACTCCTCATCTGGAGTAAAGACATTAAAAATTAACTTGGTAATAGGGTCTGCAACAGTGCCCAAATCTAAACCACTGGGACTTCCCGACTCGTAATCGATGCCCTTAGCCATGCGCTGGCCATCTAGATAAACCTCAAAGCCACCGCTAAGAAATCCTGGATTCGGAGCATTTCCATCAGCGTTAAATCGAGCCGCACCACCAGCACTAAAAGTGATGTCCAACACCTTGCCCGCAGTATAAGTAACACCGCCAATTACCTCATCAAGAGAGTTCGCGATCGACTGACTACCCTGACCACCAGACTTGATAATTCCGCTTATCTCGTAGAGATACTCTCCTCTAGCAGTTTTTCTATGCATGACTTTCGCCGCACTCGCAACAGCTCCAATATCTGCATCCAGCTCAGCATCATCAGCTTTACGGTTGACTAGCTCAGCGGCAAGAGAGGTATCTTGCGCCTCATCCTTTGTCTCAAGAGCCTGCAAGGCCGCTTTCAAGGTTTGGTTGTCAGCAATGACAGCACCCGAAAAAGCACCAAGATTTACAGCATCTTTAGCAACACCACTTAGAGTTGCAGCATTGTCAATATGGACCTCGTTGGCCGCAGCCAAGGCAGCGTTAGCAGCTTCAGCAGCACGAGCAGTTGTGGCCTCAGAAGCAATAGCAGCAGTTACTGTTGCCGCATAGTCTGCATCATCACCAATTGCAGCCGCCAACTCATTGAGAGTATCAAGCGCGCCTGGCGCAGAATCAATTAGAGCATCAATTGCAGTAGCGATTGCAGCATCTACAGTATCCAGCTCAGTTTCAAGATCCTGGAGGGCCGCTTTTACGTTTCTGTTATCAGAAATAGTGCTACCTGTAAAGCTGCCAAGATTCACAGCATCTTTAGCGACACCGCTTAAAGCTACAACATTATCAATGTGAACCTCATTGGCAGCCTCAGCCGCACGCGCAGCGACAGCCTCAGCCTCAACAGCTGTTTCAAGCGCCTGTAGAGCCGCTTTTGCAGTCTGATTGTCAGCAATTGTAGATCCGGTAAAAGTGCTAAGGTGCACAGAGTCTTTGGCAACACCGGTCAAGGTGGCCATATTGTCAATATGGACCTCGTTGGCAGCAATAGCTGCATCAGCGTCAGATTCATTCTGATCAACATCAGCTTGAACTGCGGCGATTGCCGCATCAGCATCAGACTCGTTTTGAGCAACATCAGCTTCCATAGCTGCTAGCTTGGTATCCAAAGCAGAGTCGTCAATTTCAAGCAGATCTGAATCAATACTGCCAGGGATAAGCTTTACCAACAAAGCACTCTGATCACCAACGCTTTTGATAAAGTCGGAAATCAATAAAGAACCTTTTTTAAATTTCTGTCTAGCCATAATGAACCTCCATTATAATTGGCTTATTACTAATATGTAACCGCAAACACCCCGTCGCGGTCACATTAAAATATCAAAATCATATTTTACAAATCCAGTTTTTTTAGAAAAAAAGTAAAGAAAATTACGTTAAAACTACTTTTCACCCTTTTTCTACATACATAGCTATGAGCTGACTATCAGGTTCAGGTACAAAAGTTAGCTGAATTTCGCTGTCGCTGATAATTTCATAGTCATAAACTGGTGTGCCAGTATTCGGTTTTAAAACTTGTCCATCTAATACCAACATTAATGACCCTTGCTGCATCTCTGGATTTAATACAAAGTAAGTGTTCAGCCCCGTAATCTGAGCAGTCAAATCATGCAGAGAAGTATATGAACTATTATTTGCCAGCTTGACCTTCTTTTTGCAAGTCGCTGGGAAAGTTTTGTAAAGAGAAATTTGCTTTTGCGAAGACTCCTTGCCCGCAAACTGTATATCTACTCGATAACTCAAGTTATTTGTTGGCCCGCTTGAAAAAAGTACGCCCAAATAAAGTGATCCTGCAGAAGCAAGAATCTCCTTCGAGAGCAATGGGTCACCCCCTGAGGGAACATTCTCATACATTGCAATCAGTTCGTTCTCTTCTGCAGATTCAGACTTGCTTAGAACAACTGAATAAAACAAGGAATCTGTTTGCTCAAATGTTTGAGATGAAATCTCGACCACTTTGCTTCCAGGAGACAAATAACTGCTTAAATCAACATAATGCCAATTACCAGATGCCCCGCTAACCACACCTTTTGCAACTACCCTTTCCTTTGACCACACCCCAGAATTAATTTCTGGCAAACTCGAAAAACTGTACATGATTCCATTGACTACAGTTTTCTCACCTTCTGAGGGGTTTGACGGAAAGGGCATTGCTACCTCCTAAAACACAGCCCAGGACACCCAGGCTTGTCCATTATAAATGTAGAAGCCAGATGTAACTGATTCGCTGTCATCTATAAAAACGACACTACCTCTATCGCAAGAGCTGTTCTCTGGAAATTCAGACATAGGCTCTAGACTAAAAATATCATGAGGCTTTGCAGAAGTTGGTTTATAAACTCCATCTTCTTCTGACCAAAAGAGCGTGTCCCCGTCCTCGGGGACACCTTCAACATCCTTGAGGGAGGACAAGGGTATCTCACTGGGATTTAGCAGGACATTTACCTCACCAGTTTCCCCAACTTCTACCTTTATCGGAGTCAGATATTTATCTGATACTGCCGCTTTAAGTCTTCTAAAGTTTAAGGAGAACTTTGAGATATCATTGATATCCACGTCATGTGTTACCAGCTCAACGGCATCACTTAACGTACCCAGGTGCCCAAGATTTAAATTGCGCCATACAGGACTCTGTGGCGCTTCGCGCTCATGCAAGCCAAGGATTGGCGACCCAAAAGCAGTTCTTATGAGTGTCTGG
>Ga0209404_10000128_pt1:0-40000 | contig 66877 bp, 68 predicted proteins | sample TroAtlMetagenome_2_FD_187447 | JGI IMG/M metagenome (GOLD analysis project Ga0209404, IMG submission 187447) | Marine eukaryotic phytoplankton communities from Atlantic Ocean - Tropical Atlantic ANT8 Metagenome (SPAdes) (version 2) | ecosystem: Environmental > Aquatic > Marine > Oceanic...
GATACTTAACGCGTTAGCTTTGATACTGCACAGGTCGATCTGTTCAACATCTAGTATCCATTGTTTACAGCTAGGACTACTGGGGTATCTAATCCCATTTGCTACCCTAGCTTTCGTCTCTGAGTGTTAGTAATAGCCCAGTAAAGTGCCTTCGCCATCGGTGTTCTTTCCAATCTCTACGCATTTCACCGCTCCACTGGAAATTCCCTTTACCCCTACTATACTCTAGTCTAATAGTTTCGACTGCAGGTTTGAGGTTGAGCCTCAAGATTTAACAGTTGACTTATTTGACCACCTACAGACGCTTTACGCCCAGTGATTCCGGATAACACTTGCATCCTCCGTCTTACCGCGGCTGCTGGCACGGAGTTAGCCGATGCTTATTCTTCAGGTACACGTCATTTTTTTCCTCCCTGAAAAAAGAGGTTTACAACCCATAGGCCGTCATCCCTCACGCGGTATTGCTCCGTCAGGCTTTCGCCCATTGCGGAAAATTCCCCACTGCTGCCTCCCGTAGGAGTCTGGACCGTGTCTCAGTTCCAGTGTGTCTGATCATCCTCTCAAACCAGATACTGATCGTCGCCTTGGTAAGCCATTACCTTACCAACAAGCTAATCAGCCGCAAGCTTCTCTTTAGGCGGAAAAATCCATTTCACTCTAAAGCATATGGGGTATTAGCAACCGTTTCCAGTTGTTGTCCCCCTCCTAAAGGCAAATTCTTACGTGTTACTCACCCGTCCGCCACTTGAGTTAAAAACTCCCGTACGACTTGCATGTGTAAAGCATACCGCCAGCGTTCATCCTGAGCCAGGATCAAACTCTCTTAAAATTTCCATGAATTTTTTATAACTTTTTCATAAAAGTGTTTTTATAAAGTTGAATTATAGATTACTAAGGAAATCGAATAAGAAATAATCATCTTTTAATTAATCTTTTTAACTTTTAAAAATACTTTCTGTTATTTTTAATACTTAAACAAAAAGAAGTGTTAAAATTAACTGTTCTTTGAGACATCATTTAATTATGATAATTTGTCTATATGAGGTAGAACAAAAGTTTGTAAATTTTCACTTAAAGAATTTAGATTAACTAAAAATAAATCTCGGTTTAGTAGAGGATCTTTTGATAATATTTCTGTTGAGAGATAGTCACTCAAATGATTACTAGAAGCCATTAAAGAATCATGAGTTGAAAATAATTGAGTTCCTAATTTTTGTTGATTAAAGTTCTCAACAAGCTTATTTGGTAAAAATTGTATATTTAAATCCTTATAAGCTTTCTGCATATAATCTAAAATATCTGGTCGGTTTTTATACCAGAATTCTCTTATTTCATTTGGAATAGGGTAACGATACCATAAAATTGGTAAATAATGAAAAACTAATACATCTTTCATTTCTTCATTAATCAGTAACTTAGTTTCTTCACCTTCACTTGGTAAAAAAGGCATTGTAAATACCAAATGATTTAAACTATCGGCAATTACACCAAGTATCCCTAAAAATACACTTCCAGTAATATTGACTCCTAATATAGCTGGAACAATTCCTTGTAATACATCTTCGGTCCAATCAACTGCAGCAGCTAAATAACACCATGGAAAAGTATAAGGATTTATATAAATATACCATGATAAAGCAATTCGTAATATTACAATTTGAGAATAAACCATAAGACCAACAAATAAAACTTCACGAACTGTTTCTAAAACTGTTATATCTAAACAAAGATGGAGCCGTACTTGAAGAAATTCTGAGAGCCAATCTGGTAAAAAGTAAATATTTTTATAATTCTCAATATAAAAATTATAAAATCCTTCTTCTTTACTTTCATAAATATATCGAGGAACAGCTTCCACTTTAGGAGTTGGACCAAATACCATTTCAAACCATGTTTCCGGACGCTGAAGTGGTGGCCAAAACGTTTGGTGCTTTGGTAAATTATCAAGAAATTTTGATCTAGCATAGACTTCACTTGGAATATCTGCGATAGTTGGCATTCCTGGATTATCAGGATACCCAAAGAACCCCGCTATTTTTTGAAAAAAATTACCTACTATCTCATAAAAAGCAGTTCGAACTGGAATAAATTTTTCGTCTAAACTCATTAGTAGTTTTGGATTAATAGTAATTTAATAATAAATAATATCATAAAATTACAATAAATTATTAAGAAAGAGTATAAGAAATAAATTGAATTCTAGCAACAGTTCTTTAAATTGTTTCCTTAAGATTATAATATGTCCTTTAAGAATCCTTATTTTCAATAGTTTTTATTATCGGGATAGTAGGATTTGAACCTACGACACCCTGCTCCCAAAGCAGGTGCTCTACCAAGCTGAGCTATATCCCGAATTTAATCATTAATTAATAAATTTATCATTTTTCTTAATTTTATATTACTAAATTTTTCTTAATTAGACAAGTTTTAGTAATAATCTAAAAAAAATTTTAGAAAGCTAAAAAGATAAACTTATTTTTCTAAACTATGGTGAAAGATGAATAATCTAATTCATTCTTTAACTAAAGAATGAATTAGATTATTAAGTTAAAAAGAAATTAACCAAATTTACCTGAAGTTGAAGCAATAACAAATGCTGCATATGTTAAAATATAACCAACAGCGAAATGAACTAAACCAACTAATTTTAGTTATTTTATTAAAAAATAATTAGGCTTTTGTTGAAGGTAAAATTGTATATTCACGAACCATTTTTCTAAATTCAACACCATCAATTGTTTCAGCATCTAATAGTTTTTCAACAATAAGATCAATTACTACCCGATTATCTAATATAATTTCAGTAGAAATTTGTTCACAATGGTTAATAATTTTACACACCTCACCATCAATTCGATCAGCAATTCCTTCATTATATTCACCACCTAAAAAAGCTTGTTGACTATTGTCCTCTTCAAGAGCAATTGGACCAATATTTGACATACCATAACGCGTTACCATTTGTCTTGCAATACTAGTCACCTGTTGTAAATCTCTAACAGCACCAGTTGTTACTTCTGGATCACCAAAAACCACTTGTTCTGTTACACGTCCCGCTAAAGTTGTAATAATACGAGCTAATAAAGCAGAACGAGAAAGTAGCATTTGATCTTCTTCTGCAGTAAACCATGTTAAACCTTTTGAACCACCGCGAGGAATTAAGGTAATTTTTTCAACTTCGTCATGATTTTCTAAAACAGATCCAACAATAGCACGACCAACTTCATAATAAGCAATTAATTTTTTATTTTTTGTATCTTCCATGCTAGCACCAACGATCCCACCAATAATTCGATCTGCTGCTTCATTTACTTCATTTTTTGTAATTGTTTTCTTTTTGTAGCGCGTTGCTAAAATTGCAGATTCATTTAATAAGTTTGCCAAGTCTGCACCGGAAAATCCAGGTGTTCGATTTGCTAACTGAACTAATGAAACACTTTCATCAAATGGTTTGTTTCTAGCATGTACTTTTAATATTCCAATTCGACCTAATCGATCAGGTAAACCAACTGTAATTTGACGATCAAAACGACCTGGACGGAGTAATGCTGCATCTAAAATATCGACACGGTTTGTCGCACCAACAACAATTACACCTTTATTTTCTTTAAATCCATCCATTTCAGTTAGTAATTGATTTAAAGTTTGTTCTCTTTCATCATTTCCACCGCCAACACCAGCACCTCGTTCACGTCCTACAGCATCAATTTCATCAATAAAAACAATACAAGGTGTATTTTCAGAGGCTTTTTTAAATAAGTCACGAATACGAGCTGCACCAATACCAATAAACATTTCAACAAATTCTGAACCCGCAACACTATAAAATGGAACATTTGCTTCATTCGCAATAGCTTTAGCTAATAATGTTTTTCCCGTCCCTGGAGGACCAACTAATAAAACTCCTTTTGGGATTTTTGCACCAACAAGTGTATATCTTTCAGGTTCTTTTAAAAATGAAACAATTTCTTCGAATTCGGCTTTCGCCTCATCAATTCCAGCGATATCATCAAATGAAATACCAGTATCAGGACTTTGATCAAATCTTGCTGGTGATTTTCCTAAATTCATTGGTGAATTACCTGAACCAGCATTTAAATTATCTGAATTTTGGAAGAAGAAAATTAAAGCGCCAATAAAAACTAATGGCAATAATAAGTTACTAGCAATTGTTAAAAAAATACTTTTTCTTGGAGCCGGGTGCGCATCAAAATCAATATTGTATTCTTTTAACTTTTGAATAAGTTGAGAAGCACCTACAGGGATTTCAACACGAATTGATTGTGGACGGTTTCCAAGTTCTGGACTTGAGGCTTGAACAGTTGCATTTCGACTATTGTCATATAAGTCAACTTGTTTAACCCACCCCATTTCTAAATATTCTAGGAATCTTCCATAAGTCATACGTGAACTACTTACTTTTGCCCCTACGTCTTGTTTTGATTGACCGTCATTAAATCCAGTAAAATTAAATGTTCGAAGACCAATAAAAACACAGGCTGTCAGAAAAAGACCGATTAAAATTTTCTGTATTGTATTACGATCCATTTTATTTATTAATTAATTTAGATATATATGTAAATTTATTCTTGAATCGATAATAACATAATTCAAATTCTGAAACCAACTATTTTTAAAATTTTATTATTAAAAAATAATTAAAGAAGATATTCTAAATTTATATGAATTGCTATACTTTTTTTATTATGCTATAATTTTAGAATTAAATTTCTTAATAGTAAACAAAATATTATGGTGAATTCAATTCAAATTGGAGCAATGGCACCAAATTTTATAACAGTTGGAGTCTATAAGAATCGCTTAGGTAAAATCCGCTTATCTGATTACTATGGGAAAAAAAATGTAATTTTAGTCTTTTATCCAGCGAACTTTACATCTGTTTCTCTAACTGAATTAATTCAATTAAGTGATCGAATTTCGGAATTTAGAAAGTTATCAACAGAAATTCTAGCAATTTCTGTCGATAGTCCCTTTTCACATTTACATTTTTTATTATTAAAACGTAATCAAGGTGGATTAGGACAATTAAATTATCCTTTAATTTCTGATTCGAATCAAGTAATTACTAATCAATATAAATTATTAACAAATGATGGTATGGCATTTCCAGGTTTATTTCTTATTGACAAAGAAGGGATAATTCAATACTATACGGTTAATAATTTATTATGTGGTCGAAGTGTAAATGAATTACTTCGTATTTTACAATCTATTCAATATATAAAAGAAAATCCGGGGCAAGCTTGTCCGGTTGATTGGAAATATGGAGATAAAATTTTATATTCTCACCCTTTAAAGTCAAAAGTTTATTTTAAAACATTACATTCGAATAAAAAAAACTAGAAATTTATGCCAAAATTAAAAACTCGAAAAGCGGCTGCAAAACGATATAAAATAACTGGTTGCGGTAATTTTTTACGTCGTCATGCGTATAAAGGGCACCTTTTAATGAAAAAATCAAATAAACAGAAACGAAAGTTATCTCAAAAAATTCTTGTTAATGAGAATGATGTTAAACCTATTAAATTAATGTTACCTTATTAATATAAATATAATTAATCAAAATAAAAAATGGTCAGAGTTAAACGTGGTAATGTCGCTCGAAAACGTCGTAAAAAAATCTTATCTTTAGCAAGTGGCTATCGTGGAGCGCATTCGGTATTATTTAGAGTTGCAAATCAACAAGTAATGAAAGCACTTAGATATTCGTATGTTGGTAGAAAGCAAAAAAAACGAATTTTTAGAAGAATTTGGATAAGTCGAATTAATGCTGCATCACGATTAAATGGTTTATCGTACAGTCAATTAATTAATAAATTGAAAAAAGCAAATATTAACATAAATCGTAAAATGTTATCACAAATTGCAGTCTTAGATATGTCAACTTTTAAATCTTTAGTTGATTGTTAAAAAATGTTTGTCAAATTTAAAGAAAAATAAATGATAAACTTAAGAAATGTATTTTAATAAAATTGAGACGTAGTAAATTTATGGGTTTCAATTTTGTTAAAATTAAATATTTATTTTCTGAGTTTTAATTGCATTTTTGTTTCTATTTCCTCAGAATTTTGGTCGGAAATTGAAAAATTCTAATTCTGAACCCCCTAAACAGAATTGGTGATTGAATTGATTTTTATACTCTATATTACTTAAGAATATGTTATTCAATATTCCGACATTTATTTATTAGTACATAATAACTGAATAAAATAGATAGTTTTATATTATTAAAAATGTTTCGAATTATAAAATTTATAACGAATATTGGTCTGGAACGATCAATTAAAATATGTTTTAAGCTTTCTTTTGGACGTTTAAGCATTTTACCGTTTGAATATTTTTATAAACCCGTCATACTTGTAATAATACTATATAAAACTGCAAGAAATAATAAAAAAAATATAGGTAATAAAATACGAAATTTTTTGATTTTAACTAAATTTCTAAAAGGCGTTAAAATTACAAGAATTAAACCTATTAAAGTACTAATCAAAAAGCGAGGGTAACGAGAGATATTGTTCCAAAAATCATTCATATAAAAACTAAATTGTTAAATTTTTAATATAATTATATACTTAATTATGATTAAGATTAAAATTAGAATAAATGAAAAATAAAAAAAAATTTTAAAAGTAATTTAATGTTTCCTTATGTTCATGGTAATATATTATTAAGGGTTGCTAACTCAATGGTAGAGTACTCGGCTTTTAACCGAATAGTTCTGGGTTCGAGTCCCAGGTAACCCATTTACCTTTTCATACAAATAAAAAATATGAAATATTCGTTGTTTATTTAACTAAATCTTTGTATCAACTAGATTAAAAACCTATTACAATTAAATTAGCAATAGGAATTTAATCTGGTTGGTACTAAAAAATAACAAGAGATCTTAATAAATACAACAGTATAAAAACTAATTAATCAATTTTTACTATTTATATTTAATACTCGAGCCAATATTGTTTGATTTTATAATTTAAAAATTAATTGTTCATTAAATTTAATTGAATAGCAACTCCAAAAAAACTTAAAATACCAACAGCAGTTAAAATATTTAAAAAACGTTGGGCGGAACTTGGCGATCCTAGTATATCACTTTTTGTCGCAAAACTCGCTAAACCTACACTTTCTTGAGGTACTCGTAAAAAAATAATTACAATTAATAAAATGCTGATAATAATTCCAAAGATTTTTAACATATTTTTTTGCTTTAATTTTTACCAAAATCCTAAAGAAACCGCTTTATCAATTGGTAAACAAGCACCGATTCCAAACCAAACTGCAAACACAAATCCAACAATAAAAACTAGACTTGCGACAGGTCGACGGAATGGATTTTGGAATTTGTTAATATTTTCAATAAATGGCACAGTAATTAATCCTGCTGGAACTGCAGCCATTGCTAAAACACCTAATAATTTATTGGGTAGTACACGCAATAAGTTAAATGTTGGGAAGAAATACCATTCTGGTAAAATTTCTAATGGTGTATTAAATGGATCTGCTGGCTCTCCCATTGTTGTTGGTGCTAAGACAGCTAATCCCACAATACATGTAAATATACCTAACATAGTAAGTGGGAAAATATATAAAATATCATTTGGCCATGCTGGTTCTCCATAGTAATTATGACCCATTCCTTTAGCTAATTTAGCTCGTAATTTTGGATCCGTTAGATCTGGTTTTTTAATTACTGACATAATAAAATTTGTTACTAATTTATGTTAATTTTAAACGTTAATTTTAAAAAAGTTCAATTATAGTGGTCCTGAAATACCTTGCTTACGGATCATTAAGAAATGAGTTAACATTAAGACCGCTGCAGCTGCCGGTAAAACAAATGTATGTGCACTATAAAAACGTGTTAAGGTACTTTGGCCAACACTCTCACCACCTCGTAATAATAAAACAAGTGGTGGTCCAACAATTGGAACTGCTGCAGGTACACCAGTTACAATTTTACATGCCCAAAATCCTACCTGATCCCATGGTAATGAGTAACCAGTTACACCAAATGAAACTGTAACAACTGCTAAAATTACACCAGTAACCCATGTTAATTCACGTGGCTTTTTGAATCCACCTGTTAAATAAACTCGGAAAACATGTAACACTAACATTAATACCATCATACTTGCTGACCATCTATGAATTGATCGAATTAACCAACCAAAATTAACACTCGTCATAATGTATTCAACTGACGCAAATGCATCAACAACACTAGGACGATAATAAAAGGTCATTGCAAAACCTGTTGCAACTTGTATTAAAAAACATGTTAAAACTAAACCACCAAAACAATAAAAGATATTTACATGAGGTGGAACATATTTACTAGAAATGTCATCAGCAATTGCTTGAACTTCTAATCGCTCTTCAAACCAATCGTAAACGTTATTCATAAAAAATTCTTACAATATTTTAACACGGTTAAGCAAAACAGTTTAAATATTTTCATTATTAAAGGCGAGAGTGGGATTCGAACCCACGGAACCCGCAAAGGTTCATCTGATTTCAAATCAGACGCAATCGACCAACTCTGCCATCTCGCCAAAAGATTAGTTTTATAACTAATCTTAAATATTAATTAACTTTCATATGTATTAATTCCACTAAACTTAATTGAAGCTGGATTAGGATTTTTTCCAATTGAAAATGCCCGTGCACCAACAGAAGTTCTACCTGGATTTACTTTTTCTGGGAAGACACCATCTTTTGGATGTAAATATTGAACTTCACCACTTGGAAAAATTCGATAAATTTTATAATTATTAATTTTAAATGTACGCAATTGAGTTCCTAATGCTAAGCATTGCTCTTTACGTGCTAAATATAATAAATTTTCACCGTTACGCATAATCGCTGCACCTGCAGTTGGCATCTCAAATATTTGTTCTTTTGGACTTGTCCAAGTAATCGCATATTTTTCTTCAACTTCAGCTGAGCGTAACCATCCGCCGGTACTTCCTCCAAAGGTAGGAAATGGTGTTTGTAAATTTAATGTCATTTGTAAAACTTTATTAATAATGTTTAACGTTCACTTTATGATTTTAATAAAAAAAAGGTTTTTTTTATTAAAATTATTAAAATTTCTAGCGGAGAATGGATTTGAACCATTGGCCTTCGGGTTATGAGCCCAACGAGCTACCAGACTGCTCTACTCCGCGAGAGAAAAGAAATGATTATTATTAATTTTTAAATTGTTTAAAGTTTATTAATATTTTTTATATTCCAACCTTAACATATTCGATTAAATTCTGTCAAATAAAATATTTAATTGAATCTCTATCATTCAATTAAAGATAATGATATAGATTTAATACTAATTTTAACAATTTATTTTATGCTGCTTTCTTACGATTCTGACATGATAAATAGATAGTCGAAATTATATTAAATACTATATCTTGATGACTATGGTAATACAACTTTATAAAACTGTCAAGAATTATAGATATTTATATTATCAAAACTCTAAGTTAATGAAACTTTACCACCCGCAGCTTCAATTTGTTTTTTAGCCTCTTCTGCTGCATCTTTCGCTAAACCTTCTTGAACTTGTTTTGGTGCCGATTCAACTAATTCTTTAGCTTCTTTTAATCCTAATCCTGTTAATGTACGTACAACTTTTAAGATTGCAATCTTTTTATCTGCTGGAACTTCATCTAACATTACGTTAAATTCTGTTTTTTCTTCCACTTCTTCTGCAGCAGCTGGAGCAGCAGCCATAACCATTCCACCACCAGCGCTAGCTGATGCATCTACTCCGAAAGTTTCTTCAATAGAAGCTACTAATTCTGAAGCTTCTAATAATGTTAAAGTTTTTAATTCTTCAACGATTTGAGTAATTTTTTCTGACATAATAATTTTTATTGATATTTTTTATAAAATAAAAGTTGAATTAAACAGCAAACATATCTAAATCTAATTTTATTGATGGACCCATTGTTGTACAAACTGATAAACTTTTAAAATACTTACCTTTAACACCTGGTGGTCGATTTTGTTCAATTGATCTATATAATGCGGTTATATTTTCAATTAGTTGAGGGTTTGTAAAGTCAATTTTTCCACAACTAACATGTACAATACCAGTTTTATCAGTTTTATATTCAAATTTACCTTTTTTAAATTCAGTCACTGTTGTGTCTAATGTTGTAGTAACTGTACCGGATTTTGGTGATGGCATTAGTCCTTTTGGACCTAATACTCGACCTAATTTTGCTAATTTTGGCATCATATTTGGTGTAGCAATTAATAAGTCAAAATTAAGATCACCTTGATTAATATCTTCAATGAGATCTTCATTTCCAATAATATCAGCTCCAGCCGCTTTTGCTTCTTCAAAATTTTCTTCATTTGTTAAAACAGCGATAACAATTTGTTTTCCTGTACCATTTGGTAATGTTACTGTAGTTCTTAATTGTTGATCAGCATATTTTGGATCAATATTCAAATTTGCGTGCAATTCTACGGATTCCACAAATTTGGCTGTTGCCGTTTCTTTTAGAACTGCAACAACTTCTTCGATACTTGAATAAATAGTATTTTTGGTTTTTTCTTGATTTTCTTTATTACGACGAGATGATTTTCGCACACCTTTTCTCCATTAAAATTTATTTAATAAGACATTTACAATTTGACCCATTAAAATTTAGACTTAATCTAGAATGGAGATACCCATATTTCGGGCAGTTCCCTCAACAATCTTCATGGCACTACTTAATTTTGTAGTATTTAAATCTGGTAACTTAATGTTTGCAATTTCTTCTAATTGAGCTTTTGTAATAGAACCAACTGTTACCGTATTTGGAGTTCCTGAACCTTTTGAAATTTTTGCTGCATTAGCTAATAAAACTGATGCAGGTGGTGTTTTAAGAATAAATATGTAACTTCTATCTTCGTAAACTGAAATTTCTACAGGAATAATTAATCCTGCTTTATCATTTGTACGAGCATTGTATTCTTTACAAAATGCTGCAATATTAACCCCATGTTGACCTAAAGCCGGTCCTACTGGAGGTGCTGGTGTAGCTTTACCAGCTGGTAAAGCTAATTTGATTAATGCAGTAATTTTTTTAGCCATGAAAATTTAGGAATATATTTTAATAAGCAATATTTTAAGAATTTCAATATTACTAAATTGCAATTTGAAATTTAGTTTAAAAGGAAAAACTACCAGAAAACAAAAATTTCACTCATTTAATTAATTACAATTTTTCAATTTTGTTAGATTCTATTAGTTAAAAATAAAAACCTCTTAAAAAAGAGAATCGCGCCCTGAAGGACTTGAACCCTCGACATTTAATTTTGGAAACTAACGTTCTACCAACTGAACTAAGGGCGCGTATAATAACTATACGCTTAATAAATTGAAATTGCAAGTTTTTAATTTTAATCAACTTTTTATATTCTAAAATGCAACAATCAAATATTAAACAACCATTAATTGATAAATATCTTCCTCATAATTTTTTAGCTGAAAAAATGATATTAAGTTGTTTATTAATCAATTCTGAAGCAATTGAAATAACTTTACAAACTCTTTCAATTGAAGCTTTTTATTTTAAGAATCATCAAGAAATTTATAAATGTCTGATTTTTATGTATAAAAATAAATTACCAATTGATATTCTTACCTTAATTACTTTTTTACAAGATAATGGTCTTCTCCAAAAAGTTGGAGGAATAAAAGTTTTAATAGAACTTATAAGTCAAATTCCAAATTTAATTTATCTGGAAGAATATTTGCGTTTAGTAAAAGATAAATTTATTCGACGTTCATTGATTAAGCTAGGTTATGAAATTGTGAATTCCAGCTATATAACTAATATTTCATTAGAAAATATATTAAATAACTTTGAGAATAAATTATTTAATTTAACAACTGAAATAAAAACACAAAAATTATTTAGTAGTGTAGAATTGCTTAATGATATTTTCATTGAATTAAAAGAAAAATCTTTACAACCTAAATTATTTGGATTATCGTCTGGATTTACTGAACTCGATTCAATGACGCAAGGTTTCCAAAAATCTGATTTAATTGTAATTGCTGGTCGACCTTCAATGGGAAAAACGGCTTTAGGATTAAATATAGCGATAAATGTTATTCAAAATACTAAACTTCCTGTGTTATTTTTTAGTTTAGAAATGTCAAAAGAACAAATAATGTATAGATTGCTGGCAATGGAAACAAACATTGATCAAATGCGTTTAAGAAGTGGTAAATTAAATCAAAACGATTGGATTAAGTTAACAAAAATAATTAAAATTATTTCAAAACTTCCATTATTTTTAGATGATACATCAAATTTATCTATTCAAGATATACGTTCTAAAATAAAAACTATTATTTTTGAACAAAATCAAATTGGATTAATTATTATTGATTATCTTCAATTAATGCAAAGTTTTCCCACTAAAAGTGAAAATCGAGTTCAAGAATTATCGCAAATTACTCGTTCATTAAAAAATCTTGCGAGAGAGTTTAATATTCCAATAATTGCTTTATCCCAATTAAGTCGAAGTGTAGAAAACCGAATAGATAAAAAACCAATTTTATCTGATTTACGTGAAAGTGGTTCTATTGAACAAGATGCAGATCTTGTATTAATGTTATATAAAAATAATAGTTCGAATAAAACTCTGTTAGCATCTCAATTAATTGAATTGATTATTTCAAAACAACGGAATGGTCCAATAGGAAGCATAAAATTAAAATTTGATGAAAAACGAACAAAATTCTTTAATTTAGAAATTTAATTTTTTATTGCCCAGAACCAGACTTGAACTGGTGACACGCGGATCTTCAATCCACTGCTCTACCAACTGAGCTATCTGGGCTATAGTTTAACTTTACCATAATTTAAATAATATTACAAAACATTTTTTGTAATATTATTTAAACTCTAAAATGTAATTTTAAATTTTTAACAAATTTATTTCAAAGTATTTTTAAATTTATTAAATACGAATATTAATTATATTTTTTTTAGAAAAATTGATACAATATTTATTGTAGTCAATCTTACTATTTTTAACTTTATTATTAAAATAACAGGGAATCAAAAATGACGGCTTCATTAGTAAATTTTATAGAAAGTTTATTTGCAGGTGCTACTATTGCACTAATAATCGGTGGTGTTTTAGTTTTTATTAGTCAAAATGATCGACTTGCTCGTTAACTTTTAATTTTAAATTGTGAAAATAATTTAAATTTTAAGTTTAAAAAATCAATAAATGCTTGAATTTATTTATAGTGTTTAGCACTATTTATTGTAATAATTTAATATTAATTTCGAACATTTCTAGTTAATCTATTATAAAATTAAAATCAAACATCTTATGATAAATTTTAGCTTTAGCCCGAATATTTTTTTAGGTATTATCGTAAGTTTGGGAGTACTAGTATTGTATTTTCTGAGAAATGTTAAACCCGAAGTTGCAAGAGATGAAGATATCTTTTTTGCAACGATAGGTTTTCTTTATAGTTGTATTTTAATGGTTCATGGATGGCGATTAGATCCAATTCTATTATTTAGTCAGGTCCTAATTATTGTTACAGTATTAGTGACTGGATGGGAAAATATTAGGTTACGTGGATTAATTGCTAATATGGCTAAATTAAAAAAGAAAAATAAATAACTTTTTTTTTACCTTAAGATTCTCTTGGTTTCAAGTTTGTAAATAATTGTTTAGAATTATGATTAAAAAATATTCACAATTTCTTTCTTTAGTATTGGTTGGTATTTTCGGTATCTCTGTAACAACAGCTTCAGCGATTGATTTAGATGAAGCAACACGAACAGTTGTTAAAGATAATTCAGGTCAAACGACTACATTAACTACAGAACAAGTTAAACGTGGAAAACGTTTATTTAATCAAACTTGTGGTGCTTGTCACGTTGGTGGAATCACAAAAACAAATCCAAACGTTGGTTTAGATCCAGAAGCGTTAAGTTTAGCAACACCACGTCGTGATAGTGTTGATAGCTTAATTGATTTTATGAAAAATCCAACATCATATGATGGTTTAGAATCGATTGCTGAAACTCATCCAAGTATTAAAAGTGCTGATGTTTACCCACGTATGCGTTCAGTAACGGATGAAGATTTAGAAGCAATTGCTGGTCATATTATGTTACAACCAAAAATTGTTGCAGAAAAATGGGGTGGTGGAAAAATCTACTTCTAATCCAAATAATGATATTTATTTTTCAAAAAGTGAAAAGATTCTTTTCACTTTTTGAAAAATATTATAAACTTTAGAAAAATTACTGAAAGCATGTAGCTCAGTGGATAGAGCATCAGATTCCGATTCTGAAAGTCGGGGGTTCGATTCCCTTCATGCTTAAGGTTTAAGATTAAAATAAACCAACTTAAATTTGGGGCTGTCTTGGTTTCGACATTTTAAATTGATTAATGTATGATTCAGGTCGAAGCTTGTACTCTTCGTAAAAATCTACAAAAATTAAAATAAATGCTAATACTATCATTTCTTTTGTATCTAATACATTAAAATTCAATACTCGAAACAATTTACAATTACAATTTGCGTAATTTTATTCTTTTATTGAATATATTAATTTTTTTTTCACTATAGTTATAAATTTTTATAATTTATGGTTTAGAATAACTTTTCTAAAAATTGTTCTTTGAAACTATACCTGTGAACGAGTATATTAAACACTTTAAAATGGACATGGGTTCAATTCCCATCAGTTCCATATTTTGCATTCGTGGCCGAGTGGTCGAAGGCACCGGACTCATAATCCGTTTTCCTCTGGAACATCACTGGTTCAAATCCAGTCGAATGCAAGTTAATCATTTTTATATTGTTTTTTTTAAACTCTAGTTGTAAGATTTATAATATAAAAACAATTATCTTAATACTTAGATCTTATGATTAAATTAAATACTCAAAAAACAATCACTAATTTAGAAAATAATTTCATTAAAAAAGATCTTCCCGTACTTAAAATCGGTGACAATGTTAAAATCGGAGTTAAAATTATTGAAGGTAATAAAGAAAGGGTTCAATTTTATGAGGGAACAATTATTGCCAAAAAAAATAGTTCAATAAATACAACTATAACGGTTAGAAAAATTTTACAAGGTATTGGTATAGAACGAGTTTTTCTAATTCATTCACCAAAGGTAGATTCAATTACTGTTTTACGCTCATCAAAAGTTAGACGAGCTAAACTTTACTATTTACGAAATTTACGTGGAAAAGCAAGTCGTTTAAAACAAACATTCAACTAAAAAAAATTCTTAAAGTTTTAATAAAAAAAAATGTTAAAATCGCAAGAATATAAATCGTATTAATTAGATTTTAAGGAATGATTAATGTAATATTAAGACATTCCTTAAAATTGATTAATAATATAAAAATATTAGAAATTTAATTCTGCTGCTTGTACTTTTTCGAATTGTTTTTTCTTTAAAACTAATGCAACTTGTGTTAATAAGACAACAAAACAAAATGCAAGATAACCAACGATTCGTATAGGGTTTTGTAAAACAATTTCACCGTCTTCTTGACCAAAACCACCTGCGTTTGGATTAATATTTAATGCTTGATCAGCTTTTACGGTATCACCTTGCTTAACTGTTAAAATTAATCCTTTTGGAACAACCTGCGAAGTTTTCTCACCATTTGTATTTCCAATCACAACATCATAGTCACCTTTTTCTGAAGTTGTAATATCAATAATTTGTCCTGCTTGTGTTGCGCCAAATACATTCATATTACTCTTTTCACCATCAGGATAAACTTGTCCGCGTCCACGGTTACCACCTGCGTAAATTGGATAATTTAAATATTTAACATCTGCGTCTTTTGCTGGATCTGGTGCAACAACTGGGAAAATTAACTCTTTATGTTTTTTTCCAGTAATTGGTCCAACGACTAAAATATTATCTTGTTCACTACTATATGGTGAAACAAAAACACCTTTATTTTTTTTCTTAACTTCTTTCGAAATTTGACTTTTTGCTGCTAATTTAAATCCTTTTGGTAGCATTAAAATCCCACCAACATTTAAGTCAGATTTTGTTCCTGTTGCTGCAAGTTGTTGTTTAGACGTATCATAAGGTACTTTAATTTCTACTTCAAAAACTTGATTTGGGATAACAGCTTGGGGTGCTTCAATTTCAATTGCTTTCTGATTTAAATGACAATTTGCACAAGCTAATTTACCATTTGCTGCACGTGGATTTGAATAATTTTGTTGTGCAAAAACTGGATATGCTGATGACTCTTGAATATAAAAACCAAATGAACTTATAGCAATCGTTAAAGCAAATAAAAGACTTTTCAAAAACTTGTTAGTTGCCATAATTTAAATACGTTTTAAGTATAGATTATTTCATTATATAAATTAGTTCTTTAATAAAAACAAGATACCTAATCCTGAAAAATATAGAAGTAATATTGCCAAAGACAATAATAACTGTGTTAGAGGATCGGTTGAGGGTGTTAAAATTGCCCCAAGAATGGTTGATAGTAATACTATATATCTCCATGCATCTAACATTTGCTTAACAGAGACAATATTTAATAACCCAAGTAAAATTTGTAGAATAGGAATTTGGAAAGCTAATCCGGTACTATAGAATAAAACTAAAATAAACTCAAAATATTGATCAAACGACCAAAGTGGTTCAAGTACCTCTTCACTATAATTTAAAAAAAAATTTAGAGCCGCTGGTATTAAAGTATAGTAGGAAAAAGCTAATCCTAATCCAAATAAGATTAATGAACTTAACAGTAAAGGTAAAATAATTTTTGTTTCTTTTTTAGTTAAGCCAGGTAATAAAAATAGAATTACCTGTCCTATTACAAATGGACTTGAGAAAAGTAAACCTGTATAGAATGAAATTTTAATTGTTGAAATGAAATATTCACCAGGCGATATCTGGAAGAATTTTACATTATTAATGGGGAGTTCTAAGATTTTAACTAGAGTTTTAACTTCAATAAATGCTACACAAGTTAACAATAAAATTATCCCAAACAAGAAAAAAACTCGTTGACGTAATTCTTCAATGTGTTCAGAAAAAGGTAATTCTAAGGTTACGTTTGTATTATTTGTAAAATTAAAATTAGAATTAGTCACCATATCATAAAAATTTATTCGTACTATTCTATTGAATTCAATTTGTTAAAACTTTAAATTTTTAACTCTTATTACTTATTAAGCTAAGAGTTGAAAATTTAAAGTTTGAAGACGCAATATTAATTATTTATCGTAATGTAGATTACATTACGATAAATAATTAATAGCTTCTAAACGAGCTGTTGCTTTTTTCAATTCCACAGAAGCATCTAATCGATCTTTACTTGTTTCTGCTTTTTCAACTGCAAAAGTTGCGTTTTCTAATTCTTTTGTAGCTTCACCTAACTCAATATTAGCAAGTTCTTCTACATCATTTACTAAAACTGTTACTCGATTTCGGTCAATTTCAGCTAGACCACCACATAAGATAATTGGTGTCCATTTTTCATTCAACTTGATTCTTAATAAACCAGTATCTAAAGCTGTGATTAGTGCTGCATGACCATCTAAGACACCTACTTGACCAGTTAAGCCAGGTAAAACAACTTCATCAGCTGTTGTCGAACAAATTACTCGGTCCGGCGTAAGAACGCGAATGTTCATAACCATATGTTGACTCCTTATTTTAGAGTTTCTGCTTTTTCAATTGCTTCATCAAGATTACCTACAAGATAAAAAGCTTGTTCTGGTAAATCATCTAAATCACCATTAAGAACCATTGTGAAGCCCTTAATTGTATCTTCAAGACTTACATATTTACCCGGTGAACCTGTAAAGATTTCAGCAACGAAGAATGGTTGTGATAAGAAACGTTCAACTTTACGTGCACGTGCAACTGTTAAACGATCTTCTTCTGATAATTCATCAATACCTAAAATTGCAATAATATCTTGTAATTCTTTATAGCGTTGTAGTGTTTCCTTTACATTTTCCGCAACCTCATAATGCTCTGGGCTAACAATGTTTGGTTGTAACATTGTTGAAGTTGAATCTAAAGGATCTACCGCAGGGTAAATACCTTTCGCTGCTAAGTTACGTGATAATACTGTTGTTGCATCTAAATGTGCAAAAGTTGTTGCTGGAGCTGGATCTGTTAAATCATCAGCTGGTACATAAACAGCTTGAATTGATGTAATTGAACCTTGTGTAGTTGATGTAATCCGTTCTTGTAAAGCTCCCATTTCTGTAGCTAAAGTAGGTTGGTATCCTACAGCTGATGGCATACGACCTAATAATGCAGATACTTCAGAACCAGCTTGTGTAAAGCGGAAAATATTATCAATGAATAATAATACATCTTGTTTATTTACATCACGGAAATATTCTGCCATTGTTAAAGCTGTTAAACCAACACGCATACGTGCACCTGGTGGTTCATTCATTTGACCATATACTAATGCAACTTTAGATTCAGGGAAATTACTTTCATTAATTACACCTGATTCTTTCATCTCTTCGTATAAATCATTTCCTTCACGTGTACGTTCACCTACACCACCAAAAACAGATACACCACCATGAGCTTTTGCGATATTGTTAATTAATTCCATAATTAAAACAGTTTTACCTACACCAGCTCCACCAAATAAACCAATTTTACCACCACGTCGATATGGCGCTAATAAATCAACAACTTTAATACCAGTTTCAAAGATTGATGGTTTTGTTTCTAATTCAGTAAATGCAGGAGCTTCACGATGGATTGGTAAAGTTTCATCATATGAAACATCACCTTGTTCATCAACCGGTTCACCAATTACATTAAAAATTCGTCCTAATGTTGGAGTACCTACAGGTACATTAATTGGAGTTCCTAAATCAATAGCTTCAACCCCACGTTTTAGACCATCTGTTGAACGCATTGATACTGCTCTTACTTGATTGTCACCTAATAATTGTTGTACTTCAACAATTGTTTCTGTACCATCACCTAATGCAATTTTAAGTGCACTATAAATTGGTGGTAAGTTTCCTTCAGAGAATTTAATATCTAATACAGGACCAATAACTTGAGTAACGTAACCTTTATTTAAATTAGTTTTTACCATTTTGACTTAACATATTTAAAATACTTGAGAATCAATATACTTTCGCGGTTTTATTTACATTTGTCACTGAAAATTTTAACAAATTTGAAATCTAATTACCAGTTACCATTGTACAACAAAATGAATTGAATTCTTGAATATAATTTGATTTTTAACAAATATATTTTAAAAATCTAATAAAATTAGTTATTAAGTATTATCACTTAGTCTTCCTGTTACTTTTAACCAATTTCTGGCACCTGGATAATTATCAGGCGCTAATCTCAAAGCTTGAATCCAATATTCTGCAGCTTTATCAAATAATTCTTTTGATAATTCAATATATTCATCCCCTTCTAAAGTTTGTGCTCTTAACGCTTGCGAATGGTAAATTACCGCAATATTATTCAAAGCCTGAGGAAGATTTGAATTTAATGATAAGCCTTGATGATAGAATTCTAAAGCTTGAGTATATTTTCCCGTATTTCCATAGATTAAACCAATATTATAAAGAGTGTAACTTCGATCGTATGGATCCTCTTCAACTTGTAAAGCTTCATAATAGTTCTGTAAGGCTTCAGCATACCTACCTTTTCCTTGAGCACTCATTCCAGCTCTATAATATGAAAATGCTTCTTTTTCCTGTTTACTTGCTGGTAAAACTTTTAAAAGAATATCAGCAATTACGGTAAATGTTTTATCAATAAAATTTCCCATATAATTCTCCTTTAAAATTTTAGAAATGAATAGCTATTTTATGATGAAAAATTTAGAGTTATTATTTTTAATAACTCTAAATATTTTTAATCAGAATTAGACGAAACAAATTTAAACAATGATAATATCCGTGCTCTTTTGATTGCCTTAGCTATTTTTCGTTGTTGTTGAATAGTAACACCAGTTGCACGACGAGGAAGAATTTTTCCTTGTTCGGTAACGAAAAGTGATAATAGATCGATATCTTTATAATCGATTTTTTGATTTAAACTAATAGGTGATGATTTTTGTTTTTTTGCTACCATAATTTATTTGATTTCTTTGTGAATAGTTGGTTTATTACAATTTGAACAATATTTTCGTAATTCTAATCGTTCGGGATTATTACGACGATTCTTTTGTGTTGAATATCGTGAAACTCCATTCGAACGTTTATTTAAGTTGGAACGACATTCTGTACATTCTAAAGTAATTAAAATTCGCGTACCTTTATTTTTTGCCATAAGACTATTAAAGAATAATTTTACCTATTATATTGCCTAAATTTTCTTATCTTTTCAAGTGTTAATCGTGTTTCTTAATAGAAAATTTTTTTTACTTCGAAAACTTTTCATTTTTTACCAAATATACTATATTAAACTAAAGTTAATTTGTAAAATATTTAATAAATAATAGAAATAATATGGCTAATAATGTATCTGCAGTAAAACGAATTAAAATTGGTGCACGCAATGCTTCAGAAAATTCACGTTATAGAACTTCGGTTAAAAATCAAATTAAAAATTTTGAAGAAGCAGTAAAAGCATATAATAAAGCACCAAACCAAGAAGATAAAGAAAATTTAAAAAAAATGTTAAGTCTACTTTATAGTTCAATTGATAAAGCGGTTAAAAAAAATGTAATTCACAAAAATAACGCAGCGAAAAAGAAAGCAAAATTCTCATCTAAATTGAAATTAATAAGTTAGATTTCTATTTATTAGACTAAATAAATTAATGATTTTTCATTAAATGGACTTTTAAAATTTTATAAAAATAAAAAAAGCAAGAAGAATATTGTAAAACTATTAAAGATTTCGTTAATTTCATTTTTAGTAAATTTATTTATTTTTATAATTTAATTAAATTATCGGAAGTATTTAATATTAAATAAAAAATATTTTAATACTTCTGTTCAACAGTGTAAATTAAAGATTTGAAGCTATTTTTTAATCAATTAAAGTTAATAAATTTGTAGAATATTTTTTAAGGGATAAACTCTTATTATTTAAACATAATTAAATAGTTAATTTACTAACAAAAATTATGAAGGAAAATATGAATTACATCAATGCTCTCCCAGATTTTCTAACAATGCAAAGAACAAGCTTTTGTTGGTTTATTACTCAAGGTTTAAATGAGGAATTAGCATTATTCTCCAGAATTCAAGATTTTGGTCAAAATACTGAATATATTATGTTTGGAGAAGAATATAGTTTAATAAAACCGCATTATAGTTTATTAATTGCTAGAAAATATAGTGGAAACTATAGAGTACAATTAGTCATTCACATAGAAGTTCGAAATAAAGTAATAAACAGTGTTAGATATCATAATCAATTTCCTATTATTACTTTACCTCTTATGACTACAGATACGACATTTATAATAAATGGATGTGAACGTGTCATTGTTAGTCAAATCATTCGAAGTCCTGGAGTTTACTTCGAAAAAAATAAAAATCAAAAAATCCGAAACCAATTTAAAAGAAAATTATCAACAGATATAAACAAATTACGATCATTTATACCATGTGGCGAAGCTTTTATTTCTGAATTTGATCTATTTTTTCCTATTCCAACCATAACTGATGATCCAGTCAAAAAGAAAAGAAAAATTGTTCCATATTGGCAAAATAATTTAATTTGTTATTATTCTATAAAATATCTAAAACAAACAGAAAAAACAGCTTCTTTTCATTTTTTAGAATGTTTTAAACTTTATCGAATTCTTTCGAAAACGATTCATTCGGAATCAAAAATTAAGTTAATAAAATTATTTTTAAAGTGGTTAAAATTAAGAAACAATTTTGTTTATTTTAAAATAAGTAATATTAATTTTCTGATAAACTATTTTAATTTCTTATTAAAACTGTTAGTGAAATATGAAATTTTTCAATCCAACTGGCTTCACAATAAATTTAACTCTAATTTAAAATATAGAGAATCGTTTGAAAAGTTTATTGAACTGAATAAAATTTCCTTTTCATCCACTAATGCCAATTTATCATATGATGAATTCTTAGAACTTTATTGGGCGTATGATAAAATAATAACGAATTCTCAGAGTATTGCCCAAACGCAGTTAAATTCTCAATTATTTTTAATAACTAAACATTCACAAAATTGGTTAGTTAAAAGAAGTCATTTTGGATTTTTAAAACAACAAATCAAAGATATCGTTCCAAAACTAAATAGCTTAAAAGAATTAACAAAACTTCAGAATTTAAAACCAACTATTTATTTTTCAATTAGTTTAAAAGAACAATTGAAGTATATATTCGGAAAGAATAAATTAATCTATAAACCTGATCGTCATAAATATCTTAAAACTAAAACACAATTTTTACTTTATCGAAAAGATCATGAAATTAGAACCAATTATCATAAAAAATATGATGAGAAAGATTTATATACAGCCACTTTAATTCCTGATTATGGTTCTTGGATTCGATTTGGTTTTCAAAAAAATACAAAAATAAATTCCTATAAATACCCGCTAAAAAACCAAGAAGATGAAGTTATAATTCAATTGGATAAAATGAATCAAAAACCTGTTCTCTTCCTATTAAAAGAAATGGGATTAACAGATTTAGAAATTTATCAAAGTCTACAATACGCTGATTTCTTTTATTTTAATAAACCCTTATTAATCAATTCAAAACGTTTAAATCAACCATTATCGAGATTCAATTTAAGTTTAAGTCATTTTAAAAATATTTCAGATTTTTCTAGAATTTTTGATCCAACTTATTATCGACTAGGAAGAGTAGGACGTTTTAAAATTAATACTTCTCTAAACTTAAAACTTAATGAACGATTGCAAACTATAACATATGAAGATATTTTTGCAATCATCGATAAATTAATTGACGTAACCCTTTCTAAGACTGTTCCAGATGATATTGATCATTTAAAAAATAGACGTGTTCGTTCTGTAGGAGAACTTTTACAAAACTTATTTAGGATTGGATTCCAAAGGTTAGTTCGAAAATTACGTAATCAGACTAATAAAATTGATACAAGTCAATTATTAAATTTTAACATCGTAAATGCAACAGTAAGAGAATTTTTTGGATCAAGTCAATTATCTCAATATCTTGATCAAACAAATCCCTTATCTTCCCTTACTCACCGGCGCCGAATTAGTGGTTTAGGACCAGGTGGATTTGATCGTGATCGCATTAGTTTCGCTGTTCGTGATATTCATCCCAGCCATTATGGTCGAATTTGTCCAATTGAAACACCAGAGGGACAAAATGTGGGTTTAATTGCTTCTTTAACAACATGTGCTCGTGTAAATAAAGCTGGATTTTTAGAAACTCCATTTTGGCGAGTTATTAATGGAAAAGTTATCAAAACTGGTCAACCTATTTATTTAACGGCAGATATTGAAGATTTTTATAAAATTGCGCCAGCAGATATAGCCACTAATCAAGAAAATTATTTAATAAAGAATGTAATTCCAGTTCGTTATAAACAAGATTTTGTTAATGTTACTCCTTCTGATGTTGATTTTATTGCTATTTCTCCAATACAAGTTGTTTCAATTGCTGCTTCCTTAATTCCATTTTTTGAACATGATGATGCAAACAGAGCACTAATGGGTTCGAATATGCAACGTCAATCAGTTCCATTAGTTTTTCCTCAAAAACCAATTGTTGGAACGGGATTAGAAAATCAAATTGCAATTGATTCTGGAATGACTTTAAATTCTCAATCATCAGGTATTGTTAGTTTAGTAACAGCAAATAAAATTATTATTAGAACTGAGAATGGAAAAAAATTGACTCATAAATTACAAAAATACTTGCGTTCAAACCAACAAACATGCATAAACCATAGACCAATTGTTTGGAAAGGTGAGAAAATAAAGTCTGGACAAATTTTAACTGATGGTCCAGCTATAACCAATAGTGAATTATCCTTAGGTCAAAACATATTAATAGGTTATATGCCTTGGCAAGGGTATAATTTTGAAGATGCTATTTTGATCAGTGAACGTTTAGTTTACGATGATATCTTTACGTCCATTCATATTGAACGATATAAAATTGAGATTGATCGAAATTCTGAAACATCGGAACGGACAACAAAAAATATACCAAATTTAAGTTTAGCAGACCTTAAAAATTTAAATGATGATGGAATTGTTACAGTTGGAACTTTCGTCAAACCTGGAGATATTTTAGTTGGTAAAGTAATTTCAAATAATACTTCTGAACAATTACCTGAATCAAAACTATTACGTGCAATCTTTGGAGCAAAAGCAAAAGGAGTTAAAGATAATTCATATAGAATGCCAGACAGTGAATATGGCCGAGTTATTGAAACAGTAACTTTTAACCGCCGAACAAAATTAACCTATAAATTTGAAAAGATCTATATTTTTGTTGCTCAAATCCGTAAAATTCAAGTTGGTGATAAAATCGCTGGACGTCATGGGAACAAAGGAATTATTTCACGAATTCTACCAAGACAAGACATGCCATTTTTACCTGATGGAACACCAATTGATATTATTTTAAATCCATTAGGTGTTCCATCGCGAATGAATGTAGGTCAATTATACGAATGTCTTTTAGGTTTAGCGGGGGATAAGTTAAATTCAAGATTTAAAATTTTACCATTTGATGAAATGTATGGGTTAGAAATTTCAAGAATTTTAATTAATAAAAAGTTACGGCAAGCTTCAATGGTTAAAAATGAAAGTTGGTTATTTAACCCATATGCACCTGGTAAAATGATATTAATAGATGGACGAACAGGACAAGAATTTGAAAATCCTGTTACTGTTGGTAATGCATATATGTTAAAACTTATTCATCTTGTTGATGATAAGATGCATGCTCGAGCAACAGGTCCGTATTCTTTAATTACCCAACAACCATTAAGAGGAAAAGCTCAACATGGAGGTCAACGATTTGGAGAAATGGAAGTATGGGCACTTGAAGGATTTGGTGCAGCTTTTACCTTAAAAGAATTGTTAACAATTAAATCAGATGATATGCAAGGTCGAAATGAAACATTAAATGCAATTGTAAAAGGTCAAAATATACCAAAATTTGGAATTCCAGAATCGTTTAAAGTTTTATTACATGAATTACGTTCAATTGGATTAGATATGAGTACTTACAAAATTGAAAAATTTAGTTCTTATAAAAAATATGAAGTCGAAATTAATTTGATCGAAAAATATAATGCACTATCGAAAACATTTTCACCTACTTCAACTATAAACGATATTTCATTTTAATTATAATGGTAGAATCTATAAAAGAATTTGATTACATAAAAATTAAATTGGCATCTCCTTTTCGGATTTTACAATGGGCAAATCGAAAACTTCCAAATGGCCAATTTGTAGGAGAGGTTCAAAAATCCGAAACAATAAATTATCGGACATTTAAACCAGAGATGGATGGATTATTTTGTGAACGTATCTTTGGACCAAGTAAAAGCTTAGAATGTGCTTGTGGAAAGTATAAAAGAGTTAGATATGAAGGATTAATATGTGAAAGATGTGGTGTTGAACTTACAGAATCACGAGTTCGTCGTCATAGAATGGGATATATAAATCTTATTTATCCAGTAACCCATGTTTGGTACATTAATAGTCGGCCAAATTTTATGGCTTTATTACTAGAAGTTGAAGAATGTGAAAAAAGATTAGATACAACATATACCACACATTCAGAAAAATGTAAAAAATGTGAAGGTCTAAAACTAACCACTTCAACAATTGTCGATTTATGGGACGAAAGAATAAAACGTATAAAATTAGCTTCGTTAGCTTATTTTATAGCAGAAGATGAAATTTCATTTTATGGATTACATTGGGATTTACAAAAATATCGGAGAAGCCGAGAATTAGGTTATAGCGGTTATCCTTTAAAACCTTATCCAAAGCCACAAAATCGAAGATACAATACTCCAAAATATCTACTACGTGCCACACCGAATTTTTTAATTGGTTCCCCATTAATTAAACGTGAATTAGAGAAACTTAATCTAAAATCTGAAATTTTTCAAATGAGATACTTTATTTTAGTGTGCACTAAAGTATTAAATAAAGAAAAACCGATTTATGAAGAATCAAGATGGTTTAGAAAATGGGAACAACAAAGAATTTATAAAATTCGCGAACAAGCTATTAAACGGATCAGAATTTTAGAGAATTTAGTTGGTACAGGATCACGACCAGATTGGATGATCATAACCGTTTTACCTGTGATTCCTCCAGCTTTAAGACCAATGATTCAATTAGAAGGTGGAAGGTTTGCTACATCAGATTTAAATGAATTATATAGAAGAATAATAACACGAAATAATCGTTTACTTCGATTATTAGAAATCGATGCTCCCCAATTAATTATTCGGAATGAAAAACGTTTATTGCAAGAAGCTGTAGATACCTTAATTGATAATGGAAAACGAGGGAAAATTGCATTAAGTGCAAATAATCGACCATTAAAATCTTTATCAGACATTATTAAAGGAAAACATGGTCGTTTCCGTCAAAATTTACTTGGTAAACGAGTTGATTACTCAGGTCGTTCCGTTATTGTTGTGGGACCAAGTTTAAAATTAAATCAATGTGGATTACCTTATGAGATGGCTATTGAACTTTTTCAACCATTTATTATCCGAGAATTAATTAATCAGGGTTTAGCAAGTAATATGAAGATTGCTAAAACTTTAATTCAACAAAGTGAATCTATTATTGATCCAGTTTTAGAAAAAGTTTTAAAAAATCATCCCATTTTTTTAAATCGAGCACCCACTTTACATCGGTTAGGAATCCAAGCATTTGAACCAATTCTAGTTCAAGGTCGAGCTATAAAATTACATCCCTTAGTTTGTTCAGCTTTTAATGCAGATTTTGATGGCGATCAAATGGCTGTACATATTCCGTTATCAACGGAAGCTCAAGCTGAATGTTATATGTTAATGTTAGCTCCGTATAATTTTTTATCACCAGCAAATGGTGAACCAATCATTATGCCAAGTCAAGATATGGTTTTAGGTTGTTATTATTTAACAGTTAATAATATTAAAGAACTTTTAGGTTCTAATCATTATTTTGCAAATTTGGAGGATATTATTTTGGCTTATAATCAAAATAAAATTGAAGTTCATAGTCAAATTTGGCTTCGAATTGACAAAGAAGAACCAATAACCTCTGATTTAATTAAAACGGTTAAATTAAACGACAGTACAAAAATTGAATATTACGAAAACAGACAAATTCGAAAAACAGAAAATGGAGAAATAATTGTTCAATATTTACAAACAACAACTGGTCGTGCCATTTTCAATTCCATAATTCAAAAAACTTTAAATTTTTTATAAATAAAAAGTGAAATACTAAATAAATTTTATGAAAAATTATACATATCAAAATAGTTTAATTGGTAAAAAACACTTACGTCAATTATTAGCTTGGAGCTTTACTAATTACGATTCTATGCAAGCTTGTTTATTAGCTGATGAATTAAAATATTTAGGCTTTAAATATGCAAGTCAATCGGGAATTTCAATTAGTATTGAAGATTTAAAAATCCCATTTGTTAAAAATTTAATGTTAGAAAGAGCGAATCAAGAAATCTTAAATTCTGAAAAGCTCTATTTAAAAGGTAAAATTACAGATGTTGAGAGATTCCAAAAAATTATTGATACTTGGAGTCTTACTAGTGAATCTTTGAAAGAACAAGTTATTTATTATTTTAAGACTTATGATCCATTAAATTCCGTATATATTATGGCATTTTCAGGTGCACGTGGAAATTTATCTCAAGTTCGTCAATTAGTTGGAATGCGAGGTTTAATGTCCGATCCTAATGGTGAAATCATGAACTTACCAATTAAAAAAAATTTTAGAGAAGGGTTAACAATTACAGATTATCTAATGTCTGGTTACGGAGCACGTAAAGGTATTGTTGATACCGCGCTAAAGACAGCCAATTCTGGATATTTAACTCGTCGTTTGATTGATGTTGGCCAAGATATTTTAATTCGTGAAAAAGACTGCGGGACAATTCATTCATTTTTATTGTCAACTTCAAATAATACATCTCAAAACAATAATTTAATTTATGATAAGATATTAGGACGTGTTTTAAGTAAATCGATTTTTGATAAAAAAACAGGAAAATTAATTGCACAAGCGGATGTTCAAATAACTCCAAAATTGATTAAAAAATTTAAAGAAAAACAAATTAGCGAATTTTATATTCGCTCACCATTAACTTGTAACTTATATCGTGCAGTTTGCCAAAAATGTTATGGCTGGGACTTAGCCAATGAAAATTTGGTTGATATTGGTGAAGCTATAGGAATTTTGGCTGGACAGTCAATTGGTGAACCAGGTACTCAATTAACAATGCGGACTTTTCATACCGGCGGTATTTTTACCTCGGAAGCTAGAGAACAAATAATTAGTCCGTTGAATGGTATTGTAAGATTTTATAAACTTTTAAAAACTGTTCTCTTAAGAACAAACCGTGGTGAAGACGTATTCATAACAAAAAATTCTGGTTCAATTCTCTTAATTCCTGAAGATAAAACAAAAGAACTAGTGGAAATTGAAGTTTTACGAAATACAATTTTATTTCCTAAAAATAATCAGTATATTTTAAAAGATACAGTTATTGGTGAACTTTTAAATCTTAATAAACAAATTAAAACAGAAATCAAACCAGTATTAAGTGATACCTGTGGTGAGATTTTTATACCACATTTGAAGAAAAAAATTAACTTGTTAAACAATAATAAATTAATTTGGATTTTATCAGGTCAGCTTTATAATAGTCCTATTAATTCATTTATAAATTTTTATCCTGATTACAAATTAAATAGTCATAGTTATATTTTTAGAACAAAATTAATAAATCATTATCAAGGTTTTGTTGAATTTATTAATAATAAAAAACCATTACATCAAAGATTAATTCAAATTAATAATCAGAAATATTCTTTTTTTGGTTCAAATTTACAACAATTAACAAAAAAAGTTCAAAATAAAAATTATTTATTAAACTTCCATGATACTCAATATCTATTAAAAGTTCATAAAAAAAATTCTAAATTTTATCTTCAGTTAACTCGTAATAAACAAATCGGAATTTTTATTACCAATAAATTTAAAACCTTAACAGGTGGAATTATATATTATGATCATTTAAATTTAATAAAATGTAATGAAATAAACGCTAAGATTCCATTATTATATCGAAGTACCTTATCAAACAAATATAAACCTATTGTTTCCCATAAAACAATTATCTGGCTCGGTGAAGAAACCCACAAAGTAAATTGTGAGCCAAGTGTTTTACTAATGGAACATGGGGATTTTATTTCTGCTGGTTTTGAAATTATCCCTGGTCTTTTTTCTAAGACATCAGGAATTGTTACTATTCGTCAAAAAAACAATCTTATTCAAACTATTTCGATTAAGGCTGGTCTGGTATATGAAGGGAAAAAATTCAAAAATATATCGAAAAAGATGTATTATCCAGGCGAATATATTCTTTCAAATATTCCTATTAAAGAATTATCGTTTTGTGAACATATTATTGGAAAAACAAGTGAACAATTATTAGTTCGCCCTATTGAAATTTTTGAATTTCCATATTCTGATTCTCATCAAAAAGAGTTTGAAAATCAAAACAAATTTAAGCAAAATTCGACTATTAAATTTGAATCTAAAACTATCTATTCATATAAACCGAATCAAATAATTAAAGGAATTCGGAATCTAAATTTAACGTCAAATATATTGACTTGTAAGCTTCATCAATCCTCAGAAAAAAACATAAACATTGAATTATTTAAAAATAAAAAAACAAAATTTATTGATTTATATATTAGTGAAAATTTATATTTAAATAAATACATTTTACCACAATTACGTTATAAAAATCTCCAATCATGTTTTCTTCTTCAACCAAATCAATACGTTGATCGATATACAACTTTAGGATATGTTGAATCAATTACCACAAATTCTTTAGAGATTGTCAAATTTAAATCTAAAACTAAAGAGAGTAAAAAAATCTTTTTAATATCAAATCAAGATTGTTTTACTGTAAAAAAAGAGACATTTTTAGATAAAAAAGTAAACGATTTTATTGTTAATAGTAAAAATATAACAGAAACAGGTAAAATTATTATTGAAAATAATAATCTCTTTACATTGCAAAAAGGACGTCCATATTTTTTCCCTAATTGTAAAAATGAAGGTTTATCAAATAAAACAAATCTTCAATATAAAATAATTTCGCCAGATCGTATCGCATCAAGATTTCAAACCAATCGACAAATTTTGATGAATTATCATAATATAATGAACCTTTCTATAATACAGAACTATAATTTTAATAAATTTATAAAAGGACAAATTAAAATAAAAGCGGAATTCTCAAAATTATTTCTGAAAAAAAATGGTAAACTTTATACTTCATTAATCCCTCAATTTTTTAAAAAGTTTTCATTACGTAATTCTGAATCAAACTTGAAGTATAAAAAAATTATAAGACCTAGTCTTAAAACAAAAAAAATTTTGAGAAAAACGAATCGAACTTTACTATTACAAAGTGTCGAAATTAATCAAAATAAATATAAAGATACACAAAAGTCAAATTATCAATTAACTCTAGTAAAATTTGTCGAACAACCTTTTAGTAAGACGACAAAATCAGTTGGTCTTTATTCAATAACAGAAGATTATTTTGAACAAGATGTTAATAGTGTTTTTTGTAAAAATAGTGAATTTATAGAAAATGGTGAAACGATTGGTTTATTAAATTTAGAAAAAGAAATTACTGGAGATATTGTTCAAGGTCTACCAAGAATTGAAGAAATATTAGAAGCAAGAAAGAAAAATTTGACTATTAAACGAATACCAACGAGTCAAAAAAAAGGTTTATTAATTCAAAAAACAAGTTTAGATCCTAATTTTGAGTTTAGAAAATTAGGAACAGGTATTAAAGAAAATGAAAAAATTAATCCACATAAATTATTAAAAGTTTATTTTAATTATTACGGTTCAATCAAATTTTTTGTATCGGATGAAAAAAAAGAAATTAAATATAATCGTTTAATTAATAATTATGAAGGAAGTTATAAAAGTTTTAAAAAAGTTCAATCATTTATTTTAAATTCAGTTCAATCTGTTTATCAATCACAAGGTGTTACTATTAATGATAAACATTTAGAAGTTATTATTAAACAAATGACAACCAAAGTTTTAATAACATATGAAGGAAATACTCCTTTATTAAGACGCGAAGTTATTGATTTATACCATATTCAATATATCAATCAAGTTATTCAATCACAAGGAAAAGAGTCTGCATGTTATGTTCCATTAGTACTAGGTATTACAAAAGCAGCTCTAAATAACCCAAGTTTTATTTCCGCAGCAAGTTTTCAAGAAACTACACGAGTTCTTACGAAAGCGGCTATTGAAGGGCGAATTGATTGGTTACGTGGTCTAAAAGAAAATATTATAATTGGTCATTTAATTCCAGCTGGAACAGGATCACAAAATTATCGAAATTGTTTTAAAAAATCTTTTATGAATCGACCTAAACTTGATACAGTTTTTGAAACAGTTTCAAATATTGTTTAAAAAACTAGACAAGTTTTTTAATGTTTGTTAAGATTTTTTTATACAAATTTGTTTATTAAATTAAGTAATTTAAAATTTTATGTCTGATATAAGCTTATCTCAATTATTAGAAGCTGGTGTTCACTTTGGTCACAAAGCTTATCGATGGAATCCAAAAATGTTTCCTTATATTTATAGTGAAGTAAATAATATTCATATTTTAGATTTAGTTCAATCAGCGACTTTACTAAAAGAAGCAAATGAATATGTCAAATCAGCTGCAAAAGAAGGTAAGTCATTTTTATTCATTGGTACAAAACGTCAAGCAAGTACTCTTATTGCACAAGAAGCACAGCGCTGTGATTCTTTTTATGTAAATCACCGTTGGTTAGGAGGAATGCTTACGAATTGGACAACTTTGAAAGAGCGAATTGCATATTTAAAAGATCTTGAAAAACAAGAAGCCGATAATACATTTGATTTATTAACTAAAAAAGAAGGGGCTTTACGCCGAAAAGAACTAAAAAAATTACGTCGATGTTTAGATGGTATAAAAAAAATGCCAAGTTTACCAGATGTTGCTATTGTTATTGATCAAAAACGTGAAATAACAGCTATGAGAGAATGTAGAAAATTAGGTATTCCAATTGTTTCAATTTTAGATACAAATTGTGATCCTGATTTAGTTGATGTTCCAATTCCTGGAAACGATGATGCAGTAAGATCAATTAAATTAATTTTACGATCATTAACTGATAATATTATTGCTGGTAAATCAGAATTATCGTCGAAAAATTAGTAACTATCTAAGTTCCTATTTAATTTTTCAAAATTATCAATTATTAATCTTTGAATTTATTTGAAGTTCAAAGATTAATAATTGATAATTTTGAAAAAAGTTAAATTAAGATCTTATGATAAACTCATCGATAATTTTTTTTCAATTTTTTTTATTTTCGTTGGAATTTAAATTTGCTCAATTACTCTTAAGTGACAGTTTCTTTAGAAATTTATAGTTAGGAATGTCCTCTCATTTTTTATCGTATAATTTGAATTTTCATACTTTACAAATCCTATAGAATTAGATGATAAAAGAAGAAAGTACAAATATACTATATATTGTTAAATTAAGTACATACAAAATTAGAATTATGATGAACTATTATGTATTTTTTAAATCAAGAAAAAGAGTCAACAGAAAGATAGAAAAGTGAAATTTTAACTGTTTATAATAACATTTTTGAGAAAATGATGAAAAGAATTTTTAGACTGAAATTCATATATTCTATATTTTTTTAAAAGTTTGTATATAGAAGACAAAATTAAAAAATAATTTAAGTATAATCTAAACTAGAAAATTAGAAAAAAGTTCAAAAGATGAGTAATAATGAAGACTTAAAAAAACTGATTAAAAGTCTACCCTTTTTCCTGCACGATTATTTAAATCAATGTTCATACAAAGAACAACTTATTGAGATTATATTAGATTTAGGACGGCGTCCAGAGGCTCGTTTTAGTACTGGTCCTGAATATTTATCACAAAAGATGGTTTCTTGGCAAGATATCGATTATATAACTAAACGTGTAGGTAAATTTAGTAATGAAAATCGTGCCGGAATTGAACGAACCCTTCATAGAATAAGTTGTATTCGAAATCGTCAATTTTTAATTAATGGTTTAACCTGTCGAGTTGGTCGAACAATATTTGGAACTGTTTCTGTTATTCGTGACTTACTAGAATCGGAAAAGTCAATATTAATTTTAGGACGTCCTGGTATTGGAAAAACAACTATCATACGTGAAATTGCCCGAGTATTTGCCGATGAAATGGAAAAACGAGTAATTATTATTGATACATCAAATGAAATCGCAGGAGATAGTGACATTCCACATGCAGGAATTGGAAGAGCAAGACGCATGCAGGTAGCAAAACCAGAATTACAACATCAAGTAATGATTGAAGCAGTCGAAAATCATATGCCACAAGTTATTATAGTTGATGAAGTTAGTACAGAACTTGAAGTTTTATCTGCTAGAACCATAGCAGAAAAAGGTGTTCAACTAGTTGTAACTACACATGGTAATTGTTTAGAAAATTTAATTAAAAATCCCTTATTAGTAGATTTAGTTGGTGGTATTCAATATGTAACTTTAAGTGATGAAGAAGCTAAACGGAGAGGAACACAAAAGAGTATTTTAGAAAGAAAATCATATCCTGCTTTCGAAATTATCATTGAAGTTAATCATCAAAATTCTTGGACAGTTTATGAAAATGTTAAAGATTCTATTGACTTATTATTACGTCGTGTTTCAACAATTGGACAAATTCGAGAATTTTCAGTAACCGAAAAAATTAAAATTAAGTCTAAACGGTTTCAAAACCATCAACAATCATTCTTAAAAAATATAAATGGTTTAAATACTTCTGTTTTAAATTCAAATAAACATTGGACTCTAATTAATAAACTAAAAGATAAAAAACATTTTAAATTATCTACAAACCGCTTAATCATTTATCCCTATTCTTTATCAACGAATTTACTTAAAGAAGTTTTATTAAAAATGGATTTAAAATTCACTTTAACTAATGACATTCGTAAAGCAAATTTAATTATCGGATTAAAAAAACATTTACGACAAAATTTTAAATTAATAAATTTAGCAAAACAAAAAGAAATTCCCATTTATACCCTTAATCAAATAAGCTTTTATCAGTTAAGTAAACTTATCAAATTTCTTTACTCATAATTTTTTATGAACAATTATTGGGCAAGATTATTACTAACTAATTCGAAACTTGTTTTGCGAAAGAATCAGAAGCAGATTAATAAGGTTGAATTAAATTTTTAATAATTATAGAACATTAAAAATAAATAGGAAATAATATTGATCTTTTATAAATTCTTTTTGAAATTCAATTCATACTCAAAAAATAAGTATATGAGTATAAATTGAATTTCAATTAATTGGAAGAAAAATTGAATTAAAGTGCTTTTAGATCTAAAAAACTTAGTGATAATAGAATAAATATTATTTAGTTTTTGAGAAAGCTTCTTTCGATTCAGCAATTGCTTCTTTTAATGAAACTTCAGCTTCATCAGTAAATTGATTTGTTGAAGCAACAATTCCAAGATATGGTTTTTGCGAACTAGTTAAATATGTAATTAAAGTTGCACAATAAGCTTTAACATCTTCTAATGCTAAATCATCTAAGAAACCATTAATACCTGTATAAATTAGTGCAATTTGTTCACCAACAGAAAACGGAGAGTTTTGTGGTTGTTTTAAAACTTCACGTAATCTTGTTCCACGAGCTAATTGTTTTTGTGTTGCTTCATCTAAATCTGAAGCAAATTGAGAAAAGGCTTCTAATTCAGCAAATTGAGCTAACTCTAACTTTAATTTACCAGCTACTTTTTTCATTGCTTTAGTTTGTGCTGCTGATCCTACACGTGATACTGAAATACCTACGTTAATGGCTGGTCGAATACCTGAGTTAAACAAATCATTTGATAAGAAAATTTGTCCATCAGTAATCGAAATTACATTTGTAGGAATATAAGCTGATACATCACTTGCTTGTGTTTCAATAATAGGAAGAGCAGTCATACTTCCACCACCTAGAGCATCACTAAGTTTTGCAGCTCGCTCTAATAAACGTGAATGTAAATAGAATACATCACCTGGATAAGCTTCACGTCCTGGAGGACGACGTAATAATAATGACATTTGACGGTATGCCATTGCTTGTTTAGTTAAATCATCATAAATAACTAATGTTGCTTTACCTTTATACATAAAGTATTCAGCTAATGCTGCACCAGCATATGGAGCAATATATTGTAATGTTGCTGGATCATTCGCACTTGCACAAACAATAATTGTATAATCCATTGCACTTTTCTCTTCAAGTACATTTACAACTTGTGCAACTGTTGAAGCTTTTTGACCAACACCAACATAAACACAAACAACATCTTCTGTTTTTTGGTTAATAATTGTATCTACAGCAATTGAAGTTTTACCCGTCTGACGGTCACCAATTATTAATTCACGTTGACCACGACCAATTGGAATCATAGCATCAATTGACGTAATTCCAGTTTGTAATGGCTCACAAACAGATTTACGACTGATAATACCAGGAGCCATTGCTTCCATTAAGCGAGTCTCTGAACTTGCAATTTCCCCTTTGCCATCGATTGGAAGAGCTAATGGGTTAACAACTCGACCTAAAAACTTGTCACCTACAGGAATTTGTGCAATTTGACCTGTTGATTTAACAGTACTACCTTCTAGGATCTGACGACCAGAACCCATTAATACAACACCAACGTTATCATTTTCTAAGTTTAAAGCAATACCGATTGTTTTATCTTCAAACTCTAAAAGTTCACCACTCATCGCTTGGTCAAGACCATAAACTCGAGCGATACCATCACCAACTTGTAATACCGTACCAATATTATCCACTTTAACATCTTGATCATATTTCTCAATTTGTTCACGGATAATACTACTAATTTCGTCTGGACGAATATTTATCATTGTATTATTTTTAAAATAAAAAGTTAATAAAAGATTTGTTTATACTTAAATCTCTAAAACAGTATCTAAGTGTTTTGCTAATTTTTGTAATTGATTCTTAATACTAAAATCAATTACTTTTGATTCAGTTTGAATTAAAAAACCACCAATTAAAGTTGAATCAACTGTAATGACTAATCGAATTTCTCTTGCATTAGTTAATTCTTTTAATTTTTGAATTAATGTATTTTTTTGTGCGCTTGTAAAAGCTGATGCAGTTGTAACTTCAATTTTTTTAATTGAAGCTGCTTCATAAACTAATTCTAAATAGGTAGCAATAACTGAACTTAACAAATTAATTCGATTTCGACTTATTAAAACCATTAAGAATTTAAACGTTTCAGCATCGATTTGTGATTCTAATGTTTTTGCTAAAACTTCACGTTTTACTGCTTCACTAGCAACTGGATTATCTAAAAATTCTGTCAGTTCAGCACTTTCACTTAAAAAAGTGTCTAAGTTTTGAAAATCTGCAGTAATCAGGTGCATAATGTTCTTTTCAACTGAAAAGTCAAATAAAGCACGTGCATATGGAGCTGCAATTTTTTTTGATAATGGATCTACACTCATAATAAATCTCCTTCTAATTTATTAATAGTATCATTGATTAATGCAGTTGCACGTTCTTTTGGTTCAAATGTCTCTTGAGCACGAATTACAGTTCGTTTTAATACTAGTGATATAATTTGTTGTTTAATATCTAAAAATATTTGTCGCTCTTTTGATTGGAAAGATGCTAACGCTCGCTCAAAACGAATTTTTAAATCTTTCTTTGCTTCGAATGCATCTGATTCAAGCAATATTTTTTTTGTTGCTATAGTTTCATTTTTAATTTCACTAATAACAATATTTGCTTGGTTTAATTGTTTTTCTGCTTCACTTAAACGTTTTGTTGCTTCATTTAAACGATCTTCTGCATCTTGGACACCTTTTACAATTGTTGTTTTTCGTTCTTCTAATAGAGACCCTATAAAATCACGACCAACATAAACTAAAATTCCAACTAATGCCAAGATATTTAGTAAACCTGTTTCCAGAATATCTAAATTTAAACCAATGCCTTCATTTTTGGCAAGTAATGTAAAAATTTGATCAAAATTTTCCATGTTTTCGAGTTTTTATATAAACTATAGAATTATAAAAAGGAAAATTACGTTTAACAAAAAATTTAGATTGATAATCTAGTTTCAATATCAACACATAATGATTGAACGATTTCATCTAAACTATTAAGTGCTATATTCTTTTTAGTAAGAAGATCTTTTTGAATCGTATCTAATAAATTATCAATATAATTTTGAGAAATGTTTAATTCAGTTTCTAAGATTTCTTTATGAATTTTTTGTGAGTTTGTAATTTCTAATTGGGCTTCTTTCCGGACGCTAGTTAATTCTTGTTCGTACTGTGCAGTGAGTTTGTTGGCTTCCGCTAATATTTCTGAAGCTTTACCAAGATTCGTTAGAATATATTCTTTACGTTCATCAATAATTGTTAATAAGGGATTATATAAAACAATGTTTAAAATAAACGTTAACAATACAAATTGAATTGCGACTAAAGGTAAAGTTGCATTAAAATCAAATAAACCACCAGGTCCACTAACTTCGGAACTTGAAATGAGTATTGAAAAATTAATCATACAAAATTTATATATTGTACTGTAGAATTCAAATTGTTTAATTAAAGAAAATTATAAATTTAACTAAGGAAATTTGAATATTTTTGATAATTATTAATTATCGAAAAATTATAAATGTTTAAATACTATTTAATCTTTTAAAATTCGTCTTTTACAAGACTTAAATAGTATTTAAAAAAATAATTTGATTATATTTAATTTAAGATCGAGAAGTAAAAGTTTTTTTATTACTTAGCGATTTTCAATTACAAAAACCTTATGAATTAAAAGGGTTAGCGAATAATAATGCTAATGCTACTACTAAACCATAAATAGTTAATGCTTCCATGAAAGCTAAACTTAATAATAATGTACCTCGAATTTTGTTTTCAGCTTCAGGTTGACGTGCAATACCTTCAACTGCTTGACCAGCAGCATTACCTTGACCAATACCAGGACCAATTGCAGCTAAACCAATTGCTAAACCAGCAGCGATAACAGAAGCAGCAGAAATGATAGAATCCATAATAAATTTTAAATTGTAAATATATATATATAATTTTTAAAAACTCTAAATGTACTAATTCATAAAAACCTATTCAAGAGCTTCTGCAATATAAGCAGCAGCTAATGTTGAAAAAATTAATGCTTGTACTGAACCAGCAAAAACTCCTAACAACATAATTGGTAAAGGAATTACTAAAGGAACTAATGATGTCAATACTGTAACCGTTAACTCATCAGCTAAAACATTTCCAAATAATCGGAAACTTAAAGATAAAGGTTTTGTAAAATCTTCTAAAATATTAATCGGTAGAAGAAGTGGAATTGGTTCAATATATCGTTTGAAATATCCTAAACCTTTTTTACTAAGACCGGCATAAAAATAAGCAAAAGATGTCAAGAAAGCTAGTGCAACTGTTGTATTAATATCATTTGTTGGAGCAGCAAATTCACCTTCTGGTAATTGAATTAATTTCCAAGGGATGACTGCACCGGCCCAGTTACAACCAAAAATAAAGAAGAATAAAGTCCCAACGAATGGAATCCATTCTTTATAAAAACTTTCACCAAGTTGATCTCTTGCAATATCAGTAACAAAGTCAACTGCTGCTTCCATAAAGTTTTGCCAACTATGTGGAATACGATTCGCATTTGAAGTACCTAGGAATGAAATTGCTAATAAAATTAATAATACAAACCAGATAACTACTAAAACTTGACCATGTACTAGAGCTCCACCAATGTTCCAGTAAAAATGTTTTCCAACTTCTGCCTCCGCTAATAATGTAAACGTATTTGAATATAAAATTTCTGGGTACATAAAATTTAGCTAATTTAGTAAATTACCCAATATTAAAAAATATACAGGAACAATAGTTATTATAAAGTATTCTCTTTTGTTTTAGGTTTACTTTTATAAAAACACTCTTTTTATTAACAATTTAAACTCATAACCATTCATAACCTTTCTTTTCTAATTCTTTAGCTAATTCAGCCGATCCAGTTTTTATAATTTTTCCATCTTGCATAACATGAACATAAGTTGGATTAATATAGTCTAATAATCGTTGATAATGTGTTATTAAAATGATAGATTTATTTGGTGTCATAAAATTATTAATTCCAGTTGAGATAATTTTTAAAGCATCAATATCTAAACCTGAATCTGTTTCATCTAATATTGATAATTCAGAATCTAATAAGATCATTTGTAAAATCTCATTTCGTTTTTTTTCACCACCTGAAAATCCTTCATTAACATTTCTACTTAAAAATAAAGAAGACATATTAACTAATTTTAATTTCTCATTTATAATCATTAAAAATTCAATTGGATCAACTTCTGGTTTGTTATAAAATTTTTGTTTTGAATTATAGGCAAGTCGTAGAAAATCTTCATTGCTAACTCCGGGAATTTCGATTGGATATTGAAAAGCTAGGAAAATACCTAAGTGTGAACGTTCTTCAGGGTCAAGATCTAAAATACTTAAACCTTTAAAAAGAATTTCACCATTCAAAATCGAATAAGCTGGATGACCAGCCAGAACTTTTGAAAATGTACTTTTTCCTGAACCATTTGTACCCATAATTGCA
>Ga0209404_10000128_pt1:45000-66877 | contig 66877 bp, 68 predicted proteins | sample TroAtlMetagenome_2_FD_187447 | JGI IMG/M metagenome (GOLD analysis project Ga0209404, IMG submission 187447) | Marine eukaryotic phytoplankton communities from Atlantic Ocean - Tropical Atlantic ANT8 Metagenome (SPAdes) (version 2) | ecosystem: Environmental > Aquatic > Marine >...
TCTATAGTATACTATAATTTGGTTGTGATAATTTTATAAAGTTTAATTTTTTTATTGATTCTATAAATTATTCATAATTTATAGAATCAGTAAAAAAATTAAACTTCAAATTGATTTCCACGACGATATTGTAAAAAAGCTGCAACAAAAAGACCTAAGGCAGTTACAGTTATTAATCCTAAAACTATACCCGATAATAAGGCTTCTACCATTTATTATTATTTTTAAATTTTAATGTAAACATGAGTACCATTGTACCGCTAATTATACAATAATAATTTTTAAATTATATTTAAAAATTATCTAAACCCAACTGCAGCTTGCCATACAAATGCTAATAATAAAAAGAAAACAGGAATAACAGGTAATACATCCACAATTGGACTAAAGACAACATATGCTTCTGGTAAACGAGATAATAATAAAGTTTCCATAATTAAATATTTATATGAAGTTTCTAAAATTAATAATATTAATTTTACTATAAAAGTGTTGAAATTTTTAATTTATATTCCTGTTTTAGTTTTAAATTTTTTTATATAAGATTGACAGGATTAATTTACTTTCTACTTAAATAATCAATTTTTTATTTTACCTATTTATGGTAATTTATATTATTTTCCTAGACGAGTGTGTTCCTAATAAAAAAATTAATTTTTCTCCATTTATATTAATGTTAATGTATAATTATAAGCATGAGTTGATAAGACTAGAGTAAAATATATTGTTTACTCTTCCTACAATTTAATTAAAGGATTATTAAAATATGACCATTGCTATTGGGCAAAACCAAGAACGTGGTATTTTTGATCTTATTGATGATTGGTTAAAGAAAGATCGATTTGTTTTCGTTGGTTGGTCAGGTTTATTACTATTTCCTTGCGCTTATTTAGCGGCAGGTGGTTGGTTAACTGGTACAACTTTTGTTACATCATGGTATACTCATGGTTTAGCAAGTTCATATCTTGAAGGTTGTAACTTTTTAACAGCAGCTGTTTCAAGTCCAGCGAACAGTATGGGCCATTCATTACTACTTTTATGGGGTCCTGAGGCACAAGGTGATTTTACACGTTGGTGTCAAATTGGTGGACTTTGGACGTTTATTGCTTTACACGGTTCTTTTGGTTTAATTGGTTTCTGTTTACGTCAATTTGAAATTGCTCGTTTAGTAGGTATTCGTCCATATAATGCAATTGCATTCTCTGGTCCAATTTCAATCTTTGTTTCAGTTTTCTTATTATACCCTTTAGGCCAAGCAAGTTGGTTCTTCGCACCAAGTTTTGGTGTAGCGGCAATTTTCCGCTTCCTAGTATTTTTACAAGGTTTCCATAACTGGACGTTAAATCCATTCCATATGATGGGTGTAGCTGGTATCTTAGGTGGTGCATTACTTTGTGCTATTCACGGTGCAACTGTAGAAAATACATTATTTGAAGATGGTGATGCAGCTAACACATTCCGTGCTTTCACACCGACTCAATCGGAAGAAACATATTCAATGGTTACAGCTAACCGTTTCTGGTCACAAATTTTTGGTGTAGCATTTTCAAACAAACGTTGGTTACACTTCTTTATGTTATTTGTACCAGTTACTGGTTTATGGACAAGTGCAATTGGTGTTGTTGGTTTAGCATTAAACTTACGTGCATATGATTTTGTATCACAAGAATTACGTGCAGCGGAAGATCCAGAATTTGAAACATTCTATACAAAAAATATTTTATTAAACGAAGGTATTCGTGCTTGGATGGCTGCACAAGATCAACCACATGAAAACTTTGTATTCCCTGAGGAGGTATTACCACGTGGAAACGCCCTTTAATAATACTATAGCAGGTCGTGATATTGAATCAACCGGCTTCGCTTGGTGGAGTGGAAATGCTCGTTTAATTAATGTTTCAGGTAAATTATTAGGTGCTCACGTAGCACATGCTGGCTTAATGGTATTTTGGGCTGGTGCAATGATTTTATTCGAAGTATCACACTTCGTGCCTGAGAAACCTTTATATGAACAAGGTTTCATTTGTATGCAACATTTAGCAACATTAGGTTACGGAATTGGTCCAGGTGGTGAAATTACTACAACTGTACCATACTTTGCTGTTGGTGTAATTCATTTAATTTCATCTGCAGTTTTAGGTTTTGGTGGTATCTACCATTCATTATTAGGTCCAGATACATTAGAAGAATCATTCCCATTCTTTGGTTATGATTGGCGTGATAAAAATAAAATGACAACAATCTTAGGGATTCATTTAATCGTTTTAGGTTGTGGTTCTTTATTATTAGTTGCTAAAGCAATGTATATTGGTGGTATTTACGATACATGGGCACCTGGTGGTGGTGATGTTCGTTTAATTACTAGTCCTACATTAAACCCAATCGTAATTTTTGGTTACGTATTCCGTTCTCCATTTGGTGGAGATGGTTGGGTTGTATCAGTAAATAACATGGAAGATGTTGTTGGTGGTCATGTTTGGATTGGTGTATTATGTATTACTGGTGGTGCTTGGCATATTTTCACGAAGCCATTCGCTTGGGCACGTCGTGCATTCGTTTGGTCAGGTGAAGCATATTTATCATATAGTCAAGCTGCGCTTTCACTTATGGGTTTAACAGCTGCATTATATGCTTGGTATAATAATACAGCTTATCCAAGTGAGTTATATGGTCCAACAGGTCCAGAAGCTTCACAAGCACAAGCGTTTACATTCTTAGTTCGAGATCAGCGTCTAGGTGCAAATATTTCATCAGCACAAGGTCCTACTGGTTTAGGTAAATATTTAATGCGTTCACCAAGTGGTGAAATCATTTTTGGTGGTGAAACAATGCGATTCTGGGATTTACGTGCACCATGGGTTGAACCATTACGTGGTCCAAATGGTTTAGATGTTAACAAAATTAAAAATGATATCCAACCATGGCAAGAGCGTCGTGCTGCAGAGTACATGACTCATGCGCCATTAGGTTCACTTAACTCAGTAGGTGGTGTAGCAACAGAAATTAACTCAGTTAACTATGTATCACCTCGTTCATGGTTATGTTGTTCACACTTCTTCTTAGGCTGGTTCTTCCTTGTAGCTCATTGGTGGCATTCGGGTCGTGCTCGAGCTGCTGCTGCTGGCTTTGAAAAAGGTATTAATCGTGCTACAGAACCTGTATTATCGATGCGTCCTATTGATTAATAATCATTAAAATTTTAATAAGTTATATTTTAATTCTTGAAATGAATTAAAATATGGCTTATTTTTAAAATTTTAACTTATGTTTAAATTTAATTTATTATTATTTTAAACATCTTAATTAACAACTTCGAATAAATTATAAACTATCTTTTTCTTTTCCATTTTGGAGACTATTGAAAATATTAATATTTTATACTTAAATTAATTAAAACAATATTTATAAAATTTAGTAAATATTTAGTTTTGTTAAATTCCTTTGTTTTTATAAAAGCATAAAGTCTTAAAGACAAAATATGGGGAGTATTTTTAAGGTTTTCTTCTTTTTTTTTATTTTTGTTCTGATTATACAAATTTTAATAATCAATCTCGTGCTGAATTTATTGAATAATTAATTAAATTGAACTTTTAGTAGATTGTAGGACAATTATGTTTTGAATATTAAATAAATTACTATTATCTTTTTTCTTTTTTTATGTTAGAATCCAGATTAACAAAATAGTATAAAGGCTCTGTAGCTCAGTGGTTAGAGCAGAGGATTCATAAGCCTCAGGTCGTAGGTTCAAATCCCACCAGAGTCATTTACTATTACTTCTTTTTAGAAAAAAGTTGTTTGTATTTCTTAATTTAGGAAAAATGGCTGAGTGGTCGAAAGCAATAGATTGCTAATCTATCGTACAATTATTTGTACCCAGGGTTCGAATCCCTGTTTTTCCTTAATTAAAAGAATAAAAAGTTGACAAATTAAAAAATTTTATTATTATTAGTATCAAAGCTATAAACAATTTATCTGGGATTGTAGTTCAATTGGTTAGAGCACCGCCCTGTCACGGCGGAAGTTGCGAGTTCGAGTCTCGTCAGTCCCGTTATATAAAATATCTTAAAATTAGAAGAGTTCATATTCTATAACCATTTAATAATAATATTTCTAATATTATTATTAAATGATTTTTTATTCGCCTTGAACTTTTAATAAAGCAAATCCTAAAGATAGACCAAATAAAGTCATAAAAAACATAAGAATTGCTGGCGTAACAATTTCTGGACTTGCATAGGGAAATATTAATCTGATTAATTCAATCATAAAATTCTTAATTTTTAAATATCACAAAAAGTTTAAAAAATTAGAAACCGTTTCGAGCCCACACAGTTAAAGCTAATGAGAATGTAAACATTGCCATTACACTCGCCCAACCTAAACTTACAATATCCATAGATTTCTATTATTAATTTCGTTAATTTCTATAATTTTAAAGGGTTTTTATAAATAAACCCTTTAAAAATTTTTTAAATTATATAATACCATCGGTCCAATCTACATCTACATTTTCAATAATTAAAGATGAATTGTAAATTTCTAAAATAATCAATAAGAATATTAAGAATGCAGCCATTACTACAGCCATGATTGGTGTTGTTCCCCAACCGGGAGCAACTTTACCATACTCAGCATTTAATGGGCGCAAAATTTCACCTAATCTTGTTCTTAATGCCATAAAAATATTTATATTTTTAATAAATTAATTTTTCTAGTATATGTTATATAATATTAAGACGTCGATCTAAATAATCTTACTATATATAACATGGAAACAGCAACTATTATCGTAATTTTCGTATCAAGTTTACTCTTAGGAATTACCACATATTCTCTCTATACAGCTTTTGGACCAGCCTCAAAAAATTTGCGGGATCCATTTGAAGAGCATGAGGATTAAAAAATAAAACCAAATAAACTGGTTTTATTTTTTAATAATTCGAGGTGTTTCTCTGAAAAATACTGCAAAGAAAATTACGACTAACGTACCAATAAGTAAAGTTGTATAAACTAACGCTTCCATTGTTTGATCCTATTTAATAAATATGAAGAAATTAAAAAACTGCCTGTAAATTATACAGCACCTTGTTTTTTCGTTGATTTATCACCAAGTTTTTGGAATGCACCAAATTCTACTTGTTCTGTCACTTCAGCACCAATACCCGTAAATACATCACGGAAGATTGTTCGACCACCATGCCATAAATGACCTAAGAAGAATAAGAAAGCAAAGTTAGCATGACCAAAAGTATACCAACCACGTGGACTACTTCTGAATACACCATCTGATTCTAAACTTGTTCTATCAAATTCAAAAACTTCTCCTAATTGTGCTTTACGAGCGAATTTTTTAACTGTTGGTGCATCCTTGAATGTTTGACCATTTAATTTACCACCATAGAAATCAACTGTTACTCCAACTTGTTCGATACTGTATTTTGATTCAGCACGACGGAAAGGAATATCAGCACGAATGATACCGTCTTTATCAACTAAAATTACTGGGAATGTTTCAAAGAAAGCTGGCATTCGACGTACAGTTAATTCACGCCCTTCTTTATCACGGAAAATCGGATGACCTAACCAAGCTTCTGCGATACCATCACCTTTGTCCATTGCACCAGCACGGAATAAACCACCTTTTGCTGGGTTATTTCCAATATAATCATAAAATGCTAGTTTATCTGGAATTTTTGACCATGCTTGGCTTTCTGATAAGCCTTCTTTCGCTATTGATGTTTCAACTTGTCGTTCAATTTCTTGTTGGAAATAACCACTATCCCATTGATAACGAGTTGGACCAAATAATTCAATTGGAGTTGCTGCTGCACCATACCACATTGTACCTGATGTTACAAAAGCAGCAAAGAAAACAGCTGAAATACTACTTGATAAAACTGTTTCAATATTACCCATTCGTAATGCACGATATAATCGTTGCGGTGGACGAACAGTTAAATGGAAAACACCTGCAAGAATACCGAAAAGACCTGCAGCAATATGGTGAGCTGCAATACCACCTGGGTTAAATGGGTTAAAACCGTCTGGTCCCCATGATGGTGCTACTGGTTGTACTTTACCTGTGATTCCATATGCATCTGAAACCCAAATACCAGGTCCAAATAAACCTGTTACATGGAATGCACCGAAACCAAAACATAATAAGCCTGATAAAAACAAGTGGATACCAAAGATTTTTGGTAAATCTAAAGCAGGTTCACCGGTTCTTGGATCACGGAATAATTCTAAATCCCAGTATACCCAATGCCAGATAGCAGCTAAGAAACACATCCCTGATAAAACAATATGTGCTAAAGCTACACCTTCAAAACTCCAAATACCAGGATTTGAAACACTTTCACCTGTAATACTCCAACCACCCCAAGAATCCGTAATACCTAAACGAGTCATGAAAGGCATAACGAACATTCCTTGACGCCACATTGGATTTAAAACAGGATCTGAAGGATCAAATAAAGCTAATTCATATAATGCCATTGATCCAGCCCAACCGGCAACTAACGATGTATGCATTAAATGTACCGCAATTAATCGGCCTGGGTCATTTAAAACAACAGTGTGAACACGATACCATGGTAATGCCATAGTAATAGATTCCTCAATATAAATAAAGGTTTTTGACTTTCTTACAACTAAACTTAAACTATATAAAAGTTAGCTAATATATTATTATAAGCAAAGATCCAAAAAATTAAACATTGATTTTTTATCGTTAAAATAACTTGCTAAAAATTAAAATATACAATAAAGTTAGCTAAACAATTACTTTTATTGAATTTACAAAAATTTTATACTTAAATAGAAAATTATTACTATGGCAAAAAAAAGCATGATTGAGCGCGAGAGAAAGCGCATTAAATTACATAAAAAATATTCGTTAAAACGTGCTAGTTTATTAGATAAATATCAAAATGAAGAAAATTTCAATTTAAAACTTGAGTTACATTCAAAACTACAAAAATTACCACGTAATAGTTCAAAAACTCGAATTAGAAATAGATGTTGGAAAACTGGCCGTGCTCGTGGCTTTTTTAGAGATTTTGGATTATCACGTCATGTTTTTAGAGAAATGGCACACCAAGGTTTATTACCAGGTGTAACAAAATCAAGTTGGTAATAAAAACTTATTTAAATTAAACTAAAGGATTTTAGAAATTTAATCTACAATTATAAGTATCCAAGTTAAAATTTTTATCAAATAATTATATTATAATTCAACATCTTTAATTCTTTAGAATCAAAACAAATTTAATTTAAAATAAGGAGTTTTTTATGATTTCCGATGCACAAGTTTATACGGCATTATGTATTAGTTTATTAGCTGGAATCTTAGCTGTTCGATTAGGTTCAACACTTAATGAATAAAATTTATTCATTGTTGGAAAAAATAATTAATTCAAAAACTTTCTATATTAATAATTGAGAATAAGCTATGGTAACAGAAGATTTAAAAAAATTTAGTACTCCAGTTTTTCCTTTTACGGCAATTGTTGGGCAAGAAGAAATGAAATTGGCTTTACAACTTAATGTAATTGATCCAAAAATTGGTGGAGTGATGATTATGGGTGATAGAGGTACTGGTAAATCAACAACTATTCGTGCAATTGCAGATTTACTTCCCGAAATTGAAATTGTGAAAGATGATCCATTCAATTCACATAAATCAGATTTAGATTTAATGGGTAATGAAGTTAAATCAGCAATTCAAAACAATGAATCTCTTGAAACGGAATTGATTAAAATTCCAATGGTTGATTTACCACTTGGTGCTACAGAAGATCGAGTATGTGGAACAATTGATATTGAAAAGGCGTTAACTGAAGGGGTAAAAGCTTTTGAACCAGGACTATTAGCTAAAGCAAATAGAGGACTTCTTTATGTTGATGAGGTAAACTTATTAGATGATCATCTTGTTGATATTTTATTAGACTCAGCTGCTTCAGGTTGGAATACAGTAGAACGGGAAGGAATTTCTATTCGCCATCCAGCTCGTTTTGTGTTAGTAGGATCAGGAAATCCGGAAGAGGGAGAATTGCGTCCGCAATTATTAGATCGCTTTGGAATGCATGCGGAAATTCGAACTGTTAAAGACCCGGCTTTACGTGTTAAAGTTGTTGAAGAAAGAACATCTTTTGATCAAAGTCCAATGGTTTGGATTGAACATTATGAAGAGGAGCAACAAAAATTACGTGATAAAATTGTTGCTGCACAAAATATGTTATCTACCGTTGAACTTGATTATGATTTAAGAGTAAAAATTTCTGAAGTATGTAGTCAATTAGACGTAGATGGTTTACGTGGCGATATTGTAACAAATCGAGCTGCTAAAGCGTATGCCGCTTATAATAATCGAACAAAAGTGACTGTTGAGGATATTGGTCAAATTATAACACTATGTTTACGCCATCGCTTAAGAAAAGACCCATTAGAATCAATTGATTCAGGTGATAAAGTAAGCAAAGTTTTTAAAGAAGTTTTTGAACTTGAAGATTAAAAAATATTGACAAGTTTTATATAAAACACCAAATAGAACAATACTCTTATTTTGTGCCATAATATGGTTTAAAGTTAACTAATGGAAATAGTAATTATCCTAAAATTAATAAACCTATTTTGTCTCAATATTATAATTTATTTGTACCATGTGCAAAAATTACACGTGGTGCAAATAAATTAAAAATGGTTAAAAGTTTCTTATAATTTCATTTTTTAACTTATTAATGTACTATTTCTGTACCAATAAATTAATTTTTCAATTGTATTTAGAATAAAATCTAATTAATCAAATAATGGTTCATTGAAATAAAATATTTTTGCTTTAAAACTTTTAATTGTTACCATTTTTATATTTAGCTTAAAATTGATTTGGTTTTTTATAAAAAGTGGAACGATAAAAGTAATAATGGACAATTTTTTTTTTTTAAATTGATAGTAATTTTAAACGACAAATATTTATTAAAATAATATTTTTACTTTAGTAATTTTAAAGTAGAATTAAAAATAATATTATTGGTTATTTTATTACTTAAAATTTTATTAAAAATTAATAAATAAGGATTTAAAAAATGATTAATTGGCAAGTTGTAGGACAATTATTAGCGACAGGTTTAATTCTGTTCGCAGGCCCTGCCATAATTATCTTATTAGCATTAAAGAGAGGGAATCTTTAAAATATAGTTATTTAATTTTGATCATCAATATAAAAATTGTCTAAAAATACTTATGATAACTGCTTTAACAGCTTTATTAGTTTTATTATCATTTGGTTTAGTGGTAACAGTTCCAGTAGCTTTAGCTACACCAGGTGAGTGGGAAAATTCAAAGAGTGATTTTACAAAAGGTATTCAAGCTTGGGTAGGTCTTGTTCTTTTAATTGCTGCTGCTGATGGTATTGCATCATCAATTTAAAAATTTAGAAATTATAGTTAAAACTATAATTTCTAAATTTTTTTAAAGTCTTGACAAAATAGATCAAGTTTACTAAAATAAGTCAAGGTGTATAGTAAATTTGTTAGCGGGCATAGCTCAGTGGTAGAGCGCAACCTTGCCAAGGTTGATGTCGCGCGTTCGAATCGCGTTGCCCGCTTCAAACAATTCTATAATTCCTTTCATTCAAAATCTAAATGCCCCCATCGTCTAGAGGCCTAGGACAGCTCCCTTTCACGGAGCAGACAGGGATTCGAATTCCCTTGGGGGTAATTAAAATAGCTTATACTTTATAATTTCTAAAAAAAATTACAAAGTTTTTAAGAATATCTTGATTTTTAGAAAAAAATTAAGTATGTTTAGCTTACAATAATAAGATATTAAACCTTTAAAATTTTTCAATTCAGAGATTAATAGAATTAATTTATGTTATATATTTTTCGACTTTTACTTCTTTTAATCAATATTGATCAAGGAACAGTCTTAAATTGGTTTGGAATCGAAGATCCAACAAATCAAGACATTCGTCAAACAGTAGAAAGTGATTACGAATTTCATATTTCAAATTTAGAATCCACAACGGATGTTTCTTTAGATACTCTTCGTTTAATTATAGAGGGGTTATGGGAAAAAATTCAGGATGGTCTAACCTTAGCCGATATTGAAAATGTTCTGTTTTTCATTCTTTTTATTCGTTTTGTAATTCTTGCAATACGATACAATTTAAAAACTTCTTTTTATATTACATGCATTGGACTTTTCGCTGGGTATCTATGGTACCGACATTTGATTGATCTTATCTCTATGTATCGCAGTGTGTTATTAAAACTTCCATTTTTAAATAAATTAGGAATGGATGCGGTTCAATTACGTTCTCTTCATAGGCAGATGGCTTTAACCGATTTAAAATTAGGTGAAAATGTTCATTGGTATGATCCAGGAAAAGTTATATATTATGCGTTCACAAAAGGAATTGTTAATGTCGATTCAGAGACTGGTCTTAGATATTATATTGATCCAGTTTCTATGGTTATTTCAAATGTACAAGAACCAAATCAGGCAAACATCTTACCCCTTTATTATAAAATTTATAATAAAATCGTACCAAAAATATTTCAGATTTGTAGTAAATTTTGGAATCAACTTTCCGGAGTGGCAGCTTATGCAGTAATCACTCGAATAGGGAAAAGATATTGTCCATATTTAGTAAGATGGCATTGGACTTTTTTACTTATAATAGGTTTGATTGAGCAAATTTTTATCTATTTTATCTATCGAGTTTATTATTTCCAAACATTTGTACTTATTCCTCAAACGGAATCTCTGAACAGTTATGTTGATCCAAGTTTAACTTTACAAATTAATGCTTTGAATTCTATTATCGCTGCTATTGTATTAAGTCATATCGGATTTATAATTTTTGGATTATTTCATGCTATCTGGGGTCAATACTTTTACATTCCATTTTTTGTTGAAAATACTGAACTGCATATTGGTCCGCGACCTAAAAATAGTATTTATAGTGGTGGTCAAACTTCATGGCAGGATTCTGAAGAAAAAGATAAAAACTTTAATCGCGTGATACCAAAACTTTGGTATGGGTGGTTTGGAAGTGGTACTAAAAATAATGGAGAATTTAGTCTGAAGCTTAAGCAATTTTTAAGAAAAATTAAAAAAAAATTAAGAAAACAATTTAGAAAATAAAATAAAGTGTTTTTAGAATAGTTTTGAAATGATTCTATTTTTTCAATTCAATACATATTAAAAAATTATCTTTTAATAAGTATTGAATTGAAAAAGTTTTATAATGATGAACCTAAACCTGAATATGCACCATAGAAGAAAGTAGCCAGCAGAGCTAATGCTGCTGATCCACCTACTAAACCTACAAGCCATAAAGGAATTCTACCAGTATTTACCATAAAAAAAAGTTCCTATTAGATTAATATTAATTGAAGAAATAACTTGCGAATAGAACTGCTAAAACAAAAATTAATAGCAATCCCCAATAAAGAGAAGTTCGATTTAATTCTACCGCTTGTTTATTTGGATTTGGACCTGTCATAAAAATTACCTCGTATTTAGTATTTAAATTGTATGTTAATTTATCGTTGAATGAATTGCATAGCAGTAATACCACCTAAAAAGAACACAGTTGGAATTGCTAGTCCATGAACAGCTAACCAACGAAATGTAAAGATTGGATATGCTACAGGTTGATTAATATTTTTTGCCATTTTTTTTTTATCTCCCTTATAAACCTTTAGTTAAATCTTCTAATTCTTGTTTTGCACTGAATCGATCGTTTACTAATGGAATTTGTTGACGATCTTGTGTAAAGTATTCATTTGGACGTGGAGTTCCAAATACATCATATGCTAATCCAGTACTAACAAATAACCACCCTGATACGAAAAGTGATGGAATAGTAATACTATGAATAATCCAATAACGTACACTAGTAATAATATCCGAAAACGGACGTTCACCCGTAGATCCACCAGACATATTTGTATATTCTCCTATAAAAAACGATTGTTGCTCAGTCTAATAAATTATCAGTTCAAAAAGCGGGCAGGGGGAATCGAACCCCCATCATTAGATTGGAAGTCTAAGGTTTTACCACTAAACTATGTCCGCACAATCTTATTATAGAACTATGCGGTTTGAAAAGCAATAAAAATTTATAGATTTTCCAATTTTAAATCTAAAAATTTTGCTAGATCTGCTGCTTCTTCTTCTAAATTTGAAATAGCAGTTGGCTCTTGAACAGGTGTTAAAGGTATATTTCGTTCATCTTTTAAACATAAATACAAACTACGAGTTGGATTTAAACCTTCTGTAATTTTTATTCCAATTGCTCGAACATTTGACATTGGATATGTTAAAAGAATTTCACGGTTTTTTCCTGGAAACCCTTTTCGAACTATTTTTACGAGATTTTCAAGTTTATTGTATTCATTATAACCGCCTCCAATATCTAATGATATTGTAACAATTATATAAATACTAATTCCTAAGCTTAATGTTCCATAAAACATCATAACTAAACCTTGTGGGATAAAAACAAGTTCTGTCGGATTTGCAAATGGTAATAAATTAATTTTAAAATAACTTGATAAACCAGCTAATAAAAATCCTAGACCTCCAATAAATAAAAAGACGGACCAGAAATAATTACTAAAACGTCGTGATCCAATAATTTTATCTTGACGAATTTCGTTTTGCATTTGGCGTACTTTAATAAAATTTAAATTAGTTTAATAGATTTTAATCCTAAAAATAAACCAGACGTAAGTGCAAAGCAGAATCCTACTAATAAAAAATAGTCAATAGCAATTGTCATAAAATCTTTCTTATTTTATCAAAAATGAAGTTTATAAAAATTTTTCTATATATTAATATATATTATATAGTAATATATAGAAAAATTTCGGTTGGAAAAATTTTCATTAAATTTTAACTACCTTATATATGTTTAATCAAAAATTTCTCTTTTTAATTTAACTAATTTTCAAATTAATTTTATGGCTAACTTTATTAAACCGTACAACAATGATCCTTTTGTGGGACATTTAGCAACGCCAATAACATCATCGGCCGTTACACGAGCAATTTTACAAAATTTACCAGCATACCGAGTTGGTTTAACTCCTTTATTGCGTGGTTTAGAAATTGGTCTTGCACATGGATATTTTTTAATGGGTCCATTTGCTACTTTAGGTCCATTACGTAATTCAAGTGTTGCTTTATATGCCGGTTTTCTTTCAACCATTGGTTTAATTATTATTTTAACAATCGGTTTGACAATTTACGGTGTAGCAACTTTTGGTCAAGAAAAATCTCAATTAGCAAATGAAAATGATTTACAGACTAAAAAAGCCTGGGATCAATTTAAAGGTGGATTTTTCGTTGGTGCATGTGGAAGTGCAGGGTTCGCATTTATTTGCTTATCTAGTATTCCAACCTTTACAGTAACTTAAATATGTATTACAATAAGACTATTAAATCAGTTACACTATTAACTGATTTAATATATAAACTTTTTAATATTAACTACTCAACTCAATGTCTACAACTCCAGTATATTTACAAGAAGAATACGCAAAAACAGAAATCTCTAAAATTTTATCATTATTAGATGAAGAATTAGTTGGTTTAGCTCCAGTAAAATCTAGAATCCGTGAAATCGCAGCTTTATTATTAATTGATAAATTAAGAAAAAATTTAGGACTTACTTCTGCTAATCCAGGTTTACACATGTCATTTACTGGTAGTCCAGGAACTGGAAAAACAACAGTTGGTTTAAAAATGGCAGATATTTTATATCAATTAGACTATATTCAAAAAGGTCATCTTTTAACTGTAACTCGTGATGATTTAGTAGGACAATACATTGGTCATACAGCTCCAAAAACAAAAGAAGTTCTTAAGAAAGCTATGGGTGGTGTTTTATTTATTGATGAAGCATATTACTTATACAAACCGGATAACGAACGTGATTATGGATCAGAAGCGATTGAAATTTTATTACAAGTAATGGAAAATCAACGTGATGATTTAGTTGTTGTTTTAGCTGGTTATAAAGAACCAATGGATAAATTCTACGAATCAAACCCTGGATTATCTTCACGTATCGCTAATCATATTGATTTCCCTGACTATACTGTTGATGAATTAGTAAAAATTGCGAAATTAATGTTAGAGGAACAACAATACCAATTAACACCAGACGCTGAGGTTGCTTTACGTGACTATATTACAAAACGAAAAGAAAAACCATTATTTGCTAATGCTAGAAGTGTGAAAAATGCATTAGATCGAGCAAGAATGCGTCAAGCAAACAGAATTTTTGATAGTCGTGGGCAAGTACTAACAAAAAAAGAATTAGTTAACCTTGAAGCAAGTGATATTTTACAAAGTACAGTTTTTAACGATTAAAAATTCTTTAATAAAATATATTGTTATATGAGTTTACTAATTATTGGAGGAACCGGTACGTTAGGGCGGCAAATTGTTTTGCAAGCCCTAACGAAAGGTTACCAAGTTCGTTGTTTAGTGCGTAATTTTCGTAAAGCCAGTTTTTTAAAAGAATGGGGTGTTGAATTGGTTTATGGAGATTTATTAAGACCTGAAACCATTCCTCCTTGTTTAAAAGGGATCACCGCAGTTATCGATGCTTCGACAAGTCGGGCGAATGAAACCGAATCTTTAAAACCAATTGATTGGGATGGTAAATTATGTCTAATCGAGGCAGCAAAAGCAGCCAATATTAAACGATTTATCTTCTTTTCAGCACAAAATGTTGAACAATTTGAAAACATTTCCTTTATGAAATTAAAAAATGGAATTGAAACTAAATTAAAACAATCAGAGATTCCATATACTATTTTTAGATTAACAGGATTTTATCAAGGCTTGATAGAACAATATGCTATCCCTATTTTAGAAAATTTTCCAATATGGGTTACGAATGAAAATACATATATTTCCTATATGGATAGTCAAGATATAGCAAAATTTTGTCTAAGATCATTGCAAATTCCTCAAACAAAAAATCAAACATTCTTTTTGAGCGGTTCAAAAGGATGGGTTTCAACTGAAATTATTAATCTATGTGAACAATTGGCAGGTCAAACAGCGAAAGTTCAACGTGTCCCTTTATTTGTTCTAAAATTTGTTCGTTCTTTTTTTGGCTTTTTTGAATGGGGTCAAACTATAAGTGATCGATTAGCCTTTGTAGAAATCTTGAATACAGAGAATAATTTTTCAAAATCAACATCTGATTTATATAAAATATTTAAAATAGATCCTTCAGAAATCATTCAATTAGATGATTATTTTTTAGAGTATTTTATTCGTTTATTAAAACGATTACGCGATATTAATTTTGAAGATATTCAAAAACAAAAAAATCTAATTATTTAATAATTATGATCGATACTAATTATGTTGGGAGTATTGTTAAAATTTTAGAAATACCAGAACAAAAATTAATTAATGAGAATAATATTCCAACTCTAAAAATTAGAGCTCAATTATCACAATTTCGCGGAACCAAGATTATAAATTTAAGTTTTTGGGGTAATTTAGCCTATGATGTTGCAAATTATTATAAAATTAATGATTATATTTTAATTGAAGGTTATTTAACACAATTAGGTGAAGAGTTTAATGAGTTCACTCAAAAAAAATTGAAGAAAATTGAAATAACTGTTTCAAAAATTTACCCCATTTCTTTTAGTTCTAATAATTCAATTAAAAAAATTTAAAATTGTTTCAGATAAATTTTCTTGAATTAAATAGTTTAGAATTATTTTGTTTTAGTATAATTAATAGTATTGAAAATAATTTTTTAAAAAAATTAAATGTTAAGTTTAAAAATTTTAGTTTATACAACGATTACTTTTTTTGTTTCTTTATTTATTTTTGGGCTTCTTTCAAGTGATCCATCACGAAATCCAAATCGTACAGATTTCGAATAATTTCTATAATTTTTAGAGAATCTTCAAAATGTGAAATTCTCTAAAAACTTTTGTTTTTTACTCAGTACTTTTAATCATTTTTTTGTCTTTAAACTCAACTAGCCTTTAATTATTAAAAAATTATTTACTGATTTAAGAGTTAACTAAGAAATAAATAAAATTTTTATTTGAAATTATGCTACCATATAATTAGTAGTAACTTTTTTTTTCCATTTTTTACCAAAGAAACAACTTTAAATTTTAATTTATAATGAAACGTTTTAATTTACTAGCTTTACTTTTTGCAGTAATATTGACTTTTACACCAAACCCAGCATTAGCTGAAATTGGTGGATTAACAAAATGTAGTGAATCCCCTGCTTTTACTAAAAGATTGAATGCAAGTGTAAAAAAACTTGAACAGAGAATGGCTAGCTATGAAAAAGATTCACCTCCATACTTAGCTTTACAACAACAAGTTGACAGAACAAACGCAAGATTTGATAAATATGGTCGTTCACCACTATTATGTGGAACTGATGGATTACCACATTTAGTTGCTGATGGTGATTGGAGTCATGCTGCTGAATTTATTCTACCAGGTTTTGGCTTTGTTTATATTTCTGGTTGGATTGGATATGTCGGACGAAAATATCTTCGGGCAGTTAGTACAACGAAAAATCCAGCGGAAAGTGAAATTATAATTAATGTTCCATTAGCTCTAAAAATAATGACAACAGGTTATATTTGGCCGATATCAGCATATCAAGAGTTGGTAAGTGGTGATTTAATAGCGGCAAAAGATGACATAACTGTATCACCACGTTAATTCTAATATTTAAATTTTTTAATCACTTATTTTTTAACGATTTATTTAAATTTTTATGGACAATTTTCTAAAATATTTATCAACAGCTCCAGTTTTATTAACATTATGGATGACTTTTACAGCTGGATTTATTATTGAAATTAATCGTTTCTTCCCAGATATGTTAGGGTTATACTTTTAATTTTATTTTCTGGATCAATAATCACTCACATTAATAACATATTTATTAGCCTATCAGATTTTAATAGGCTAATAAATTACTTACCTTTTTAAAAAGAGTTTACAATTCACGGTACTTTTTTAATAAATCAATTGAAATTCAACCCTATTCCAACAAAATCTATAACCAACTTACCTTAAAAATTTGAACTTTTTTAATGATCCATTTGTAAAATTAATCTTAATTAAATTTTACTTTTAAAAATGAGTGAAAAACTATAAAATCAAAAACTTAATTAAAATCTAGGAAAAAAATGTATAATAATACTTTGAAAACTCATAATTAATTGATAGTTATTTCCTATCTAATATTTATTGTTTATGAGCGTTTCATAATCTTTCATCTCCCAATAAGGAGAAAGTTAATGGCAATAAGCTCAACAGACCGTCGGGCAAAAAACGTACAAGTTTTTGTCGAAAAAGACGCAGTCGAAACTAGTTTTGCAAAATGGGCGCAACCGGGTCACTTTTCAAGAACGTTAGCTAAAGGTCCAAAAACAACTACTTGGATTTGGAATTTACACGCTGATGTTCATGATTTTGATAGTCAAACGAGTTCCCTAGAAGAAGTTTCTCGTAAAATTTTCAGTGCTCACTTTGGACAATTAGCCATAATCTTTTTATGGATTAGTGGTATGCATTTCCATGGTGCCTATTTTTCTAATTACTCAGCTTGGTTAAATGATCCAATCAATATCAAACAAAGTTCTCAAGTTGTTTGGCCAATTGTTGGTCAAGAAATTTTAAACGGTGATGTTGGAGGTAACTTCCAAGGTGTTCAAACAACTTCTGGTTGGTTCCAAATGTGGCGTGCAGAAGGAATTACAAGTGAAGTTGAATTATATTGGATTGCAATTGGTGGTTTAGCTATGTCAGCAATTATGTTATTTGCTGGATGGTTCCATTATCATAAAGCAGCTCCAAAATTAGAATGGTTCCAAAATGCCGAATCGATGATGAATCATCATTTAGCAGGTTTATTAGGCTTAGGATGTTTATCTTGGTCAGGTCATCAAATTCATATCGCAGCACCTATTAATAAGTTGTTAGATGCAGGTGTAGCACCTCAAGAAATTCCATTACCTCATGAATTCTTGATTAATCGAGAATTAATGAGTCAGCTATATCCAAGTTTTGCAAAAGGATTAGCACCATTCTTTGGTGGTCATTGGGGCGAATATTCAGATTTCTTAACATTCAAAGGTGGTTTAAATCCAGTTACTGGTGGATTATGGTTAACTGATATTGCTCACCATCATTTAGCTTTATCTGTTTTATTTATTATCGCTGGTCATATGTACCGTACTAACTGGGGTATTGGTCACAGTATGAAAGAAATTTTAGAAGCTCATAAAGGACCATTTACAGGTGAAGGCCATAAAGGTCTTTATGAAATTTTAACAACTTCATGGCATGCTCAATTAGCAATTAACTTAGCTATGATGGGTTCTTTAAGTATTATCGTAGCACATCATATGTATGCGATGCCACCATATCCATATATTGCAACTGATTATGCAACACAACTTTCATTATTCACACATCATATGTGGATTGGAGGATTCTGTATAGTTGGTGGTGCAGCACATGGTGCTATTTTTATGGTTCGTGATTATACACCAGCCAATAATTATAATAATTTATTAGATCGTGTCTTAAGACATCGTGATGCTATTATTTCACACTTAAATTGGGTTTGTATCTTTTTAGGTATGCATGCATTTGGATTCTATGTTCATAATGATACAATGAGAGCCTTAGGTCGTCCACAAGACATGTTCTCAGATAAAGCAATCCAATTACAGCCAATTTTCGCACAATGGATTCAAAATATTCATTTACTAGCTCCTGGGACAACTGCTCCAAATGCTTTAGCAACAACAAGTTACGCATTTGGTGGAGAAGTTGTAGAAGTTGGTGGAAAAATCGCAATGATGCCTATTAAATTAGGTACAGCTGATTTCATGGTTCATCATATTCATGCATTTACAATTCACGTAACCGTTTTAATTTTATTAAAAGGTGTATTATATGCGCGAAGTTCAAAATTAATTCCAGATAAAGCAAACTTAGGTTTCCGTTTCCCTTGTGACGGACCAGGTCGTGGTGGTACATGTCAAAGCTCAAGTTGGGATCATGTATTCTTAGGATTATTCTGGATGTATAATTCTATTTCTGTAGTACTTTTCCACTTTAGTTGGAAAATGCAATCAGACGTTTGGGGAACTATCACACCAGATGGAGCTATTTCACATATTACTGGTGGAAACTTCTATCGAAGTGCTATTACTATTAATGGTTGGTTACGTGATTTCTTATGGTCACAAGCTTCACAAGTAATTCAATCATATGGATCAGCATCATCAGCTTATGGTTTAATTTTCTTAGGCGCACACTTTATTTGGGCATTCAGTTTAATGTTCTTATTTAGTGGTCGTGGATATTGGCAAGAATTAATTGAATCAATTGTTTGGGCACATAATAAATTAAACTTTGCTCCAGCAATTCAACCACGTGCATTAAGTATTACTCAAGGTCGTGCTGTAGGTTTAGCTCACTATTTATTAGGTGGGATTGGAACTACATGGTCCTTCTTCTTAGCACGTTCGATTTCAATTAGCTAAATATATGTAATTTATTTTGAAAACATTTATTACTGTTCTTATTCATAACTAAAATTTATATAAAAAGGCATCTTATAATTATGGCAACTAAATTTCCAAAGTTTAGCCAAGCCCTTGCACAAGATCCAGCAACGCGAAGAATTTGGTATGGTATCGCTACTGCGCATGATTTAGAAGCACATGATGGTATGACTGAAGAAAATTTATATCAGAAAATTTTCGCTTCACATTTCGGTCATTTAGCCGTTATTTTCTTATGGACTTCAGGAAACTTATTTCATGTTGCTTGGCAAGGAAATTTCGAAAAATTCGTAGCAGATCCACTAAAAGTGAAACCAATTGCACATGCAATTTGGGATCCACATTTTGGTGAAAAGGCAATTAAAGCATTTAGTAAAGGTAACACGTATCCAGTGAATCTTGCCTTTTCAGGTGTTTATCAATGGTGGTATACAATTGGTTTCCGAACAAATCAAGAACTATACACAGGTGCAATTGGTTTATTATTATTATCATCGGTTTTATTATTTGCAGGTTGGTTACATTTACAACCAAAATTCCGTCCAAGTTTATCATGGTTCAAAAATAATGAGTCTCGATTAAACCATCATTTATCAGGTTTATTTGGAGTTAGTTCTTTAGCTTGGACTGGTCATTTGGTTCACGTAGCTATTCCAATTTCTCGGGGTCAGCATGTTGGTTGGGATAATTTTTTAACAACTCCACCGCATCCAGCTGGTTTAACTCCATTTTTTACAGGTAATTGGACAGTTTATGCTGAAAATCCAGATAGTCCAACGCATGTTTATGGTACATCTGAGGGAGCTGGTACAGCTATATTAACATTCTTAGGTGGTTTCCATCCTCAAACACAAGCTTTATGGTTAACTGATATTGCTCACCATCAACTTGCAATTGCAGTTGTTTTCATTGTTGCTGGTCATATGTATCGAACGAATTTCGGTATTGGTCACAATATGAAAGAAATCTTAGATGCTCACCGTCCTCCAGGTGGGCGATTAGGTAGAGGTCATGTTGGATTGTTTGAAACAATTACAAACTCTTTACATATGCAATTAGGATTAGCATTAGCGTCTTTAGGCGTTGCTACATCTTTAACTGCACAACATATGTATGCTTTAACTCCATATGCATATTTATCAAAAAGTTTTACAACTGAAGCTGCATTGTATACACATCATCAATACATTGCAGGATTCTTAATGCTTGGAGCTTTTGCACATGGCGCAATTTTCTTTGTTCGTGATTACGATCCCGAATTAAATAAAAATAATGTTTTAGCAAGAATGTTAGAACATAAAGAAGCTATTATATCACATTTAAGTTGGGCAGCTTTATTCTTAGGCTTCCACACTTTAGGTTTATATATTCATAATGATACGGTAGTTGCATTTGGGCAACCAGAGAAACAAATTTTATTTGAACCGTTATTTGCAGAGTATATTCAAGCAGCTTCTGGTAAAGCAATATATCAATTTAACGTTTTATTATCATCATCAACTAGTCCATCAACAGTAGCAGCTAGCCAAGTTTGGTTACCAGGTTGGTTAGAAGCAATTAATAGTGGTAAAACTGATTTATTCTTAAAAATTGGTCCTGGTGATTTCCTAGTTCATCATGCAATTGCATTAGGATTACACGTATGTACATTAATCCTTGTTAAAGGTGCTTTAGATGCGCGTGGTTCGAAGTTAATGCCTGATAAAAAAGACTTTGGCTATAGTTTCCCTTGTGATGGGCCAGGTCGAGGTGGAACGTGTGATATTTCAGCATGGGATGCATTTTACTTAGCAACATTCTGGATGTTAAATACAATTGGTTGGGTAACATTCTATTGGCATTGGAAACATATGACAATTTGGGGTGGTAATCCTGGTCAATTTGATGAATCATCATGTTATATTATGGGTTGGTTACGTGATTATTTATGGTTAAATTCATCACCATTAATTAATGGTTATAATCCATTTGGTATGAATAATTTAGCTGTATGGTCATGGATCTTCTTATTCGCTCACTTAGTTTGGGCCATTGGTTTTATGTTCTTAATTTCATGGCGTGGTTATTGGCAAGAATTAATTGAAACATTAGTTTGGGCTCATGAACGTACACCATTAGCGAATTTAGTTCGTTGGAGAGATAAACCAGTTGCTTTATCAATTGTACAAGCTCGGTTAGTTGGTTTAGTTCATTTCGCTGTTGGTTATATTTTAACATATGCAGCATTTGTTATTGCTTCAACTTCAGGTAAATTTGGTTAATTTCTTTTTAAC
>Ga0209404_10000129_pt1 | contig 66326 bp, 40 predicted proteins | sample TroAtlMetagenome_2_FD_187447 | JGI IMG/M metagenome (GOLD analysis project Ga0209404, IMG submission 187447) | Marine eukaryotic phytoplankton communities from Atlantic Ocean - Tropical Atlantic ANT8 Metagenome (SPAdes) (version 2) | ecosystem: Environmental > Aquatic > Marine > Oceanic...
CGAGAAGTTAGAAGTTGAGGGTAAGACTTACGTGCTTTTTGACCCAACCGGCCCAGCACTTATCCCCTTTGGCGACATTTCAGAAGATACGAAACGCTACATTTCTACTGGCCGCTATCAAGTGGAGCATATTGACTAGCATTGCTTTTGATTGGCTATCGGTTAGCTTTCCATTATGTCTCCAATCGCCCCAGCCAATCTCATCATAAAGCTCAGTAATTAAACCATCTATAGTCCATACCATGTGGTTTAATTGCACGATACAGTTTATAGCCCTGCAGTACATGAGGCCTCTTCTGTAAGCGCTTTTGGCAAACGGTAATCATGGGCGCCTGACGCAAAGTGTGATTCAAAAGAGACGTTTTCTTTCTGCCAATCTATTTCTAAGCGCTTGTCGCCCAGAAAGATGTTTTGAGTTTTTGTGCGAAGCACAGCAACAATATCAGCATAATCTTTGTGGTAAGCCACGTTTTGTCGCTCGTGCGGATCGCACGCTAAATCATAGAGTGCCATTTCAACATCTTCTGCTTTCGCATTTAACGCCCAGTGTATATCTTCGCCTGGCGCATGGGTTTCCCCCGGCTTCCCTAGTTTAGGCCGTACTTTCATGGAGAAACCAAATCGCTTCGTTCTCAAATAAGCACGATCACCGATAATTTGATTTAATTCACCTATAACGTAGTCTCGTTTTAATGTCGGGTTTCGAACAACCGAGGCCAAATCGAAACCATCTAAATGAGATAGCTTTTCATCATTTTCTACATCAAGGCCAGACGCTGCTAATATCGTAGGCGCAATATCCACATATTCGACAAAGTCGTTATATACCGTGTCCTTCGGAAAATATTCACCGGAAGAATCTACAACAATCATCGCCCCATGATTAGATTTATTCCAAGGCGCAAACTTTGCAGAAATCCCCTGCTCGCCAAGGTGCCAGCCATGATCCCCTACTGACATAACAATCAAATATGGCCGTCCCGATGTTTCATTAAATACCTTAAATTTTTCAATCGCCTCGCCGATGAGAGCATCACCATAGGCTGTAAAGGCATAATAATCCTGAATGGTTTTGAGCTTTTCTTCGCTTGTCATGTCATCCGTTTTCATATTTTTATATAGCTTCACCAGTTGTGGTGGCAGACTTTCAACATCAGATTTTGAAAACTTAGGAATACGGTACTGTTTAGTTTTAAACCGGTCTCGGAAGGATTTTGGAGGGAGCACTGGTGTATGAGGAAATCCGAAGCTTAAACTTAGCATTACCGGTTTAGTCGGATCTGGCCCTTCAATTTTGTCGCCAAGCACAGAGGTATACGAGGCATTTGGATGGCTTAAATACTGAGTAAATGCTTTTAATATAAACCCATCTAAAGTTTCACCTGCGGGTTTGGGACTCTCCCCGGCTAGAATCAACGATTTAAGGCTTCGGGTATAAGAGCGCACAATATCCAGTTCTTCATCAATTGGATTCTTAGCACCAATACTCTTGCCATTTTCACTAACTAAAAAAGATTTTTTACTGCCATCAGAATAATAAAAATGCTCGGATGTAGACAGTGGCTCCCATGTTTCAGGGTCGTAAGCGGTATTTTTACCCCAATCGGTAAACCCAGCTTTACTTAACGCATATCGCTCAACCTCAAAATCATAAGTTAAGGGTGTCTGCCGCTCACCTTTTTCAGGCTGCCATTCTCGTAGCCGCAAACCTGACTTTCCGCTAAGCATTGTTTGATAACCTGCTTGTCGCAGTATTTCAGGCATTGTGGGTTTTGCATGTTCGTTCCCTCGGTGCGCATATTCAAAGCCATAACGTCCACTTCGATGAGGATATTGTCCTGTTGCCATAGAGTATCGTGATGGAGAGCAACCTGGAGACTGACTATAAGCATAAGTAAACAAGACGCCTTCCTTTGCTAACGCATCGATATTCGGCGACTCTACATAGCCCAACGCACTTTCACTGGTTCCCCTAATGACTCGGTTAACGGCAGCGATTGAGTCAGCACGTTGATCATCAGTTAAAATCCATAATATATTCGGCTGAAGCTGTGATTTCTTGTGTGCATGACGGGATAATTCATCTGAAGCATCGCTCTGCCTTGGTGTATCTGAAGAAGAGTTTGGTGATAAAGGTATTCTTTCACTCCCGCTATCTTGAGGTGCAGTGAAGCTGCACCCGAGTATTAAACACGAGGTCACAGCTGCACATGCGTAAAAGGCGGATTGCATAAAGCGACTTTGAAGGTAGTTCATTTATTCGTCGCCACATTTTGAGGAACTGAAGGAATTAAGTCTTTAGGAATATCCAACCGTTTGTCATCAGCACCTTCAGCGAAATTACTTTCTACATAACTATTTTCTTGTGACCAGTCCACCTCAATTCTGCCATCGCCTAGCACTATGTTGCCTAGTTTATTTCTTAGCCATAGCGCTAAAGGTCTATAGGCCTCTGTATCAGCAACATTTTGCCTCTCTAACGGATCCACAGCTAAATCGTATAATGCCATGTCGACGTCATTCGCATCTGCATCTAACGCCCAACGCATACGCTCACCAGTCGCTGCGCCTGGAGGTCGAGTTCGCATAGAAAAACGAAACCGCTTTGAATGCAGGTATGCACGAGAGCCAACCACTACATTGGTTTCACCCAAGATATACTCTCGCTTTGGTGCCTCACCAGCCGCCACATCAAGTAAGCTGTAACCATCTAAATGATTAAATCTTTCTTGCTTAATATCGACCCCTGCCAGATCTAGTATGGTCGGCGCAAAATCAACAAATTCAACCAAATCATGATTAACCAAACCACGAGGAACTAAAGACTTATCAGAGGCAGTAATGATTGCAGCATTGGCTACACTTTGCTGCCAGGGGCCGAATTTCGCCTCAATGCCTTGCTCACCTAAATGCCACCCATGGTCACCCACGGTGTAAACCACCACCCAAGGACGACCTTGTTTTTTGCTGTAAGCTTTAAAAACGTCGACCGCTTCGCCAATAAGTTCATCGCCATGCGCAGTAAACGCATAATAGTCCTGTATTGCCTGCTGAACTTCAGCATCTGTCATGCCTGTAATTTTAGTGGCGTGATACATTTTTTGAAGTTGCAAAGGCAGCTTCTCTACTTCAGATAATTCGAATTTTGGAACCTTGTATTCCTTTGTTTTAAACCTATCTCTTACAGACTTGGGCGGCAATACAGGAGTGTGAGGTAAATGGAAGCCCAAATTCACGAACAATGGCTTATCAGAATCGGCTCCTTCTGCCGGCTTACCTGATAATGTACTGTAGGTTTGCTTGGCATTTTCTAAATGATTGCGTAGCTCTCTAACTACCTTCGCATCAATGGTTTCAGTAGCCGTGTTGGGATTTACGCCACCGATGATGAGGTTGGGATTGCTGCGTGTATAACTTCGTAAAATATCAAATTCTTCATCGGTCTTGCTTCGCAATTGAAGATCCTGCTCACTAACCTCTCCCTCTTTACTCTTAATTAAATAGCTTCTGCTAGTGCCATCTGGGTAGTTCACGTATTCGCTATAGCCGATAGGGGTTGAATTACCAGGTTCGTCGCCATATGACGCTCGGGTGTAAATATCACCAATACCATGATTTTGCAGGTCATGTTTGAAGTGCACCCTAAAATCAAATAAGGGGAGTTTATTGAACGATTGACCAGGCCCCCATTGCATGAAGTAATGGTCTTCTTTTCCAAACATTGCTGTGTAATAGCCAGCACCTTTTAGGTATTCAGATAGCAAAGGCTTAGAAAAATCCGGGCCTGGGTGGGACAGTTCAAAAGCAAATCGCCCGGTACGAAATGGATACCTGCCAGAATGTAATGCGGCTCGCGATGGCGCACATACAGGGGAGTTAGTGAAGGCCTGGGTAAAGAGCACTCCCTCTTCGGCTAACTGGTCAGCATTAGGTGATTCAATGTACCCTAGCGGGCTATCACTTTGCCCATATATAGCTTTATTGTATGCAGATACCGAATCCGGTCGATGGTCATCGGTAATTATCCAAAGAATATTGGGTTGAATTTTATCAGTATTGGCGGTGTTTAGAATGGGGAGCTTGCGGTCTTGGGCCTGAGTTAGAGTATCAGGCGCTATTTCCAATACTTTATCCTGTGATTCATGAGCACACGAGATCAGAGCAAACATGGCTAACACGAGGAAAAAAATAGGGAGACAAGTACGTTTCATTGCTAGGAACCTGTTCAGAATTTAATAAGTAAATGAGCATTTTAGATAGATAGCAATAAGGTTCACCATCTACCAATCACTAGAATTCAGCACAACTCCAGATACCACATTGTTAACAATTATCAAGAGTGAAATCAACTCTTTATTTTCATCATTGCTATTAACCCCTATAGAAAACCCTCACCAAAACCCCACTAAAAATATTATTTATCAATGACATACCATTCCTTCCTTGGCAGCAAAGAAGGACAGCACCATTAAAAACAATAGTAAACTGTTAACAATTGATTGTATAAATAACAATCATGCAATAGGATTTACGTTTAGTTAACAACTCAGCAACGCATCAATATTAAGGATCCTAGAACAATGAATTACAAATTATTCTCCGCCTTACTTGGAGTAGGACTGGCTTTATCATCGCCGGAGTTAATCGCTAAAACAGAGGCCGTGGTGAATGCAAATATTAAGCATTCCGTCGGAGGTAAAGACAGCTTTGATAGACACAAATATATTACGTTGCATTCCACGGTTTCAGAAAGTGATTGGGACGGAGAAGCAGACAAGCTTAAGTATTTGATGGAAGACTTAGACGTCTATTTTGGCCGAGAAAACGGCAGTGCTGGCTGGAACTTTAATCAGTCTGCTGAAGATCCGCTCAACCCTGGTTATGTCGACCCAACACACTTAGTCAATCGCGGTAGATTCGCTCGTGAAACCACGTATGGAATTAACGACGCGAGCGTTCACAAATATGATGGCCGCGGTGACGTTATGGTGGGAGGGCAACCTCGCCCGCACTGGTTTGCAACGGTAAATCCTTGCTGTGGAGGTCAAAGCTGGCAAGCAAATGGCGCAGATGCAGTGGGTGACTTCATGGGTCAATATATGAATGCTTTTTTTCGTACCGAGGGCGAACCCTCTACCCAAGGACGAGTGAAGCCAACGTATTTTGAGGTATTAAATGAACCTTTATATCAACTTACCGATGCGCCACATGAAATGGGCTTAGAGGCGCCCATTCCTCCCATTGATATTTTTAATTTTCACAAAGATGTTGCCAATGCCTTTCGCCAGCACAATCAAGACATAAAAATTGGTGGCTATACGGTTGCATTCCCAATTTACGAAGAACGTAACTTTGCACGGTGGGGGGAAAGAATGAAGTTATTCATTGATACCGCTGGCGAAAGCATGGATTTTTATTCAACCCACTTTTATGACTTAGAAGATGACAACCGGTTCAAGGGTAGTCGTATTGAAGCCACATTAGATATGATGGATCATTATTCTCTGCTCACTCTGGGTAAAACCAAAGAACATGTCATTTCAGAATACGGCGGCCGTAATCGCCCCCTAGAGAATGCCCCCTGGACACCGCTGAGAGACTGGTGGTTTCTTAAAACCGCCAGCCCCATGATGATGCAATTTATGGATCGTCCAGATGCTATCAGCAAAGCAATTCCTTTTGTCACCGTAAAAGCATTATGGGGAACTAGAAACGGTTTTCCTTATAACTGGCGCTTACTTCGTCAAGCTAAAGAGGGCGAAGGAGAACAAGGTGAGCACTGGGTGTTCACTGAAATGGTGAAGTTCTATGAGCTTTGGTCTGACGTGCAAGGGACACGTGTAGATTCGTTTACTACCAACGAAGATATATTGATAGACAGCTATGTCAGCAAGGAAAAGTTGTACGTTATTTTCAGTAACCTGACTGAAGACAACGAAACCATATTACTTCATCAACATGGTACTTCAGGTGCCAAGGTTCAAAACATAAAAGTTAAACATTTATATCTAGCCAATAATGCGCCGCAGTTAGATATTATTAATGCTCCGTTGGGCCTCGATCACTTCGAGCTAGCGCCAGAAGCAACGATAGTGGTCGAATATAGTTACGACGCCGATTTGAACATCAATGGCCTATCCACTGAAAACAAGTACTTTGCAACAGAGTACTTAAAAGAAATAGACGCCAATCAAGTTAATCAATTTGAAATAAAAGGGGTTCAAACCACCTCCCTAGGTGAATCAATTCTGCGCATAGCGCTCGGCAGAGACCATGGTCAATCACTTTCACCAGAAGTGAGATTCAATGGTCAGTTACTCACTTCGAATGCACGTATTAGCGGAGACGAACAATTAGGAAGAGACCGCTTTTTTGGGTTACTTGAAATTCCGGTTCCCTATTCATTACTTAAAAACGATAACCAAATCGATATTACCTTCCCCGATACGGGAGGCCACATTGCCAGCGTTAATATGAAAGTGTTTGGTTTTGACCAAGAGATCAGACCGGATGGCGGCGCAGTTACCGGCATGTATATTAGCCCTGACAACGCTACGCTCGCCATCGGAGCTACATTAAAACTATCCGCATCCGTCACGCCCTTTTTTGCTAGTGATCAAAGTTTCAATTTAGCGTCTAGCGATGAATCAGTCGCTATGGTCGATAGCAATGGCATGGTAACAGCCCTGAACGTTGGTGATGTGACTATCACTGCCACATCACGTGATGGAAATTTTACGGCAACCACCAAGATAACCGTTGAAGAGCCCACGCAAACATCGATAAGTTTTGATGATGTTCAAAAATATGAAACGCTTGAATTCCATTTAGATAAAAATATGCAAGTCACTACTGAATATGACGCTGGCACGGGCTTTGAGGTAACGGCTGATTTAGGCGGTATTAATTACCTGTTGCGGCACATGGCGAGCAACTGGACAGTCATTAGTGATATCAAAGTGACGGACAGTACCGCTATTGGAACACAGAAAGGCACTTCTACAGTTTACATTCCTCTGTCAGGACTTACGCCCAGCGAGGACTTAACCAACGGTGAATTTTACTTTTTGTTTGTGCGCGTGCGCTCATCCTCTGGTGACACCGAAAGCGTGGCAGCTTACCCTATTACTATCGTGCCAAGTGAAGATACGGTTAAACCTAGTCTGGCCTTAGATGATGAGAGTAAGTACCTTTCTAGCACATATAGCAACAATGGCACTCTTGATGTCACTGCGTTTTTTGAAGCCGGCGAGGGACAAACCGTAACCGACGAGCTTGGTGGCGTAAAATTTTTCCTAAGGGAAATGGATCAAACTTGGTCACGTTCGTTTAACGACATCGTGGTATCCGATCCTAATGCTATTGGTAAACAGAGCGGTACTGCACAGGTGTCGTTGCCACTTAGTGGTATTCCCCCAACCCAAGCGTTACCTGAGGGGCATTTTTACTTCCTGTTTGCGCAATTTATCTCAACCGACGGCAGCACCTATAAAATTCAAGGCATTGCACCGTTAAATGTGGTCGCACCTGCAGCGTTATTCGGTGACTGGGATGGTGACGCCGATGTAGACAGTGCTGATATCAGCGGACTTCTGGCCGCAATACAAGCCCGTCAGGATGTCCCTCCCAATTTCGACATCAACAATGATGGCCTCGTTAATATTCTAGACGCTCGCGCCATGATGGCCTTATGTACCCGTGCTCGATGCGTAAAAGAAGAAACGGAATAAGTCGCTAAATAACCACTTACAGGAACACAATTGAATGAAAAAACTGTTTACTTTTATTACGCTATTAATTGGCTTTCAAGCTCAAGCTGGACTCATTAGTATTGAGCTTGATACTAGCAACGTTATTGTTGGCGATACCGTAGAGGTTTCGGTAATAGGCACAGGATTTACAAACTTCGACACTTTGAGCTTAGATATTGCGTTTGATACTGATTTATTTGAGCTTGATGCACTTTCCATAGGCGGGGACTTATACGATTCACTACCGTTTATATTCAATGTGACACCTCAGGCGTTTGGTGTCGCGGTGGCTTATTTAGACTTTGTCGCGTTTTCCGGTGGCGATTTCACAATTGTTAGATTCAGCGTAAATGCTCTCGATGCAGGGCAAAGCAACTTCAACATGGAAAATATCATTGCTGCTGAATTTGTCGTTGGGGAGTTAGATGTTGCAATAGATAGCGGGCAAGCGTCGGCAACTGTTAATGCGGTAAACGTAATTGCACCCAACACCTTGAGTATTATATTGATGGTTGCTATCACATTTATTGGCGTACGCCGATTTAACCGCTGATAAGTCATTTATCGTATAGCGACAGGTTAAAAACCTGTCGCTATCAACCGGTGTTCATTAAGCTTGTAGCAACCAACCATAGCACAATAATAACTTCGTTTTTTATCGCAGCCCCTCATGATTAGTGCCCGCTGCCCAGGTAACCCCTTTAGCCAATATCGACATAAAAGTAGGATCAGAATAGACCGCTTCACCATGACCCAACGTTGTGTGAAACACTCTTCCTTGATGATAGTCAATGGTCATAATCATAGGTTCGTGCCGCCCGTATCCGTTATATTTTTTGTTGTCGTACGCCGAAGCTAGCACTGTTAAGTTTTCTGCAGGTCCCCGCAGGCGATTATATAATTCATCTTTGCTATGCAGCCAATTGCTAGGCAGCCCCTGCATTATGGGATGAGTTGCATGCCTTACCTGTATAGTAAACTCGTGTATATAACCATGTCCGCCGCCCTGTCCTGCTGACATATCGCGCTGCAATTCACCATCGTCGTTGTAATAAATATAAGGCCCATCTTTTTGGTTTCGCCCTCCCCAACCACCTAGGCCAATCATTTTGTTGTATTCAAGCCAATTGGGAAATGCATTATTGGCAGCATGCACCGACACGAAACCGCCTCCGTTTTGCATGTACTGCTCAAATTTGCGCTGGGTTGCAGGTGGCCATGGCGCGGCCTTCCAACCAAAATTAGAGATAACCACATCGTACTGCGCAAAGTCGGGGGAAAACGAGGGGTCTGTTTTAGCTTGGGACATTGATTGATGCTCACGGCCGTCATTGGCCGGATACTGCTCAAGCCACTTATCTCCCCGCCAAGTATATTGCGTTCGATAAACATCAACGACGAACTGTCCATTTCCTTCCAAAAAAGCTTTCATCATTGCCGTTGATTTTGGCCAGATAGGATGGTTGTTTTGACCATCTACGATCAACACTTTTTTAGGCTCAGGCGCTATATATTGTGAAACACACGCCATGAGCAGGCAGGTGATAGCAAACAATATGCATGTCCGAATGCGACGTTCACTGAGCGTCATTGCTGCTTACTCGCGAGCAACTGGTTGAGCGTATAGTAAACCTTGTCAACACTTACTGAACGCCCGTTAACATCTTTCAGACCTGTGAAATCAATTTGTACCACCTTGCCCGAAGTTAATGGCAGTGTTACGTCGATGGTTTTTCCATCATCTAACAAAACAACATTAGTAATCGGCAACGTAGACAAGTCCACCTTAGGCGAGCCATAGCTACTAGAGTAATGATATTGCCATGATTGGGCTTTAAGGCTTTCTTTAACAACAGTCTCAGAAGATAAGGTATCGGTAAACGACATTCTAAACCCTGTTTCAGTCAGCGTAATAGAATGCAATTCGAAGGGCATAGTGCCATCCCATACTACTTTTTGTAGCCCAAATGGTTTGCCACCTTGCGCCCCCCACCCGCGAGCAGTCTGTCCAACCCATAGCTGGCCATTTACATCAAACTCAGTGCGAATGTTACCGCTTTGAAATTTATTCATAAAGTTGATGACTGCGCCTTGATACTGACCGTTGACCTTCTCGAGCAATACGCGAAATAGGTTGGACTGAGTTTGATCACCAATGAAAATTTGGCCCTTAAATGGACCAAACTTACCTTCGGTGGTATCCCATTCTGGATTCCCTGGCGAGTTAGCCACTTCCACATGAGGGATCCACACCACAGGCTTCTCACTCATTTGTGCAAATGTCTCTACAGACATTTCCTTGATAGACTCTCGCGTGTAACCTTCTACATCAACTAGCGACACAGGATGACCGTAGAACTTACCTTGTTCTAACAAGTGCATTTTAGATGTCGGGACCCAATCACCTTGATTATCGGTGAAGAAGATTTCCCCTTGCGGCGAGGTACCAAGTCCAGCCGGAGAGCGCAACCCCCAAGCGTAGGGTGTAAAGACTCCCTTGGTATCCACTTGAAAAGCAAATCCACGATATCCCCCTGGAGAGCCCATCGCACCCATTGTAAAGGCATCAGGATTATTGTGGCTCAAGTTCAGCGTACCGTATAGGTTTCCTTGTTCATCTTTAACCGGACCGAAGACGAATTCATGATAGTTATCATTGAATGTCCAATCGTTAGCGACAGGCTGATAGATATCGGCAACACCATCTTTATCACTATCTACAATGCGAGTGAGTTCTGGCTTTTGAGAAACTAGAAGGCTTCCGTCAGTGTCTATTAGTAATCCAGTCGGCTCGTGTAAGCCCTGCGCAAATTTAAACCAAGTATCGTTTTTGTAATACCACACATCCCCAAAGCGGGTAGCGACCCAGATAACCCCATCACTATCACTGTCTATTCCCGTGACATGGAAGCGTTCATCTTTGGGGGTTTCTATGGTGACAATGTCATAACCATCAGGTTTGTATTCCTGCTTTGGCGCTTGCGCGGCTTCCAACTGAAGCGAACTCACTAAACCTGCACCGACTAGGCAGAGCGCGACTTTTTTTAATCCTTTGAATTTCATATTGTCATTCCTACTTATGGCTGGTTTTACTCTTTCACTGTTGCGGTTGCTGTCGCCGTAACCACGACACGCCCATTTTGTTTCGGGGTTAATAATGCGCTTTGCCGTTCAATAGGCTGCAGCCCATGTGTCCATTGCCAGTTTGAGGTTTCAGGAATCTTTAGCTTTATGGGCTGGTTTCCTGTTATCGAATAGATAAAATTGAGGGTATTGCTGCTTTTAGTTTCCACTGAAAGTGCGTACTGCTGTCCACCCAATGTGTAGGAAAATACGGGGTTACCGTTTTCTAATCGATAGCCTTTGTAGTGGCACTTGTGTTCTTCGTTCACGTGCTGAAGCTGCTCAGGTGCATGAAATACCCACTCGCCCAAAGGCAAACTAGGATCTTCACCACGACCAGCAATATTGGGCCCAACATTCAACATATCGCCCTGCCATAAACCGACTACGGCGCATGTCTTTGTGTTAAAGCCATAGTTTACTTTTGTAGGGAAACCAACGGAAATAGTGGAAGGAGGTAGGTCTAAAATTCGCTTTCGTTGAATGAGTATATGGTCAGAGGCTTTTAATTCAAACTTCTTCTCTTCCACTATATTTTTGGCTTTACTCGATAACGGAAAGAGCTTTACCGTTAAATCTAAATTCGTACCGATGAGTATGAGGTCTCGTTGATTTGGCTTTGTGTCGCCGGAACGATAAGTGACTTTCAAGTGTTGTTTACCGCGCTCCAAACGCCAAGTAGGGAACCATGCAGTACCGCCCTTCGTCACCTGTTTATGATTAATGTAAACTTTCAGTTCATGGGGGAATCCCCACTGTAACCATACTTGTGTATCCAAGTCTTTAGGTGCATAAAAGTCACCCTCGAACTCAATAAAATAGTGCTGAACCTCAGGGATAGCAAAGTCTGCAAGCCCCTTTGCTAACTCACCCGATTTTATCAACTTATCGGCTGTAACATCCGTATCGTCTGCACCGTTTAGTTGATATAGCTTGTAAGTTAGGTTGTCCCACCCTTCCCGTTTAGACAATACATAGGCCACTATTGCTTCAATTTGCGTCGCATCAAAAACCTGCTCAAATCCCGGCATCCCTGCATTGAGAAAACCTGTCTTTACGTTACTGAGTATCTGAGAAGGCGCACTTCCGTGCACCCATTCGCCGTCTTTTAAGTTAAACCCAGTCCCGCCACTTAAATCTTTAGCGTGGCAAGATGCACATATTTGTTCGAACAGCTTTTGGCCTTGCTGGGTTACTTTTACGTCCTGACTTTTTAACCTTAGCGTGGTGTCTAATTCGTTTCCATTAACACTAAACACCATCGTAACTACCAACACCGTCATTGCGTAAGTGAGTTTCTTCATTGTTGCTGAGTCCTTGTTAGTTTGTATGCCACGAAAGTTGTAGCCCTACACCTAGCTCAGGCCCAGGAACGCCAACGGCCACTTGATAATTTTTATCGAAGATATTTTGTACGTAGAAATCGAGGGTATGCTGATTGGAAATATCCCACGTGGTCGTAACATCCACTTTATTGAAAGCGGCTAAGTCACTTTGCTCAAATTCTCCCGAATACAGGCTTGTAGACTCAGTAGCGCCAACATAATTGAGTCTTGCTATCGTTTTTATATTGTCAGTAACTTGATAATTTACTGCCAGCCTACCCTGCCATTCTGGTCTACCCGTTAATATCTCTCCACTTTCTGTATCAAGATTGACATAGGTGATATCTCCTTCGACGGCGATGTCTTCTGATAGCTGATGGCTGGCAAACAGCTCCACACCACTGCCTTCGATGTTTGACCTATTGACTAGCGAAAAAGTTTGCCCATCAAAGTCGACGAGATTTTTGTAGTGGTAAAAGAAAATAGAAGCGTTTAATTCGCTCGAGTCACTTTGCCATTCAATACCGATATCTTTGTTGGTAGCCTGCTCGGGCTTCAAATCAGGGTTACCAATCATATTGTTACTTAACGCATATAAGCTCGGTAACTTAAACGCCGACCCAATGTTGGCAAAAAATCGTATTTGCTTAGAGAGTTGATAGACACCACCAACTTTCCATGTATTTTCGCTGGCAAAACCTTCGGCATCATCGTGACGTAGACCCGAAAATAGGGTCAATGCCTCATAAGACCATTGCGCATCTATGAAGCCCGCTAGCGTGTCCCGTTCGATACCAAAGTCAGTAGGGATGTCAGTACCAAATAGACTAACGAAACCCGAAGCACCCCCTTCCTCACTTTTGTAATCCACCCCTGCAGTAACTTGCACACTGTTTAATGACATCATATTCAACCAACGTAACTTGTAATAATCATATTGGTTTTGTGATTCTGTCGGGGGCGCGTTGGTATAAGGAGCAATACCGGCCGATACTAATTGGTCATCGATGTGGTAGAGCTCGGCCTGAGCAGCTAATTCGTACCATGAGTTAATTTCATGAGTATGGCGGACACTTGCGGTAACTAACTCGCCACGTTTTTCATCACGAGGGTTTGTTGGCGCATATACAATTCCACCGCTTTGATCTGCGTATGCCCATTGTTTATAGTCGCTATATCGCGCATTTAGCCGCGTGCTGCTGTTATCCATCAACACAAAATCTCCCTGTAGTGCGAACTCTAAGGATTCTTGTTGATCACCATTCGGTTGCCTATCGGTATCTAAATAGCTAAATCTCCCTTGAAGATTATCTGCGCCAACATTTACGCTCGCTACTTTTTGACCTTTCGGCAAAACACCTACTGATAGCTCTGTCCCAATGTCTCCGGGCGTAAATGTAACAAGGTTAATAACACCTGCTATTGCGTCTGAACCATAAATAGAAGATTGGGCGCCCTTTATAACCTCAACACGTTGCAGCGCGCTTTTCGATATCGAAGCTAAGTCAAAACTACCCCCTCGAGTATCAAGAGGGTTGTTAACTTGAACCCCATCTATTTGAACGATGACAAAATTGGTTTCTGCGCCACGCAAAAATATTTCTTGCACGGCACCGGACTTTTTAATGGTGACGCTTGGGACTTGAGCTAATACATCCAATGCAGTGGAGCCGACAATAGAGCGGATATCTTGTGCTGATAGCACAAATACTGGGCTGACCATTTGGCTAACGGCTGAAGGTTGAAAGTTTCCATAAATTTCAATAACTTCAGAATCTTCCTTTTCGTTAGCATTGATACCAACACAATATAAAAATAAACATACTGTCGCGCTTGTCGCAATGCGCATATGACTTCTCCCTAGACACTTCAGCAGAGTTCCAATCGAACCACTTTGTTAACAATCATCAATCAAATAGTAACAATTAATGTAAGCTAGGAACATAGTAAATTGCATTTTAGGTAAACAAAATGTTGCAACTTCGTTCTTTTAATTCCACATAGCGAGGTAGGTTCACCTAATGTAGGCCACGCTATGTAAACGGCTTAAATAGAAAGAAACTTTGAATCCTAGGAATTATTTCACTTCTACATCAATGGCATCTTGTACACCGTTTGTAAGGTATGAGGGGTTGCGGTTATTTGCTACAGGATAAGCATCTTGCCAAGAGTACAACCGAATTGTTGTTTGCCCTTTGCGATGAGCGATGACTTGCCCAAACTTATTAACAGAAGCGATAAGGGGGTTATCAGAGTGCCATATTACGCCGGCTCTTTGTGCGTTAGCAGGTGAAAGGTGGTAAGAAAGTTGAACTTGTTGATTAACGTTTAACGTTTTATAGGGCGCTAAAATTTGCACTTCACGAACTGGGCGCATGGTGTTCTTTTCCAGTACATCACCTAGCTCCTTGTAGGCTTTCTGCTGTTCTTTAGTGAGGGAATCTAGCGGGATCCCACTGTATCGTAACTTACCAAACTTGGCTTCAACTACTTTTTTTCCCACACGCTCAAGTGGGTCGGTGCGTAAATCAAAAAAGCGCCCCTTAGGAAATTCTTTAGTGGGTGCATATCGTTTGAACTCCTTGTTGAACGCATAGATGATGCCCACTTCATCGACTTCTTCATAGCTGTTGTTGCCAATAAACCATGTATAGATGTACTTTCTAGGTTCACCTTCGGCCCCTTTTGCTTGTGACCAAAAGCTAATACCGTCAACGTGCTCAGCCTGCGGCATGTCTATACCAGCGGCTTCAGCAACAGTGGGGTATATATCAGTAAGGTTGACCAAGCCTTGGTATGTTCTGTATTCCTCCTTTTTAGATGCTGGAACCACAGTAGGATAATTCAACACTAATGGAACATGCAGGCCATTGTCGGCATTGCCCCCTTTTCTTCCTGGATAAACCGTGTCATCAGGCAAAACATGACCAAAGACTTCTTTTGTTCCGTTGTCCCCCATCACCACGATTAAGGTGTTGTTACGAACACCTACTTCATCGAGTTTCATCACGACCTTACCAATGAGGTGATCCATATATTCAATCATATCGGGGAAGTACTGGCGGTCATCCCCTCCTTGATTGTTGTACTGTGCTATTTCTGGAAAATTATCAAATGCACTGGCAGGCTGAGTGAGGGGAGTAGGTTTGTGTTCGTCATGAACTAAAATCATCGGGTAATACAAAAAGAATGGTTTATCTCGGTTATCTTCAATAAATTGAAGTGCATGACGATTGACGATATCAGGCCCATACCAACGACGTCCGGTGTTGGGATCCAGATCGTTCCTTCCATTGTAATTGTATTCCTTCCCATTGATGACCAAGTTAGGGTTAATGTACCGCTGACCTTGTTTAGTTACATCAAAAGCGGCGTACTCATCCCAACCAAACTCCGAGATATAGCGTTCCCCTGGAACCTCTTTAGTGCCGCGCGTCTGTTTCCACTTTCCGAACAACCCTGTGGCGTAACCTGCATTTTTAAAGGCATCACCAAAGGTGATATCTGAGGCATGCAGTGATTTTGGTCTTAGATAATTTCTGTCATTGCGTTTGCCACTCATCAATGCGACACGCGTATTTTCACAAAGGGGGTATGCATAAGCGTGGTCTACACGGAGTCCTTCCCGAGCAAGCTCATCTATATTAGGGGTAGCAAATACTTTATTGGTGAATTTACCATCATTGCTGGTTATTCGATTCGCCCCATAAGCGGTCACACCATAGTGGCTTAAATCATCGATTAAAATGAGGACAATATTGGTCTTTTCACCATTTTCGTCGCCATAGGCGTTAGTGACCATGTTAATCATTAGTGCTGTACACAACACTAATTTGAACCAGAGGATTTTTTTCATGCTATTTACTCGTGCATATAGACGATTAAGAGAGCCTATTTTTACCCATATTTTCTTGTTGATGGATAGTAACGGGCCAACCTGAAAATTGATCGTCTTGGCTAGCGTTTGCAGCATCTACAAGAAATCGAAAAGCCTCTATGGTGTAGGTTTTAGCATCAGTATCAAATGTGATAAAGCCAAAGCCACTGCCCTTTTCGTGTGCTTCGATATAGCGGTTTTCCGCTTTACTCACCAGCGGATTCCCGACGGCGTAAACATATATTTTGTTCCCGAAACTATCTAAATATTCACCGGTTTGGGCTAAGCCATGAGACGGGCGATGTTGATAAGGCAAACCTAGGTCGTCAGGTCGCCACCACCTTGGCCACCCTGCTGCAATGGCGGGCGTACAAAACGCCCAATTGCTGTCTCTTTGTTCATGCACACCGTATTGCGACAGCGTGCCCAAGTGCGTATCACCGCAGATATGCAATGCTTTTGATTCGCGCATGATGTCAATAGCTCGATTACGAGCACTTGCTGGCCAACCACTACTGTCAAAATCGTATTTTAGATATCTGTCAGGTAGAGGTTGATGGGTGGAGATACCAGCAAATACGGTTTGGCTCAGTACGGCTTTAAGTTCATGACCTCGCCAATCTTGCCCCCACTGTCGTAAAAAGTCTTCTTGACGTTGTCCCAACAATTGTAAATCTGGGCTGTCGTATTCAGGGTTAATATAGGTTGGCGCTTCTCCGTCCCCTGTCTCCCCAACAATGATGTCTAATCTTTCAGGTCCACTTTTCCAATGGCGATCGGCAATAATAGCGAAACTCACATTGCCATACACTAAGTCGGTATAGTAAACACTGATGCCACGTTCTGACGGCCTGGGGTCTATAGGATCTGGATGATGAGCCGTATGGGTGCGGTGTACCACCTCAAGCATAGGAATTGGTTGAATATACCCCCCCCAACCATCGCTGCGACCTGTTTTAACAAACTTCTCATCCATTGCAGCACCGCTTTCCCCCCACAGGTTGCCCTGAAATACATCGTGGTCATCTGGCAAGCAAACGGTAGGGGCATTTCGCATGGCATCTCTAAATGACCAGCCAAACTGGTAATACTTTCTCAAGTAACAATGGATTGCAGGTAAAGCAGGGGTGCGAACAAACCCGAATCCACCATGGTTTTCATATATTTGGTCTCCGGAAAATAAAATAAGATCTGGCTGTAGCTTAGCAACATTATTGGCAACAGGTTCATAGGGAAATGCATAATCATTCTGACACGTTAATGCCGCCATTCGCAGATTGCGCTTTGTAGGGTTCGCCCTAATTAGACCTGTAAACGTATCTGTTGCGATAGTTCCATCTCGACGTTTTTCTGCATAAACGAGTCGATACTTAGTAGCCTGAGTTTCCTTCCAATTAGGAATTCGAAATGTAGCTACCCATGCATCAGGGTCTAAAGGTGCCATCGCCCTTGTTTGCCAATTGCCATTATTTAATACTTGCAACTCGACTTGATGATTATCGTGTTTACCCATAGGCCCCGTAAAGGCACTGAGTTTAAGGACAAAGCCTTCTTCGGTGCGAGTATCGCTTAGCGTATACATTGCCCATAGTAGTGGACCGAATTTTTGTTCCGGTGAATATACAAATGCTGAACCTTTGATTTGCCAATCTGAAAACCCGTAACGCGTACCATTTTTCGGTGCAGGCGCTTCTGAGGACAGAGTGAAATTACTCGTCACCGCTACGTTTCCCAGTAATAAACTGGAATCAACCCAGGTTTCAACTTGCGCTAATACCTCTGAATTATTGAGATCCAACGCTTTAGCCGTCAACTTTGTGGTGCCGTTGTAGGGCTTTCCCTCAATCTTAATACGAACTTTGCTGCTGTTTGGCAAACGCGGCAATTTAACAGATTTGTTATTTAAAATTAGTTGGTCGTCTTTAATACCCGCATCTATACCCGACTGAACAAAGCAATTACTTTTGTATTCATTAATATCACTTTTTGCGCCAAATCTTAGGCCACCACCGCCATCGTTTACCCCTGAAGAAGTACGATGTACAACAACTGACATATTAATAGTGCCGTTAGCGTCTACAATTTGCGTAGTGAGAGAGTGCACACTTCGGTTACCACCCGTGCTAATGCATTCAGCAGCGCCATTTACAACACGCCAGTCTTCCATTGGGTTCGCCCAATATTCACCGCCTAACCAAACTCGATCATGGGTATTGCTCCAAGCATCGGTAACTTTTGTGTGTAAAGAATTTGAAGGTGGCGCTTGAATGTGGCTTTCGGTAGATTTGCAACCCACTGCGGTTGTCGCTAAGCCAGCAACAGCCAACTTTAAGGTATCACGACGAGAAAATGGCTTTGTCATAGAGTTCTCTCAGCTATTTGTAGTAACTGTTGTATTTATTTCACGTAATTCAACCACTCACCGCGCCAAATTGTCAACAATTAAATGTTTATCAAATGTTAAACTAGCTTAAGAGAGACTCCAATTAAATTATGATTAACGCCTTCTCTCATTAAAATAGCTAATTCTATTTCAGCTCTCCTCTTAGCGTAACTTCCAGCAACGCATCGATTTCAGCGATATCAACATCCCTAACCCTGTATGGCCTAGTCCATAAAACGTTTCAAAAACCATAGCCTGTAAGGCTCTCGTTAATACTAAAGTCTAGAATAATGGTCAACTTTAAAGAAAATCCAAATGAAACTGTTAATTTTTGAAATTACATAACATTAAGCTTATTGAATATAAAAACCATAAAAATCAGAATATTAATTACAAAAATACTCAAAAAAACCATTCTAAAAATCCACCACATTGTTAACAAAAAACTATTTACCATTTACATTGTTAAAATTAAGTATTATGGTTTAACGAAATAATTGTAAAACAATTGTTATACACATGTTTTGCTGAGGTAGAATCCGTAATTTGCAGTAAGCACGGGATAGGCATCAAGCGAAGCTGGGATGAAAACCATTAGAAACTTAGGACGAAGGATAGTGCTCATAAAAACCAAGCTACTTTATTTCGTCTATGGGAGGTACGCGTGATTAATTCAGGACCAAAGTTTAAACTTAGTGCTCTGGCGCTTGCAATGTTGGGAATCACACCATCGGCATATGTTGGCGCGCAAGAAAATAACGATATTGAACGCCAGATTTCATCGAGTGAGACTAAGGTCTCTGAAAAAGAGAAACAGAGCAAGAAAGAAGACGAAGAGACTGTCGAGGTTATTACTGTAAGTGGCTTTAAAGGCAGCTTGATTAAGTCAATGTCACAGAAGCGAAACTCTAAAAACGTTTCTGACTCTATATTCTCTGAAGATATTGGAAAATCTACCGACCAAAACATTGCTGATGCGCTTTCAAGGGTTACCGGTGTTTCCGTACAATCTGAAGATGGCGAAGGTACCCGAATAACAGTTCGCGGCGCTAACCCTAATCAGAATATGATTACCCTAAACGGCGTTCAACTTACTAGTTCTGACTTCAACCAAGCCGTTGACTTAAGTGCGTTTTCTTCAGATATTTTATCTAGTATAAATGTTGTTAAAACTCCCAGTGCCGATCACGATGAAGGATCACTTGGAGCGTCAATTAGCCTTAATACTACACGCCCTCTTGACATTAAGAATGACCGGCGCGCTCTGACAATTCAAGGGCGCTATAATGACTTTTCAGAGAACGAAGATTATAAAATATCAGGTGTATTTTCTGAAAAGTTCTTAGACGAACGATTCGGCTTTATTATTCAGGGTTACACAGAAACAAATTCGGTTCGTCGCGATGAAATGAGAATTAATGATTTTCAAAAACGTGATATCGCCGCTGCCTATGACCAAAATGGAAATATCGTAACCGACTATACCGCTATTGCCCCTACAGAGGTCGAGTATAGCCTATTCCAAAATGACCGAGATCGGTTTGGCGTAAATGGTAGCCTTCAATATTTACCCACTGACACCACTAATATTGTTCTAGATTTCAATTACAGCCAATTTAGCAGTGAACAATACACCAACGGCATTATTGTCCGTAACGCCTTTCCCGAACGTGAAAACTTTGTAGAGGGAGAAGCCAGTGCAGTTCAAATTGATGGCCAAGATTTTATCCCTACGTTTTCAGACCCCACCCTAGATTGGACAAATGTCGACACAGATACTCGCACAGTAACTCGTCAGCTCAGACGTTTTGCAGATGGTGGCTACCGACATACCGATAGAGGTGAAGATACTTCTAACATTCAGCTTGGGCTGACTCTTGAACAAGAGCTTACTTACAATTTACGTATGGAAGCAGGCGCAAACTACTCAAAAACTTCAGAGCGCCCCGACCAGAGTTTTACTGTGTATTTGCTCAATGGTGCAAACCCAGCAATGGGGCGGTTATACGCTGGCCCAGAGGGAGAGCCTCATACTGGTATTCAACCGGCTGGTTACGATTGCACCTCTGGCGTATGTCAGATGGTTTTTGGTGATGGTTTAATTTCAGAAAATGACCCATTTAATCAATTTGATAATACCTCTAATACCGCGTGGAACCCAGATGACATTGCCTCGCACAATACCAACAACTTCCGTTTGCTAGACCGAGAGGTAGATGACGAGCAAGAGACGTTCTTCGTCGATTTTGATTGGGATGTTGAATTTGCAGGTATTACGCAAGTGGAGTTTGGCGCCAAGTATCGTAAACGGGTGAAAACGGTCGATGACCAATTTTACGATCTCAACAATACCTCGCGAGCCGTGACCGTAGATATCTTCGACGCAGACGGTAACTTAGTGGGGCAACAAGTACTACAAGAAGGGCAAAATTTAGGCACAGTACCAACGGCAAATTACACCCTATCAGATGCCTTTCCCTACGATAATTTCATGCAATCTTTAGGTGTTCCTATGAGTGCTGCAACTGACGGCTGGCCTTTGGTATCAGCGCAGTTACTCCAAGAGCAAGCATTTGGTATTGATAACCTTGCCTTGAATCCTGACCCAGGCAACTATCGGGAAACAGAGCTAAAACATCAAGCGGCTTATGTGAAATTTAATTATGAGTATCTAGATGGCCGACTAACGGGTGATGTAGGTGTACGTTATATAAAAACTGAATCCAGTAGCCTTGGTAACTCCAGTGCACGCTTTGCTGGGGATAACGTATTTGGTCGTGTATTCGACCCCTTTATGTTTCGTCAATTACGTGACTTCGTGAATAACCCTGAGTGCCAAATTCCAGGTAATCCTAGAATTGTTGATCAATTCGCAGGTTACAACAGACTAGACGGATTGGGTTGGGATTTAACTGGAGATACCCCTGTTAGATTGGCAGCAGACCCTTCAGGTTACCCTTGTTATGACCCATTGGCGTTGCAAGGTGCGGCAGGTTCATTTTTCTTAAGCCGTCATGAAGACATTTCTAGACATCCATTTTATGTGTGGGGTGACGATCCTAATAACCCTGAAGACCGCTCATTAGTTTCGTTTGCCACTGAAGGCGCCAACGAATATGACATGTTCCTACCTAGCCTTAATATTAACTATCAGGTTAGTGATGATTTAATCAGTCGTTTTGCCGTATCAAAGACAATTTCACGTCCTAACATTGATTCTCTGCGCCCGGGCTTCAACCTAAATGAGAACTTTTGGTCTCCAAATGACGCAGCAAGCGGCAACATCAACTTGTTTAACCCTGAGCTTATGCCTCAAGAGTCAAACAACCTCGACATATCTTTAGAGTGGTACTTTAACGATACGAGTTTACTGTCGGCAGCATTCTTCTATAAAGATCTATCCAATTTTGAAGAACGTGAAGCCGCGCTTGTTTACGCCGAAGATTTACGTCACGTCGACTTAACCCAACCTTATGATGTGGGCGGGTTAATTCTGACAGAAGCTCAAGTACGAGAAAACCTTCAAAACCCTGACGCCATTGACGGTGTAGGTTATGCAGCCTGCTTCCCAGATCGTGGCAACATTAGCGACCTTCAAGCAGATTGGTGGTTTGACGAATCAGATGACTTAATTGGTTGGTGCTCACAATTTACCGCCACACGCTTAAGAAATGGCGCAGGTGCGTCAATAAAAGGGCTAGAGTTAAGCTATCAACAAACCTACGACTTTTTACCCGGCATTTGGTCTGGGCTAGGCGCTCAGGTTAACTATACCTATCAAGATAGTAAAACAGATGCAGAGTTTTCCTCTTTTGATTCCACCCAAGCACTGCCACAGTACCCACAAGCTTGGACTCCAGAACACAGCTACAACGCTACTGTTTTCTGGGAGAAAGGGGGTCATCAAATACGCTTAGCAATGCGCGGTAAATCAGATGAGTTGATTCAGCGAACGTGGAACGAAGGTTCGCTGTGGCGAGACGGAAGTCTTCTTTTTGACTTAACCGCAAGCTATCAAATATCGAAAACCATGCGTGTCTCTTTCCAAGCTATCAATTTAACGGATGAAGAAACCCGTAACTACTTTACTAGTCGCACTATTAACCTTGGTGATACTCAAATTATCGATGGTCAAGAAGTCGCCGTGCTCTATGACGAAGGCAACCCATTGGAAGACAGCAGCGTGACACAATCAAGAACACAACAATTATACAAAACTGGTCGCACGTTCCGTTTAGACCTGCGCATAGACTTCTAGGAGTACCGATAATGAAAAGACAACTACCGGCGCTTCTTGCGCTCTCTATTACAGCAGCCTTAACAGGCTGTGGCGGTGACAGCGACAGCGGTTCAAATAGTTCAGGTGCAAGTGGCGCAAACCGCGCACCCCAGTTAAATGCTGAAGCCTTAAACACAGATCGCGGCCAAGCCATGGTCGTGACTTCCGAAAATGAAGAAGTGGTACGATGGGAAGTAAGTTTTAATGAATCTGAAAACACATTTACAGACCCGTATGATGCCAACGCAACAGTAGACTTCTTTGACATAGATTTACTGGCTGGGGTTACCGACCCTGATGGTGATACCTTATCAGTTAAGAATGTGACCTTCATTTGGCCTGGTCCTAATTGTGCGAATACCACGGTCGATGCCGTTAACTTCCCTGATATTTGTGACCCTATCCTTGCAGAATTTGGCGTGGAGTCAGGCAATACTATTACCCCTGACATCGCTGCCGATATTCGTGAATATCAAAATCTACCGATTGTTGACCAAGCAATATTCGGCTTCGAGTTTCTTGCAGATAGCTTACGTGTAACGCCTCGAAATTTTGCTCCCATTCTACTTACAGGACAAACCGCAGAACTGGGAATTAATTACGAAATTACTGATGGAGAAAACACGTTACGTCGTCAGTTAGTTGCCATCGTAAACGGTGAAGATAAAGCTCCTTCGTTCATAGAAACCAACCCTGATGGAACGCCACGTTTAGACTCTGATGGCAACCAAATTCCCATTGAGCCACCTTCGCTCTTGGTTTCTGAAAAATCAGGCGTCACTACCATTGATATGACAGCGGGTTTATACGACCAAGACATCTACGATGCTTTAGCTTGGCAACGAGAAATTGGCGATTTGGCTTCGTTTTATAGTGCCATCAACAACTTATACGCCAGAGAAAACCTTAGTATTACGAATTTCACCGTAACGGCATCAAATGGTATGGAAATACCGGATGGCTTTGCGTCTTTTGTTCAGCGTGTAGACCCTGTCACAGGTTTAGTCACAGGTGCTGATCTAACGATTAATGCCGCCGTTTTAGCTGATGTTCTGAGCGCTGGTGAAGTGGTAGATGTACTTGTCAGTTTTGATATCACAGATGGTAACAACGTAACCTCAAGAGAAATTGAAATTACTGTACTTGGCGCCGATGAAGAGAACGCCCCTGTCTTCTTTGAAGGCATTGAGAAAACCGTTGAGACGACTGGCGACCCTATTAACATTAATTTGTTAGAAGGGGCAATAGAGCTGGACGGAGATGAAATGTCAGCAATTGGGATAACACCAGTAGGCGCTACCGAAGCCGAGTATGGCGTTTTCTTTGGTACGAGTAACATTACCATCGACCCCTATCATTTCTCTTATTTAGCGCCTGGTGAGTCTAAAGTTTTCTCGTATACCTATCAGATTACTGATGGCTCGATGACTTCCGAAGAACGCCGTGTTGATATTACCGTTAATGGTGTAAGTGCAAACCTCGCAGCAAGGGGCGCACAGAGCGACCCGGGCTTTGAGTCAGGCTCTTTAGAAGGAAGTGCTTGGAAATTCCAACTCGACCCTGCTTCAGCAGCCACTGAAGAGAACTTGATAGTAACTGATGCTGAAAAGCACTCTGGCGACTACAGCCTTAGTAGTATGCAAGATGGAATGTTCACCACCCTGGGCACAACGGGTATTCAACAAAATCAGCTTAATGAAAATGATCTGTTTTATATCAGTGTTTATGCCAAGGTTGCAGCGGGTCAGTGGAACACACTTAATGGCTTACTGAATCGTGGAGACAACTTCGACCGCAACAACGCGGTTGAGAACTTAACGTTCCAGTCGGCGCTAGGTGTCACTAATAGCTGGGTTGAACGCATTACCACTCTGCGCGCCTCAGACTACTTCGCCCCGACTACCGAAGAAACGGTGAGCTTATCTCTACTGATGAATCAGAACACTCAGTTCGATGACGTGGCGATGATCAAAGTGAAAAGCGGCGGTCAAGTACGTCAGATGATTGCCAATGGACGGTTCCTAAGTCCTTCTACCCAAGGTTGGAGCATAACCGGCGGAGCAAGCATTGAAGCAACACTAGATGCAAACAGAGCTGCGAACCCAAGTGGTGCAGATTATGGACTGCAAATCACCAATAATACTGCAGAGACCCAGCGTATTGAGTTAGATCCTAACTTCTTCCCTCAAGGCGCGGTTAAAAATGGAATGCGCTATATTATCCAGTTTGATATGAGAACCCCTTCTTATACCTCTGACACTGGTGCTATCCCTATAGAGTTCGGTATTTTCGAAGTCGGTGGTAACAACTTTAGTAAGCGTGTCGACTTTGCAAATCGCAGTCCTACTGAGTGGACAACCTACTATATGCATATTGATACCACGTCTGACAGTGCCTATTTTGGTGGCAGCATTAACAGTGATGTTAACTTTGATTGGACCTCGACAATAGTGCAGCCAGCTTTATATATCCGCCCTGGAGATGAACTGCAAATCGACAACATCTCTATGTACCCCGTACCGAAACACTAATCCGTTGGCCTTTGGAGCCCCGTGTCACTGGGGCTCCTTTTTTGTTTACAGGGGCATATTTAATGGTAAAGACCTACAAGATATTGATTTTAGGCGGTGGGACGGCGGGCTGGATGGCCGCTAATCTCATGGCTAAGTCATGGAGTAAGCAGGGCTTCTCTATTACTTTAATGGAGTCTCCTGATATACCTACTGTTGGTGTGGGAGAAGGTTCTACACCTTATATACGTCGTTTTTTTGAGCAAATGGACATACCCGAAAGTGAATGGATGCCTCAGTGTCACGCTACCTATAAGAATGGTATTAGGTTTACCGATTGGACAACAAAGCCAGGGTTTGAAAGCTACTTTCACCCCTTCGCTACCGACATAGATAACCCCCACTTTAATTTATTCAAACAGCACGTGGCGTTAAGAAGACAAGGGTTGAATATATCAGTCCACCCTGACGATTACTTTTTGATGACCCACATGACAAAACGTAAAAAGCTCCCCTTGCCCACTGGACAGTTCTCACATACGCTTTTTTACGCCTACCATTTTGATGCCAAATTACTGGGAGATTTTCTTAAAAAACGAGCGCTTTGTGCTGGTGTTAAATACCTTGTCGATAAGGCTTTCGAGATAGAGAAACACCCTAACGGTGATATTGCCGCAATACAAACCCATTCGAACCAACGCATTGAAGCCGATTTCTTTGTGGACTGCAGTGGGTTTAGTTCATTGCTGATGCAAAAAGCACTCGATGTACCTTTTATCAGCTACCGTGATTCGTTGCACAATGATGCCGCTGTCGCGATACCAAGTGCAGCAGAAGCCCCTTTTTTACCGCAAACCCTTTCAGCGGCCATGCCTTGCGGTTGGCGTTGGAAAATACCGCTAACTCACCGTACCGGTAACGGTTATGTCTACAGCAGTGACCACCTGTCGGGCGATGAAGCCGAACAACAGCTAAGAAATGCTGCGGGTATTAATAATGCCAGAACTGCTGCCCATCACATTAAGATGAGAGTGGGTCGAAATCAGGCCCATTGGAAACGTAACTGCCTAGCTGTTGGTTTGTCACAGGGTTTTATTGAACCCCTTGAGGCAACTGGCCTACAAATGACGCTTATCACCATAGAGCAGTTTATCGCACACTTTGAAAAAGGGAACTTCACTTCCCGCTATCAAGAGAATGTAAATAACGGCATCAATGCCGCCTTCGACCATATTCGTGATTATGTATTGCTGCACTACTTGGCAAATAACCGCAACGACACTCAGTACTGGCGTGATTGTCGAGGAGATGTGGCCATCTCTGATTCCCTAAGAAGTATACTTGAAATATGGAGCCAAGGCGGGGATCTAGAGCAAGAATTACAACGCCAAAATATTAGCCAATATTACCCTTCGCTATCATGGCACGTGATTTTAACAGGCATGGGGGTTTTCCCCTCCGCCCATTATCAAAACCCATCTCTAAACCAGCAGTTTCAGACATCAAAAGCCAACATGAAAGCGTTTTTCAATCACTGTGTAGCGCAGTTTCAATCCAGCGTGTCAGCAAATCAACAAGGATCAGTGCAAAATGTATATTAGGCAAGCTAATCCATCATTGGCTATTAAACGAATTCAATTAGTCGCTCACAAAGTAAAATTTTTAATATTAAGTACCGCGATTGGCTTTCTTACAGCCTGCGCCGACTCGGTCACTTCCGTTGACCCAGACAGCGACAAGCACCACAGTGCTGCCACGGCCCCTTTTGTTGTTTCCGGTCACGCGCCACAAATTGAACGCATGCAATGGTCACGGGTAGATGCCATGTCAGATGAGTTTAACGGCAACGCCATCAACCTTAATAAATGGCAAATAGAGCCCGTGGGGAATGGCTGGATGTGGATTGGTCGGCCACCGGGGTTGTTTAAACCTGAGAATGTCAGCGTATCTAACGGTTCAATGAATGTTGAAGTGAGCCCGCTAGAGAAAACCACTGAACTTAAAGGAAGAGAATATAAGTATCAAGGCGCAATTGTACGCTCTCTTGAAGCCGGCCAGCCAGGCTGGTATTACGAAGCCCGTATGAAAGCGAATGCTACTGAAATGTCTTCTACATTCTGGCTGATGACGAAATCTGATGGCGTCAAAAAACTTGAATTAGATATTCAAGAGTGTGTGGGGAAGATGTCACCAGACGCTACCGAGTGGGCTAAAAACTGGGATCACATCTTTCATTCCAATGCGATTCACCGCGTCAATAAACACAATCCCGAAAAGGTGCAAATTCAAGGTATTAAGTATTTGCCCGAACAAAATCATGAACGTTATTTTGTTTACGCGGCATGGTGGAAGTCAGCCAAAGAAATTCGTTTTTATCTTGACGGGAAATACGTTTATTCAATTGAACCGAGCGTGGATTGGGATGTACCAGCGTTCTATCAAATGGCGATTGAAACCTACGATTGGAACCCAGTTCCTGAAGACGGGGGTATGGTAGTGACCGGCACAAAAGAGCAACGAACCACACGATACGATTGGATAAGAACGTGGCGTCCATCAACTTTACCACCCGCATCTTAATGACGATAAACGCTTACATAAAAAGACTTCGAAATTTAGGTAAATATCATAATGAATAAATACATAGTAAATACAGCGTTAGCGATGCTCACTTTACTGTCAGCAGCAACCTTCGCCAAAGACACTCGCCCAAATATTCTGGTCATCTTGTCAGATGATGCAGGCTATTCAGATTTAGGCACATTTGGCGGTGAAATTGATACTCCCAACTTAGATGCGTTGGCAAAAGGTGGAATGCGTTTCAGCCAATTTTATAGTAATGCTAGGTGCAGTCCTACAAGGGCATCGCTGTTGACAGGTGTCGATGCAGCCCACGTTGGCTTTGGCGGTGGCGTGGTAGGTGACTGGAGCCGTGAACTCCCTTTTTCTGCTCACCGTGGGCGTATTGCTTATGAGCAACCGCTTATATCAGAACTGTTGGCCGACAATGGCTATCAAACTATGATGGTCGGTAAATGGCATCTTGGTGGAAGCTACATAAAAAATGACCCAGAAAAACTAGCACCACTATGGCATAAAACGCACACCGCGATGGAATTAACTCAAGAGGAAATGGAGCTAGATTACCTTGCCCTTCCCCCTCAAAGAGGATTTCAAAAAAGTTTCGTTTTTCTGGGTGCGCAAGGAAACTTGTTTTATACCCCAAAAGATAATCACCCCTACTATGAATCAAATGAAAAGGCTGACTTAGTATTTTCAAACACCTATAACATGCATTGCTATGCGAAAAGTCCTGCTGAAAAACGCCAGTACAGCGCGTGCCATGGCAAGTCTGAGAAAGCTTTTTACGCTACTGATGGTATGAGCGATCGTGCTGTTGATATGCTCAAAGCAGCATCACAAAAACCAGAGCCTTTTTTCATGTACGCCGCATTTAGGGCGCCCCATAAACCCTTACAAGCGCCTCAGGAACTGGTTGAAAAATACCTAGAGCGATATCAAGATTTACAGCTACTTGTTGATGAGCGCTATAAAGGCTTGATTGCCTCTGGTCTCTTTCCTGAAGAAGCTACGTCTCAAAGTGCAAAACAGTTACTAAGCTCGATGTCGGATGAAAAAAGAGATGAGCTTCGACTTATTGGTGCGGTACATGCTGCAATGATGGAAAAGATAGATGAAAACGTCGGTAAAATGATTAATGAATTGAAAGCGTCTGGCGAATACGACAACACATTAATTTTGTACTTCTCAGACAATGGCGCCGCAGCGCATACCGATGGATTATTCAATGTGCCCTACCGTGGCGTTAAAGCACTGTTATGGGAAGGCGGTGCTCGAACCCACGCAATTGCAAGCTGGCCTGGTGTTATTCCGGCAGACCGTATTTCTGACAACGTCGTTTGGGTTGGCGATATACTTCCAACACTACTGGAAATTACACAAACCCCTTTTCCAGACAAGTTTCATGGAAGCACGCCGAGAAAACCCGATGGACGAAGTGTTTTTACCACGCTAAAGGGAGAAAAGCAGTCTCCACCAGAAGCTATCTTCTTTAATGATAAAGGTCAGCAGAGTGTGGTGTATCAGGGGCGTTGGAAACTGCTTATAGAGCCAGGTTGGTATTTACAAACCTTAGCTAAACCAGGCATTGCTCATGAGCTATATGATTTAAGCTCAGACCCAGGGGAGTCAAACAACCTAGCAAAATCACATCCCGAGTTGGTCGAAAAGTTAGTCGCGATGTGCGAAAGATGGAAGGCAGAAAACAGTATCGTGGATTACTCTAATATTATCGAGCTTAAACCCAAAGACCCTTATTAACCTCAACTTAGTCTAGGCTGAATCTACGTTGTATTAAGCCCCATAAACGGTGCCGAGTATCTTGTATCTCGGCACCGTTTATGGGGCTAACTAGCCTCTGAGTATATCGTCTGGCTTCTTATCTATTTTCAAAAAGAAGTAGCATTTAAGAGCACTACCTCAGTCTCAGCCAGCTTAAGCAAACACCATCAAAAACTCGCCCGCAGCAGTGAACACTGCGCAGGTAGCAATTGCTATAAAAGTTAAATTCTGCTTTACTTATTGTTAACAATATATTGTAAACAATAAGGTGGAATTTAACGATGAAAATTCATAGTATTTCTATGGCAGTCGCAGTGGCTTGTTTAAGCTTAGCCGCCTGCAACACACAAAAAAATCAAACGTCTTTACCTTCATCGAGTTCTCAGAATGTTATAGACAACCTCTATAGTTTTGATGTGCCCTTAAATGGCAAAATAGAAACAGAATTTGCATCTGCCACTGTGCAACCAATGTCGCCTAATAGTGGGAAGGCGTTGCATGTGAGCTTTGAAGGAGACGTAGCTGAAGCATCGGTCAAACTTATTCCAGCACAAAACTGGGATTGGAGTATGCATAAAGAAATCAATTTGGCGTTTGAAGCGACTAATCCTGAAGAGGAATCTGTCCAACTTTATATTAGTGTAATGACAGAGAGCGGAAATCAGGCTAGCCATAGTGTCATCATTCCCCCGGGCTCTACATCTACCTACTATTTTGTCCTAAATGGTCAAGTTCTAGACACGGACCTAGGTTACAAGCGTTCTCGAATGGAAGCGTGGCAGAGTAACGAGCAAATGGCACATTTTCGCATAGGCAGCATCAAGCTTGACCTAAGTTCGGTTGAGGCTATCCGTCTATATACTCGAGGGAATATGGTAAGTAAGCGCCTTACTATTGATAATCTAAGGCTACGAGAGAACCCTGACTACGGCGATGAGTATCGTCAAAACACCGTTGATAAATTTGGGCAAAACGCCAAACGCGATTTCCCCTTAAAGGTTCATTCCGAAGCAGAGCTAAAAGAAAAGGCCAACGAAGAGTTAACCCGGTTAAATGCGTCAGGCCCATTACCCGATCGCTCGCGTTTCGGAGGTTGGAAAGCGGGTCCAAAACTAGAAGCAACGGGCTATTTCCGTACTCATAAAATGCAGGGTAAATGGTGGTTGGTTGACCCAGATGGCTACCTCTTCTTCTCTAACGGGTTAGCGAACGTTCGTATGGCAAACTTAACCACACTGACGGGCGTTGATTTTAAAGATGAATCGGTGCGCTATATCGACCCAGAAGCAGTAACGCCTGAAGATTCTATGGGTATAGTGAACGTTTCAGATGCGGTACGGGATACTCGTTATATCGCTTCTGAAGTACGCCATGAGATGTTTTCTTGGCTCCCCCCCTACGACGACGCCTTAGCTGACCATTATAGCTATAGGCGTTCAGTGCACGCAGGACCATTAACTTCAGGAGAAACCTTTAGTTTCTACCGCGCAAATTTAGAACGCAGATATGGTGAATCAAGCCCAGGAGCATACGAAGAAAAGTGGCAAGAAGTTACCTTAGACCGGTTTCAAGACTGGGGATTTACGTCTATGGGGAACTGGGTAGATCCTGCCTTTTACCCTAATGAGCAAGTTCCATATTTCGCCAATGGATGGATTATCGGCGACTTCAAAACCCTCAGTTCCGTCCATGATGTTTGGGACTCAATGCCCGATTCCTTCGACCCAGAATTTGTGCGTCGAGCACAAGTCACCATCAATCAAATAGCAAAAGAAATACAATCTTCACCATGGTGCATCGGAATTTTTGTCGATAATGAAAAAAGTTGGGGTCGAACAGAAGGTACTCTTGAACAACGCTACGGGCTTATTCTAGATGCACTATCTCACTCCATTGACGAAAGCCCTGCTAAAAAAGCGTTTGTTGACGCGTTAAAACAAAAATACTCGTCATTGAACTCACTGAATGAAGGTTGGGGCACCTCATTCACCTCATGGCAAGCGCTGAATAATGCGTGGCAGCCACAACAACCTACGGCTGCGCTCGAGAAGGATTTGTCGATGATGCTTGAAATGCTATCTGAACAATACTTTAAAGTGGTGCATGATGCACTTGAAACTGCGTTACCACACCACCTTTATATGGGCGCACGTATGGCCAGCTGGGGAATGCCAGATGAAACGATTAGCGCAGCCACACGATACAGCGATGTACTTAGTTTTAATATATACAAAGAGGGCGTTCAACCTTCACAATGGCGCTTTATTGAAGATATAGACCTGCCAAGTATTATCGGCGAATTTCATATAGGGACCAATACTGACTCGGGTTTATTTCACCCAGGGCTGGTTGCCGCCGCCGACCAAGAAGATCGGGCTAAAATGTATCAGCAGTATATGCAGTCTGTAGTCGACCATCCCAACATGGTAGGCGCTCACTGGTTCCAATACGTAGACTCACCTATTAGTGGTCGAGCATTTGACGGAGAGAACTATAACGTGGGCTTTGTTTCTGTTACAGACATTCCCTATACAGAAATGGTAAACGCCGCAAGAGAATTTAACACCACCTTATATCCAGCAAGATTTAATCAGCGGTAAGCCTAAGCGGTGAAGGTTATATGGTTATCTACAACGGCAAGTTACCTTGCCGTTTTTTTTGCTATTTTCTGAAAATACGCGAGTGCTTCAAGATCATTCATTTTCTGTGCGAAATTGAAACCCAACTGCTGTAATTGTGGGTGATACTGGTAGCGACTTAAAGCCAGCTTCAGCTCCCGTAGCGCTAGTGGCGTTTGTCCAATGCCATCCAAGGCTAGGAAATACACATATACGTACTGTACATTCTCAGGTGCTAATTTAACCGCCTGACGAAATGCCTGAATAGAATCTGGCTTTTTCTGTTGGCGTATAAGAGACATACCTTGGGCGTAGTGCAAAACCGCCGACGTAGGGTTCGCTTTTAAGCCTTTTTCGAGGATCAGGCTTTCTTTGCTCCCTTCCCCGGTATTGCGATACACATCGGCTAAATTTACATAGTTCGGCACAAAATATGGGTCAACGTTAATACCATGCTGTAACGTTTTCACCGTGTCTTTAAACTTACCTAATTGCAGGTATACCATACTTTGGTTAAGTGCAGACTCCCCACGCCACATTGAGACTTCATTAGCATTTAATAATATCTGCAATGCATTTTTGAAACTGTCGTTGTGGCTTAAACCCGCATCCAGCAAATGATTGGCTGCAGTCAGTCGCACCGCCGTTAACTTGTCATCTAACAGTGTTCGATAAGATTTTAAACGCTCTTTTACTGGCAGTAGTTGCCCTACACCAGCAACGGCGAACCGAATAAGATCATGCTGTGAATTTACCCACGCTTTTATATCCTTGTCAGTGAGTTCGGCAACACTGCTTGGTAACATCGCTATCGCGCTGGCACGCACTATTTCACTAAGTTCTGCGTTATTGATAAGGGAAAAGTGCGCAGATACCGGCAAGCGCCCTTCATGCATAAGCGCAAGAAAATCTTCACCCTGAGATGCTGAAAGTACAGACGCACCGCGCCATTGCGTAATAATATCTGCAGCCCAGCTTGGTGTTTGAGAAAGGTGGCATCCATTACATGCGTTCGGCGTGTCGTACTTAATACTGAGGTCAGGACGTGGAACCTTAAAACTGTGATCACGGCGAGCATCCACTCCCATATACGTTGTTTCTGGCATATGACAACTCACACACTGCCCCGCCGATGAATCAATCTCATGACGAATATGGGCAGGTTGTTGATAAACCTCAGCGCTATGACATTGCAAACATAACCCGTTACCTTCTACTTTAATTTTCATCGTATGTTTGTCATGACAATCGAGACAATTAACACCCGCGGCATACATTTTACTTTGTAAAAAAGAACCGTAAACGTACACCTCTTCTTTAATTTGGCCATCTGCATGATACATAGGGGGAACTAACAGCGATGGCAAAAACTGATCGAGAAAGGCGACATTCGGCTTTATTCCATCAGTGATTGGCGTGCGTAACGAGTGGCAGGCAAAGCACGTTTCCATAAAGGTGTTATCTCTGGGCTCTCCATGCCAAGAAGCAATTTTTTCTCCGTCATCTATCAGCCACTGCCCTATGGCTTTCTGTTCGCTTAACGACAAAGACAGCTGACCTGATGAGGCAGTTTCAGCGTGGTCGGGCATTTTACCGTGACATGACTGACAGCCCACATTAATGTTGTCCCATTTGGTGTCAAATTGATTGTGTTCAACGTCGTAATTACGGGTTAAACCATCTGAATGGCAATCGGCACACATACCATTCCAATTTTGCAGCGGCTGTAACCAATGCAGTCGATCGGCTGGCTGGATATCTTCCTGTTCATACATGGGAAACCACTTTTGCCCGCCATCCTCTGCAACTCGGGAATCCCAAGCGAAAGGGAACACCTGAACTTTTCCGTCAGTTCCTTCAATCAAATATTGCTGTAATGGATAATGTCCGAAGGTGTACTTAACGCGATATTGAGTACTTTCCCCAGCTTCTGTAAAGTGGATATAGAAGCCTTGGTCTTTTTGGTAGAATTTAGCAACTTGGGTATAGTGGGTAACTTCCACACCTGAAAAGTCGCCTAATACAGTCTGTGTTTCAGCTACATCCATAGCTTTCGCATGATCAGATTGTTGCCAGTTAGACACGGCTTGCTGATGACAACCAACGCAGTTTGTATTTCCCTTAGCGGATAAGGGTGAAAGTAACAGCAGGCTAAGTATGAATAAGCAATAAAACGTAAAATACTTCATTAGGGCTCGACGGTTATAGTTTTACTAATAGCTGAAAATGAAGCAGCTTTTTGCATTGATAGTTTAACGCAAGGTTACCGTAAAGGTATTTACTTAGGCTGCAAGTTTTCTGGTCATTTATTTGGACACTAACTTCCATGTCCTAACCCAGTCAACCTTCATTGTATTGCGCTTATGGTCTAGTAAGTCTTCTTTTTCTGGCAGGCCGCAAACCCAAGAACTGTCTTGCGTCCAGAGATCCCAAATCAGCTCCTGCTGTAACGTGAAAGGCTGACTGCTCACTACATGACCCGCCGGTTCCCCATTCAGGTAAAACTGTACATTATGTTCATCTTTCCACCATGCGCCAAATACATGATAGTCCTGGTTCCACGTCACGCCTTTACGGGTGTTGGCATCCGATAATTTTTTCGTGCTCCAAGGCCCTTTATTACGCTCTGTTTCTCCATTTTTAACAATAAAATACTGAGAATTCATCTGCCAAGGATATTCATCATTCTCCCCACAAGTTGGATCAGAATTAATCTCAATAATATCAATTTCATCTCGATTATCTGCATCACCATTATTCAACCAAAATGTGTTATAAGCCGCTATGTGTGCAACTTTCAAACGTGTTTCTGTGTACATAGGAAAGCTAATTTTCGCTTTAGAATGTACCCGTGAAGTTTTAAACCAGCTTTCTTCTGTTGAATCATCCAGCGTAGCACTAATCCAAAGGTAGCCATTCTCCACCCCTGAGTTTGTATCAACCATATTCACAGGAGTGTCAGAATAATTCCAATTTGATCTTTTCCATTTAGACGCGTCCCACGACTGATTAAACTCATCGGAAAGAGCTTCAACTTTTTGCCATGTCATACCGGCGGGCGTTGTATCTTCGAATGCGACAAACGATGGCATTAATGGGCCTGCTTCATCAACATCAAAACTTTTTTCAGTGGCCTTGCTGATGAAAGGAATCGCTGCAACAGCTGTTGAAACAGCCACAAATATATAGACCATTTTTTTCATAGAACTCATTATCACCCGCCTACCTTTGCGTAAATACACACGTCATTCTTTCGTCAAAAAGCTTACATAATGGAAGCGTTCCACGAATGACCATTGCACACACTTTGTTAACAATAAGTTTAAATGTTAACAATTTTATGGTAAATATGAAATAACGATTTACTTTTTTAGCTAAAAAGTTGGAAACCTAATATGTTGCTTAGCAAGAAAAAGCCCTATTACTTTTACATGGCATGTGGCGGTATTTGTATGGGATTATTAGCCGGTTGCGAAAATATGGCCAGTAATGAAACCAGTGCATATGCTGCTAGTGAGCTTCAAAAGTCTCTAGATAAACCGGTAATACTGACTAATTCCCAAGATTTCACTCTCGCGTACAATGTTACTGGCAGCGCCTTAAAACGCCTTAACCTTTCTGTAGAAATCGATGCAAGTTATGCCCAGCTCACCATCATGGATGGACAACGTGTGGTGGTAGACAATCTAGACATTCCCGCAACAGGAAGTCATAACCTAAATGTTTTGGTAGATTTTAAAACACTGGGGCAACACACCCTAACCTTCGTTCGCCGAAGCAACGACATTGCGATTAATACTGTTAATTTTGAAGACGTTCAAGATTTGAAGACGCCAAGCTTCGTCGACGCTTCACAACAGTACCAATTAGAAACCGAGATAAGTTACAAATATGGTGGGCCCGCAATAGGCGATATTGATGCGGATGGAGACTACGATTATGTGTTAAATAATCACAATCATGTACCCACACAACTGGTTACCTACAATGGTGATAATCCTGTTAAATTAGAGCGGCTATTCGACTACCCGCTAGATTTTCACGGTTCGTCTGTGGGCGACTACGACAACGATGGTGATTTGGATATTATGGTGGCACAAGGCGGCGCCAACGGTACCAACCCTACCTCGTATATTTTACTTAATAATGACAAGCAAACCTTCACCAATGTATCAGCACAAGCTGGTATCCTTACCCCAGCTCGTGGGCGCTCTCCACGTTGGGTTGATATGGATTTAGATGGTGATCTTGATGTCGCTTTATTCAATGCACCTACACCTTTCAGTAAAAACCCCGTTCAGTACTTTTTCAAAAATAATGGCGATAGCACCTTCAGTCAGCAGCGAGTAAAAGGTCTAGAAGATGCTGCTGGTGAACGTGTGTTAGTCACCGATTTTAACCACGACGGCATTGATGATTTTGTCATGTTCTCACCCATTACCTTATGGGAAGGCAACGGCGATTTCAGTTATACAGACGTTACCGCGGCTAAGCTTCCTCCGAGTCTTCAGGGAAAAATGGGATACTATGCGGCTACCGATATTGATGTAAATAATGATGGCTTACTAGATTTATACTTTGCAGGTAGCCGAACACATTATCAAATTTCTAGAAAGTCTATTGATTTCAATCCAAAAACCACCCGCCTCGACATTCGAGATGATGGCGAGACTGGTAGCACTGCTGTGTCTTTCACCGCCGATGATGCCATCGTATTAGCTGACTTAGACCTTACTTACCGCCAGTACAATGATGGCTTTGCTATATTCTTAGGTGAGAACAAAAAGCGAATGGTGGTAAACGCTAAAGGCTTTATGCCCTCTCAACGACCCATGGAAATGCGCACTGCGCCATCAGAACTTACGATTAATAACAATGATGCTGTGGGATGGCCCGAGGAGCGTAAAGTCAATGGCCTGTATATCGGTTATTTAGGCAATAACCAATGGCAGGCTGAGTGGGTCAGAGATCGAAATATTTATTGGAAGGTTTCCTTTTCACTTACTGGACTTCAAGACATTAAGTATGATTGGGAGCCCAATAATAGGAACGTTCAAGACCTCTTATTAGTTAACCGTAGTGACTTTTTTGTTGACCGTACTTCGGATTGGAATATTCCACTTGGCGGAAATCACTGGGGTGTCACCCGTGGAGATTTTAATAACGATGGGTGGCAAGATTTATTCTTATACCGTTACGGTTTTTTGGCTGAGAGAGTTGCTGACTTGATGCTGCTAAATAATGGTAAAGGCCGCTTTGAAAACTTGATGACACACGGAGCATCAGCCATAACCGATACAGGTCACGGCGATATGGGTCAGGCGTTTGATTTTAATAATGATGGACAGGTTGATTTGCTCAATGGAAGCGAAGAGGAAGGTGCCTGGTATCTTTACAAAAACCAATCAGATACCGCAAATAACTATATTCTGATTGATGTTAACTACAGCCCCAAAGACAACGTCGACCCATACTCCGCACTTGTGAGTATTAAGACAGGATCAGGTAAAACCTATCAAAAGCGAGTGGGTTCAGCCGGTGAGGTACATTCTCAAAGCTTAATGGATATCGTGCATTTCGGTTTAGGAGGCGATACGCACATCACTTCCGCCACTATTCGGTGGCGAAATGGCGAGGAGATTGAACTGAAAAACCTTACCGCTAATAAACGCTATACCACGGATTAATTTTACTTTTCATGTCATTACATAAAGTGAGTGCTTCGCTTTATGTAATGACACTTCTCTACCCTTTGAAATCTTATAGCCCAAATATCCCACCGAGCTCTACCCAACACATTAAAAATACACTTAAGCCTATCTATTCACTCTACAACGCACTTATTTTGCTTAAGTAATAGGCCTATACCGCTTTCACTCAATTAACACATATAAAAAAGCTTGGCCTTGTATAGACAAGGCCAAGCTATGAATAACGAGCCTACTAGGGCGTTTGAAACCCGTTAGCTGCATGAAGTTTTAGCTATCTACGGGTTTCGCTGTTAAGGCTGTTGGCTCGTAATGTATGGCTGCAGATTATTTAAATCTGCGTGGATACATTTTACTATTAACCTCTTTAGCCGCTTTAATCATAGGCGCATAGGGCGTATCAGCTACGTTAACAAATCCCACATTGTAGTTTTCACCATCATACGCTCGGCCGGTAATGGGCGAGTCCATGTACTGGAACCAATGTGCGCCAACAAAGTAAGGGTTATCGATTACTGAGTGCATGTAGTCTATGTACATTTGTGCGCGATCTTCTTGAGTCGCAGCCTGTATTAAGCCTGGGTGGAATAAACCATTGTCACGCGCGCCCATATGAAACTCACCAATGATACTGGGCATATCAATGTCTTGGAGGAATTCCCACGATTTCGGATGAATACCCTCTTTGTAAACATTGTACGACATCACATCAACGTGCTTAGCAGCAGCCTCAACAATCTCCATTGGTTTGCCCCAACTTGGAAAGCGCGCGCCTAAATACATATGATTAGGCATGTGTTTATCTAAAGCAGCATTCACTACGCTAAAATACTTTTCCCCGTAGTGAAACAGCATTTCACTGTAATCGGCCAGTTGTACTTCATTTCGAATACTGGAATCTATACCCGCATTGAAAGCCCCCCAAGAGGCAATCTTAGTTCCCCAAGCCGCATTTAATGCTGAAATACTGCCGTACTTTTTCTTCATTAACCCAGTAAATGCAGCTTTCGTTGGTACGTCTTTGCCGTCTCGCGTTAACGTATTGATGACGATGCCGTAACGCGCTTCATTACTTTCACTGCGCCCAAAGCTCTTTTCGTTGTCAATAAATACCCCTACACACCAAGGACTATTCTTGACCTGTTCAGCCACATTAGAGGCGGTAACATCGGCTCTTCTAGCAAACTCAGGGTCGAACACATCTGGTAGTGGTGACCAAAAGTCGTTACCACTAGATACCGTTTTAAAATCACCAATGATCCAGCCATTAGCGAAGTAAGGCACTTCATTATTTTGGTAAAAACGAGGATCAGTCCAGTTTCCTAATGAACTAAAACCCCAATTCTTCATCCGTTTTAACGTAACTTGTTCCCAAGCTTCTAAGGGGTCTTGCTCACCGTATTTGCGCTCTAAATTGGACGCATAAAAGCTAAAGGTTTCGCCTTTTTTAACTGGCCCAGAGTGTGCACTACCACGATACCCAAACCACTTACCTAATGGCTCGTCATAGCTTGGTAGCCAGTTGAACATATTCGCTCTAACATCAGACACTATATGTCTGCTGGGTATGGCTTCGTCGTTTACCCGATTTAGCCCTTTAGAATCTTCTGGGGTTACACCGTCACCGCCGAGGTCAACTAATCCATCATCAAACCCATAACCTGTCATAGTCGACGTATTAGACAGCCTTATAATGTCTAAACCTGTTGCAAAATAAAGGTAGCCTTCAGGGTCAACCATCGCCCATTTACCGTCTATCTTTTCGGTTCTAAAGTACCCCGTAGCCGCTAACTTTGGCCCCTCTTTGTATCCACCGAATCTAGATCGGTCTGGCATGAGTTTATTATCAAGTTGCTTTGCTTCCGTCTCTCTAGCTTGAATAAGCTCTTCTTGAGAGTGGATTTTACCTGGAAACTCAACGGTGGCATTTTGACCATACTTGTCTACAATCTTCGTCAAGAAGTCAGTATTCATCTCAGGGTTTGGTCGCAGCCGAATATTGCTAAGCTCAATATGCTTGTCGAATAACGCACTCTGTACCGATAAACTGATTTCGGTAATGCCTTTAAGGTTTAGATTTTTCTTCCCCCACATCGAGATAAACTGCACGTCACCAGACTCCCATGTTTCAGGGTTAGAGCGTAAGCCAGATAAAAAATTGAGCTCTTGGTTCACATCGCCATCAGGGGTAGCAAGATCATGACCGCGCATCTTAGCGTAGTATGTTGCTTTTTCCCCCACAGGAACGGCCACACTTCGCGTATAAGTGGCACCATCTATATCGGTAATATTTAGAAACAGCTGTACCGAATGGGGTCCAGGGTTTTCAATATCCATTGCGAGGTTAAAGTCGTCAAATTCACTCAAGTCCCAAGGTTCACTGGGCTTTATATTAACCCCTGAGTTAGGATTGTCTTTGGCTAACAACGTGACCTTCATACCGCGACTTGTAAAGCTAGCCTTTGCATTAACCAGTTCGACCTGAGAGTCGATGACCTCTTTGGTCAGCTGTATTAAAGGCTGCTCTTTTGACAATGAAGCGCTAGCTTCAATTGAGTCAGACTTGCTGGCAGTAAACGTAGGCGCCTCTTCTGATTTTTGACATCCCAATAAGCTGAGAGAAAGCGCCAAAGCTATTGCTGTTTTATTCATCCTATATCTCACACTTTGTTAACAATTTAAATCAGTATACCCACATCATTTTAAACATTAAACTGTTAACAATATAAATAAATCCCGTTTACTAAAGTAAAAGCTATTTCACTGTAAATTTCCTGCAAATACTAGCCCTAAGACCTCAAAAACTGGACATTCCACATAATAAAGTTAACAATTTACCATTACTCCTATTACTTTTAATTATGATGAGGTTTATGAAAAACAAGATTCTTTCTGTTCGGGACCAAATTGCAGATGTGTTGCGCTCAGATATCATCTCTGGAGAACTCGCATCGAATACAAAACTGAACGAAATACAGTTGGCTGAACGTTTTGAAGTATCGCGAGGGCCTATTAGAGATGTCATATTAAAATTGACCAAAGAAGGGTTACTAATTAGCAAAAGCAATGTGGGCGCATCTGTTAATAGCCCCCTTTCTCCTGAATTACAAAAGCTCAGTATCGACCTCAGAAAGAGAATTGAAGAATTCGCGGCAAAAGAGGTCATTGGAAGTGCAAGCGTAGAACAAATTGCCCATATGGATATTCTTATCGATAACATGCAAGAGCACTTTGAAAAACAGGAATATACAGAACTTACCAAAGCTGATATTGCCTTTCACCAGTATTTTATCGAGCTCGCAGGCGGAGAGAATTTGTTCAACCTTTGGTATCCAATTGTGATTAGAATGCGGATGAACTATCAGCGCATTAAAACCTCTAGCAAGCTGGTAGAGGAGCATCGTGATATTGTTGAAGCATTCAAATTAGGTGATGTTAAACAAGCTGTCGCAGCAATACGTAAGAATATAAAATAGTGCAAACAATGGACAAATAACCTCGTTCAGAGGTAGTCCATTCATGTGTACCGTATTTATAAGCCCAAATTAGTGGTGAGTCGGTTCGCCGTTTCACGAAGTAAAGTCAGGTTTTCTCGATTATCAGTCACTTCGTTAACATGGCTCAAGTGGCTTATCATCAACGCAGCAATTTGTTTACCCTCATGCTGCCCCACTAAGCATACTGACTCTGTAATGCCTAAAATATGTTGGCTCGACGCATCCAATTGCTTAGCCTCGGCGATAGTGTCTAATTTATTGCCAAAAGCTCGCTTTTCTTTCTCTGAAAATGTTTGCCAACTTGGCTCAGTTCGTAAAATCATTTGTTGCACATCCTTGTTACTGTGGGCGAGCAGTACATTACCAGGGTTCGATATCAGTGAAGAAAAACGACTTCCTTCAGCGTAGTTGAGGGAAACACAGTATGGGCTTTTTGCCTGCACCAACACCATAGTTTGGCTTTGATACAAAACAAATAGCTGGCAGGACAACTGACATCGTACAGCAAGATCTTCCATTAAGGGCAGCGCTTGTTTACGTATTTCATCTAATGGAGAGATAGAACGGGAAAGATTATATAACTTAAATGACAATGCATATTTACCATTAAATTCATCTCTCGTTAAGTAACCATTTTCCGTTAAATTGACTAAAATACGATAAATTTGGTTCGTACTGCGACTGATACCTTTCGCTATTTCCGCTTGCGTACTAGCCTTACCAGAACTAGCTAAAAACTCCATAATCTCAAAGCACTTATCTAATGCTGGAACGGCGTATTTTTGCTTTTCCATAACTTTTCCCCTGCTGTTATTTACCAGTGAATTGAAAATAATTTTTGTGTCTTGAAACCATGTAAAACAAAGGACTTATTGATTCATATATAAAAGTCATATTTTTATATGAATTACCCATTGCATTAATGCCAATTCTGCTCAATATTGTCAACATTAAACACAAAGTATTAGAGGCAAAAAATGAGTAAAATAAGCTTATCACCGCAGCAAATTTCTGATTTTCACCGCGACGGATACGTAATTGCTCGTGGGTACTACAGCGAAAAAGAAATTGAAAAATTGCAAAATACCGTTTTCAATGATGAAGGTCTTTATGAAAAAGCGTGGGACAAAAAAGATGCTTCAGGCACGGTTAGTAAAGTGTGTTTGTGGCAAGAACTTGGGGACGATTTTTACTCCATGTTTTCTCGCGGTAAACGCCTTGCTGATGCTGCTGAAGACATACTGCAAGAACCTGTGTTTCACACCACGACTAAAATTATGATGAAAGAACCTTTCGTAGGTGGCGCATGGGAATGGCATCAAGATTATGGTTACTGGGCAAATGATAATTATCATTTATACCCCAAGTTAGTTAGCTGCATGATAGCTATTAACCGTGCAACAATTGAAAATGGCTGCCTTCAGGTATTAAAAGGGTCTCATCATATCGGCCGAATTAATCACACGAAAACCGGAGACCAAAAAGGGGCTGACATGACCTTTGTGGATGAGGCACTAAAACATTTGGAGCTGGTCAATGTTGAGCTTGAACCCGGAGATACCTTGTTCTTTCATTGCAATTTACTGCACAAATCAAATCAAAATAAATCTAAAGATCCAAGGTGGGTGATGATTGCCGCCTACTGCGCCGAATCAGCTAAACCTTTTAAGGAAAATTCACTAGTGTATAGACCATTAGATAAGATTGATGATGACGCTATTGCGTTATGGCCTGACATCGCGTCACTTTAATACTTAGCTAAACTACGCCTTAGCCTTGATATAAGCCTTGGCACAGTCAATCCGTTCTAACAAAGTGATAAGCAAACGTTTACTTAAAACGTTTGCTTAACTCCCCGTAATGCTAGCATTTGAGTAAACGTATGGGATGCATTGCATCCGCCTTCCACTGTGCTAAATATAAATTACCGTCTTTATCTTGCTCGAGTCCATGACAATGATAGAAGTGTTTTTTATCACTTCTTACGGGCGCACCATGTTCAGGCAGCTCACCGCCTAAAACCGATACCAAAGTTTCGTTCTCATCAAAGATACATATCACCCCTGAGTTCAATTCAGGAGCTGAAGTGTCGCCTGTCCAACATACTGCAGCTATCATATGCTTGCCATTAAAAAGAGGCGCATGAATAAATGCCCCGGGTACGTGTAGGGTACGTATAAATTCACCATAGAGGGTATACCATTTCAGGCAGTGGTCAGCTCTTGAACTTACCAACAATAAAGGCGTCTCACCTCGGTAATCTAGCGTAATGCCATGTCCGTTATTGATATTTTCAGCACTATTGGCATTCTCTTTTCCAAACTTTTGTAGGTAACGTCCATGCTTATCATAGTGCAATATGTAGTCACTGCCGTATCCGTCTACAATATAAAAGTCGCCGTTATCGGTAACAACCATATCGGTTGGATTAAATGGCATGTCATCACGATAGGCGCCCACTGTTTGAGGGTGCCCTATAGAAAACAGCACCTTTCCCTCTTTATCTAGCTTGGCCACTGAGCCGGCTTGCTGACGCATTTTATTATACGGTGAGTCCCACTTATCGTAACTTGTACCGTCCCACTTACTGTTTAATACCCAGCCGCTATCAACAATAAAAATGGCGGTACTGTCGCCATCAGGCACTACTTTGATGCCATGAGCGCCTGGCCATTGCTTGCCCCATGCATCAATAACTTTGCCGTTGCTATCATATTCTATAACGTTGTGATCGAGATTATCAGTAACCAATAAAAGCCTGTCGTCTAAAAACGCTAACGCATGCGCATTTTCAGGTTTGGGTTTCGCAGGATTATGCTCGCCCCACATCTCATCAATTTGATAAGTCCAATCGTTTTGTCCTAGCAAGGTTTATCTCCTTCTCGATAATTTAATACAGAATGACTTCGCCCAATGCGTCTTCGTACATCTTGCCGTCGCTTGAAGTAAAAATGGCGCGCAAGGAGTAGAAATGCCCTTCGGGCAACAATGATGTTGGCGCTAAGCCCGTCGTCTGAATGAGTGCGGTTGCCTTACCTTTTGTGCTATATAGTGCGTTATTGTCTACTACAACGCGGTCTTCAACTGGAACATGACTCGGCGTTTGGTGACGCAACCAAAATTGTACCCCGCCTTCATCGGCGGCTATTACTTGGTGCTGCCCGCCAGCATGGTAATCAGCCGTTAGCTCAATTGGCTCGCCAATCGCAATCCCTAGCTTGGCAAGTGCACTTTTACCTTTAATTTTGATGAAAGGAGCCTGTGCAGCGTCAGAGTTTGAATGGGGTTCTTCAAGCTCTTGCACTACTGGATGTACTGAGGATATTGATGGTTTGGCAAGACCGAAATTTACGCGCTTATTAATGTCTGGATGCAAAATTTTCTGTGTTTCGCCATTTCGCCAGCGCACGGTTATTTGTTCTATCTGATGAGCAGTACCCACGCCAAAATGAACAATGTTGAGGAAGCTTTGGGAGAATATTTCACCAGCTGAACCAATTCGCCGAAACTGTTTTCCTTCAGATGTTTCAACTTCCACATGTGCGCCCAAGGCATCTACCTGCTCGTCGGGTGAGTAACCTACCTTAACTAGCGTATGCCTCCCTGCATTTTTGGAAGTGTTAAGGTATAAATTCCAATAGCCGTGCTCACTACCAGATAGTAAATCCACCTTTCCATCTAAATCGAAGTCAAACGCTTGCCCCATATCCCCAAAGCCTGGGCCGCCATGGTCGCTAGCGCCATGCATGGTCGTAGCTTCAAAATAGCCCTTACCGGTATTAAGCAACATGTTGTCAGCAATACGTTTGTCAACGCGCCCCCATCGGTACACAAAGAGGTCCTGAAAACCGTCGTTATTAAAATCTCCTGTTGTAACGCCCAGTGCATTGCCGCCTACTGGTATTTGCCACTGGTCAGAAACATCCACAAATTTCCCGTTTCTGTTTTCAAGAAGGATATCCTGTTGATTTCGATTATCTGGTTCAAATGCCGTATTTGCCTCATTTATGCCTTTGAGCGTAAAGAAGTAAGACCAAAATATATTGCCGTTTCTTACCAGCTCAGCTTTCCACTTGCCTTTACCTGTGTGGCCGAAGTACACACCGTTTGCATTGCGCTCAGAAGGCCAACCTTGCGCCATAGATGCACTAAAACTAAACTCTCCACCTGAGGGCACCATATGAGGCTGTTTATTACTTCCAAGAAAGGCCGGATAGTCTTTTCCTCTAAAGCCAGACTGCCCTAGAAAATAATAATTGGTTAAGGTTATCTCGCTTTCAGCATTAAATGAGAATTCGTCGATACCTTTATATCCACGGGTTTTTATTGAGAAGGTCTTTTCAACTGGGTCGAAATCAACCGAGGGACTTTCACCAAAACCGTGCTCAAATTTCTTACCGCGGGCTAAATAAAGGTCTAGGTCCCCATCGTTGTCGATATCAATGTCAGTCATTGCCATAACACTTGCAGTATCAGTCACTGATGAGGGCAGCATAGTAGTAACATTGTCGTATCCGAAGTCGCCGTTGCCTTGCCAAAGAGAAAGTGGGCTATACATGATGATATCGTCTATGCCATCGCGGTTAAAATCGGTCACCAAAGTGCGGGACGCGGTAACATCTTCTAAGCCTTTCACACGGCGCTGATTAAATCGGCCCTTTCCCATGTTTTCAAAAAATATGTGCTGCGGTGACTTCTTGAATAAGCTGGTTTCATTCATGATGAACAAGTCGAGATCACCATCTAAATCCATATCAATCCAGCGAGCCCCCCGACCTCGACCACCTTTATTTATTCCTGCATCACCAGTAAAACGCACAAAGTTGATATCATCGTTAAGGTAAAAATAAGACACCGAAGGGTTCTTGCCATTTCCCCCTCCTCGGCTTAACAACAAATCTAAATCGCCGTCTCGGTCATAATCACCGAGCGCCGTACCATGTAAATCCTGCATAAACCAACGAGATAAGTCAGTGTGATATTTAACGACAGTGCCATCGCCGTTGTTCAAATATATCTTGCTGGTTTCAGCGTTATGATTATTAAGTACGAGATCGTAGTCTCCGTCTTGATCAAGATCAGCAACACTGGGGCCGCCATACTTCAATGATATTACTTTGTCTAAACCCGCCGTCTCGGTAATATCTTCAAACTGAGGTAAATTACTGAATTCCACATCATCGACATGCCAAGAAAGTATGTTTACTTGTGCATTTAACGTGCGCAGCGACAACGAGATTTCTCCCGTTTGACCCACATCGACTAACGCACTAATAACTTGCTCGCCTTGCACTGGCACATTAAGGTTATCAGCGAGTAATTTTGTGCCCTGATAAAGTGAAAGGTTGGCGTAAGACTTAAGATTATCAACGATAAAAGTAATACGCTTAGGCCCGAGTGTGTCTGCGACAATAACAATCTCTACCGGCGCTTCTGGTGTCACCATTATGGTATTGTTGGCGGTGACTGCGGTCGGTTGTGAAGTGCCACAACCGGTTAGTACACACATCCCACAAAAAAACGCGAATGCCATTATTAATTTTTGTTTTATCATCTTACCTGCCTCTTTACTGATAAACGGTGAACAGGTGCCACGCGTCTGCATCCTTTATCTAACAGCTCAGCAATCTCGTTGTCTCTGGGTTTAAAATCAGCCTTACGAGTATCACTGCCTTTCATTGAAGGTATACCCTTTTCAATTAAAACAAATTGTTTACAATTTACAATATACATTAGGATAACAAGAATTTCACCTACTCTCGTATTCTGTGAGTGCGATGGTTGGTCTACTACTTCGATAAATTGTCAGTCAGAGTTAAGTGTGGTTAAGTCAATTGAAGGGTCGATAAGTTTTTGCGGGTCTATAACTGCATGGGCTGCAATCCATTTACTGCCTAACACATAGGCTTTAGGAGAATTAATTGCCTCAACGCAACACAAGGTATCCCCTTTAAAATGCCAAATTGAACGAGCATGCTCTGAATCTATTCGCAGAATACGGGTGTCAGCGCTTTGCATGAGCCCTGCTATTTGCAATTTGATATCGAATTGATCTGACCAAAACCAAGGTATGGCGCAGTATGCTGAAGGCGTTATTCCGGTTCTACATATAGTATCTTGATTCGTACTTAGCGTAACATTTTTGGCTGCAATTTTGGCTTGCTCCAGGGCATTTTGTACCGATTCAATATGTGTATCGTTTCCGTACTCAGGGTGGGGAAATACGGTGCAATCACCTATCGCCCAAATGATATCGTTACTTGTTTGCATGCGACCATCAACGCGTATCGCGCGCTTCTCTATTTGCAAGTTTGCACTGGCCGCCAACTCAGTATTTATGCAAACTCCAGCACCAATTAATATACAATCTACAAGAAGACGTTTACCGCTATTACACACAACGTCATATTGCGCAGTGACTTCTTTTTTTGGGGTTACTTGCGAAGCACTCGGCGCGACAGATACAACAGCTTCATTGCACATGATATTAACACCTTGGTGTCTATGTAAGGTTTCGACAAATTGTGAAACCTCTTCGCTAGCGACTCTTGCCAGTGGACGACTTTCTCGCTCAATCACGGTCACTTGCGCTCCCGCTTTTCGAAGTGATGATGCGGCTTCTAGCCCTATATAGCCTGCGCCAATCACAACAGCGTGGAAATCAGCTATTGGTTTATTCGGATTATTCACTAATGCTTTCAGCGACATTGCGTTATCGGCGTTTCTCATCACGAGTACATTGTTTTGCGTATTTTCTCTCGCCTTTTCAAAACACCCGTTAAGCCCATCAACAGGGGGAATAATTGGTGTAGCCCCTGTGGCCAAAACTAAGTGAGTAAATACTAACTTACGCTGTTCAAACGGTGCGCTGATGCTTTTAACATAAACCATTTTTTTATCAGTACTGATATAGGTTGCGTTCACCCCCAATAACAGTTCGATGTTAGCCTTGGTATAGGCGGCTTCTGACTTGAGCTTCGGTGGAGGTTCACCCACTGGCACGCTTAAGTAGGCTTTTGATAATGGAGGTCGATGGTAGGGAAGGTGCTTCCCCCCATCAACGAGTAGAATTCGCCCAGCGAAACCTTGTTTACGCAATTCAAAGGCACACGTCACGCCTGCATGGCTTGCACCAATAATAACGCAGGTTTGTTGATTTGAAGTTTCTTCAGCAGTAGCCAAAAACGTCATCACCTAGTCCCTTACCACAGTCACGCTAATGCCATCTATATCCTCTGATAAGGGCACCTGACAGCAAAGGCGACTCGTGCCTGATACATCATTGGTTAATTCCAGCATGTCCTTTTCAATATCATTGGGCTCGCCCACTTTGGCAAAGTCATCCTGAGCAATATGGACATGGCAAGTAGCACAAGAACACACGCCCCCACAATCACCATCAATGCCAGGCACATTGTTTTCTAAGGCTAGTTCCATCATAGAACCGCCTGTGCCTTCAGCGACTATTTGTTCGCCATCGGCAGTATTGAACGTTACTTTGATCATTATCTTCTCCAATTAAGCGGAAAGCCTCCGCGACATTACGGGTTTTAAACAGTTTTATGCGCGCTTGTGTAATCGTACTAGCAATTTATGAAAACCAACTTTGCGAGCAACCTCTCCCCACTGCTCAGTATTTTCATCGGCTTCAACCACCTCTACCCTTGCTACGCGCTCGGCTAATTGTCCCACCCAAATTCTGAGCAACGCCCTTGCATGGGTAGCCCCTAAACAGTTATGAATTCCAAAACCAAACGCGACGTGAGGGTTCGCTTTACGGGTTAGATTGACTTCATTGGGTGACTCAAATACGGATTCATCACGATTTGCCGATGCCCAACACAGTGAAATGCGTGAGTCATACGCTACATCGTGCCCCGCAACTTGAGTGTCTTTTGTGGCTACTCGCCCCATATGGGTTAACGGCGAAAAATAGCGCAGCAATTCTTCTACTGCGCTATTGAGGTTTTCAGGGTGTTCATTAATAAAATTCAGTGCGTCAGGATTTTCTGAAAAGTAGGCAAGGGAATTGGTAAGAGCATTAATAACTGTGTCTCTGCCCCCTGCAAAGGTAAGTATCATTATCCCTTTGATTTCTTCTTCAGTTAGCGCTTTACCTTCCACTTCGGCGTGAAGTAATTCGGTGTAAATATCTTCACCTGGAGCCTTTTTGGCATGCGCTATTTGCTCGTCGAGATAGTCGTACAATACATTCGCTTTGCTCGCATCTAAGGGGTTATCGTCACTTCTAAATACATGTGTTCCCCAATTAATCCATGTTTGCGCTTCTGTCATGGGTACATTAATGAGCACGGTTAGCGCGCGAGACTGTAAAACCAAGGCAATATCTTTTACCGCATCATGAGTAACCATTTCGGGAGAGGAGCGCTTGTTTATAGCAGTATGATTGTCGAGTATGCTATCGAACATAATGCTAACAATGTCAGTCAGTTTGTCTTGGTAGGCTTTCCCAGCAGGCCTTTTGAACCAGGGCTCTAGTAGCCCCCTAAAACCTTTATGGGCTGGAGGATCTAGTTCAAATGGAAGTTGTCGTACATCGCGGATTGCCACCTCTGAAGGTACAACAATGCGACCGGGAATTGCCCCCGACTGGAACAGTTGCCAACTGTGAGCCGCTTTTCTAACGTCTTTCAGACCCAGCACCATCTTTACTGGATCGCCCTGATCGTCTATATCGAGTACGCCATCACCTTGTCGCAACGCAGTAAAGGGGTCGTCAAGCTGACTCACATTGCCCATAACATGTTCAGACATAGGGCACTTTGATTTCTCCCCCTCAAATTGCTGATGTGAAGGTGTTCCACAGCCCCCATCGCTATTCTTCGTTTGCATTCCCAATCTCCTTTAAACGCGGTTAAGCAGAAGTGCAGTACGAATAAACTTTAGCAATATCGATTGGGTATTAATGGCACCTCAATGCAAAGAAATATCAAAAATATGTCGAATTAGTAGAAAAACGCTTCTTAAATGGGCTTTAAATAGCATTACCATGCTTTACTGGAAAAAGAGGTGCGGTATTGCCGTGGTGTTACTGAGAAGTGTTTTTTGAATTGGGATATAAAATGGGAAGGACTAGAAAAATTTAGTTCGTAACTTATTTGCGTCACAGACAAACCCGACTGGCTAAGTAAGCGCGCGGCACTATATAGCTTATGCTTCATCGTATACTCAGAGTAATTAACCCTGAAAATATGTTTAAACATTCTAGAGAAATGAGAGGGCGATAAATGACATGCTTCAGCCGCCTCTGTTACCGATAATTCTACCGCGGTACTGTTCTTAAATTGATTAATGACTGGCAGCATTTTTTCATAAAGCGGGGAGCGTGTAATGGGTTGTGACTGACTTGCTTCCACAGAGGTTGCATATTCAGCAATGGTACAAATTAGCAGATTCAAGAGCGTGATGCTTCGTGGGCTAAGGGGGTCGTGGTGATAACTTTCATAAAGCCACTTTACCTGCTGCTGAATCTCGTTGATGCGCCGAGCAGGTAATCGCAAATGCAAACCGTGGTCAAAAAAAGCACGTACGTTAGACATGTTTTTTGTTTCCAGCACGTGAGGTTTAAACTGTACGATAAACCAAGACTTTCCTCGAGCAGTACACTCAAAATTGTGTGTTTCTGCCGCTGGCGTAAAAACAATGTCGGAGTCTTTTAAGGACGACTCGCCTTGGCTGTAAAAGTAACTGCCCTCAATTTTTTCAAATATTATAAATTCGTGAACTTCGTGGAAATGGGTAGCGCAGTCGTACGCCTCGTTGTCTGCAAATTCCACGTGATGAATTTCAAACTCGTCCCCCTGCTCGATGCAATAGGGTTCGCAGTAAACACCTTGAATCATATAAATGCCTCCATCAACAGTAGTACTGCCCTGAAAACTTCATTTTATGTGGTAATAGGCGACAACCATATCTCGCCGTTGAGACCACCTTCCCTTTAGCCAAAATTGTATTTCGCACAATGCATATCAAACTAACCGGCTTCATTTTGAAACGTGCCTGCATCGAGTATCTGTTTACGGGTTTTGAACTTGCAGATGAAATTCCAATTCCAGCTAGCATCATATTTGTGACATAACCCCCAAGATAGTCCGGGAGCCTGGCTTTCATTTGTGCCGTCTCTGAAAAGCCCAATCGCTTCAGGTGCTCCCTTTATGTAGGCTTTAATATCGAAATTAATACCGTCTTTGGCAAACTGAATCGTGTTTTTTTCTGGGCCATCGGTGGTAAGTAACGAAGCGATACCGTCATTGTAATTCCAAACCACCACTTCATGCCCACTGTTTGAAATAGGGTTATAGTCTGACTTCGCATAAGGCCCAAACGGAGAATCAGACACAGCAACGCCATGCTTTATTTCACGCCCGCCCATGTTCATCTCCTCCCCCATGGTTTCGCCTTTATAGTAAAGATAAAATTTATCTTGAAAGGCTAATAAACAAGGGTCGTGTACTTTATGACTATCAAAACTGCCTTTTGACTTAACATTAAACCGATTATCTTCACTGCCCTTCCACTCACCATCTTGTGCGGGCGATAAAATTGGCGCTTTCGATTTATGCCAAGGCCCAAAAGGCGTATCGGCCACTGCAATGGCGATATGCTCAAACTGTCGATTGGTATAAGGCGCCTTAACGGTCTGGTAAACGAGATAGAATTTATCGCCATGGACTAAGACTTCAGGGGTGAATACCGCTCTGTCGTCATAATCACCTGGTTCGCCGCGGCCAATTGCGATGCCGTGTTCTTTCCATGTTTCACCGTCTTTAGAAGATGCATGCCATACTTCGGTTAAATCCCACGGAAATACCTTGTCGTTGGGATTACTCGAGTTAAAGCCTACAGTTTCTCCTGTACCTCGTGTATACCAACAGTGATACACACCATCAACTTTAATAACAGAGGACGGGTCGCGTCTTATAACCCCTTCTTCAAAAGCAAAATCGCCTTTCAGTGGTGTAACATCAAATTCAGTCATCCAGTCAGGACCTAGGGAATCATACCCCCGCGCTAAAGCTCGCTTGCTGGCTAAACTTAGTTTTTCACCCATCGACTAATACTCCTTCATTGCAATTGGCTAGGAAACGCGCTTTCACGCTAGCCAGCGCATCTTTACTGATAATAGCGCCTGCGTGCTGCACAACTTCTCTTGCGGCAGCATCTGCGGCTTTGATACTAAACTCGATACTTCTCTCAGCCAGTCGGTTTGCCAGATACACCCCGGCAAATGAGTCACCAGCGGCAGTGGTATCTATCTGACTGGGCGCAGGATTGAAGGCTTGATGGTGCACTAAGCCCCCTTCCAGATAGCCAAACATGCCCTGCGTACCGGCCTTAACCACGTATTCCTTGCAGCCTACGCTATTCAAATAATTCAACACATCTTGCACGCAATCGTGATGATAGACGCTCTTGTGATCGTCAAGGCCAGGCAGCGCAATATCTGAAACACGGTAAGCACGGTCAAACCAAACTTGTGCATGCTGATAACCGTTCCACATTGAAGGTCTGTAATTTGAGTCAAACGCAATCAAGGCGCCTCGATCGCGATATTGCTGAATAAGTGTTAATAGTTCATTTTTATCAGCATCATTTAAAATACTTAGGCCAATACCACTAAAATAAACCATGTCGATGGAGTCTAACTCTGGCGGTTCGACCTTATGCAGTGACATCATTACTTTAGCCGCAGACTGGTCTCGCCAATAATCAAAACTTCGCTCGCCAGACTCATCGGTAACAATACTATATAAACCTACGTTTCTATTTTTACTGCGGGCTACTCCCACAGTATTAATGTCATTTTGCTCGAAAAAAGACATCATTTTAGTGCTGAAAGTATCAAGTCCAACAGCACTAAAGAAAATGCAATCTGTTTCGGGAACCCATCGTTTGCTGTATATCAACGCATTTAATGTATCTCCGGCAAAACCTAATTTACAGCTATCGTTTCCTGTATGAATAAGTTCGACCATACATTCCCCAACAGCCATCAATCGCTTGCTTTGAGTACCTCTATCAACATTCATCAAATTAGCCCTTTGCAAATTGCTTATTGGCAAAATAAGCTTCTATCTCTTCAATCGTTTTGTTCTTTGTTTCCGGCATCAATTTAAAGAGCACAAGGAAGCCCACTACCCCGCAAATGGTATAAAACAGGAAGATATCAGCAGCGCCCATGTTGCTCAGTTGCCAAGGAAAGAATTGTTGAACTAAATAACTGACTAAACTAGCTATTAATGCGAACACTGGAATCGCGATACCACGGATACGAGTAGGAAAAATTTCAGAGAATAATACCCACATCACTGGCCCTATTGAGAAATGGAATGCTGCTATAAAGCTAGAAATACCCACCAGCACCAACATACTGTTCATGGTAGTTGAGGCCTGTAATATCTCGCTTTCGAATTCTTTAGCCAAATCGAATCCAATGGTTTGCTGCAGCGCGTGTTTAAACGAGATATCAGACTGATAGACAATACCTTCTAAGTTTTTAAGGCCCGCAAGTTTGTCACTAGTGTGCAGCTGAGATAACGCTTCAATATTCACTTCATAAATCGCACTTTCAAAACCGATGTAAATGCAAATAAACTCAAGGCCGCCCAAGCAAGCCCCCAAATAATAAGCGGTCTGCGACCTAATTTATCTATTAATATGATTGCTAGTGCTGTGAAAAATAAACTGATCAACCCAATAATTGCAGCTTGGAAGAAGGCCGCATCAGAGCCGATCCCCACCTGTTCAAAAACAGTAGGCGCATAAAACATAATGGCGTTAATTCCCGTAATTTGCTGAACAATAGCAATCGTAAACCCCACTAGCGCTGCTGTCTTAGCTGGGCCCGAGAATAAAATTTTAAAAGACTCTTTTAAGGTTGCGCTGCTTCCGCCTTCTTTATCAAGGTTACGCTTAATATCATGTAGCTCTTCACTCGCCTGCACTGCTGGCATCATACTTTGCATGACCTCTAGCGCTTCCTCATCACGCCCTTTCATCACTAACCAACGGGGGCTACGTGGAATTTTAAATAATAGAAAGAACCATATAATTGCAGGCACAATTTCTACCGCTAGCATCCACCGCCACGTTGCAGTGTCTATCGCCATTGCTTGTACCCAATCAAGCTCAGATTTACTTAATTGCACAATGCCATAGTTGGCAAAATAGGCGCACGAGAGCCCTACAACAATATTTATCTGAATCATGGAGACCAGCTTTCCTCTCCACTTTGACGGTGCCACTTCACCAATGTACATGGCTGCCACTGATAGCGAGGTAAAAGCGAGCCCCCCGATAAAACGGGCAGCCACTAAAGATTCAAAAGAAAATGCCATTACGGAGAAAACCGCAGAGAACAAATAAAGAAACGAAATAAAAATTAACGTAGTTCGACGCCCAAATTTATTGCATAGATGACCCGTTACTAATAAAGCGAACAGAACACCAAAGCCTGGCGCACTCACTACGGCACCAATTTCAAGGTCTCCCAAGCCAAATTCCATGCTAATAAATTTAACCGTACCTGAAATAAGCGCGGCGTCTAATCCAAAAATAAAACCACCGAGGGCTACAATGATCGCATTGGCAAAAATTTGTCTGGTGTTCATCAGTACTCATCTTTATAGTTGTTAAGTCGACGTTAAAAATCGCAAACCCGAATTAACATACATACTAACCCAACAAACACTAATTGTTAACAATAAAATATATACAAAATGATTTTGTTAACGTATTCCCTGTTCGCTCCGGTGGTAACTTTTCCAAATTTCTGCGCCCCAGCTCATTCGTAATCGTACGCGCTAAGTTACATCGCTTTTTATCTACTTATCCTTATATAAAGCTACAAGTGCCGAATGGCCTTATCTCCCAATAACACTGATATGTTTTGTTCTTCATTGATAATGATGTTTTTAGTCTTGTTCTTACTCCATGACTTCAAAGTTATTTTTATTATTCCAACCTTTATTTAAACCTCAGTTTTCTTAAATTAACATTTCCCTTACCGATAAAAGTTTGCTATTAATTGTTAACAATGTACAATTAATGAATTGTTATATGTAAGGATGGTAACGTGACCGCAGTCCCTATCAACACATCGAGGCTTTCTGCAAGTAGTATCAAAGACGTCCAAGTCAACTACTACCTTATTCCTTTGCCAGAGGTCTTAAGTGATGCCAAACATGGTGATCACACACACTTCGAGCTAGTTACTTGCACAATTACTTGCAATGACGGCGTATCTGGAACGGGTTATACCTACACAGGGGGCAAGGGCGGGAAAGCAATTTATAGCCTTGTAAAGGACGATTTAGCCAATTTTTTACATAGCAAAGATGCCGATTGTGTTGAAGCTATTTGGGAACAATTGCAATACCATTTACATTATGTAGGTCGTGGTGGGTTAGCGAGTTTCGCAATTTCAACTATTGATATTGCTTTGTGGGACATCCGCTGCAAACGAATAAATCAACCGCTATGGCGTCTTGCTGGCGGCTTTGATAATCGTACCCCCTGTTATGCAGGAGGCATCGACCTAAATTTTGATGAGAATAAGCTAAAGTCCCATATCGAAGGATATTTAAATAAGGGCTTTACTGCTGTAAAAATCAAAGTCGGCAAAGATGATGTAGAAGAGGATATTGCCCGAGTCGCCGCTATAAGAAAGCATATTGGCAGCGATATAAAATTTATGGTGGATGCGAACTATTCTATGTCCCCCGCTCAAGCTATTCGCTTTGCCAAAGCCATCGAGCAGTATGATATCCATTGGTTCGAAGAGCCTACTATTCCCGACGATTATCAAAGTTACGCACGAATAGCTGAGGCTACGAGCATACCCATCGCAATGGGTGAAAACCTACATACCGTGTACGAATTCAATTATGCCATTCAACAATCAAAACTAGCCTACTTACAACCAGACGCATCGAATATAGGCGGTATAACAGGTTGGCTTAAAGTGGCATCTCTTGCCCACATTAATAACTTAAAAGTATGTAGCCACGGCATGCAAGAGCTGCATGTTTCACTGATGGCCTCACAACCTAATGCAGGGATGATGGAGTATCACTCTTTTCCTATAGACACATATACGACACACCCGGTTTCCCTTGATAAGCAAGGCTATGCATTGGCACCGAACGCCATAGGTACGGGTGTAACTTTCGACGACGTGAAACTCTCACCTTATCAAATAAAGTAAGGAATTTGACTATGTTTGCAGCACAATACGCAGGTGAAAAAACCTTTAACATTCAACCTGGAACCACAGTTCCACCAGGACCCGGAGAAGTTCGACTTTCAGTTGGTTATGTTGGAATTTGTGGTACAGACATGCATATATATCACGGCGTGATGGACGCACGTGTTGCCCCTCCCCAAATTATAGGTCATGAAATGTCAGGGGTGGTAGCCGAGGTAGGTGAAGGCGTAAAAAATGTGGTTATAGGTGACCATGTCGTTGTCCGCCCGCTTGATTATTGCCTGAATTGCCCCGCTTGTGATGCGGGTCATTCACACGTTTGCCAAAACCTTAAATTTATGGGTATTGATACTCCTGGTGCATTCCAAAGTTCATGGACAGTGAAATCACGCACGTTGCATAAACTTCCTAGTAATGTTTCTTTAAAAATGGGCGCCCTTGTTGAGCCTCTTGCAGTGGCTTGTCACGATGTTGCTAGAGCACGTGTTGCAAAAGGTGAGGACGTTGTGGTTATTGGCGGTGGCCCTATCGGTCAACTCGTTGCAATGGTAGCTAAAGCTAAAGGGGCGAATGTCATCATCTCTGAAGTTAATGCCACTCGGAGACAATTTTCAGAAGATAATGGTATTAATACGATTGATCCAATAAACCAAGACCCGGTTGCCGAAATCGCGAAAGTGACTAACGGAAAAGGCGCAGATGTGGTCTTTGAAGTTTCAGGCGTTCAGCCAGCCGTTGACGTGATGACAGAAATCGCGGCAGTGCGTGGTCGCATTTGCATGGTGGCCATCCACTCACAAAAACCTCAGGTCGATCTCTTCAAGTTCTTTTGGAAAGAATTAGAACTGCTAGGTGCTCGGGTATATGAGCATGAAGACTTTGAGCAAGCGATTAAGCTAATTGCAGATGGCTCACTAGATCTTGAGCCGCTTATCAGCTCGGTAAGCAAAATCAATGATATTGGTAGTGCTTTTGCTTCTATGGATGGTAACCCTTCTGGTATGAAAGCACTCGTGTCGTTAAGTGAGGAATTCTAAGATGTCATCGTTGTTTGATTTATCAGGAAAGACTGCCTTAGTAACAGGGTGTAGCCGTGGAATAGGCCAAGCAATGGCTATCGGGCTAGCACAAGCAGGCGCAAACATCATTGGCGTATCAGCTAGTTTAGCCTCTTCTGGCTCCGAAACCGAAAAAGGTGTGCTGGCTGCTGGCCGTGAATTCAGTGCTTATCAATGTGATTTTAGTAACCGAAAAGACCTGTATCGCTTCATCAGTGAAGTAAAGGAAGCACATTCGACTATTGATATTCTAGTTAACAACGCGGGCACTATTATGCGCGACCCCGCTGTCGAACATAGCGACGAGTATTGGGATACGGTTATTGAAGTCAATTTGAATGCCCAATTTGTGTTAAGCCGTGAGATAGGCAAACAGATGGTAGCTAATAAGCAGGGTAAAATTATTTTTACCGCGTCATTACTGACGTTTCAAGGCGGTATTACCGTACCTGGTTACGCCGCGAGTAAAGGTGCTATTGGTCAACTTACCAAGGCTCTGGCCAACGAATGGGCGGGACAAGGTATCAATGTCAACGCTATTGCGCCCGGTTACATTGCCACTGATAATACAGAAGCACTACGTAATGATCCAAGTCGTGCTGAATCAATATTGGCGCGAATTCCTCAGGGGCGGTGGGGTGAACCAGAAGACTTTATTGGCCCTACCGTATTTTTAGCCTCGCAAGCATCAGACTATATGAACGGCGCTACCGTTCTTGTTGATGGCGGCTGGATGGGAAGGTAAACATGTACCCACATAACAAGAAGCATTTTATTAATGGTGAATATGTAAGCTCTGCTTCTGAAGAGCATATCTCAATTACGAGCCCGAGCACCGGTAAGCGAGTGGGTGACATTCCTTTTGGTTGTGAAGAAGACGCGCAAAGTGCCCTGGACGCAGCGCAAAACGCGCAGCGTGCGTGGGCTTTAAAGACCGCGAGAGAAAGAGCCACCGTGTTACGTAAATTTGCACAGCTGATCAGGGAGCACACCGACACCCTAGCGCCCTTGCTAGTAAGTGAACAAGGCAAACTAATTGGCGTTGCAGAAATGGAAGTGGCAGTAACCGCAAGTTTTATCGACTATGCGTGTGACAATGCGCTAACCATTCGCGGTGATATTCTTCCTTCAGACAATGACAATGAAAAAATATACATTCATAAGGTGCCTCGTGGGGTTGTAGTGGCAATTACCGCGTGGAATTTCCCTTTGGCATTGGCAGGACGGAAGATAGGCCCTGCCCTTATCACCGGAAACACACTGGTATTGAAACCCACCGAAGAAACGCCACTTGCCACGCTCATGTTAGGTGAATTAGCGATAAAAGCAGGGATCCCTAAAGGCGTTCTTAATATTCTTAATGGTACAGGTGTTTCGGTTGGGCAATTCCTTTGTGAAAGCCCGATTACCAAGCTTATCACCATGACGGGAAGTACCCGAGCAGGTGAAAAAATCTATCAATCAGCCGGTAAGAACATGATACCGGTGATGTTAGAACTTGGTGGTAAGGCGCCATTCATTGTCATGGATGATGCAGACCTAGAAAAAGCGGCCAATGACCTAATCGACACTCGCTTCGCCAACTGTGGCCAAGTGTGTACCTGCGCAGAGCGTCTTTATGTACATGAAGATGTATACGATGCCTTTATTGCAACGCTTTTACCTAAGGTGAAGTCGATTAAGGTGGGCGATCCTATGCATCCTGATACCCAGATGGGGCCAAAGATTAACGCCCGTGAGATTACTAATATAAGCAAACTCTTAAAAGACGGTCTAAACCAAGGTGCAACAATCTTGTGCGGCGGTAAAGAAGCAAATGTTGATGGCTTTGAAAAAGGCCACTGGTTTGAGCCAACCCTAGTGGGCAATGTTTCTCACGACAATGTGTTAATGCATGAAGAAACCTTCGGACCAATCCTGCCCGTCATGAAAATAGCCAGTATCGAACAAGCTATTGAGTTTACTAACGACAGTGAGTATGGCCTTTCCGCCTACCTCTATACCTCTTCACTAAAACATATAAACAAAGCTATTGCAGAGATGGAAGTGGGTGAAGTGTATGTAAACCGTGGCATCGGTGAGCAGCACCAAGGCTTTCACAATGGCTGGAAAAAAAGTGGAATGGGTGGCGAAGATGGTTTGTACGGCCTAGAGCAGTACCTAGATAAAAAAACCATTTATATGCACGAACCAACCTAATCACACTTCAGTCAACACACTAGAATCACTTAGCTACCAACCCTTCCTATCTGGATTTCATCTAGATAGGGAGTCTTTCCCGCCATAAATTTCGCTGTATTGGCACTTAACAGTGAGGCTCCTACATTGATTAAAACGACGATATCCAAAATAGCATTTGTTACTACCCTAGTGGTGAGCTCCACCTATAGTTTTGCGCAAAATGAGCAACCTAACATTCTGTGGATTATTACTGACGACCACCGGCCAGACTCAGTTCAAGCTTACAATCGTGCGACAACAGGTAAAAGCGAAAGCGCGTTGGGCTACGTGTCATCGCCAAATATCGATAAACTGGCAGCTGAAGGCGTCATGTTTACCCGCGCTTATAACAACTCTCCTGCCTGTGGACCGTCCCGCACGTCGATGCATACGGGTCGTTACCCTTTTCGCAATGGTAAATATGCATGGGAACATACCCATCAAGAAGCTGATTTTACGCGCCCAGCAGTGTCCCAAAGCTTACGTGATGCAGGTTATAACACGGCAATAATTGGCAAACATCACCATGGTATTTCAGAAAAGCTGGGAGAGCCGAGCACTATTTTCGATTTTGCCCTAGAATACAATCGTGACCTACACAGGGCGGGTTTAGGCGGTTTATATTCAACGGGGTCACACGGCCTAACTGATGGCGTGCTATTGCGCCAAGACGCGACTGAAACCGTGTTCTACCCTGATGGTACGAAAAAACAATATGTGCTATCGAAAGCTGACCGAAACTTAAGCGCAGAAGAAGAGGCTATTAAAACCTCAGTAGAAGACGAGTTTGATATTTTGCGTGCCTACACACGTATAAACACAGGATTAATTCTTGGCGGCGTCAACCCTCAACCCGCCGATAAGACAGTAGATGCACTCATTGTTGAAGAGTTTGAAAACCACTTAGCCAATGCAAGTCAAAGTTACACTACCCTAGCAGGGAAAAAAGTTAACGGCCCTGACGCATCTAAACCCGTCTTCGTAAACCTAGGGTTTCACTTACCTCATACACCGGTACTTCCGCCTAAGTCTTACAGAGACAAATTCAAAGACCAACCCTATAAATTACCCGAGTTTAGTGCTGAAGAAGTTGGAAGTTTCCCCACCCAGCTTCAGCAAATTTATAACGAATCTAAAACCGATGGTATGACAGAACAAGACAAGCTTCAGGCTGTTCGCGATTACTATGCTTTTACCGCATTTGGTGATGCACTCATCGGTGAAGCTGTAGATGCTTTCAAAGCCTATTCAGCGAAACAAAATCGCGAGTACCTAATTGTTTTCACGGTAGGCGACCACGGTTGGCATTTAGGTGAGCAAGGTATGATGGCTAAATTTGGCCCTTGGAAACAATCGCTCAATGGCGCGGTTATTGTCGTGTCGTCAGATAAAAAAACCTATCCCGCCGGTAAGGTAGTCGATGAATTAGTGGAGTACGTAGACTTAGCCCCGACCCTTTTGGCTGGCGCAAATATCGATATTCGGACTGCCCAATACGACTACTTAGATGGCGTCGACCTCGCGAGCATTGCCAAGGATGAGGGTTTTAGCCGAGAGTATATTTTAGGAGAAATGAATTTAGTCAGTGGTCATAGAGCTTACTTACGTACTGAAAACTTTGCGTTCTCAATGCGAACCCGAGACAGACGTGAACCTGCCACTACGCCCTATCTAAACGATGATATTACGTGGGCCTTAACTGCACACCCCTTGAAAGTAGACTTAGCGCTGTATGACTTAAGAGTCGATCCTCTTGAGCGACAGAACGTTGCGTATACGGTTGAGTATTTAAAACTTGCAGAATGGTTTCGTCAAAAACTCGGGCGTATTGTGTTAGGGGATGGCCGGGTTGAAATGGATTGGAACACGGTCAATAACTATAATATTAGCAATTTTGCAGACGGTGCCGATGACAAAAAAATCAATATCCCCAACGACCTTATCCCTCAACCTGGCGTTACTAATCCACAACGTTTCAATTTGTAATTGACGCCTACGTTATTTTCGCTGCGCTTTTACTCCGTAAAGTGCTGGTTAAACAACGACTGCAATGAACAATGCAGTCGTTGTTTGGTATTACGTACCACCAGCGTAGTTTTGGTAAACCACTTTAACCTTGTAGCCATTCTGCACGGCTATCCGCTTATTCAGTATCGGTTATTGGTTTACCATTTTAGCGTTGCCCCGAAGTGAATGGCACCTTGGTATTTAGCATTCGTACTGTGCTCTCACTTGGTTTTTTACTGGACAATTTAAAGAAAAACGTTAACAATTCGCCAATCTTATTGCTATAAAAGTTGGAGTTCCCATGAAACCGAAAATTCTCTCTGTTCGTGATCAAATTGCTGACCTTATCCGTTCAGATATAATTTCCGGTGAACTAGCGCCAAACACTAAGCTAAATGAGATTCAACTAGCGGACCGGTTTGATGTGTCCAGAGGCCCTATTCGTGACGTCATATTAAAACTTACCAAAGAAGGTTTATTGGTAAGTAAAAACAACGTTGGCGCGTCTGTAAACACACCACTTCCTTCTGAACTACAAAAACTAAGTATTGATTTGCGAAAGAAGATTGAAGAGTATGCGGCTAAGCAATTGGCGGGAAATTTAACCCCAGAGCAATTGGCTAATATGGATAAGCTTATCGACAATATGCAAGAGCATTTTGAGCGCGATGAGTACACTGAACTGACTAAAGCTGATATCGCGTTCCATGAATACTTTGTTGAACTTGCTGGCGGTGAAAGCCTACTTAACTTGTGGTACCCCATTGTTATCCGTATGCGTATGAATTATCAACGCATCAAATCATCTAACAAATTAGTAGATGAACACCGAGATATCGTAAATGCATTTCGAGAAGGTGACGCCAAAGGCGCTATTGTCGCCATCCGTAAAAATATCAAATAGCCGTCTTCGGCTTCTTAGGGTATTAGCCTTAAATTAATCCCAGCACTACAATAATGGCCGCCAAATCATTTAGCGGCCATTAAAAATGGTTTCCTTTCTTACCTTCCTACTTACCTCAGCAAATTTCTCCGCTTCAACCTTTTTCAAATTACCACTTAAGCCACAGCAGTGCCCAAAGACAATTCTGTATTTTACAAAAACTAAATAAAACTAGAGCCTTAAACTCATCACAAAAGTTACCTTTCCAATTTCTATGCTCTAACACGTCAACCTTTACAATACATCCAGCCTTGCTATCTACCACATCTGCAGTCGCTAACCTCAAACAATAAGTACTCGTTTCGCCCAAATCTACTCTGCTGTGCTTTTTAAAAAAGGGACTTCATAGATTCTCTTCACATAACCGCCAGATCATATTGTTGACAATTAACATTAGAACATTAATAATGAATCTTATTAACAAAGCTTTTACACGATAGTGACGGGAATATTTATGCAAACGAAAAAGTTTAATGCGGTCTCGGCTGCAGTAGCCTGTGCCCTGCTAAGTAATGGTTTGATGGCTCAAGAAGATAAGTCTGTCGAAGTTATTGAAGTGAAAGGTATTCGAGGCTCACTCACCTCAGCGATGGATATCAAGCGAGAATCATCTGGTGTTGTAGAAGCCATTTCTGCTGAAGACATTGGAAAATTTCCAGACACCAACCTTGCAGAATCATTGCAACGTATCACCGGTGTATCTATTGACCGAACCAACAATGAAGGTAATCAGGTTACAGTTCGAGGTTTCGGACCTAGCTTTAATTTAGTCACTTTAAATAACCGTCAGATGCCTAATTCATCCTCTCTGCTGACAAGCGGCATATCACGGAGTTTTAACTTCCGGGAGATTGCGGCCGAAAGTGTTTCTGGTGTGGAAGTACACAAAACAGGTAAAGCCGATGTCAGTTCCGGCGGCTTAGGCGCTACTATAAACATTAATACCGCTCGTCCTTTTGAGATGGATGAATTCATGGCTGCGTGGAGTGCAAAAGCAGTAATGGACACCAGCGTAACCGATGGAGATAGTGTTACGCCTGAGTTCTCTGGCATGGTAAGTAAAACATTCGATGATAAAAGGTTTGGGGTACTGGCGTCGTTTTCCTATGCTGAACGAGATAGCCATGTGGATCGTATTGGAACTCAAGGGTGGAGTCGTGGCTACCCAGGCCAAGCTAACCCAGATACCAGTGCTATCGATATTTCAAAAAACCCTACCCTGGCAACATGGCGCACACCCACCGTTGATTTAGAAGAGTCTAACTACAGTCGTGACCGAATAAATGGACAGGTAGTGCTTCAATTCAGACCAACAGATTCACTCACCACCACATTAGATTATGTTATATCTCGCTTAGATGAAAACGGTAAAATGAACCGTATGAGTTTTTGGTTTGATAACGTACAAGAAGGTGCAGCTGACGAAAACGGCACCATTATCAATCCTAGCCGCATGAATGACGAGCTTAATTTCTGGGCATGGGAATACAATTTTGAAACTGAAAATGACTCCTATGGCGTTAATTTTGAGTGGCGGGCTACCGACGCACTGAGCTTCGAATTAGATTTGCATGATTCAACATCACATTCAAATCCCGGCGGTCTACCTGCTGAACGGATCGCTAACTTAAAAAATCCATTTGGCGACCTGGCACCTGTCCATATCAGTGCTGACTTCAGCGGCGATACTCCTATTGCATATTATGATGATACTGGGGTACCTGGTGGCGCCTATGCGCCTGAAAATATAGAGGCAGATCTATATCAGGAACGTGGTTACGAGATTGAAAATAATATTCAGCAAATACAGTTATTCGGTAAATGGCTAAATATGGAAACAGGGGCATTAGATGCCATTAATTTCGGTTTTGCTCATACCAAATATGATGTAGATAGTAACAATATTTATAGTGATAATTTTGCGCTAGGCAATGGCACGTTGGACATTAGTGAACTCGACTATGAGTTTCGTCCTGGTGGCGTAGGCTTTGAATTTCTTCCTATTTATAGTGCCAATGACTTTCTTGATCTCGTAAGGGAACAATCCCTTTATAATGAAGCCGATGTTCGTCGCAATGGTATTTCGGAAGAAACGACTGCGGTATTTCTCTCCTTTGATTTTGTCACCGATTTTAACAACATGCCGATCAACGCTAGCTTTGGTGTGAGATACGAAGAAACTGACGTTGAGTCTTACTCAGTGCAACGCCCAGTGGTAGGCTTTAATTGGATTACGCCAATACAACTGGCAAAAGTATTGGCTGCCGAGGAGCTAACCGAAACGCTGGAAGGAGACTACGAACAATTCTTGCCCAACTTAGATATTAGTATGGAAATTACTGACGATTTAGTCGCTAGGTTTTCTTACAGTAAAACTATCGCAAGAAGTAGTATTGGCGCTATGTTCCCAGCCACAAGTTTAGACTTACACCGTGCAGGTGGGCCATTTCGTGCGTCTCAAGGCAACCCTAATCTACTTCCTTTCGAGTCTCAAAACGTGGACTTATCGCTAGAGTACTACTACGACGATGGTAGCTATGTTTCCGTTGGCCACTTCCGTAAGCAAGTTGATAACTTTATTTCTACTGGCCAGATAGAGAGCGAAATAGAAGGCCCTAATGGCCCACTAACTGACCCAAGTGTAAGCGCGAGAGCGAACTGCCCAGATGGCACTGTTACTGACCCAGTAGCCGCCTGTGTTTCCCAACCTGGCGATCCTGCTATCGCATGGGAAATTTCTACGCCGTTAAATCTTGATGCCACGCGTGTCTATGGTTGGGAGTTCAACGTACAGCATCTGTTTGGTGAAACAGGTTTTGGCACCGTGGTTAACTACACCATGGTAAATAGTGCAGACGAATATGATGTTTATTCTTTGGAAAACAACTTTGCACTAACCGGCTTAAGCGATTCAGCTAACTTCGTATTGTTTTATGAAAAGGACTATTACCAAGTTAGAGCAGCGTATAACTGGCGAGATGAGTTTTTACTTTCTGGTGGTTTAGAGCCTACCTTTACCGAGGCGTACAGCCAACTTGATATCTCAGCAAGTTACGATATTAATGACCATGTATCTGTGTACCTAGATGGTATTAACGTAACCGATGAAAGTACCCGTAGACATGGTCGCTTCAGCAATCAGCTTATCGACTATGAAACGTATGGCCCCCGCTACAATGTGGGTGTGAGAGGTAAGTTCTAAGAAAATAGAAATGGTGTCGCGCTACTTAATACAACGCAAAAATAAGGATTATTCTACGCTTATCAATAATTTTGCCTTGGGGGAAATTCCCCCAAGGCAAACCATTATTAGCAAGCTACAACACTAAAGATTCTCTTCTGCAAAGCTGGCTAAACGGCTTCGCACTACCCCATCTAGGTTCAGTGTTGCACTGCCGGAGAAGTCTTTGAACTTCTCTACCAGGTAAGTAAGCCCTGA
>Ga0209404_10000132_pt1 | contig 65194 bp, 57 predicted proteins | sample TroAtlMetagenome_2_FD_187447 | JGI IMG/M metagenome (GOLD analysis project Ga0209404, IMG submission 187447) | Marine eukaryotic phytoplankton communities from Atlantic Ocean - Tropical Atlantic ANT8 Metagenome (SPAdes) (version 2) | ecosystem: Environmental > Aquatic > Marine > Oceanic...
TAGCAGAGAAAAGAGTTGCTTTTGGTCTAACACAAGAACTTCAAAACGTAGTTTCTTATATCGGTAGATTTAATATGATTGAAGCTGATAGAGATATGCAATTAGCTATCAGAAATGATTTGAAAGCTAACAAAGCTAAAATCACAACGGCGAAGTATTCTGGTTATGTAACCATTTATGATTTTGCTGTAAATCTAAAAGAAGAAATAAAAGCAGGTAAGGTGGAGACTATCAATGAAACAATAGTTGGTATTCAAGTTAAGTTGATTAACAATGAGAATACACAATATGTAGTTGGTAGTGGTCAAGGAAGAGCTTCAACCGTAGGTAAAGGATTTCTTATGAATCCTAATATGGAATGGAATCAATCTTCTTTAAGTTCCGCATCAAATAAAGCTATGGAGACAGCCGTAGTCAATGTTATAAAAGCTATTGACAGACGAGGTTGGTAATATGAATGGGGCAGAGGTTATTTAGTTTTTTATTTTTATTGAGTAGTATCTCTGCCCAATCATTTTTTTATAGTTATGTAGACCCTTGTGAACAAACTATAATACGGAGTAACTATAGTCTTAGTAGTGACCAAAATGGGTTTCAAGTAACTTATTACAATCGTACTAAGTTTTTTACATTAGAAGAAGTATTAGCTGGAGAGTTAGAAATTTGGGCTCAAAATGTGTATAAAGATTTTGAGGACTTATTTCCGTGTGCAGTTAAAGTAGCTGAAGAAATACTATCTTCTGTTATTGCAGAAAATGTTAGTGAACAATTTAGTAAGTCAGAAGATATATCATCTACACCACAACAGGTTAATTATGCCATTCGTTCTACACAAGGTGAAGAGAGGTGGATAACATCTTTTAATAGTGTATATACAGCTACAAGTTTTGATGGTAAAAGTAGACACGATGGTAATTTTAATTTTACAGATGATTTTAGAAAACAATCTTTAACATATGGTCAAGGATTTAAATTAAAAGCAAAAAAACAAAATGTAGTATTAAATGGTAGTGCTTTAACATATAAAACTTTTGAAGGTTGGGATTGGTTAGTATCTGCATCATATTCTAAAGCATTACAAAAAAAGAACCCTGAAGCCTTTGTTCTTACAGGTTCATATGGAAAAGTTAGTGGAAATGATTTTGGTAATATAACAATGGTATACGGACAACAATTTCCATTTAAGATTATTGGTGGAAATACAGTTACTATTTCTAATTATTTGGCATATACTTTGATGAGGTATTATGAAGGAAATAATCAAGGTGATAGATATTTATTATTGAAAAGTCCAATTATATTTTTTCCAACGATATCATTTGATTGGAAATTAGGACAAGCTTTTACATTTAATTTAGGTGTATCTATGGGATACAATACTGTAGTAAATGATTATGGAGAAAGAAATAAGACTTTCAGTATATTATTTGGAACTTATTTTTAGGAGAAAATAATGAGAAATCTATTTATATTTTTACTTTTATTAGGATTCGCTAATGGTCAAGTAGAAATACAAAGGATGAAAAACGAAGCTAATGAACGTAGAGAAAAAGCAAGACAAGAAGCTAAAGCTCAAAATCTACCAGCACCAGCTATTTTAGATGCTGATTTGATTAGACCAACATTAACTGTATCTAAGTTTGTACGTACAAGTGAGAATGTTGGTATAAAAGACGATAGAATTACAATGGGGATACAACAACTACTACAAGAGGCATTTCAAGAAAGTAATTATCTCTTAGTTGAAGATGATAATGCAAACTTTATAATATCAAGTGAAATTGTTTATATAGGTAGACCTAATGAAGCTTTTAGTATTATCGGACTGTTTAATAGAAGAAAAACAAAAACTCAAGTAAGATTAAACGTATTACTTACAGACAATACTACAGGTAAAGTAACTACAAGTAGAGGTATGGGTGAGATTGATACAAAGATATCCGCTACTGGTTTACAGATTGAAGAAGAGGGTGTTCCCTTTAGTAATAGTGAATTGGGTGGTGCTTTGAGAAAAGCAATAGATGAAGCAACAGAAAGTTTTAAATAATGATTCGACATCTCAAAGAAAATAATGTGGGATACTGGGAACATTGGTGGAGAGCTATAAAAATGAGTGGAGCTCTTTTTATTCACGCTTGGTTACCTGATGTATTACAAGATTACGCAAGTAATGAGTTATCTAAATGAAAAGAGAACTAATAATTGGTATATTATTAAATATTGCAACTGTTCTTAGTGTTGTTGGTGTTCGTTATTACTATGCTAAACAAGAAATGGATTTTTTAAAAGAAGATAGTGAACGACAAGAAGTATTAATTAAAGATAATGAATTTACAATCGATACTTTAAAAACTGAAGTTGCTAAGTTAAACAAGTATAGTATAAAACTTGTAAATGAAATAAAAGATGTTAAAACTAAACATTATGAAAGAGTTCGTTGGGAAAAACAATACGAACTAAGAATTAAAAATTTAAGAGAATCTCTTGATTCAGTAAAATTTGAGATATCTTTAGGTGAGAGTGGTTTAATACCATTTGAAAAAGAATTTGGTATACAAGATAGTTATTTACGAATATTTGGTCGAACAGGTGTTAAGATTGAAGAAAATAAAATCTTAGATTCTGAAACTGATTTATCATTTGACGGTGAAATTAAAATTGGTGCACCTGAAATTGAACAACTAGGTGAATATGAATTTAAAGCTGTAATACCAAGTAAATCCTTTGATGGGTTAAGACTTACGGGTGGTGAAAGTAAACCTATAAGTTTAAAACCACCAAGAAACCAAATATCTTTTGGGCCTATGGTTGGAGTTACATATAATCAGATAACAGGTTTGACACAACCTATATGGGGATTTGGTGTAACTTATAATCTAGTAAAACTATGGGATTGGAAATAAAATGGCATTTAAAGATATTTTTAAAGACGAAAATGAATTTAACGAAAAAACAATTATAGGATTTTTATCATTTACAATTATGGGTATGTATAGTGCAGTAGATTTAGTTACTGGTTATATGGGTTTAGATTTACCTATAAATGATTTTGTTTATAATAGTTTTTTATATATAACATTAGGTTGTTTTGGAATAGCCGGTGTAGAGAAAGTAATGGGTGGCAAGGATGCCAAATAGAGACGCTAAAGATAAAAAAAGAAAAAGAGCTTTGTTAAACAAACAATTAGCAAAACAAGGTAGAACTGCTAAACAATATAAAAGGTATTTAGCTAAAAAAGGAACAGACAATCAACCAATGTATGGTAGAAGATGATACGAGTAAAGTTTACATCAGGTGGTCAAGAAATTTCTAAAGTATGTAATCATTGTGGTTGTCATATTGATGATTTAACAGTCGAAGATATTATGGTAAAAAGACCTTCTGACTTAACTGTAAAAGACAAAGACGGGAATGAAATAACAAGAACAGAATTACCTGAAGAATTAAAAACTTGTTCTTGTGAAATGTGTAATGATTAAATTAAAACAAATAGTTGAACATAAAGATTCTAAACACGCGGCAGGTATAGCTTACATTGTAGGTGATGAACTTTTATGTGTAAAAAGTACAAGTGGTAGGTGGGGTATACCAAAAGGACATAGATACGTTGGAGAGTCTCCAGAAGATGGTGCTCGTAGAGAGTTTACAGAAGAGACTCAAATTATATTAAGTAAACCAATTAAGTTTTCTCATAAAGCTAAAAAGAAAAATGGTGGTGACTTTCATATCTTTACTTGTGTGGGTGATAAAAAAATTACAGCACATATAGGTAACGAACATATTAAATGGGGTTATTATAATCTTATGGAACTACCTAAAGGTTTTGATGATAGAGTTTTACCCATACTTGATAAGTTGTACGAAGCTTCACAAACAAGTAATATCAAAGGTTTGAAGGGTGCTACAGGTTTTATTAAACCAGAAGAGTGGGAAGCTAAAAAGAAATCATTAAAAAAATCTATTGAAAAAACTACAGGTTATTTATTATTAGAAAGAATTGACTTTTTAGATACGGCACAACAATTAATCAAACATTATAAACTAAAATCAAAAGTAAGATTTACAAGTGGTAAGGACTTAGCTGATTATGATTGGGTTCGAGACGTTATAAATTTACGAAAAAGTTATCCAAGTGTCAAGGAATTTTTAATAACAGTTTTACACGAAATTAAACACGCATTAGATAGAAAGAAAATGGGTGCTAAAAAATATGAGAAGTTTTATACTGTAGCCGGTGAGATAGCAGTACAAAAAGGTGGTGACTTTCACGATGATAATAAATTCGAAGAAATAGCTGAAAAGTGGGGGAAACGAGAATATCGTAAGTGGAAAAACAAAATAAAAGAATCTGTTTTAGAAATAAGTTCTAATAACTCTGGTTATTCCGCTGATGCTGGTGAACCAGATACTGGGTTTTTAATTGCAGGATTACCTAGAATTTTAGGTATTAGTGATAATAAACCAGAACCTTGGTTTGAAAAAGGTGGTTATACACAAGAAGATTTTCCAGAAGCAGATAATATCTATGATGAAGAGGATGAAAAGACACCTATAGTACAAGTAATTAAAAAAGTTGTAAACGTTGGTGATAAATATAAAGGTTTTCAAGACGATATAGCTAGTTGGGAAAAATACGGTTACAAAGATTACGCACTTGATTTTGACTAGCAAATAAAATTTAATTTCAATAATGTACTTGATAATTATTTAAGTATGTTATTATAAAAGAGAATAATATATAGCAAAGGTTTTATAATCAAAGTACAAAGTAAAAAAGCAAAAGGTAGAAATCTACAAAAGAAAGTCAGAGACTTAATTTTAGAGAAATTTAATCAATTAGAACCTGATGATGTTCGTTCTACTTCTATGGGTGCATCAGGTGAAGATATACTTTTATCACCAGCAGCTCGTAAACTATTCCCTTTCTCTGTAGAGTGTAAAGCTCAAGAGAAATTAAATATATGGAGTTCATTAGAACAAGCAGAAGATAATAGTGGTAATCATATACCTTTATTGATATTTAAAAGAAACAGAACTAAAACATATGCTGTTTTAGAATTTGATAAGTTATTAGAATTATTAGATGAATCAAAACAAAATCATTAATCTACTAAATCGTGTTTTAAACAATGCGGGTAGAAAACTCAAGAAACAAGACGAATGGATGTATTGGTCTCCATTTGTTTCACATCATAAACCAAAACTACAAATCAATGTACAGAATCAAAACTGGCATTGTTGGGTAAGTAATCAAGGTGGTCGTAATCTATTTCAGTTATTAAAGAAAGTAGGTGCATCAAGAGAACACTTTGAAGAATTATCAGAACTTGTAGGTGATTTACCTCGTTATACGAAAAGTAAAGATACCAAGACTATTGTTAAACTTCCTGATGAGTTCAAACCATTGTGTAATGGTAATGAAACGATTGTTAAGAAACATGCTTTAAATTATTTAAATAAACGAGGTATAACTTCAGAAGATATAATGAAGTATAATATAGGTTATTGTGATGAAGGTATATACTCTAATAGAATTATAATACCATCTTATGATGAAGATGGTCAATTAAATTTTTTTGTAGGTAGAGATTTTTATAACAGTACAATGAAATATAAAAATTCACCAACATCAAAAAACATCATTGGATTTGAATTATTCATAAATTGGGATGAACCAATTATATTATGTGAGGGTGTATTTGATGCAATGGCATTCAAGAGAAATGCAATCCCTTTATTTGGTAAAACAATTATGAATAGTTTAAAGAAAAAAATAATTGAATATGGAGTTCAAACTATATATTTAAGTTTAGACAATGATGCAATTAAAGAGTCTATAGAAATTTCAGAATATTTTATCAATAATGGTATAGAAGTAAAAATGATAGAATTTAATGAAAAAGACCCAAGTGAAACAGGTTTTGAGAATTTGTTATATTTAATAGATAAGACAGAAACAACAAAATTTTCAGACTTGATGAGGTTAAAATTAAATGGCACAAAAAGACATATGGAAATATTACGATGATTGGAAAGTTCATATTGAAAACTATGAATTGGTCGAGCGTATATGTCAGAGTTTTGATTTAATGAAATCGTTAGATAGATGCACTACATATTATGATGGTAGTTTATCTAACCCAGTTGCTTGGGACTTAATAATACCAAATGAGTTTATAGACGATGTAAAAAAACAGATTAAGGAGTTTGTTTGATACAACCGGAAGTTATTAAAGTTCCATTTCGTAAATTAAAATACATACATCACATCTCAGACATACAGATTCGTAATCTAAAAAGACATAGAGAATACGAAGAAGTTTTCGAAAGAACTTACGAAGAAGTTAAAAAGAACGCTGACAATTCAGTTGTTTATATAGGTGGTGATATAGCTCACTCAAAGACTGATATGTCACCTGAGTTAGTACATCAATTATCTAATTTATTTAAGAACTTAGCAGATATATGTCCTACGATTATTATTGCAGGTAATCACGACTGTAATTTAAATAATTTAAGTCGTATGGATGTTCTTACACCTATTGTAAACAACTTAAATCACAAAGATTTACATTATTTAAAAGATAGTGGTATTTATAAATGTGCAGATGTTTCGTTTGTAGTTTGGGATTGTTGGTCTAAAGAAAAAGATTTTATTTTAGCAGATGAAGTTGAAGGTGATACTAAAGTTGTATTGTTTCACGGAACAGTAGATAGAGCTGAAACAGATTTAGGTTTCTTTCTACCATCTGATGTACATATAGATAAGTTTAAAGGTTATGATTTAGGACTACTCGGTGACATACATAAAAAACAATTCTTAGATGATAAAGAAACGATAGCTTATTGTGGTTCTCTTGTTCAACAAAATCACGGTGAAGGTCTTTCTCACGGTTACTTATTATGGGATGTTAAACAACGTAAATCAGAATATATAGAAATACCAAACGATTATGGTTATTATACATTAGATATTGATAAAGGTGTTGTACCCGATGTAGATGATATGCCAAAGAAACCTCGTCTAAGAGTTCGTGTAGCTAATACTTCACCTACAGAACTTAAAAAAGCTCTTGCAATCATACATAATAAGTATGGTGTTCAAGAGATGGCTGTCACTAGAACTGATACGATTTATAATAATGAAAGAGTTAGAAACAATACAATTGCAGTAGGTGATATAAATAGTCCTGATGTACAGTTTAATCTTATAAAAGAATATTTAAAGGCAAATCATATTGTTAGTGATGATGTCTTAGTCAAAATTAAAAATATAAATGAAGATTTAAATACAATACTACCAGAAGAAGAAGTATATCGTAACTTGAGTTGGAAACTAAAACGACTAGAATTTTCTAATATGTTTAGTTATGGTGAAAATAATGTTGTTGACTTTACTAAACTAAATGGTATTGTTGGTCTGTTTGCTCCGAATGCAACAGGTAAATCATCATTACTAGACGCTCTTTCGTTTGCTTTATACGATACTTGTAGTAGAGCTTTCAAAGCAGAAAATGTTCTTAATAACAGTAAAAAAGATTTTTGTTGTAAAGTTTTATTCGAAATTGATGGTCAAGATTACGTAGTAGAAAGATTTGCAAAGATACAAAGAAGAGGTAATGTTAAAGTAAATGTAGACTTTTATACATTTGATGATACTGGTGAGAAAGTTTCTATGAACGGAGACCAACGTAGAACTACAAACGTTAATATCAAAAAAGTAATTGGTACATATGAAGACTTTATATTGACAGCTCTTTCATCTCAAAATAACAATTCTGTTTTTATTGAAAAAACACAAAAAGAAAAAAAGACATTATTAGCTCAGTTTATGGGATTAGAAGTGTTTGATAAATTATGGCAAACAGCTTCTGAAGAGATTAAAGATGTAGCTGCTGTACTGAGAGATTTTAAGAAAAATGATTGGGAAAGAGAATTATCAGATATAAAAGATAAAAAAATAAAATATAAAGAAGAACAAAAATCTTTAGAAAAAGATAAAGACGAGTTACAATCAAAAAAGAAATTAAATGAAAAAACAATAAGAACATTAACTAAGAAATTAAGACCTACAGACCCTTCGATTGAAAATTTAGATAATTTAAAAGAGAACAAAGATATATTAACAAAGACGTTATCAGGTATTGACAATCAACTTGGTGAAAGTAAAATTAAAGTAGAAAAGGCAAAGACGTTAAATGAACAACTTAGAACAAAAATAAATTATCATACAGAACAAAAAACAGAAGAAAACTTTTCTAAGATACAAAGATTAGAAACTGAAAAAAGAGAGGCTGAGTTTGATTTAGATAAGTTAAAGATAGAAGTAAAAACTAAGTTAGATAAGATAGATAAATTGGGTAATCTTGAGTATGATGAAGAGTGTGATTATTGTATGAGTAATCCTTTTACTCTTGATGCTATAGAAACTAAAAAGTCTGTTGATGAAGATAAAGAAAAAGTAAAACATAGTTTATCAAATCTTGATGATGTTGTAAACAAAATTGAATTTTTAAAACATACAAGAGAACGTAAGATAGATTTAGATGAAGCAATCACAAGATTACAACAAGTAGAAGTTTTAATTAATGAAACAAGTAGTACAGAAATTTTATTACAAGAAAAAAGAAAAAATGTACTACATCAAATAACAACAATCGAAGAAAAAATTGTCAAGTATTACGAACAAGAAAAAGATATTACATACAATCAACAAGTTGAAAATGAGATTTCAAAGACAGAAACCGATTTAGAAGATATTAATAACGAACTTGATATATTAATAAATCAAATAAATAATGTGTTTGGTGAAATTAAAGTCGTTGATACAAACAGACGAACAATTCTTAATAATATCAAAAAAGTAGAAGAATTAGAAGATAAGTATGAGGCTTATCAATATTATTTAGATGCTATTAAACGTGATGGTATACCATATGAACTTATTACAAAAGCACTTCCAACTATCGAAGGTGAAGTAAATAATATTTTATCTCAATTAGTGGATTTTTCAATGACATTTGATATGGATGGTAAAAACATTAATAATAATATTGTATATGATGACGATAATATATGGCCATTAGAATTGTCAAGTGGTATGGAAAAGTTTATCTCATCACTAGCTATTCGTGTTGGTCTAATCAATGTTTCAAGTTTACCTCGTAGTAACTTCTTAGCTATAGACGAAGGTTTTGGTACAATGGATTCAGATAATCTAAACTCGATATACAATCTATTTCAATATCTCAAATCACAATTCCAATTCACAATGATTGTTTCTCATATAGATTCTATGAGAGATACTGTAGACACTTTATTAGAAGTAAAAAAAGAAAAAGGTTTTAGTAATATTAACTTTGATTAGAATATAATATTGTCTTAGTACACTTTTCTTTTATTAATTGCTCTAATAAAGAGTACATCTTGAACCCTCTATTTTTAGAGTATTCCTTTAACATATCTCGATATTCTTTACGTATTTTTATAGTTACAAATTCGTTCATACATATAACTATTTTTTAACTACTTTTTTACTCTTTTATTTTAATAATTTAAGTTCCAAATATTTATTACTATATAGGAGTTTTTATCATATGGGTGTTCTCACTCGCAGACTAATCAAACAAAATTTAGACCAAGTCGATGTTTTCATGCACGACTCAACAAATGATTTTTTTGTTGTACAAGATTTACCGCAAACATTTACACAAGGTAGAAATACTTTTAAAATATTTGGTTCAAAATTTTTAAAAGATAATGTACCTTTAAAGTTTGAAATACTTGATAAATTAGGTAATACTGTTTATATTGAACCTATAGATTATGGCCAGTCAAAGGCAAATACAACAGGTCTCAATATACCTTATAGATACGTAACAGTTGAAGTATACAGACCACCTATAAATGTACCAGGAGCTGCTAAATTAGTTATATTGGCAGAATTAAACCCTGATACTGTCCACTTCAATATACCAAAAGAATATCGTGGTACGTACAATGTTAAATATAATACTACAATTAATATTGATAGTACTGAACCAATTAACAAATCACCAGTATTATTTTATCGTAGACCAAAATTTACAGTTCAAGAAATTGTAAAAGCACAATTAGTAAAACCGGAGTTAGTAACAAGTGAAGTTAGTGGTACTTTTGTACAAGGTTTTGCTACAAATGAAGGTGATACTTATGAGTTACCTAGTGATACAACTGGTTCTACAGACTCTACAAGTACATATGAGTCATTTAATTCTACTGATACTACTGATAAGATGGAAGAAAGAAGGCTTACAGAGTTATATAAGTATAAAAGTGGTGAACAAAAAATACCAAGTCTGTTAGGTAAAAAAGGTACGGTTGAAACAAGACTATCACCACAACCACCTGAATTTAAAGTATCTGCTCATTCATTTACACCATCTCCTCCATTTACAGGTTCATTTACATCAAGAATGGTTGGTGGTGAAATTCGTATCCCAAAAGAAAGTATATATGTAAGTAATGCAGATAACTTAAATTTTGACAGTTATACAGGTATTAAATCAGGTTTTCTAAGTGATTTTACTACCTCACATATATCTTGGAATGACTATACAGGTTCAATCGAGAAAGTAGAAAATGATAGAATAGTTCATTGTAGACAACCTTTTTACGTTATATACCAACCACCAGCAGTTACTGCAAAAAAACAAATCAGAAAAGCTAGTTTTGGTAATCCATATGTACCTGCTAACAGAACTGGTCTAGCAAACTTTACAGCATCATTTCAAGATTTAGCTGCTCCTTCAACTAGTAGTTATAGATTTGATTCATTTATTGATTTAGATTTAACAAATTTAAGAACTTTTAGTGGTGACGTATATAGATTAAGAGTATCAGGTAAAAGTCAATCTGAACAAAGTGATTTTAGAGTGTTATTAGATACTGTAATAGAATCACCTGAATTACTTGTAGACTCAAACTCTTCATCTGGTGTTTTGAGAACAGGTTATTTTCAAAGTCAAGCACATACAGATTTGTATTGGGCAAGTAGTTCCAACACGACTGTAACATACAATACAAATTATCTATCTGATTCTATTTATATATCAGGCTCTCATTCAGAATATCAAGATGCATTAAGAGTAAATTTAAAAACTGATAACTCTTTTACACTATTAAAAGGTGTACCTTATACTTTAACTTTTGAAGCGTATGGTAAACAAACTGATAAAAAAGATTTAGATGGTAATATAGATAAAGAAGGTAGATTATTTTTTCACGTGAGTGGTTCTCGTATTGCTGCAGACAATGATTTAAATGTAACTGAAGCATCAATCTTCGGTCAAACACTAACTGATTTAACTAATAGAAAAGTAGGTATAGAATTAGATGAGTCAGCCCAAAATAAATTTTTAAGTCTTGGTAGAGTACAACATACATTTGTACCAAAGTTTACATCAAACTCTGAGACAAGTGACAATACAGCAACTTTTCAGATTAGAGCAAATTCAGGTGAATGGTACATTAGTGATGTATCAATAAGACCTGCACAAGATACTGGTTTTTCACCAGATACATTTAGTACACGAATCCCAATACCAAATAACACAAGTAGACCTGACAGATATGATTTTTATGTAGAGTATTTTAATATCAATAATGATTCCGCTCAACAGACAACTTTAATTGAAGATGTACCGATTATAGGTGCACCATTGATATTAGAAGGTAGTGATAATATGTTGACAGGTTCTTTATTCATAGGTAGTCTACAAGGTACCGGTATAGAAATGCATGGAGGTTCTGCTTTTGTAAGAGCCGTAGGTTATCAAGGATTCAAAAGTGCATCAGCTGGACAAGGTGGTGGATTTATGATATGGTCAGGTTCTGTAAAACCTGGTGGTGAAACACAAGATGATTATGATGGTGCTGGATTAGAGATACACGACGGTAATACTGGTGTAAGTGAATCTTTTTTTAAGTTTAGAACTAAGGACGCGGAAAACGTACTTGGTGGTGTACGACAAAGTACCTTTGACATAAAAACATCGAGATTCTTTTTAGGACAATCAACTACACAATTTGTTAGTGGTTCAAATGGTAACCTTGAAATAAGTTCATCTAACTTCCATTTAGAACCTGACGGTGATGTTACAATGCAAGGTACGATTACCGCAGAAGCTGGTGGTACAATCGGTGGATGGGATATTACTTCAGATGCAATTTCTGACCTTAACGCTTCTGGTAAAGGTATTGAAATCAAATCAGACCCATCATCACCAACTATTACAATAAAAGAAGATAGTAATAATAAGATAGAATTATATCATACCACAACTAATAATTTTGGTGTTAAAGGAGTTTCTGGTAGTAATACTGTATTCCAATTAGGGTCTACAAATCAAATAGCAGGATGGAATTTTAATTCAAGTTATATGAGTAAAGCACTTAGTGGGCATTCTGAAACTGCTACATCAAGAATTTATTTATCAGTTGCTAATGATGATGCTCAAAATATTCAACAAGGTTTACATATATACAGAGATGATGACGACACAACTAATGGAGATGTGAAAGTAGTTAGAGTTGGTGGATTAAGTGATATTACTAATCTTCATGCTACAGGTTCAAATGATTTTGGAATCCAAGTAATAAAAAAGAATTCAAATAATAATTACTCTAATCTTGTATACATTGGTAAAACTCAACAACAGATAGGTGGTTGGAATATTACTCCTACAACAATAGAAAGTAGTAATCTTATAATAGACAATTCAGGTGAATTAAGAAGTAGCAACTTTGACCCTAACTTATCCGGTTGGTTAATATCGGCTAGAGATAATGGTTTTGCTGAATTTGAAAATGTAAAAATTAGAGGTACACTTAGAACATCTGTATTTGAAAAAGAAACTGTTAATGCGGTAGGTGGTCAATTATATATAGCAAACTCCACAGCAATTACAGGTTCAGCAGTCACACCTTCAACAACAAATATAGAAGTTGATAATGTAAGTGGTTTTGAAGTTGGTGAAATCATATTTGCTAAAAAAGTAACTGGTACTGGTTTTACAAAAGAATTTATGCAAATTACAGGTTCAAGTCGAGCAGCTGAAGATTCTGATAATAATTACTCTGGTTTTTTACACGTCACTAGAGCTTATGGTATGAGTGTGACAGGTTCAGCGTATAGTAATTCAGGTAAGACTATTCAAGGTGGTGGTATAAACAGTACAGTAACTTCTGTAACAGTCAGTAACAACGTTGGTTTAGATAGAAGAACTATTAGAGTCGGTGATGAGTTGATGGCTGTATCGAGTTCAGTAGGTAGTACAACTATTAATGTTAGAAGAGGTGTATCTGGTACATTCAAAACATCTCATAGTTCAGGTGCAACTATAGAGTTGTTATCAAGAGATGCTGCTATTGTGGCTAATGTAGTTAACCCAGCAGAATCATATAAACAAGGTCAAGTTTTAGTATCGACAGGTAGATTTGATAGTGGTACTGGTAACAATACAACTGGTAGTGGATACATACACGCAAATGCTAACCCAGGTGAAAACGTTACACCGTATATAGATTTTGTTGAAAGAACAGGTAGTGGTGTTTATGATGCTAGGTTAAGATTACGATTAGGTGATTTGACTGGTTTGATTGGTAGTAGATTAGGTGATGAAGTTGGTATAAATAATAATCCTGGTTTCGGTTTAGCAAGTGAAAATGTATTCTTGTCAGGTCAGATAAAAGCAACTAGTGGTTCTATTGGTGGTATCATTATGGAATCAAATAAATTGTTTACTAGCCCTGGTGTTCACGGTGGTTCTACAACAGGATTTTTTGTTAATAGTGATGGTGATTTTAGTTTGAAAGATAAATTTGTATTTGATGAATCAAGTGGTAACTTAACAGTCAATGCAAATTCATTTGACTTAAGCACTACATCATTAAAGATAAATAGTTCTAATGGTGGCACATATGCAATGGGTGTAACAGCACCTACTCATCTATCGGCATCTGGTATATTCTTATCAGGTAGTGGTGAATTTAATTTTCAACAAAGTTCTAGTTTTGTACGTGGTGATAGTGATGGTATAGAAATTAATTTTCCTAACTTTGGTGTAACAAAAACTGGTATCCTAACAGCTACTGATGGTAATTTTGGTGGTCGTATAGAAGCACAAACAGGTTTTTTCGGTAGTGCTTCTTCAACTGGTTGGGAAATAGATGGTAACACAATTAAATCTGTAGTGACTGATGCTACAAAAACAGGTTCAATAGAAATAGATGCAACACCTGATTCACCAAATATAACATTGACAAGTGGTAGTTTTACGGCAGACATTGTTCCAGAATTTACTCTAGCAAGTGAAATACTTTCAGGTGGTGGTACAACATACAACGGTGGTACTTTTACAAGTGGTAGTAATAGTAATGGTGTCAGTCATACTTCAGCAGTTAGTAATGGTAACACATCAACTGGTAAAAATTTATTCACAGGTTATAGTGACGCAACAACTTCTACATTTGCTACATCAACACCAACACAAAGCCCAGGTACTAACGGTAGTAATTACAAGAGTTCAGTTGCTGGTACAGCTCGTATCACAATAGCAACACCAAATATAGACAGTACACCAGAAGGTGCAGAATTATTTGGTACTTTTACTGTACAAGGTACTTTAAAATTATTTGTAAACAATTCAGAAGTAACCGCAGCCACTAAGACATTCACAACTACTGTTACACCAAGTGAATTTGTAGCTGATTCTGTTGTAGTGAAAACTGTAAGTTTTAGCCAAAATCATAGTCATACATTAAGTGGTGGTCATAATTTACACTGGAAACTAGAAAACATAAGAGTAACTAATAACAATTTAAGAGAATACATTGTTAATCAAAGTGGTGGTGATTTTCTTGGCACGAGTGAAATAGCTGCAAACATAACTGATTTTCAAGCATTTTTTACTGACGCTAAACATATAGTAAGTAACAAAAAAACAGAATTGGCACCAGCAGGTTTTCAAGCAGTCAAATTAACATCAACTACATTAGCATCAAATGAAAATTTTTACTTCAGAGTATCACCTGAAGAAAGTAAAGCAGTTGATATATTATCACCTGAAATGCATTTGACTGGTTCACTAATACTTAGTCAAAATGCTAATAGTCAAGAGGGTAGAGTAACACTCCCAGCAGGTGTAGCACCTGCATTAGTAGTATCATCTAGTGCTGGTAATAAACTTGGGTTTTATTCACCAACTAGAGATGCCATTGGTGTGTATATGGGTAATGGTGAAAGATTTAGATTTAGTAGTGCTGGTGCAAGTTATGTTTTTCATTCAGCAGGTGATATAATTGGTTTCTCAGGTACACCTTCAGATAAACGTTTAAAAGAAAATATAGAACCCATTGAAAACAGTCTTGAAAAAATTCAAAAGTTACAAGGCGTAGAGTTTGATTGGAAAGATGAATATCAAGATAAAGGTCACGATATAGGTTTTATAGCTCAAGATGTAGAAAGTATTGAAGGGTTACAACCAATCGTAAAAGAAACTTGGAACATTAAAACTAAAAAAGATGATGTAAAAGTTGTATCATATGAAAAAGTAGTACCGTTATTAGTTGAAGCAATAAAAGACCAACAAAAACAGATTGATGAGTTGAAGAAAAAACTTGAGGTTAAATAATGCCAATATCTAGTACAGGTGCAATAAACTTTGGTAGTTTGGCTGATAATAATAATTCTGGTAGTAAATCAAATTTAAGTATATCTACATTGGCAAATGTATATGCTTCAGGCTCAACTGTAGGTGATGTGAACAGCGATGGTTCAATAAACGATACTGACAGAGATTTATTAAAGGCAGCACCACATGCTTTATCTGAATTTAGAGGTGCAGAAGCTACAAACGTTTTCTTCGGACCTATAACACCACAACTTGCAGATGGTACGAATATATCGGGTAATGGTTATGTTGATGGAGAAGCTGCTAAGATAACTTTTTATGTGACTGATGACGATAAAGGTAACCAATATAAAGTTGGTGTAAAAGATGCCAGTAGTAATGCTATACTGGCTTCAAATACTGATACGGTTAGTGGTGGTGATGGTGCAAACAGAGCAATAACTTTTACAGCACCAGCAACGACTGAGGCAAGTGATAAATACTATGCATTTGTTGAGTCAACGTCTGACCCTTTTGCTAATGTCAATAATACAAGTCAGTTATTAGACCATTTTGATACATTAACAGGTGGTTCAACATCAATCACAAATTCAGGTCAGAGTATTTCAACTGCAGGTGAATCAGTCAGTAATGTAGTTTTGTCACCTACAGTATCTGCGGGTACACAAAATTCAACATCAATCACAACAACTGTATTAGAAGCTGGTGATGGTGGTACTATATCTGCAACAAACACAAGTGGTACAACGTTTTCTCTATCGAATACACCTGGTCAAATAAGATTTAATGTAATTCATATTGGTGGCCCAAGTCAGGCAAGAAATAGCACAACATCAACTGCTACAGCAACAGTCTCATACACAAGAGCTATAGATGACGTAGCAACATTCGATACTTCAAATAATCCTAAAACACAATTTAATAGTGGTGACGCGATAAGAATAAGAGCCGTATCTGAGGGTATTGGTAGTAGTACTAATATGAGAATTGGATTTAGTACATCAAACAGTAATACATCTTACAGTAATATAACAACAGATAGAACTATTACTACTTCACAATTTGTAAGAGATACTGAATTAGTCGATACATTTCATACTCTAACAAGTGGTACTTCTTTAGCTACTTTTTTCCCAAAAGCACATTACACGTCTGGTACTGAAAATGTTACAGCTGGTTCATCTTTTAGTGTTGCACCTTTACTATCATACACAATATCAGCAAATGCTACTATAAATGTAAACACGACACAAGCATTTAGTGTATCGAGTGTAGTCGGTAATAACGCTAGTGTTGCTATTACAAGTGAAGATAGTATTGGTAGTGGTACAAATAGTGCCACGATGAGTCCTGGTGCTAATAATAAAGTTTATACAATTACTTTCGCAGGTTCATCTAATTATTCACAATCAAGTTCTTCAGTTGCTTTATTGACCGTAAACCCAACTGTTAGTGTTGGTGTAAGTCCAGGTTCAGGTACATTCTACCCTACTGTAGATACACACGGTGATTCAATAGCAAGTGGTACTCACGGTGTGGCAACAACAGAGTTTACATTTACACCAAGTGTTGTAGGTAATAACGTTTCATCATACAATTACTCAATAACTAATTTTTCCTTTTCAACTGGATTCAATAGTTCAACAATAGGTTTAGTCAAAGGTAAATACACTTCAGGTGGTAGTAAAAGTTCTGATTTAACTGTAAGTGGTACTGATAGTACAAGTGGTACAACAAGTTTTGACCAAACAATAACTGCCGTTACCAAAGCATTTACAGGTGGTAGTTTGACTAGTCAACTAAGAGTTGGTGCTACTATTACACTAAGTGGAGTTGCTGCAAATTTTGTACAAAATATGAGAATACAACGAAGTGATGGTAGTAGTTTCGTAAACATTACAGGAATAACATCAGATATATCAGGTGATGTATCAATATCACCACTTGGCTCTATGGATGCTAGAGATACAACTCCTAGAGAGGTTAGACTAATCGATACAGATTCTTCTGCAACTATCGTTAGAAGTTTAGGTAGTAGTACAATTTTAGCTCTCTTACCTGTTATAGATACTTTCTCTGCAGCAACAGGTAATATACTTGGTGAAATAGATTTAACTATTAATACAAGTAATGCTACTGCTGCTAGTGTAAATCAAAGTGTAGGCTCGGTATCAGTTGATGGTACAGAGGCTGTTACGGGTATTAATAATAATACAAGTGTAACGTTTACATTGACTGCAACTAATGCCGAAAGTGAATCTGTTACTGCAACTGCAACTGCTTCAACAATTAACCCATCACTAACTATACCAAACAACCCATCTCTAACATCTTGGACTAAAGGAGATACAGGTAATCTTACAATAGCATATACTAAAAACTTTGATGATACAGTACCATTGGAAATGGGTGTAGGTTTAGATACAGGTACTGGTGGAACAGTTTATCAGAGTATTAATGTAACTGCTCAAAGTGGTACAATAACTTTTGATAGAAATCAAATGCACGGTACAACCTTTGGTACAGTAATTGATTTTAGAATTGGTAATAGTACTTCAGGTAAAGTAGTGAGAGATAATACTGCAACATTCTCAGATTTCTCAGCACCTGGTCAGGCAAGTAATAATAGCTCAGCTGCTGCAAGTGGTACAAGTATAAATATTAATTTTACTGCTGGTAGTAATGCAACTAAACATATTGTATACAATGTAACATCAGGTACAAACTCTGGAGATATTGCTATGCCAGGTACTTCACATACATTTACTGGATTATCAACTGGTACAACATATACATTTAGAGTAGATTCTATTAGAATTGTAACAACAACACCAAATGGTAGCTCAACAACAACTACAAAAACAACAACTGGTGCTACTTTTACAGTAGCAACATTTACTTGGACAGGAGTAACAGTTTATGGTTCAAGTATGGGTTCAACTTCTGGTGTTGGTTTCAGTACAGTACAAGAGACTGCAGTACTAGGTTCAACATCTACCTCTCGAACTCTTTACTATCGTTCAGATATATCGACACCTGGTTCAAATACAGTTTCTTTTAAACGTGGTATAGACCAAGGAGCTTGGGCTGGTGATGGTAGTAAATACTTTAGAATTGGTGGTTCTCATATTGGTATTATAGATGGTAGTGGTGAAATGGATGCAGGACAATATATAGCTAATGCTCAAGCAATACCTATATCTCCAACAAGTTGGTCAGCTACATCTACAGGCGCTTCTAATATAGAGATGAGTTGGACTGATAATTCAGGTATTGAAGATGAATTTATAATATACAGAAATGATAGTGGTGCTGCTGATAGTGGTGATACTGAGGCAGGTGATGTACCACAAAACAATACAGCATTCGATAATACTTCATTAAGTAACAATAGTGCTCCATCAATTAGTGCTTTTGGTGGTGGTAGTAGTGATAGTGTAGTAACTGGTGGTGGTAGTACAAATAGAATATTGTTTACAGCAACTGGTATAGATAGTTATACCCTTAAATTCAACACAACAAATCATAGTACTGCTTATAGTTCTACAGCGATTGCAAATACAACCAGTGGTATAAGTAGTAATTCTATAAATCAACTTCTTTTACATAGTGGGTTGACAGGTGGAACTACATATTATTATCAGATAGAAGCAATAAAAGGTGGTAAAACATATTACTACGCAGTTTATGCTAAAAATGGAAGTACATTAAGTACGAGTGCAGCTACAGGTAATGCAAATCTTGCTAACGTATCAAGTACAGCAACAGCAACACAATTAGCTGTATCTGCAACTTCAATAAGTGGACCATCAAACTATGACCAAACAGCAACACCTGGAGCTACCAATACTTCTAGTACCAAAACCTTTAGTATTAGTGGTGCAAGTGGTAATACAACGGTCACTTTTGTCAAGATAACTGGTACAACTCAAGATACTCCTCAATTTGCTGTTGCTACAACTGGTATACCGTCAAGTTATCAAAACTCTGGTACTACAGCTACAGAGAGTGCAAGTTCAGCTATAGTCGTAAGAACACGATTTGATGGTAATGCATCATTAGCAGGTAATTCAGGTACTTACAGAATTACTGTCACAAATAACTCTGTATCTGATAGTGTAGATGTAGAGATGGTAACATTTGATGATGAAGGTGGAGGCCCATAAAAATAAAAAAAATAACTAAAGAGATATTTATTAATGAATATATACAAAATTTTTAAGTTTATAATAGATTTATTAGGGAGTAAACCTATGAAAAGTGATAAAACACTAACAACGTTTGATGAAATAATACAGATTACACTTGACCACGAAGGTGGTTATGTACACGACCCAACTGATTTAGGTGGTGAAACTAATTTTGGAATAGCAAAAAGATTCTATCCTGATGTAGATATAAAAAATCTCACTAAAGAAGGTGCAAAAGATATTTATAAGAAAGACTATTGGGACAAAAATAAAGTAGATGATTTACCTGACGATTTAAAACATATCTTTTTTGATATGTGTGTTAACCAAGGTAGAGGTACTGCTGTAAAAATACTACAAAGAGCTATCAATGGTAAGGGAGGTGATTTGACTGTTGATGGTGGGTTCGGACCTGGTACTAAAGCAGCACTAGATAATCATACACCTGAGTTAGATAGAGTTCGTTGTTACAGATTAAAACATTATTATGATTTAGTAAACAAAAAACCCGAACAAGAGAGATTCATCTACGGATGGTATAAAAGAGCACTTTCTGTTTAAGGAGAAAATAGATGTCAAGACAAGACACAAGTGGTATTAGTGGTAGAAGTAGCGCTGATATTATTAGTGATGATGCAAAATTCAGTAAAATTGAAACTGTTTCAAACACTATATTTCATGCTACTGGTTCTGCTAGAGGTACAAGTGGATTTATAGTAGCTACGGCTGGTAACACTAAATTAGTTGCTACTGAAGGTGGTGAGATTGCAGCGTCTGAACTTAATACTAAAACACTATATGAAATTGGTGTTCAACAAGTAAGTGGTAGTGGTAAAATTCATTTAGTATATTAAAATGAAATTAAAAAAAGAACAAGTTCAGTTAATAAAAAATAATTGTTGTATCTTTTGTGGTAAACCTACTAACGAAGACTTACGTAAATGGTTTGGAAAAGGTGGTGCTGGTGGTTCTGGTGGTGGAGGATGGGATAGGTATTCTTCAACTGGTAAAAAATTAGGAAAATGTGGTGATGGTAAAGAGGGTGGAGCATATGCGGCCTGTTTATCCAAGTCAAAAGCTCAAAAACTTGGAAAAAAGGGAATCGCGGCGTTTGTCAATAGAAAAAGAAAAGCACAGAAAAAAGGCGGTGACCCTAAAAAAGGTGGTGAAAGAACCAAAGGACAAAAAACAATAAAAGTAAAAACAGGAGCATGATGTGATTAAGTTAAAAAAATTAATGAAAGAGCATTATTGGAATGAAAGAAAATTTGGTGAGTCATTACCAACTCTCAGATTAGAGCAAGATGAACCAGAACATTTCGGTGGTGGTGAAAATATAAAAATTTTAGATTATCAAACAGAACATTTTGATATATGTCGTTCAGCAGTTATTCTTTACGAAAGATTAGTAAAGGATGTCGATAACACCGAAGCACACGATTTAATCATTAGTTCAGCTAAACAACTTGACCATCTATTCAAAATGGAAAAACAAGTTGTTGGAGGTGAAGAGTTAAAACACGACCCAATCGACCATGGTGTAGAGATTGTAAACATAGTATCTTATCAGTTAGGTCGTATCGGTGGTATGGTAGATGATGACTTTGAAAGAGATACAAACTTTATTAAGATGCATATGATGGAAATCATAAACAGAAAAGATAGTATTAAGATAACTGATAAACAAGATGAAGAATAAGGAGTTAACTTGTGAAAATTAAAGAAGCAAAACAAAAGTTAGCAATGTTCTTAGAAAAAAATGTACCGACTAATCCAAGTAAGTGGTCTTATTATAAGTCACAAGCTAAAAAGAAGTTTGATGTATATCCTTCAGCTTACGCAAACGCTTGGGCAGCTAAACAATACAAAGCTGCTGGTGGTGGTTGGAAGAAAGGTTAGTAATGAACGTCTTTTTAGAATCAGATAAAAATACTACTCACATCTACTGGGAAACTGAAATGGGTGAAGGTTGTGGATACACTTTTGAATTTCCAGAAGACGAACAACCTATGACTGAAGCTGAGTATCAAGGTCGTAAAGTAAAACTTAACAAAATTATGCAAGGTGATGCTAAAAAGTTTAAAGTTTATGTTAAAAATCAAAAAGGTAATGTTGTTAAAGTAAACTTTGGACAAGGTGGTGATGCTAAAGGTGGTACTATGAGAATTAGAAAATCAAATCCAAAAGCTAGAAAAAGTTTTAGAGCAAGACATAATTGTGATAATCCAGGCCCAAAGTATAAGGCAAGATATTGGGCTTGTAGAACTTGGTAATCCTATGGATAAACTAGTAAAATGGTTAACTCAACCATTTGTTGAAGATATAAATATCCCTGTTAAGATTGGTGATACTATCTTAACCGGTAGATTTAAGAACAAAAAAACAGTTGTTAAATCTATAGATAAAGATGAGCATGGAATGCCAACAATTAATGGTAGAAAAGTTACAACATTCAGAATACTTAAAAAACAAGAAGAAAATATAAACGAAGGTGTTAACGACCCTGGTATCTTTAAAGCTGTATTTCTTGCTGGTGGCCCAGGTAGTGGTAAAACTTATGTTGCAAAGAATTTATTTGGAATACCTGATAGATACAATATAAGTATGACGGGTATGAAGATGGTAAACTCTGATAAGGAGTTAAAGTTTCTTCTGAACAAATACGGATTCGGTACAGATTTAGATAAGATGCCAGATGACTTATTCAAAGATTTGACATCTAAAGGTCAGAGTGGTTTAAGAGATTATGCTAAATCACTTACTAAACAAAGAATGAAGTTGTATCAAGATGGTAAATTAGGTATGATTATTGATGGTACGGGTCACGATTATGGTAAGATAGCTAAGATGAAAAGAGAATTACAAGAAGATGGTTATGATACATACATGGTATTTGTTAATACTTCTCTTGATGTAGCTCAACAACGTAATCAAGAACGAGATAGAATATTACCACCTAAGTTATTAGAAAAGAGTTGGAAAGATGTACAATCTAATCTTGGTAAGTTTCAGAATTTATTTAAATCAAACTTTCTTATTGTAGATAATTCTAAGTTTTTAAAATACGATGTAGCTCAGAAAAAGTTTGCTTCACTTGTAAAACAAGGTATTACTAAGTTTACAAAACAACCAATCAAAAATAAAATAGCAAAGAGTTGGATTAAAAAACAACAAATATTAAAACAACAGGGTATTAAAGAATTTGACATTCCATCACCAAGTCGTAAAGCTGTTAAGAAAAATAAAACAAATAAAATGAGTGGTTATAAAAAAGTAAACGAAGATGTTACTCTTACAAAAAAACAACAATACGAATTAGATAAATTATATGTACAAGCGTTTAAAATGATACCACGAAGTCCTGCACAAATGAAAGTTAGGAAAAAGATTAAACAACTTAGAAAGAAATTCAAAATGGATGAGGGAACTTCAAAGATTAAAAAAGTAGTTGGTATCTATGGTGGTAGATTTCAACCATTCGGCCCTCATCATAAAAAAACTTATGAGTGGTTAAAGAAACAAGTAGATGATGCTTACATAACAACTTCAAATATAAAACAACCTCCAAGACATCCAATGAACTTTAAAGAAAAAGTTCGTCATATGGTTAAGATGGGTATTCCTAAAAATCGTATTATACAAGAGAAATCACCATATGTAGCAAAGAATGTATTAAAGAAATATGATAAAGATACTACTGCAGTAATTTATATCTTTGGTGCTAAAGATGCTGGTAGATTAAAAGGTGGAAAATACTTTCAAGATTATAAAAAGAATAAAAACAATATGAACGGTTACGAAGAAAATGGATATGTTCTTACAGCTCCTCACGTTTCTGTTAGTGTAGGTGGTAAAGAAGTAAGTGGTACTGTAATGAGACAATTACTTGGTTCACCTGATTTTGAAAAAGATAGAGAAAACTTATTTAAAAAAGCATTTGGGTATTTTGATAAAGGTATCTATAATATGATGACAAATAAATTTAAAAAATTGTTTGAAAGTATAGATGAGTTTTTATATAAAAATAATATTACAAAAATAATCAATGAGAGTACAACAGCCTTATCACCAACTGACGATGGACCTCCAACATTTTATCGTGGGTTTGACGACTATAAAAAATTCTCTAAAGAATGGATTGATAGTATGTATTATGAAATGGGTTGGGAATTGATTAATTACATCTTAGGTAAACACGCTGTTAATCCAGATTTTGATTATACTTTAAGTTATAATACTGTACCAGCCGTAGCTTACGGTAGAAAACAGTCTGGTGACTATGGTTCAAGATTTGGTACAAACAACCCAATAAAATCATACAAAGATTATATTGAAGATACAGTTCTTAAAAATTTAGGTTATGAAGTTATCAAGTGGATGGGTATCACACCTGAAGGCAATAAGTATACTGGTGTAGAAGTAGAGACACCAGTTTTACCTGGTATTGGTAAAGATAATACAGCAAATACTGAATTAGATAAAAAAGAAGAATTAGAAGAACAATTAAGTTTACACAAAGAAGTTGAGTTACTAATAGAAGGTGGGGCTTACGGACATATGAATCATCCGTTTGACGATAAAGATTTGACATTTGGTGATTTGAAACAAATTATATTAAATGGTCTAGGTGGTACTTTATCAAGAGAAGATAATGTTACTGAAAAACTTGACGGTCAAAATTTAATGATTTCTTGGGTAAATGGAAAATTAGTTACTGCTAGAAACAAAGGTCAATTAAAAAACTTTGGTAAAACAGCAATGGACACAAAAGGTGTTGCATCTAAGTTTGCTGGTCGTGGTGATATCAAAGATGCTTTTGTTTTTGCTATGAAAGATTTGAGTAAATCAATAGGTTCTTTATCTGATAAACAAAAAGAAAAAATATTTGGTAATGGTAAACGATGGATGAATTTAGAAGTTATATATCCTAAATCTGTTAATGTAATTGATTATGATAAAACAGAAATTATATTTCACGGTACTTTAGAGTATGATGAAACAGGTAGACCAATTGGACAACCAAAACACTCTGCAAGAATATTAGCTGGTATGATTAAACAAGTAAATCAGAATGTACAAAAAACTTATAAAATCGGTAAACCTCAGTTTTTAGAGGTACCGAAAATTCAAGATTTTGGGAAAAAGAAAAATACTTATATACAACAACTAAAAAAGTTACAGAATCAATACAACCTAAAAGATAACGATACATTAGCACTTTATCATCAAAGATTTTGGGAAGAGTTTATTTTCAACGCATCTAAACAATATAGTTATAAGATATCAACAAAAGTTTTAAAAAAAATAACTAAGAGATGGGCTTTCTTTGATAAGTCATATAAGATACCAATGATAAAAAAAGATATTAAAGATGAAAAGTTTTTAGATTGGGTATTATCATTTGATAAGAACGACCACCAAAAATGGGTTAAACAAAATATGAAACCATTTGAAGTTTTATTTTTTGATGTTGGAGCTGAGATATTAAAAAATATTGGTGGTTACTTAGCAGCATCACCTGATAAAGCTGTATTAAAAATACGAAAAGATGTAATTAGTGCAATCAAAACAGTTAAGAGTGGTAAAGATATAAAAAAGATAAATACATTAAAGTTACAATTAGATAAATTGAATAAGATTGGTGGGTTAGATTCAATCGTACCATCAGAAGGTATAGTTTTTAAGTATAAAGGTAAAACGTACAAATTTACTGGTGCGTTTGCTCCTGTAAATCAAATTGTAGGGTTATTAAACTTTTAGGAGTAAGTATATGCCAACTATGGAAGAAATAAGAGCCGCGTTGGGTAAGATGAATAAATCATCTGAGAAACCTTTAATAAAAACATCAAATAATATTAATGAAAACGTAAATTCAAATCCATTCTCTAAAAAATTATTTGCTCCTGTTGAACAATTACAAAGTGATATACAAGATAAAGATAATATTATTGAAAATTTAAAAAACGAAATGGTTGAACTGAAAAAGAAAGTTTCCAAAGTAGAAGAAGAGAAATTTACTATTTTAGAAGAGTTAGATAAATCAAGATGGTTAGAAAATAAAGTTACCTTAGCAACAAAAAAAGTATATGAAGATAAAGTTAAATCAGTTATTAATGAAAATGTAGATTCAAAGATAATTCCTATATTAACAGCTGTTGCAAGAAGAAAACAAGGTAATAAACAATTAAATTGGGGTAATTGGTTAAAGATACCTGAGAATAGATATTTGTATGAATTAAATAAAGATATAGCTAAAAAAATATTTGAAGATACTAATGCTTTAATACCTAAGAAGAGAACACGAGGTGGTGGAGTTTTAGCTAAAAATTATGCATTATCATTTACAGGTAATGATGAACACAATCAATCTGGTAGGAATGACACTGCTAGAGCAGATTTAGTAGCAACACAATTTACTCCTAATGACCCTACAAATAAAGGCTTTGATGAAGGTTTTGGTAGAAAACCACTTGCAGAATCAGGATTTACTGTGTCATATTGGTGGAAACCATATGAAAATAGAAGTGATTCATTTCCTATTGCTTGGAAAAGGGATGATAATGGTAGATTTGAATTTGGTATAAGTACTCATACAAAACCATATTTTAGTATAGGTGGTTCAGAATTAAAATCCAAAACTTGGGAATCTATGTTTGATGATTCAGGTCAAGGACACCTTTCAGGTTCTTTATTAGATAATGGTGAAGGAACAGCTCCTGGCTCTGGTAACAAATTAATACTGAATAAATGGTATCATATTGTAGCAACATATGCAGGTACTGATAATGTTGATGGTGATGGTAATTATCTACGTAAAATATATATAAATGGATATCACATATATGGAGGATTTGGTGAAGCAAAACAATCTACGAACTGGAATAACTATACCGCTGCTCAGATGACTCAAGGTCTAGCTTTTGGTATGAGAACTGTAATTGCCTCAGGAAACCATACAGATGGACTTCGTAACACTAAATATAACAACGGAAATGCATGTGCACTTTCTGAAGTAGCTATTTATAGTGAAGAAAAAGATGCATCTTGGGTTTCAAACGTATATAATGAAAAGGGTTTTAACCATAAAAATTCAGGTGGAGATGGTCTTGTAGCATATTGGAGATTTAATGAAGGTAGTGGAGATACTGTTAAAGATTTAGGTCCATATGGTTGGAATGGAACATTAACTAATGCTGGATTTGGAACTGCTATAGATGGAACTACAGGTAATTCAAGTACTATTGCTGGTATTAATGCAAGATTTCCAAATGCAAAACCAACTTGGATAACAGATACACCATAAACAAAGAATATAGGAGTTATAGTGGCTAGAAGTAGAGAAGACGTAAGACAAAACAAGGCTATGCAATCGATTCTTAGAGGCGAAACACCTGAAAAAAGAATAATGGTTGCAAATGTCGATAAAGAGTTTCAAGAATACGTTAAAAATGAACGTGAAGAAGAACAAAAAAGAATTGATAAAAAATTAGAGGCAACAAAAGAAGCAAGACTACCTTGGTTCTGTCCTAATTGTAAAAAGATTATGAAAAGAGCACTTGATGAAAAGATGTGGTACGTACATAATCATTGTTTTGACTGTCAGATTGAAATAGAAAATGAATTAAGAATTTCTGGTAAATATGATGAATGGGTAAAAAATAAAATTAACAATAATAAATTAGCTTGGATAAAAGATAAGAAACAAGAATTACTTGATTTTAAAACTCAAAAACCAATGGAGGCTTTCAATCAAGTTAACCCAGATGGTCATTCAGTTGAGAAAGAAAAGTGGACTCAAAATTTTGATGAATTAAAAAAACAAGCTAATGAAGCAATTGAACATTTAGAAAAGATAGAGGAATCTTTAAAGTAAATATTTATATATATGGAACGAAATTCAAAAGGCCAATTAAAAGATGCAATAAGAAGTGAATATGTAAAATGTGCAGGTGACCCAGTATATTTTTTGAAAAAGTATTGCTATATACAACACCCTATGAAAGGTAAAATACCTTTTCACTTATATCCATTTCAAGAAAAAACTATTTCAGAGTTTGTAACAAGTAGATTTAATGTTATTCTTAAAGCACGTCAGTTGGGTATTTCAACATTAACTGCTGGTTACTCTTTATGGATGATGACATTTCATCAAGATAAAAATATCTTGGTAATTGCAACAAAACAAGAAGTAGCAAAGAACTTAGTAACAAAAGTTCGTGTGATGCATGCTAATTTACCAAGTTGGTTGAAACAAAGATGTGTTGAGGATAACAAGTTAAGTTTAAGATACAAGAATGGTTCTCAGATAAAAGCTGTTTCAAGTGGTGAAGATAGTGGTCGTTCAGAAGCTCTATCTTTACTAATACTTGATGAGGCAGCATTTATTGAAAAGATTGATAGTATATGGGCAGCAGCTTCTCAGACGTTATCAACTGGTGGTCAATGTATAGCATTATCTACACCAAATGGTGTTGGAAATTGGTTTCATAGAACTTGGATGGATGCAGAAGACGGTTTAAATGATTTCAATTTTATAAAACTTCATTGGACAGTACATCCAGATAGAGAACAAGAGTGGAGAGATGAACAAGATAAATTATTAGGTCCTTCTTTAGCTGCTCAAGAATGTGATTGTGACTTTATAACATCTGGTCAAACTGTAGTAGATGGTGTGATTTTAGAAGAGTATAGAACTACTCAAATCAAAGACCCAATGGAAAAACGAGGTGTTGATAGTAATGTTTGGATATGGGAACCACCAAACTATACAAAAGATTATATAGTATGTGCTGACGTTAGTAGAGGAGACTCATCAGACTACTCAGCATTTCATATATTAGATATTGAAAGTTTAGAACAAGTAGGTGAATACAAAGGTAGATTATCTACACGAGATTATGGTAATCTATTAGTCAACATATCAATGGAATACAATAATGCATTACTAGTTATTGAAAATAACAACATTGGTTGGGCTACAATACAACAAGTAATCGATAGAGGTTACGAAAATTTATTTTATATGAGTAAAGATTTAAAAGTTGTTGACATACATAGACAAGTTAACAACAAAATTAACAGAGCAGAAAAACAACTTGTACCTGGGTTTACTTTAACTTCTAAAACACGACCTCTAGTTGTAGCAAAATTAGAAGAGTTTTTTAGAGAAAAATCAGTAAAGGTAAATTCACAACGATTAATTGACGAGTTGTTTGTATTTATATATAACGGCGGTAGAGCTGAAGCTATGACTGGATATAATGATGACTTAGTAATGTCATATGCAATGGGATTGTGGATTAGAGAAACAGCTCTTAGATTAAGAAGTGAAGGTATAGAATTACAGAAAAAAGCTTTAAATAATATTACATCAAATCAAGGTGTGTATACACCTGACGATAATCAGAATGATTCATGGTCTTGGGAAGTTAACAAAAAACAAGAATCATTAGACTGGTTATTAGGTTAAGAGAGGTAAAAAATGGCTGATACAAGTTTATTCAGTAGATTAAGACGATTATTTAGTACGAACGTAATTGTAAGAAACGTAGGTGGTCGTCAATTAAAAGTCTCAGATACTAGTAGGACTCAAGCAATAGCAAAGACAAATCTTGTTGATAGATATCAAAAGATTTATATGGGTGCAGGTTTGAGTGGGTACTCTGATTCTATGTTAACAAAATCAATGAGATTAAATCTGTTCAAAGATTATGAACAAATGGATAGTGATGCTATTGTTGCTTCAGCACTTGACATTTATGCAGACGAGTCAACAATGAAATCAGAATATGGTGATGTTTTGACTATTAAAACAGATGATGAAAATATTAAACAGATATTACACAATTTATATTACGATATCGTAAACATTGAGTTCAACCTTTGGCCTTGGATTCGTAATATGTGTAAATATGGTGATTTCTTTCTAAAGTTAGATATTGATGAAAAATATGGTATTACTAATGTAGTACCACTTTCAGTATATGATACTTCACGTATTGAAGGATTAGACCCTGAAAACCCAGAATATGTAAAATATTTAGTGGAAACAACTACTGACCAACATAGATATAAAGCTCAAGACTCGGCAACTAAAACTGAGTTTGAAAACTATGAAGTAGCTCATTTTAGATTACTTTCAGATTCAAATTATCTACCGTATGGTAAGTCACAAATTGAAGGTACTCGTAAGATTTGGAAACAATTAACACTTATGGAAGATGCTATGATGATTCATAGGATTATGAGAGCACCAGAAAAAAGAGTATTTAAATTAGATATTGGTAATATACCACCATCTGAAGTTGAAAACTTTATGCAGAAGACAATCGGTAAAATGAAGAGAGCACCAGTAGTTGATGAAACAACAGGTGATTACAATCTAAAATACAATATGCAAAACATTACAGAGGACTTTTTCTTACCCGTACGAGGAGGTGATAGTGGTACGAGTATAGATTCCTTACCAGGTTTGACTTATGAAGCAACAGAAGATATCGAGTATCTCAAAAATAAATTATTATCATCTTTGAGAATACCAAAAGCATTTTTAGGTTTTGAAGACCAGATAGGTTCTAAAGCTACCTTAGCTGCTGAAGACGTTCGTTTTGCTAGAACTATAGAAAGAATACAGAGAATTACTATTAGTGAGTTGACAAAGATTGGTATTGTTCATTTATTCTCACAAGGCTATCAAGACTCAGACTTAGTAAACTTTGAATTAGAGTTAACAAGTCCATCTACAATCTATGAACAAGAAAAGATAGAACTTTGGAATAATAAAACATCATTAGCAGAATCAATGTTAAGAGATGGTTTACTTTCTACAGAGTGGATTTATAAGAATATATTTGGATTTACAGACCAACAAATCAAAGAGGAAGATGATAAGATTATATTCGATTACAAACAAAAGTTTAGAAGAGAACAAATTCAGGCAGAGGGTAATGACCCAGCTAAGTCAGGTGAAGCTCAAGGAACACCATCAGATATGGCTATGGGTAGAACAGGTCACGAATTAGATGATAAAGGTGGAGCACCAGAAGGTGGATTTGAAGGAGCAGGTAGACCTGAAGAACCTAATAAGTATGGAAAAGATAGTGGAGCACGTGGTAGAGACCCATTAGGAGCACACGATATGAAAAAAGGTGGTAGTGGTGCACCTAAATATGGTAAACCTCTTGCACTTTCTCACTATGATGCATTGAAGAAATCAATGAATATTAATAAAAAAGACACTAAAATCATAACAGAAGTATCTGAACTCGAAGATGAGTATAAGAAAGAGGTAACTTCTGTCAATGAAGATAGTTAAAATGAACAATTATTACATAACTTTATATTTATTTATGAATAAGTACAGATAAAATATTGGAGTATTTTGATGGCTCGTAAGTTAAAGCATTCTAAAATAAAGAATACAAGTATTCTTTTCGAAGTGTTAACAAGACAGATAACTGCTGACGTATTAGCAGGTAAAGACACTAAAACAGTAAAACTCGTAAAAAAGTTTTTTAATGAAAATACAGAATTAGGTAAAGAATTACAACTATATCGTATTTTAGCAGAAAAAACATACCCTTCACCAGACAAAGCAACTGAGTTGTTAGAAACAGTCATAAAATCAAGACAAAGACTTAGTAATTCTAAGCTTCGTAATGAGAAGTTTAATCTTATAAAAGAGATAAAAGAGAATTATAATGTAACTGATTTTATGAATGTTCGTCTTCCTAATTATAAAATCTTAGCTTCTATATATAATATATTTCAAGCAGAATCAACTACAGATAACTTTAATCCAGAAGATATAGTAAATTCTAAATTTACTGTACTTGAAAATATAGTTGGTAAGAAAAAATCATCTAAAAATGATAATTTTTTGAAAGAGTATAAAGAAAAAGATAAAGATTTACGTTTGTTAGCTTATCAAATACTCGTTGATAAATTTAATACTAAATATAAAACATTAAATGAATCACAAAAAGATTTATTAAAGAATTATATTAATAACATCTCTAACACAAATTCTTTAAGAGAGTTTGTTGATGTCGAAGTGAGTAAAACTAAAAAAGAATTAGTAAAAAATCTACCATTAGTTGAAGATAAAATAACAAAAATTAAATTATCAGAAGCTATAAAACAAATACAGACATTAAAAAAAGGTAAAGTAGTTACTGAAAAACAAGTTTTAAATTTAATGAGATATTATGAACTTGTAAAAGAGATTAAAAATGTCCACAAGTAGACAAATTGAATTATTAAGAAAAATAGTTAGAGAACTTATTCAACAAGAATTAGGTGAATCATCGATGACTGGTAATTTAGACGGTGGAGCGGGTCCACCTAAAACACCATATGCATTTCAATCTAAACCCAAGTCAAAGAAAGATAAAGATAAAGAAAAAGCTATAATGAAGGCTATGGGTTATACTAAAGTAAATGAAGGTAAATACCACGATTGGAGAAATGATGAAACACTATCACCAAAACAAAAAATTGGTATGTCAGTTAGAGAAGTTAGACACGCTTTAGATTCTTTAGATAAAACAATTAAAATGAATGTTCGTCTTAAAAATGAGTTAAATGTAGATTCAAGAAATTATTGGAAAAATACACATAAAGCACTCTCAAAGATTTCAGAAAGATTAGTTAAACTAGCAACTAAAGTAGGAAGTTTAAAATAATGAAACAACTTATAGTCGATTACCTACCATTTCAGATTACACCTGACCAAATTAATGAATCCATAAAAGAAAATAATGGTAAATTAATTGTCCGTGGTGTTTTACAAAGAGCAGAAGCTAAGAATCAAAATGGTAGAATATATCCTCGTGAAACTCTTATGAGAGAAGCGAAAAAATATTTAAATGAATTTGTAAACGAAAAAAGAGCAATGGGTGAATTAGACCACCCTGAAAGTTCAGTAGTCAACCTACAAAATGTATCTCATAATATTACAGAAATGCATTTTGAAGGTGATAACTTATTAGGTACTGTAGAAGTTATCGGTACACCAAGTGGTAACATATTAAAAGAATTATTTAAAGCAGGTATCAAACTTGGTATTTCTTCAAGAGGTATGGGTTCAGTAGAAACTGTAAATGAAGATGGTGACCAAGTAGTTAAAGTACAACCAGATTTTGAACTTATTGCATTTGATTTTGTATCTAATCCTTCAACACACGGAGCATTTATGTATCCAATGAATGAATCAGTAGATAGTACACAACAAGGTAGAACTTGTGGTGATTATTGTAAAGTTGAATCTATCATTAATGATATTATGAGAGGTTAAATGAGTTTTTTATCTAAGTGGAAAGATTATCGTTACGATATTAAAGAAGATAAAATCAAAATGGGATTTGCTGGATTTGATAACTACTTTAAAATTATTGAAAAGCATATTGCAAGTGTAGGTCGTAGTTTAAAAACATTAATTAAAGATTTAGCTCAAGATACTAAAGATGGTGATGCTGACTACAAACAACAAGTAAAAGAATTACAAGCATTTTATAAAAAATATGTAATTGAAATGGATGTAAAGTTTAAACAGTTTAAAAGGAAAAACACGTGATTAAGTTAAAACAAATACTTAGTGAAAGTGCATGGGACAGAAAGTTTGGAGAACCATTACCAACACTTACAGATGTAATGAACGAAAAAGATTGTGATTGTGGTGGTAATTGTTGTGGTATTACAGAAGGTCCAGACGAACAGAGACCAGCTGACCAAGAAGTACAACGAATTGTAAAGGCAGAAGCAAAATTACGTGAAAGAATGTTAAAATTAGAACAAATTTTTCTTAGAGACCCTAGACCAGAGAATGTAAAACTTGCAAAAGATATTAAAAAAGTTTATAAAGATACAGTAACTAAATTTATGAGAGAGATGATTAAACTTAGAAAGAAAATGAAATAATGCCTGCTAAGTCTAAAGCACAACAAAGATTTATGGGAATGGTTCATGCTTATAAAAAAGGTGAACTAAAAGGTTCAGAAGTATCTAAAGCAATAAAAGATGCGGCTAAATCAATGAAGAAAAAATCATCTAAAGATTATGCATCTACTAAACACGATGATTTACCTAATAAAGTAAAAAGTGAATCTACTAAATCGTGGAATCAATCACTTGCAAAGATAGCTAAAGATAGACAATTAAAATCACTTTCTAAAAAAGATAGGGAAACTTTAATGAAGATATCAAAAATGATGAAAAAAGCTAATGAATCAGTAATATATGAAAATCCCGCAGCTAGTGCAGCTGCTGCTATGGTAATGATGAAACTTCAAAACCCATCAACTGGTAAAAAGATAAGTGCTGTTACACCACTTCGTGATAAAGACCATCCCTTACATAAGAAGTCTAAGGGTATATTTCAAAGATTAAAGGATAAGTTTATGAAACGAAACGAATCCGTAAATGAACAATCAAAGACGATAAAATCAATTCAAAATTTAGCCGATAAAAATAAGTACGGCACTGTATCAGGCACTAGGATGAATGGTAAGACTGCTAGAGAGATTATAGCCATTTACAATCATCCAAAGATGAAAAGTTTTCGTGGTAAAATGGATAAAATGAAATCACAGGAACTGATGGATTTGACTATTAGGTTACCAAGAATGTTAGGTATCAAGGTTGAGTCCGTAAATGAAAATGTTCAAAAGGTTGCTAAACTTTTAATTAAACGTGGTGAGAAACCAAGTGATGTTAAAGATATGGTAAAGAAACATTATAAAAAGGCTAAAAAAGATAGGTCTAAAGCAGGGCCATCAGACTTAGCAAAATACATCTCATTTTTGAGTGCTAATGAATCCGTAAATGAAATTAGTGGTGTTGATGTGGCTAAAAAGATTGTTAAAAATAAACAACACGAAAAAGGTATTGATTTACAGACTGCAAATTTAATAGTAACTATAGATAAGGCATATAATAAAAATCCAAGAATACAGAAAAAATTCAGAGCTATACAATTACCAAAAATGAAACAATTAATTATGAAGTATTACGGATAATAATATGATAAAATTAAAAGATATATTAACAGAGAAAAAAGATTTAGCACCAAGTATTATAGCTGATTTAGCTAAAATGACTGATAGAAATAATCATAATGAAGCTAGACGAGATTTAGCATCACATATGAATAATTTAAAATATCAACACATTTATCAAAGTATAATTATGATACAAAATAAAGAAGGACATATGCCAAGAACTTTAATTAAGTATAGAGATGATGTTGATAAACAATTTTTTTCTTTAGTTAAAAGAAAATATGGTAATTATAACGACATACATAAGGTATTCTAATGATTAAATTAAAAAACATATTAAAAGAATCAAAAGTTTCATATCTTGTAACAGAAGCTTTTAAAAGTAGTATTTTGAGAAAAATGACAAATAACTTTACTGGTTTAGATAAAGATTTCTACAGTTACACTGCAAAACACGGTGTTCAATGGGACAGGATAACAGATGACCAATTAACAATGAACAAAACACCAAAGAAAAAAGGTATTGAATTTGCAGTCACAACTAAAAAAGTATCATTAGAACCAGGTGGTAGATACAGTAGATGGAATAGTGATATAGAGGTTGATAAAAATACAGCAGTTCTTACATTGAAAGATGGTAAACCTCTTTGGTTTACAAAAAGTTGGAGAAATGTTGATAAAAAAAGAAAGAAAGCAACTGGTGGAGGTATGAGTGTAAGTGGTGGTAAAAAAACAGACCTCTATGGTGATAACAAACAAACATTCGGATTAAATCAATTAGGTTATCAAAGTTTAAGAGCTGTACGTAAAATACCTGGTATTATGTTTTATCAAGTTACACTTGAAGACGATATGCCGTATATGGGTGGTAAAGAAAAAAGAGAATTAAGACAAGCAGCTGGAGAAGGTTCTTGGAAATTTAAAGATGATGGTGACTTTAGATACGAAAACGAAAGAAGATATAAAGATTTACTTTCTCAAACGTACAAAGATTCAGCAAAAGTAAATGCTAAAGTAAAAGCAGCTAAAGATTTTACAAATGGTTTGATTGCAACTGCTATTGGTGGTAAACAAGATGCAAAGTTTAAAAAATTATTAAATAAATATAATAGTTGGAAGATGAATGATGAAGCAAAAGTATATGAGTACTTGAGTGCTATTTCACGTTCAATGGCAGATTTATATTCTTCACTTGAAAGATATATTGAATCTTCACGATATGATGAAGAAAGAGAAAAAGAAGCTAAAGCAAAAGGTGAAAAGGTATCTTACTATCGAGCACCTGATGATGGTAGAGCAGTCGCTGAAAAAGCAGGTCGTATTTTAAAAGGTAATTTTTAGTGGATAAGAAAACACTATATAAAAAATTAATGGAAATAAGTGAAGCTCCACTTAGTTCTGTTTCACAACTACCCTTTAGTTCAACAGAGGCTAAACAATTAGTTGAAAAAGACGTTGTACAAATAGGTAAGATTATTGGTAAAGCATCAGCACAATCAATTAAATTAATGATGAATGGTGTAAAAAGTGGTAAATATGATGCATTTGATTTACAGAGAGCAATAATGTCAGGTCCAGTTAAAGATACAGGAACAGGACAAAAAGATTTAATGAGGGCTTTATGGAACCGAGTAAGAGACGGTTTCAGAAGATACTCTAAAAAAAGAAAACTTAGAAACTAAATATTTATATAATATTGGAGATTAAAGATGTCTAAAAAAATCAAAATGAAAGATTTAATGAATGAATCATTCAACATTTCACGTATAGGTGGTGTTGTAACAGCAAAACCATTTCATACAGATATGAGTTTATCAAGTCTTGTAAAAGAAAAGTATGGTGAAGTCGAAGAACAAGAGATTGATGTTGAAGGTTTAAAAAATGAACTATCTGAGTTCAATAAAATTGGTGAAGCTCTTTTTGGTAAATCTAATATTACAGATATAGCTGAGAAACTTAGTTGGATTGCAAACCAAGCTAAGAATCATACTCTAAGTGAAACAGAAGATTGGTTTGACAAAATCACAATCAATCGTAATATGAAAGAACTCACATCACTTTCTAAAAACTTTTCAAAAATATCTGGTGAAGCTAAAGCAGTTCAGGAAAGAATGTCAGCACTTTATGAAGATATGGGTAACATACTTTCTCGTTACTACGAAGTAAATGAAAAGAAAGAAGACACTATTGATGAAGGTGATTATGAAGCTTTCTTTCAAAGTGCAATGAAAAAATTTGGTATTAAATCACCAGATGAATTAGATGATGATAAGAAAAAAGAATTTTTTAATTACGTAGACGCTAATTACAAGGCAAAAAAAGAAACAGACTGAGGTTAATTTGATAGAAATAAAGGTTCGTAAAGGTAACATAGAAAAAGCTTTAAGACAATTAAAGAAACAAGTAAAAGAAACAAAGTTATTTTTAGAATTAAAAGACAGAGAGTTTTACACTAAGCCCTCTGCAATCAAAAGAGAAAAAAGAGCTAAGTCTTTGTTAAGACGAAGAAAATTATCAGAAAATTAGGTTTTTTTTATATTTCTGTATATTTATATATACAAAAATAAATACACTACGAACATCCGTTCATCTTGTAGTGTAATCGAGAAGTAATTCTATTATAGTTCCAAATAACTATATTAATATCCAATTATGGAGATAAGTAATGGATAATTTATTAAAAGAAGCCATTGCTGATGCAAAAGCAGTTCGTGAAACAGCTCTTGAAAATGCTAAAATCGCTTTAGAAGAAGCTTTCACTCCACGTTTACAGTCTATGCTTTCTAAGAAGATTCAATCTGAAATAGAAGTTGACGAAAGTGAACAAGAAGACGAAGAAGAAGTCGATGAGAGAATGAAAGATGAAGATGAAGACGAAGTTGAAGAAATGAGACTAAAAGCAGATGACGAAGACCCATCCGATGACCATTCTGATGATGATATGGAAGAAAGAATGGAAGATGAAGATGAGGACGAAGTTGAAGAAGCTTTATCTGAAGAAGATGAAGAAGCTCCAGCTGAAGAAGATGAAGAAGAAGTCGAAGAAGCTTTATCTGAAGAAGATGAAGAAGATGAAGAAGAAGTTGAGATGGATGAAGACCTCGACCTAGACGAAATCTTAAAAGAGCTAGAAGAAGAAGCTGAAGAAGGTGAAGAAGAAGAAGTAGAAGAATCAAAAGAAGAAGTTGATGAAGAAACTGAAGTCGTCAAAGAAGAAGAAGATGAAGACGGTGAAGAAGTTGAAGAATCAAAAGAAGAAGTTGAAGAAGCTACTGAAGAAGTTGAAGAAGCTACTGAAGAAGTTGAAGAAGATATCGACCTTGAAGAAGTTCTTAAAGCTTTATCTGAAGAAGATGAAGAAGTTGAAGAATCAAAAGAAGAAGTCGAAGAAGTTTCTACTTTAAAATCTGACCTTGAAGAGCATCGCAATGTAGTTAAGTACTTACGTTCTAAGTTAAACGAAGTTAATTTGTTAAACGCTAAGTTGTTGTTTACAAACAAACTATTCAGAGCTTTTGGTTTATCAAACGACCAGAAGATGAAAGTTGTTGAGACATTCGACAGAGCAGCAAATCTTCGTGAAGTTAAATTGGTTTATTCCACTTTAGCAGAATCTTTCGGAACGAAAGTAGAGAAAAAAGAAATCAAAGAATCAAAAGGCTCAGCATCTAAAGCTGTTGCTTCAACAAAATCAGAGAAACAAGAAGAAATTCTTTCTGAAGGTGAAGTAATCAGAAATCGCTTTAAGAAGTTAGCCGGGATTATTTAGGAGATATTAAAATGTCTAAAATGAAAAATCTTGGAACAATCGAGAAGTTGATGGATGGATTTAATCCTTACCGTCAACGACAAGAAGAGACCCGCGGATTAGTCAAGAAGTGGGAATCAACCGGTTTGTTAGAAGGTTTGAACGAAGAACAAAAAGTTCAGGGAATGGCAGTACTACTTGAGAACCAAGCACGTCAGTTAATTGATGAAGCTAGTTCAACAGGTACATCAGCTAATTCTGAAGAGTGGAGTGGCGTAGCCCTTCCTCTCGTTCGTAAAATCTTCGGTGAGTTAGCAGCTCAGGAATTCGTTTCTGTTCAGCCAATGAACTTACCATCCGGTCTTATATTTTATCTTGACTTCAAATACGGCACAGCACAACCAGGTTTTGGTGATGGTGAGCAAGTATTTGGTGTAACATCTGGTTCTGGAGACCCATCAGGTGGTCTTTATGGAGCAGGTAAGTTTGGATACTCAGTTAACGACAGTACAGGTACAGAACAAGCTACAGCAGCTATAACAGGTTCTGCTACTTGGGCTATGGTTGACTTTGAACCAGACTTGTCAAGTTCTTTAAGTAACTTAAAGTATTATGACGTACCATTGTCAACAATGACAAACCCAGACAAAGAAGGTGCAAGAGCATTTAAACCAACTGGTTCAGCCGCTTTCACAGCTTACTATCCAGCATACACCAAAATCTTAAATGGTGTAGGTGGAAGTGAAGTTGCTCCTTCTGCAACTGCAGCATCTCACGTACGTTTCATCATTGATGAAGGTTCGATATCTGCTAAAGTTTCTGTCCAATATCATAAGCAACCAACTGACACCACACGTGGTGACTTTGAAGATACACCAACTGAACCAGCAACTGATTCAGGTATCCCAGAAATCGATATTGCAATGCGTTCTATTCCTATAGTCGCTAAAACACGTAAGTTAAAAGCAGTATGGACTCCTGAGTTGGCACAAGACTTAAATGCATACCATTCAGTTGATGCAGAAGCAGAACTTACTTCACTATTAAGTGAGTACGTTTCAATGGAAATCGATTTAGAAATCCTTGACATGCTTCGTCTTAATGCTATGGCTAAGACAGAAAAGTGGTCAGCAAAAGTAGGATTTGAGATTAACAACGCCGGAACAGCTTTCTTAGAAACATCTGGTAACTCAAATGCATACACAAAAGGTGATTGGTTCCAGACTCTTGGTAACAAGATACAGTCTGTTTCCAACGCAATTCATCAGAAAACACTTAGAGGTGGAGCTAACTTTGTAGTTGTTTCTCCTGAAGTTGCTACAATCCTTGAATCTATTCCTGGATACGCAACATCTTCTGATGGTGCTTCAACAAACAATTCTTACGCAATGGGCGTACAGAAAGCTGGAATGTTGAACAACAGATTCACAGTATATAAGAACCCATATCAGTTTGAGAATGTAATTCTCGTTGGTTTCAGAGGAAGTAACTTCCTAGAGACTGGTGCTGTATATGCTCCTTATGTACCGATGATTATGACACCTCTTGTATACGACCCAACTAACTTCACCCCAAGAAAAGGTGTAATGACAAGATACGCTAAGGAAGTTGTCAGACCTGAATTCTTCGGTAAAGTTATCGTCGCAGACGTAGACAAAGTTTAATTAACTTAAACTTAGTTGTCATAGAGGTGTTTGTCACCTCAAACTTAAAAAGGGTAGATTTCGGTCTACCCTTTTTTTTATTTATTTATGGTTGTTATATTTATTAGTGAATAAGAACATTTTTTAGGAGAATATAATGGCTCAACAACCAATATGGCCAGGTTCAGGTTCAGCAGCAAGTGGTTCAACACCATTTGGTTTATACGATATCGATAGTGAATTTCAAACAGAAGCACCTCAGTTTGCTAAGTGGTGTGCTCAAAGATTAGGTTATCCGATTATGGCTGTTGAATTACAAGATACACAATTTTATGCTTGTTTTGAAGAAAGTATTAGTGAGTACTCAGCTCAAGTAAATCAATTTAATATAAAAGATAATTTATTGAGTTTACAAGGTCAACCAACAAGTTCTAACTTTACTCACAAAAGAATATCAAGAACAATGGGTGAGACAATAAAATTGTCTAAACAATATGGTACAGAAGCGGGTGTTGGTGGTGACGTAGATTTAAAGAAAGGTTCAATATCAGTTGTTAGTGGTAGTCAAGAATATGATTTAAATGCTACATTCGCTGAGGCTTCAGAAAGTGGTAAAGCTATCGAAGTCAAAAGAGTATACTATGAATCTACACCAGCAATGCAAAGATTCTTTGACCCATACGCAACTACTGGTTATGGAACAATGAATATGGTTGAGGGTTTTGGTTTTGGTGATTATTCACCAGCGGTGTCTTTCACTTTGATGCCATTATTTGAAGATTTGTTAAGAGTACAAGCTATTGAATTAAATGATTCAATTAGAAAATCTGCATATTCATTTACATTAACAAATAATAAATTAAGAGTTTTCCCAAATCCAGAATCAGATAAAACACTTTACTTTGATTACGTTGTAACGAGTGATAGAGATGACCCACTACAAACAGAATATAGTGGTTCGGCAGATGTAGTATCTGATTTCTCTAATGCTCAATATGATAATATGGAATATAAACATATTAACGATGTCGGTAAACAATGGATTAGAAAATACGGTCTTGCTTTGACAAAAGAATTGTTAGGTATAATACGTTCTAAGTATGGTAGTATACCGATACCAAATGCTGATACAACTTTAGATGGTGATACATTACGTTCTGAAGCAGCAACTGAAAAAGAAGTTCTTGTAACACAACTTAGAGAAATGTTAGACCAAACAAGTAGAAAAGCTCTACTTGAGGCTGACAAAGACGAAGCTGAATTCTTACAAGAAAAATTACAAAAAATCCCATATCCAATATACATAGGTTAAAATTATGGCAAGTCGTTATTATCCACAGCTTGATATTGATACTTTTGATAAGTTTAATAAAGAGTTAGTAGGTGACTTATATACAAGTAAAGATGGTATTATAAATCAAGAAGTTATCATTTATAAAATCTCTGCTCAAGATACAGAAGTAAATATGTATGGTGAAACTTCACAAGGTAAAGTTTTTAAACCAGGTGTTCAAGTAGTATGTATAGTTGATGCAGAAGACCAAACAACAACTACAGATGAGTTTGGACCTGACGTACAACAAAATGTTGTTTTCTCATTTGTCAGACAATCTTTAGAAGATATTAGTTACGTAGTTGAAATTGGTGATATTGTAGAATGGAATAGTGGTTACTGGGAGATATCTTCAGTAAATGAAAACCAATTAGTTGGTGGTCAAACTTCATATAATCATTCAGTCGTGTGTAATGCATTCTTAAATAGAATATCACATCTAAATATTGAAAGAGTGAGAAGTGTATAATGTCAACAAAACCATTACCAAGAAAAACTAGAGTTGAAAACAGAGGTTATCAATACTCTAAATCAAAAGACAGAAGTAAAAATATATCAGTAAGTCTTAAAGATATAGATTCAGCTATTTTTTATTATTTTGATGAAGTAATTAAACCTTCAGTAGAAGATAATGGTGAAAATGTAAAAGTACCTGTATTATATGGTTCAGTCGAAAGATGGAAATCTATTTTAAGAGATGGTTATTTAAGAGATAAGAAAAGACAAATTATTACACCAGTAATTGTATTCAAACGTAATGAAATTACTATGAATGAATTATTACCTCAAGACAAATTAGATGCAAACAATCCTAATTTATTTTATCCATTTGGTAAAAAGTATTCACAAGAAAATCGTTATGATAATTTAAGTACTAAAATAGGTACTTTACCTGTAAGTGAATATTTTAATGTTACATTTCCAGATTATATTAATGTATCTTATAACTTTATTATATGGACTACATATATTGAACAAATGAATAAAATTGTAGAACGAGTAAATTATGCAGATGGTGCTTATTGGGGAAGACCTGACCAAATGAGATTTAAAAGTGTTGTCACAAGTTTTGAAGATGCTACTGAAGTATCAGATGTTGAAAGATTAGTCAGAACAAACTTCGAAGTTACTTTAAGTGGTTATCTAGTATCTGAAAGAAGTAATGAACAAAAACCAACTACAGAAAAGTTTTTAACACCAAAGAAGGTTACTTTTAAAACTGAGGTAATTATAAATGAATAAACCATTACCAAGAAAACAACGAGTTTTAAATAGAGGTTATTTATATACAAGAACTGCAGATGATGTAGGTGAGTTATCAGTAAAACTCATTGATATAGATTCAGCCATTCTATATTACTTTGATAACGTAATACAACCATCCGTTGAAGATAACGGTGAAAATGTAAAAGTTCCTATTATGTACGCGTCTCCAGAACGTTGGAAAGCTATACAACGTGATGGTTTTATGAAAGATAAAAAAAGACAGGTTATTACACCAGTAATAGCTTATCGTAGAACTTCAATCGAAAAAGATGATGCTTTACCTCAAGATAAGTTAGATGCTAATAATCCAAATATGTTTTACACGTTTGAAAAAAGATTTACACAAGAAAATCGTTATGATAACTTTAACATACAACAAGGTCTTTTACCACAAAAAGAATATTATAATGTAACATTCCCTGATTATGTTGTTTTGAATTATGATTTTACTGTTTGGACTACTTACATAGAACAAATGAATAAAATAGTTGAGAAAGTCATTTATTCAGACGGAGCCTATTGGGGTGACCCTGAAAAGTTAAGATTTAGAAGTAAAATAGAAAGTTTCACAGATGCAACTGAAGTATCAGATGTTGAAAGACTAGTAAGAACAACTTTTTCAGTAACATTAAGAGGGTACTTATTACCAGATGGTAATTATGACCATAGGTCAACGACACAAAAATTTATATCACCGAAAAAACTCACATTTGGTACAGAAACAGATACTATTATTGATAAACAAGTTGGTAGAGCTGGTCAATTTAAAGAAGGCCTTGTCGATTCAAGCACTGTACCAAGTAAACCAGCAGACTCAACAGCTGTAGCAACTGAACTTACTAATCCTATATCTTTTAATCAAGGTGTTGGTGTAACACTTACACCTAATGGTATATCTTTTGATGGTAGTACTGCAGTTGATTTATCACTTCGTATTGGTCAATCAGTCGGCACAACTGATGATGTTACTTTTAATGCATTATCTGCCAGTGCTGTAGTGTTAGGTGATACGACAGTCGATGGTAGTGATATTACTGGTGATTTAGGTATAACAGGTTCTGTCACATTAACTGGTGACTTTACTGTTAATGGTAATGCCACTATAGGTGGTACTGTTACAGCACAAGAATTTCATACAGAGTTTGTTTCAGCCTCAATTATATTTACAAGCGGTTCAACGAGATTTGGTGATACGATTGATGATACACATAACTTTACTGGTAGTTTAAATACATCAGGTTCATTTTTATTAAATAGTTATGAAGTAACAGAGATTTCAAATGACACTACTTTAGCTGATGCAAGTGCAACAGCTCTTGTGACTGAGAATGCGGCTAAAACTTATATTGACACAACAACATTAGCTAATCAAGCTTATTTAAGAAAAAGTTTTTTTAAGAAAAACGTTTCGATATCAGGTGTATCTACTGCAAGTTTTAACGCTGTAACAGCTTCAGCACCAACTGGGTTATCTACAACAAACGAAAATGACTTTGTGTTCTTTATCAATGGTCAGTATATGGAACACGACGCAATAACAATACAACAATCAAGTACAACATTTTTGTTGAAAGTTGATAATAGTTCAATAGGATATGATTTAGAAAGTGATGATGAAATAATTGCAATAGGTAAGTTTAATTCATAATGGCCGTTATATACACATTAAAACAACCACTACAATTTATTAATAGTACTGGTTTTGATACTACACCAAATACTGATATTTTTGGTAATGAAGTCACTACAGTAACTTTTGCTATCGGTCAAGACGTAGGTTCTGGTTCAAATGTTCAATTCAATCAATTAACTGCAACACCACCAATTTTAATTGATAATGGTATTTTTAAACTAGATGACGGTTCTATTAGTGGTTCATACACTCATACTGGTAATTTTTCTATTACTAATAATTTTACTTATCAAGATGACTTGACAATATCTGGTAAATTAACAGCAGAAAAAATTGAAGCAGAGTTAACACAATCAACAGTTATTTTTAAAAGTGGTTCTACTAAATTTGGTAATTCAAGTGATGATAGTCATAAAGTTTCAGGTAGTTTACTAATATCAGGTTCATTTTCATTAAATAGTTATGAAGTAACAAGTATATCTAATGATACAAATTTAACTGATAGTAGTGCTACTGATTTGTTAACAGAGAATGCTTTAAATAATTTTTCATTAGCCGCAACTGATGAAACAGTATATTTAAGAAAATCATTTACTAAAGTTGGTACTTTTGTCAGTAATACAACAGCAAGTTTTTCAGCACTAACTGCTTCAGCACCTAGTGCTTTAACTTCAACAAGTGAGTTAGATTTTATGTTTTTTAATAATGGTATGTTGATGGAGTATGATGCCTTAGAAATAGAACAAAGTGCTAGTGTTTTGTTTTTAAAAATTAACAGTAATAGTTTAGGATATGAATTAAAATCGACAGATGAAATTATAGGTTTTGGTAAATTTAATTCATAATCCCACTTTTCTTTTACTATATTTTGATATTTATAAGTATGAGAAAAAGAAGTTGGCCAAATCGTAAGAATCGACCTTGTCCTGATTGTGGTAGGATGTTAACATACACAAGAAAAGATACTTTCGATAGAGCAGTAGGTAATAATTCAGTTTGTAAGTCTTGTGCTCAACTAGACAGAAAACTTACAGTTGAGACAATAGAAAAAATGAAACAACCAAAAACTACTCAACACAAACAAAAGATTTCAAAATCAATAACTTCGTGGTGGGAAGAAAGAAAACAGGAAGATTTAAGAGATGGCGTTAATCCACAGTAAACAATTAAATACTAGATTAACAGGTTCGTTTACACTTAGTGGTTCATTAAGTGGTACTAACATTATACCTAAAGAAGCTATTGATGGTGAATTAGGTATATTTTTACCGACTGGTTCTATACAAGCAACTACAAATGATTTAGAAGTCACTGGTTCTCTTAATGTACAATCGTCAATATCTGACCCAGAACCAAGTAGTTCTACTGGTATAACAACAAACAATATAACTAATGGTTACCCTACTTCTAACCCTTGGGGTTCAAGTCTTGAAGGTAGTTTTTTTAACAACTTTAATAATTCAACTCACGTAAGTGAAATACTTAGATTTATGTCTGGTGTTTTAAGTCATTCATTAGATGTAGCAGATGCAGCACCAAATACAAAAACATTTGCAAGCGTAGATACAAATGAAAATAGTTTAGGTTCAACAGATTCTATATCTGGTAGAATACCAACAAACTATACAGCTTTAAGTAATAATACTTTAGATTATTTAGTAACTAAAGGTTTTGGTAGTGTTGGTTCAACATTATTTGATAGTATATCTGTATATCACGATAATGGTGGTACATATGCAATTGATTTTGATTCTAACTCTGGTGGTTCTACTATAATAAGTTCATCTGCAGATACTGAATTATTTGGGTTAGGTGGTTTGACAAGCGGTGGTGCAACAGTATTTAAAGTCAGAACTATAGCAACACAATCATTTAGTGATAATGCTAGTAATGACGCACCAAACCAAAGTTCAGGTACTTTTACAACTCAGTCTTTCTTTGAAGTAAGTAACTCTTCTTTCAATACAAGTAACGGAGTTACACTATCTAAAATAAACACGTCTCAACCTGCAGTGATACCTTCAGCTTATCAAGATGGTAAATTTGCAAACATTGGTGGTTCTTCAATGAGTGGTTCTTTAACAAGAAAGTATCATGCAACTAAAGGATTATTTACAAGTGTATCCTCAAGTGGTTATTATAGATTTCACGATTTAAAAGTTGGTATAGCAACTGGGTCATCTGGAGCGTTTACTTTTGTAAACGGTTCTACAACAAATAGATTTTGGGCTCCGATAGACCAAATAGAATCTGATATTGGTACCAATTCACTTTCAGATTCAGAAACAACTCATAGAAGTTTAACGGTTATGTCAAGAAGTTTAAGTGGTGCACCTTATATGACAGGTTCAACGTATGAATTGTCAACAAAAATTACAGGTCTATTTAGTCCAATGTATGCAACATCAACTACTCTAGTTGATATGAATGAAGGTTCAGTTGGTGTCGGTAGTGTCACAATCTCAGGTGATTCAATATCAACAAATGGAGGTACTATACAAACAAGTGGTAAAGTTTTTCAAAGTGATGGTACAACAGGTGTAAATAGTGGAGTACCGAGACACAATGATATCGCTATTGTTACTGCTTCAGTAGTATATGATGGTGGTAGTAGTACAACTATACAACAGACTGGTACAAGTGATAGTTCATTCACTATAGCAACAAGAGCAAGAAATAGAAATAGTTCGAGGTCAACTTTAGATACACAAACAATTAACTATCATACACAAGGTACTTTTGGTCAACCAACATCAAGTGGTAGTCTTGCAGTGTATGATAGACCACAAGGCTACGATAGTAATACTTTACAAGATACTACTGAGACATTTGATGGTGAGGATTTTAGAATTAAATTAAATAATAGTGTTACATCTTTTAGTGGTGATGCTTTTGTGACTACTTATAATGTTTCAAGAGGTGCTGATAGAATTGTTGGTGAAAATGATTTACAAATTAAACCAGGATTTTTAGTTGACCCAGGCGGAGATTATAGATATTGGTATCCTGCTAACTATGGTAGTGGTTCTTATAAATATTATGTCAGAAGATTTGAAAAAACAAGTGGTAACAAAACAAGTATGACTGTAAATTTGAGTAGTAAAACATTAGTAAATTGGAACTCTACTTCAGACGGTGTAGCTTGTGGGTTAATATTCAAAAGTAGTACAAGTGCAGGTGGTAACACAAGTATAACTACCGCTAGATTATATGACCCAAGTGCTACTACAAGTAATTTAATTGAGAGTAATATTAGTACAGACTTTCATAAAAATCCGTTTACAAGTAATATAGATTTATATGGTAATACTGGTGGTAGTATTTCAAGTGGTACTTATAGTGTACCTATTAGAAACGCCGATGGTATGTTTTTAGATTCAACAGACGATGAACTTTATGTTCTAGTAAGATATAAAGGTGACCCATCACCAGTGACAACAATAACTTTGGGGTATAGCTAATGGCAATTGACCAAACTAAAAAATCAAATAGATTACTTGGTAGTAGAAGATTTACAAGTGATGCTCTAAATACATCACAAGAAGCTTTTCAATCAGTATTAGACATAAGAGCTAATGAAGTTTATACTGATGCAAATTTAATACCAACAAGTTCTTTACCATTTAGTGGTAGTTCACAACAAGCTAGTATTCATCAAAGTGGTACTAAAAATATTGTAAAGTATTATTACAGACAACGATTGACTAGGTCAAATGTAGCAAATGATGTATTTTTCTTTATGGTGCCTACGGGTAGTTCATCAGGTGTTACACCACAGTTAATACAAGATGACCAACAAACTAATTTTGTATCACCAAAATATTCAGTTTCAGCCTTAGCTAATGCAAATACAGAAGATTCTACACCTGGATATAATGTTAAAATTTTTAAATCTACATCTTTAAATAGTGGTTCATTAGGTGGTAGTGATGTCGTATCGTCAAATGATTATCAGTTTGATTATAAAACAGGTGTATTACAATTTGAAACGGCGTTAGCTTCAAATCTCGAAGTCTATATGACAACATATCAATATGTTGGTAGAACTCTAGCAGATGGTGTTACTTCAACGGGTACTGGTTCTTTTGGTGGTTTAGATGTAAGTGGTAATATTGTACCAGGTGATGATGACATATATGACATAGGTGCAACAGGTTTAGAATGGAAAAATTTATTCATTGATGGTACAGCAAATATAGACACATTATCTTTGACTGATGGATTTACTTATGGTGGTGTGACGTTCAATGAAGAGAGTAATGCTTTATCAGTAACTGGTTCAAAGTTTGATTTTAAATCTACTGATGGTTCAGACTTATTCACACTTTATAATAGTAGTGATGAATTAGTATTTCAGTTAGATGATAAAGTTGTAGTTTTAGGTGAACGAACCACGACACCAACAGCAGTAGAAGGTGGTCTGTTCTATAGTGGTTCAGACGCTTGGTATTTAGGTTTTGAAGGTAGTGGATTACCTTAAAATTTTTTAACATAATATTTATTGATGACTAATAATGTCAAATTAGGAGAATAGTAATGGCACAATGGCGTAAAGTAATAGTTTCTGGTAGTAATGCAGAACTAAACCAGGTAACTGCTAGTAGTGGTATAGATATACAAAGTACTAGTATTAGTGGTTCGTCAACCTCTACAGGTTCATTTGGATTTTTAAATATACACGGTGATGGTGTTTTCGGTGGTAACTTGACGTTTGGAGATGCAGCAACTGATTCCGTTACTTTTGGAGCAGATATTGATTCAAATCTTATTCCAAATTCAGATGATACATATGACTTAGGTTCAGCAACCCAAGCTTGGCAAGATTTATTTTTAGAAGGTGATATAACCTTAACAGATGCTGGAAAAGTAGTAACAACAGCAGGAAATTTAACAGTAGATTCAGAAGCAGCTACTTTAGTATTAGACGGACATACTGGAGTTGATATAGACGCAACTGATAGTGGTAAAGTTGCTATTGATGGTGCGGGTGGAATTGATATTGGTGTTGCAGCTGATGTAGCTATTGACATAGATTCTTCTACATTAGATATAGACTCAAGTGGAGCCATAACAATAGATGGTACTTCTACTTTTTCAGTTGATGTAGATGGAGCCACAAACATTAATACTTCAGTTGGTAATATTACAGTAGATTCTGAAGCAGGAAATTTAGTATTAGATGGTCATACAGGAGTAGACATTGATGCATCTAATAGTGGTAAAGTTGCTATTGATGGTGCAGGTGGAATTGATATTGGTGTTGCTGCAGATGTAGCTATTGACATTGATTCTTCTACACTTGACATTGACGCTAGTGGAAACGTTACTATTGACGCTAGTGGTGGTAGTATAAATATTGGTGGTAATAGTAGTGCTAGACCTATTACAATAGGTCACACAACATCTGAAGTTACGATTGGTGATAATCTTACTGTCAACGGTGATGCAACAATCACAGGTGACTTAGATATAAATGGTACTTTAACAACTATTGATACTACTAATTTAAGAGTTGCAGATAAATTTATCATTATGGCTAGTGGTTCAACAAGTGGAGATAGTGGTTTAATTGCTAGTACAGCAGCAAATGGTAGTGGTAGTGCATTTTTCTTCGATGATAGTGCTACGAGATGGGGTTTAACAGGTGCTGATGAAGTCGGTGATTCACAAGTAAGTGCGACACCAAGACAATATCTAACAAGTGTTTCTCAATCAGCTGTTGACCCAAGTGGTAATCCAAGTGATTTTGGAGCTGATGCTGCGACACGTAGAGGTATGATTCACGTCAACAGTAGTACAGGTGATATTTTTATATTCTCATAAACTTTAAGAGGTTACAATGGCTGTAAAAGCTAGAAATAAAAAAGTAGTCGTTGATGAAATGGCTAAACTTGAAAAAGGTGAAATAGAATTTTTGTTTGAAACTCTAAAAAATTCAATGATACCCGGTAAATATTTGCCGATAGCAATGCAAGTAGTTAATAAATTAAAAAATCAATATAAACTACTTGATAAACAAGATTTTATAATCAAGAAAGCTGAAGATAAACAAGAAGCTTTACAAAGAGAACTTAAAAAAGCTCAACAAGAAACTTATCAAAAGATAAAAAAAGTAGACGGAGAGCTTTATATTGATGATGACTAACTTATTGGCCTGATGTGTGGCAACATTAGGAAGTGGGCTCGAAAGAGTAACCAACCATAAGGAGATAAACTAAATGCCAAATTGGAAAAAAGTCATAGTATCGGGCAGTTCTGCTCATCTAAATCAGATTACATCTTCTGCTAATGTAGACTTATCAGGTAATAGTCTCCTTGATTTTAATTACTCAGCTCAAACTGCACAAGGTAATGTTACAGCATCATCAGCCGCTCACACTATCGTTGTTACAGTAATATCAAAAACTTCATCACATCCATACATAAATTTAGGTTCAAGTAGTGGTTATACGTTAGATGGTATAGAATCACCTTGGTTAAATCTTACAGAAGGTATTTATAAATTTGACGTAAGTGATAGTAGTGTTGGTAGTCATCCTTTTAGATTTTATTTTGATGCAGGTAAAACACAACAATATACAGCTAATGTAGATACTTCTGAATCAGGTGCTGTGTATTTAACAGTTAATAAAGATACACCTCAAGTATTATATTATCAATGTTCATCTCACGGTTATATGGGTTTTGGTCTGTCAACTGGTATGAACCCACTTGTACAAGACCAAACTGGGTTGAAAACTTTATTTAGTGGTTCAGCTCAAATTACACACGATGATACAACTGGTTTTGTAGCGAATGAACACATAGACCATAGTGGGGTTACTTTGAGTGCAGGAACAGGTCTATCTGGTGGTGGAGACATAACTGCAAATAGAAGTTTTGCTATTGATTTTACAGATTCAGATTTTAAAGCAAACGTAAGTGGTTCATTATCAACAGCACACTTAAATTCAAAAGTACCAAATATAGTTAGTAGTTCAGCTCAATTAAGTGCAGATATATCAGGTTCTTTATCAACTTCAGCTATAGTTGGTCTAGGTGCCAATATTGTTAGTAGTTCTGCACAACTTTCAGATGATATTAGCGGTTCACTATCAGCTGCAGCTGTTGTTGGTCTTGGTGCCAATATTGTCAGTAGTTCAACTCAAATAGCTAGTGATGTATCAGGTTCTTTTAAACCTATAACAGATAAAACTGGTAGTTATGCTACGACTGGTTCAAATACATTTACTGATGACCAAATTATTACAGGTTCATTAACTGTTACAGATACTATTATTGCACAAGAATTTAAGACTGAGTTCGTTTCTGCGTCAATAACATTTTCAAGTGGCTCTACAATTTTTGGAGATACTTCAGATGATTTACATAGAATAACTGGTTCTTTAAAAATATCTGGTTCATTTCAAGTTGATAACGGTACATCTACAGTAAACGCTCTAACTGCAGACTCTGTAACAACGAGTGGTAATATAAGTGGTTCATCAACCTCAACAGGTTCTTTTGGTAATATTTTTATACCAGATGGTGGTAAAATAGAAGTTGGTAATTCAAAAGATTTACAAATATATCATAATGGTAGTCATAGTGTTATTAGAGACCGTGGAACTGGTAATTTAATTTTAAGAACAAGTGTATTTCAAGTTAAAAATTCTGATGATACTGAAACGATGTTACAAGCAAATACAGATGGAAACGTAACATTATATCATAATAATAATTCAAAATTTTCAACTACTTCAGGTGGTGTAAGTGTTACAGGTAATGTAATTACAAGTGGAAATGTAAGTGGTTCATCGACATCTACAGGTTCATTTGGTAAGTTAATCGGTGATGGAAGTAGTTTATCAAACTTACCTTCAGCCGCTATAACATCTTATGGTAGTACAGGTGATAACAGAATTATTACATCTGTAAACTCAACTAATGTTCAAGGTGAAGCTAATTTAACATTCGATGGTACATCACTTACTTTATCAGGTAATTTGACTGCTAGTGGTGACCTAAGTGGTTCTGAATCATCGACTGGTTCTTTTGGTGTAATTGAAGTAGGTGGAGGTCATTTTACATCTGCTTCACTAGCTGCTGGAGGTGGTGGTACATTTACAGCTAGTGGTATAAGTGGTTCTTGGCAAGGTGTAATAGGTAGTGGTAGTCTAGGTCTAATTAGTGGGTCTGAAGTATCAACAGGTTCTTTTGGAGTTGTCGAAGTAGGTGGAGGTCATTTTACATCTGCGTCACTAGCAGGTGGTGGTAGTGGTACTGGGTTTCCATTTTCAGGTTCAGCTATCATTACAGGTTCAATGTTTATTAGTGGTAGTGAGACATCATTAGAAACATTAGGTCATATAAGTGGTTCATCTACATCAACAGCATCTTTTGCTAGATTTGAAGGTGATGGTAGTGGTCTTACAGGTATTTCAGCTGCAATTGAAGTTAGTGATGAAGGTTCATCTTTAACAAGTACAGTTTCAAGTATAGATTTTGTTGGTGATAATATAGTAGCTTCAACAAGTGGTAATGATGTAACAGTCACATTAAATAATACAAATTCTACAGGTGATGCGAAAGTAATAAATGTTTCATCTGCCGCAACAACTTGGGCTGTGACTCATTCACTATCAACAAAATATCCAGTAGTAACTATTTGGGATGATAACGACCAAGTAATTATACCAGAAAGTATAACAGCAGATTCAACAAATACAGCTACTATTACATTTGAACAGGCAATGAGTGGTCGAGCAAGTTTCACATTAGGTGTACCGACTTCTTCGTATTTTGTAAGTGAATCTGCACAAATTTTAACTACAATAGCTGACTCAACAATAGATGGTGATTTAACAATAACAGGCACAGTAACAGCTCAAGAATTTCATTCTGAATTTGTTTCATCATCAATAGTTTTCACAAGTGGTTCACATAAACTTGGTGACTCCCAAGACGATATACATCAAATGACTGGTTCACTTAAAATTAGTGGTAGTGTTAGTGCATCAAGTTATATAGGTGTTTTATCACAATCAGCACAAATAAGTGATGAGATTAGTGGTTCATTCAATGCAGCTAGTTCATCATTTAGTACAAGATTAACAACTAATGAATCAGAATTAAGTAACACTTTAGTTTCGAGTTCAGCTCAGATAGCTAGTGATATTAGTGGTTCACTATCAGCAGCGGCTGTTGTTGGTCTAGGTGCTAACATTGTATCAGCATCAGCTCAGATAGCATCTGATATAAGTGGTTCATTTAATGAAGTTAGTGCAAGTGTATCTACAAGATTAGACACGTTGGCAAATGATGTAATTGCATTGTCAATTGCACTAGGATAATATTTATAGAATATAAGGAAAAGAAAGAATGGCAAATACTTTTAAATCATATACAAGTGGTAGTATTGGAACAACACTTACAGGTATTTATACAGTAGGTTCTTCTACAAGTTCAATCGTTTTAGGTTGTAGTATATCTAATACTCATTCGTCACCAATCGGAGGTTCAATAAAATTAAATAAAGCAGCTGGTAGTGATGATGTGTTTGTTGTGAAACAAGCACCTATTCCAGTTGGGTCTTCTGTAGAAGTGATGAGTGGTAATAAGATTGTTTTGAATGCAGGTGATGCGATAGAAGCTCAGTCAGATACTGCAAGTTCACTTGATATAATCATAAGTACATTGGAGATTACTTAATGGGATATATTGGTAAACCACAAAGTGCAGACCCAATAGAAGTTAATAGTTCGAATATAACTGATGGTACAATACAAGCTGTAGATATATCATCAAGTTTTAGAGAATCTATATCAGGGTCTTTTAATGCATCAAGTGCTTCTTTTAGTACAAGAGTAACAACTGCTGAATCAGAATTATCTAACACTTTAATAAGTTCTTCAGCACAGATAGCTACGACAATTAGTGGTTCATTTGTAGCACCAAGTGCTTCTTTTTCTTCAAGAACAACAACTCTTGAAGGTACTGGAACAATACAGGGAGTGGGACAAGGTAATGCAGTTACATTTGTCACAGTGGATACTGGACAAGGTGCTAATGAGTTATATGATATGAACCAGAATGTAAAAACAGATTCAAATGTAACTTTTGGTAATATTACAGCTACAGGTACAGTAACTGCACAGGAATTTCACTCTGAGTTTGTATCAGCTTCTGTAATTTTTACAAGTGGTTCAACAATCTTTGGTGATACTTCAGATGATTTACACAGAATGACAGGTTCACTAAACGTTAGTGGGGCTATTAATCTAAATGATGGTGACTTAATTGTTACAGATAATGTTGGTATCGGTAATACAAGTCCAGAAACTAAAGTACACATCACTGGTTTAGTTGACGACCCATTAACATCTGGTACTACTTCATATGGTACATTAACAGTAGAAACAAATGGCAGTCAACTTGCTATGGGAAGTTATGAAGCAAGCCCTTGGGAATTTTACTTACAGGCTTCTACTGCAAGTGATTTATCTTCATACAGAGATTTATTGTTAAATCCAGTTGGTGGTAGAGTTGCTGTTAAGGCTTCATCATTCCCTGCAGATTTTGGTAGTGAAAGAGGGCATTTTTTAATATCCTCAACAGATAACGGAAGTGCTAACAACTATGCTGTTTTACAACTACAAGGACATAGTATATCTAATAGTGTAGGTACTGGTGGTATTTATTTTTATGACCATTCAAACAATACTGCATTAATACAAGTACAAAGAGATTCAAGTACATCAACTGCAGATATGTTATTTTATACAAATGGTGGCAGTTTAACTGAAAGAATGCGTATTGGTTCTGATGGAAAAGTTGGCATTGGCACAGGTAGTCCAGCTGCACATCTTGAAGTGGTTGGTGGTACTGATTATGCACAGATACAACTTACCGATACTGATTCAGATAATACTGTACAACGAACAGGTATTCTTTCCCAACATTACGATAGTGATGAACAGGCAGTCCGAATTATTGGAATGTATAATTCTGATACTACAAGTAATGTCCAAATAGGTGGTGGTTCTGGAGACCACAATAGTGCAAAGTTAATTCAATTTTTTACTTCAGCTAACACTACTACTACAGCTGGTACTTTAAGAATGATAATAGATAAAGATGGCAGAGTAGGTATCGGCACAGATAATCCTTCAGGTTCTCTACACGTACAAAGTGCTAACCCAACAGTATATATTACAAACACAACACAAGATGGTGCAAGTACTTTATTAAGAATGACTGAGAAGAAAGAAGTTGATGGTGATGCAGGTGGTTACTTATTATATAATGGTTCTTCTAATATTTTTCAAATTGGAACTAATATTAGTTCAACAGATACTCCATCAATAACATTACTACGAGATGGTTCAGGCAAAGTTGGTATCGGCACAGCTGCCCCAAGTCAACCATTACACGTTTACAAAAGTGGTGATGGTATTGCTTTAATAGAATCAACAGGTCATACACAATTAACAATTAAAACTACAGGAACCACAGACCATACTGAAATAAATTTTGGTGATGCTGATGATGATGACAGAGGTGCTATAAGATATACTCATAGCAATGAAGCTTTACAATTCGATACAAACGCTACTGAAAGAATGCGTATTACAACTGATGGTAAAGTAGGTATCGGTACAAATAATCCAGCTTCTTCATTAACTGTTAAATCAGGAGCTGCAGGGCAAGCGGCTGGAGGTATAAGACTTGATAATGATGGTGATACTAATCCTTGTATAATAATGTTTGAAGAAAATACTAATCCAACTTCAGCAATGATTAGAATGTATTCAAACAATGAAGAAAGACTTCAATTAGCTGCTAGTGGTTCATCGTTTATTAAAACAGGTAGATTAGGTATCGGTACTACTTCTAATGCCGGTTCTACTAATTATAAAGTACCATTACACTTAAAAGGTTCAGGTGATGTTGATTCATTTGGGTATCCTCAATTAGTAATAGAATCAGATATGAGTCAATATCCTGGTATAGTATTTAAAGGTACTGAAGGTACACACGGTGCTATAAGAATTGAGGGTGGTGATGGTTTTTCTTTTTGGACAACTAACCATAGTAATGCAAGTGCAAATTGGGCCAATAGATTAAGAATAGCAGAAGACGGAACATTTACAGGCTCAAGTAGTGCTGATATATCTGACAGAAATTTAAAGAAAAATATTAACTCAATATCAAATGGGCTTGAAATTATAAAGCAATTACAAGGAAGAACCTTTGAATGGAAAGAATCTTCAAGTATGTCAGAAGGTGTTAAATATGGTCTTATTGCTCAAGAACTTGAAGAAGTATTACCTGACTTAGTTTATAATAAAACTGGTATTGTTGAAAAAGAAGATGGTACTTATTATAAATCTGTCTTTATGGGAGGAGTAATTCCTGTTTTAATTGAGGCAGTAAAAGAATTATCAGCAAAAGTAACAGCACTGGAGAATGCATAATGGCATTAACTAAATTAACAGATAGATTACTACATAGTACTTTGAAAACTTCAATTAGTGGTTCTGATAATGCTGCTAGTAGTAGTTTTTCATCACGTGTAACTGTAAGTGAGGCTAGTGGTTCGAATATAAATCAAGATGTAAAATCATCAGCTTCACCAACATTCGCAGCTGGTACAATCACTGGTAATTTAAGTGTTGGTGGTACACTTACAGCTCAAGAAATACATACAGAATTCGAATCTGCTTCAATCACATTCACAAGCGGTTCTCATAAATTTGGTGATAGTAGTGATGATACTCATAGTATGACTGGTTCATTATTGGTATCAGGTAGCATAACTATGGCAGATGGTAATCTTACAGTAACAGATGATTTAAGTATTGATGGTACAACCAATCTTGATAACACAGACATAGATGGAACACTTACTGTAGATGGTGGTAATATTGTATTTAACGAGGATAGTGCTAATCAAGATTTTAGGGTGGAGAGTAATGGTCAAACACATATGTTGTTTGTTGATGGTGATGATAAAATAGGTATAGCCGAGAATACACCAACAACCACTTTACACATAACTAGGCCTGGTAGTTCTTATACAGCTGCGACTGTAGCAGAGTCTGCTGAAGGTGCTTCGTTTTTGAAAATACAACCAGACGGAACAAATGCAAACTCATTATATGCATCTTCAGTAGCAGGATATAGAGTGGCACTTCAAGTATCAGGTAGTGCTAATAATGATTTATCGTTACAACCATTTGCAGGTAAAGTCGGAATTGGAACCTCAAGTCCAGCAGCAACTACTCACATTCATTCAGACGATGAAACAAATTTATATATTACAACTGACGCAGCTAATAGAGATACAAGTATATGGTTTGGACTTGACTATGATGGTACAGCTAATTATGCTGGAATAGCATTTGACGAATCTGATGATGCTCTTAAGTTATTTAATGCAAATTCAATGGCAAATCATCTTGTTATAGACAATGCGGGTAAAGTTGGTATCGGCTCAAGTAGTCCAGCGGGTCTTATAGATGTAATGGGTACTAGTGGATACGCCTATTTTACAACCACATCACCAGCTGCATTTAATATGATATTTAGAAGTGGTTCAGCAGACCCACAGAATAATTGGTTGGGTCAGATAGAGTTCACAGGTGCATCTGGTGGTACATCACAAATCGTTACAAGAAACTCTACAACATTAGCACTTGGCTCTAATAATGTACAAACACTTTTTATTAATGATAGTGATAACGTAGGTATTGGCACAAGTAATCCAACCACTTATTATGAGAAGGTTTTACACATTCACGAAGCGGCAGGTTCATCAGCTATTCATCTAACAAATAACACAACTGGTACAACTAGAGACGATGGTACTGATTTAATTGAATATCAAGATGATTTCTATATTTGGAATAGAGAATCAGGTGGTCACATATTCATAGGTACGAATGCTACCGAAAGAATGCGTATTGATAGTAGTGGCAATGTCGGCATCGGCACAAATAATCCCTCAGTTAATTTGCATATAGGTGGTACAACTCCAACAATTTATTTAGGTGATAGTGGAGCAGAAGATACGAAATTAGTTTATAGAGGTAATCAAATCGATTACTATATTGGACACGATGATTCAAATAATGCTCTTACTATGGGATTTGGAACGACTGTTGGTAGTGATTCAGTATTTGTTATTTCAGGTAGCAACGTAGGTATTGGCACAACGAATCCAGCATATCCTTTAAATGTTGAATCTACAAACGCAGGAAACATTGTAGATATTATAGCTATTGGTAATAAATCTACTACTGCTAATACAGAAGCAAGAATGTTATTTACAGCGTGGACTGCTTATGGAAATGGTGCAATAGGAGTCGCTACAGATGGTAGTTCTGCTCACGGAAATATGAAGTTTTATACTCATAACGGAAGTACTATGGGTGAAAAAATGCGCATCTCATATAGAGGCGATGTTACTATAGGTACATTTAGTATGACTAGTCCACACACAAGTTATAATCAATTCAACGTAGGTTCGTTTGGTGTGATGCACAGAGAAGCATATGACGCTTATATTACGTCAAATTGTTACTACAATAGCTCTGGTCAATTTATTGCTAAATACTCTCATAGTGGTGGTATGGCTAGTATGTATATGCTTGGTGGAGAGACTACTATTAATACATACAATGGAAGTGTAACTGCAGGGAGTAATTATACATTAAGTGAAAAAGTACGTTTTCCTGCAGCTGGTGGTATAGCATTCGGTGGTGATACAGCAGCAGCAAACTCTCTTGATGATTATGAAGAAGGAACTTGGACACCAGTCCCTTATTATCAAAACGCTGGAGACCAATCAGTTGCTGAAGCTAATGATTCAAACAATCTTGGAAGATACATTGTTGTTGGTAAACTAGTAACTTTATGGGCAGCCGTTAGAGTTGATATGAGTTCTACATCCATCACTTTTGATAATTTTGGTATAAAAGGACTTCCATTCAGTACCGCAAATATAACTAACTACCGAGCCGTGGGTTGTTTTTCATATAGTAATTCAAATGTTGCAAATGAAGATACAGCTTTCTCAATTTCAATGGGACCGAATAATAATACCATGCACATATCACAACAAGACGGCACTGGAAATATGGCTCAAAATTTTGGTAACTCTAGTAATATGGAGTTATTTGGAACAATTTCATTTTTGTTACCGTAGTAATATAGGAGAAAAATAACAATGGCTATAAATAAAATAATAGAAGATGATAAATTTGAAATCGTAAGTGAACACAAACATCTTCACATCCGTACAGCAACTGTTATCCAAGAAGATGGTGTTGAACTCACAAGAACATTTTCAAGAAGAGTATTAACACCAGATATGAGTGTTGTTAGTGAATCTGTAGAAATAAAAAACATTTGCAGTGCAGTATGGACAGATACAGTTAAGTCTAACTGGACTACACATCTAAGTGCAAGTAATGCTGCAATTTGATATTTATAAAAAAGAGAAAGAGATATGGGATACGTAGGAAGAGGTTTAAATCAAGAAGGTGGTCAATATCGTAAGTTAGATGATATTTCATCTAGTTTTGACGGTAGTGAGACTTCATTTACTCTAAAAGTTAGTGGTTTAGATGTAACACCGACTGCTCAAAATTTATTGATTTCAATCAACGGTGTGATTCAAGAACCAGGTACTGCCTTCTCAATGAATGGTGCTACTATAACATTTTCTGAAGCACCTAGTAGAACAGCAGGATTTTTTGGTATTGTGATGGGTGAGGCAAGTTATATTGCTTACGATACTATAGGTGCTAATGAGATGGGTGTATCCGCTGGAGCAGTTTCTGCTTCATCTGGTGTTGTTGTTGATACAAATAGAAATATACAAGGTTTTAATAAAATAACATCAACATCATTTAGTGGTATTTTTGAAGGGGCACTTTCAAGTTCAGCTCAAATAGCAGACTCACTACCTTCAAATACAATAAGTAGTTCAGCACAACTTTCAGATGATATTAGTGGTTCATTATCAAGTACAGCTGTAGCAGGTTTAGGTGCAAGTATAATTTCGGCATCTGTCTTGAGTAGTCCATCACAAGGTACAATCAGATTAGCAACAAATGGTGTAAATACTGATGTAGATAGTGGTTTACAAACTGGTGATTCACCTACATTCACTAATGGTACCTATACAAATAATTTAGGTGTATCGGGTTCTATGACAGTAAAAGGTACACTAACAGCACAAGAGATACATACTGAGTTCACTTCAGCTTCTGTAATTTTTACAAGTGGTTCAACAATCTTTGGTGATACTTCAGATGATTTACACAGAATGACTGGTTCACTAAATGTTAGTGGTTCTTTAACATTGAATGACGGGACACTAACTGTTACAGACAATGTCGATTTCAATGGTGATTTAGATGTGGATGGCACGACTAATCTTGATGTTGTAGATATAGATGGAAATGTTGATGTTGAGTTGACTGCCTCCATCGGTAAAGTGTTAGTTGACGGTGATAAGAGTTCAATTGCAGCACCAGGTCTTGCATTTGACAATGATACAGATACAGGTATGTATTGGGGTGGAACTAACGCTATTGGATTAGTTACAGGTGGTTCTGTAGCTCTTGAGTTACAATCTACAAATCTAGCTGATTTTAGAGGAGATTTACAAATTCCACATAAAATTCAACATTCAGGAGATACCGATAATTATCTTTCTTTTGGAACCGATTCTTTATCAATATATCACGGTGGAGCAGAAAAAATACAATTCAATTATGGCAATATATACATCAAAACAAACAATCAATCACTTGCTGGTTACACTACAGGTGGAGGAGCTAAAGAATTAATTAAAATTAATGCTAGTGATAATGTTCAAATAGGAGAAGCAGGAGGTGGTGATGTAAAAATAACAGAAAGGCTTACGGTTGGTTCTTGGGATAATAGTAATACTCACGGACACGCTTATATTGATATATCTTCAGATGCTAATGAAGGTGCAGATTCTTGTTTGTACTTTAACGCAGGTACTGCAATAAAAGGAAGTATTTATTATAACCATAATGCGACTGCATCTTCTCAACAAATGTATTTTGTAACAGGAGACAACTCTACTAATTCATTAATTTTAGACAATTCAGGTGCTACTTTTGCAGGTGATGTTACACTTGGCACTAAAATGAAACTTATTATTGGAGGTACAAGTGAAATAAAACACGATGATGGTGCCGGTTCTCTTACTTTAATGGGTGACCAAGTAAATATTAAAAATAGAGCAGGAGATGAAACTGGATTAAGTTATAATGATGGTGGTGGAGTTATTTTCTATGGAAATATTAGTCTGAATGGTAGTAGCACAAGACAAATAAAATTTGATGATGGTGCTACATCAGAGGGTGCTATTGTATTTGATGAGATAACAAATGGTTTTATTTTTAAAGTTGGTGGAACAAGTGGTGCTGGGAAAAAAGATGCTTTTAGAATTGACGCATCAGGAACAGCTATGGTGTCTCCAAATGGAATAGGAACATCAGATAATAATGCAAGAACTTTGACCTTAGGGGGAAGACCTAGTGATTCTAACTATGTAACACTTGGCTTTGATTCTGATAAAACATATAGAGGGTCTTGGGACTTTACTGCTAATACAGGAGATATGTCTTATTGGGTTTATGATAGTAGTTGGAAACAAATCTTGTCTATGGCTAGAGATGGACAAACTCAAATTCTAAACACTGCTACGGCTCAAGTAAGAATTAAAAGCACTTCGTCAGGTGATGGAATCCTTGACCTTGTAGCAGGTGGAGCTAATGACACACAAGTAAGGTTTTATGAAGATACTACATTCAAGTGGAGATTAAGGCAAAATGCAGGTGGTAGTGATAGAATTGAAATAATAAATTCTTCTGATACTGGTGTTTCTCTTGGTTGGGGTGGAAATACTTGGGGAACTCAATCAGATGAAAGAATAAAAGAGAATTTAATTGAGATTACAGGTGCTACAGAAAAGCTTAATCAATTAAGGTGTGTTAATTATAATTATACCTTTGACAAAGAAAGAGAACATTTAGGTCTTATAGCTCAAGAGGTTCAAAAGATTTATCCTGAGATTGTTGATGGAGACCCATCAAAGGAAATTGAAGAAACTATTAACGAAGATGGTATTGTTGAAAGAAAAAATATTATGAGTATCGAATATACTTCATTGATACCAGTTTTGGTAAAATCAATTCAAGAACTCTCAATAGAAGTTGAAAAATTGAAGGGAAAAGTCAATGAGAGCACATAATTTAAGTATAACAGGTAGTCTACTAGTAAGTGGTAGTGAAAGTGTTAATTTTTCAAATGCTACAAAGGGTGTATCAGGTTCTTTTTCTGGTTCATACGTAGGGTCTTTAAATTCAACTGACGTAAAATCATCACTACCAAGTAATACTGTAAGTAGTTCAGCACAAATAGCTGCTGACATTTCAGGTTCATTTTCTAAAACACATTTATCATCAAAGATTGCTGATGTCGTATCAAGTTCGGCCCAAATAGCTAGTGACATAAGTGGTTCATTATCATCAGCAGCTGTCGTTGGTCTAGGTGCTAACATTGTTTCTGCTTCAGCACAAATCTCATCTGATATTTCAGGTTCTTTCAATGCAGCTAGTAGTAGTTTAGAAACAAACAAAGCAAGTAAAGGTTTTGCTATAGCAATGTCTGTAGCATTATAATTATATAAGATATTTATTATAAATAGGAAATAAAGATATGGCACAAGATTTCGAATCAACATTTGCAACTAAAATTATGAGTGGTAGTTTTACTAGTCTACTAGCGAGTAATAGTGATGATGCAGTAGTAGGAATACGATTTAGTAATTTACATTCCGGTAGTGTGACTGTAGACGCAAAGATAACAAGAAGTGCAGTTGATTATCACTTGATAAAAGAGGCACCGATACCTTCTGGTGGTTCATTAGAATTAATTGATGGTGGTAGTAAAGTAGTTATGATGAATGGTGATACTCTAAAGGCACAAGCAAGTTTGACTGGTTCAGTTGATGCAATAGTAAGTTATATAGATTCAATAAGCGAGTAATAATATGGGATATATTGGTAGTGACCCAAAAACAAATGAATCCGTAAGTACAGCACAACTCGTAGATGACGCTGTTACAAATGCTAAGATTGTTGATGATGTTTTATTCTCATCAGTCACAGCAAGTGTAATAAGTGCAAGTAGTACAGTTACGGCTGATTCTTTTACAGGTACTTTTAATGGTGCATTATCAAGTTCTGCTCAAATAGCTACAGATATATCTGGTTCATTTACATCAACAAGTTCTTCGTTTAGTACACGAACAACTAATCTTGAATCAGCTAGTGGTTCATTTTCAACAAGAGTCACAAATACAGAAACAAGTCATTCACAAAACATTAATCAAGACGTAAGAACATCAGCCTCACCTACATTTAATAATATTACAGCTACAGGTACAGTAACAGCACAGGAATTTCACTCTGAGTTTGTATCAGCATCAATCACATTTACAAGTGGTTCACATATTTTAGGTAATTCAGGTGACGATATACAACAAATGACTGGTTCTATCAGAGTTAGTGGTTCAACTACAAACGAGAGTTATATAATTGGTAGCAACGTGGGTATCAGCATAACCGACCCACAAGATTTATTGCATGTTGCGGATGGTAGTATCAGAGTTGGTACTGATGCAGGTGATTACGGTCAATTTTCTTATTCTGGTGGTGGGATGACACTTATAAATCAATGGAATAATGCCAGTGCTTATGTAAGAATTGCAACAGCGGCTGATACATCGACTGTTAATGTAATGGGTTCTGGCAAAGTAGGTATCGGGACAACGGGTCCAGAAGGTAAACTTCACGTTACTACTGGAAATGTTGGTTCTCCAAATGGTGATTGGGATACTTTAGTATTAGAAGAAAATGGTAGATGTGGATTAACGATTATATCTCCAAATGATAATTTCGGTGCTATTGATTTTGCTGATGGTGATGGTAATGAACAAGGAATGATTCAATATAAACACGCTACAAATGATATGTATCTTAAAACAGCTGGAACAAGTAGAATTTTTATTTCAGGTTCAGGCAACGTGGGTATCGGTACTTCAAGTCCAGACGCAAAATTAAAAGTTGAAGAAAGCACTAATGGGGCAAATGTTGAAATAAAAATGAGAGCTCTAACTGATGGTGGTGGTGGTAGAACTTTTTCATTTACTGCTGACCCAGATGCTAGAACTTTAGCTATGGGAGAGAGTGGCGAGTTAGTTATCAAAGAAGGCCTCGTGGGTATTGGTACGACAGCACCAGATACTAATTGTTTTTTACACTTAGAAAATTCTAGTGTTGATGTGAAAGTTCGTATTGAAGCCTCAGCTGCTAATAGAGGAGCTATATTAAGTTTAGTCGGTGGTAGTTCGGATAAGACAGCTATTGACTTCGGTGTGAGTGGTGGTACACTTGATTCGGGTAGAATACGATATGATAATGATGATAATAAATTTCAAATCATAAATGGTGACCATAGTAATCCTGAGATGACGATAACAACCGGTGGTGTGGGTATAGGTACAGAGTCTCCAGCTGGTGTAGTAGATGTCTGGACAGGTTCAAGTAGACTATTTCAAGTACAAGGTGATGGTGCTGGTGTTGGTAATAATAACCCTGGTAATTATGGTACATTTCACGTAACA